>ENA-OUQM01000005-OUQM01000005.1-human-gut-metagenome-genome-assembly--contig:-NODE-5-length-176775-cov-16.890805_pt1 | contig 176775 bp, 191 predicted proteins | sample MGYA00237949_ERZ548830 | MGnify/ENA primary metagenome ERZ548830 (study PRJEB26490, sample SAMN05194706) | human gut metagenome | biome: terrestrial biome; feature: human-associated habitat...
CGGTACGTACGGTGCTGTGAGAGGACGGCGGTTAGTCACCGCCTCCTACTCGATTATAATTATCTAAAGAACTCGACGCCTCCATCTGTAAAGAGATAGGTAAGAGACCCATGGAACCATTTTACATTACCAGGGTCAGAGTAATCCGGATTCATAAAATACAATGCGCCCATGCTTCGATCAGCTCCATTTAAGGCTTTATCCACTGCATTTCTGGTTGCCTGCTGTATAGTTACTTTATAATATCTGCCGTTCCATACAGGGGAAAACTGATGTCCGGCAAAAACTACGTCATATATTGAGTTTGGAAATTTATCGCTTGCAACACGGTTTAAAATGGTGTCTGCAACAGCAATCTTAACTGATTCTGAGCTCCCTCCAGCTTCTGCTTCGACGATTCTGCATAAAATTTCGTAATCATCTTCTGAAAGGGAAGATGAATTTGAGCGTCCAGCAATTATGCGCCGCGCACAAATAAAATCTTTTCGATATGTTACTTTGCTTATTTTAATTCCATCGCGTGGATTAGAGGCATTTATCATCTTTCCATTTCCAATGTAAATGCCAACATGGCCATCATAGCAAATTATGTCACCTGGAAGCGCGACAGACTCATCCCATGTATCCCCACATACATCATATCCTACACTTCTTTGGGCAAAAGAACTATGTGGGAGAGAATATCCAAAGTGTTCATAGATTTTCATTACAAAGCCAGAACAGTCGCAACCGTCAGTTAGACTTTCCCCTCCCCATACATACGGGTTCCCTAAAAACTGCATAGCGTAATCCACTACCTCCTGCATAAGAGAAGTATAGTCATCAGATGGAATGTCTTCAATGGTTGGTTCCGGCTTCTGCGCTGCCTCATATTCGTCAGATCCACCATATGTAGGCAAGGCTTCATCAGCATATTCGTCCTCATATAATACAAGATCGGGTTCTTCCGCTGTTTTAAACAGGCTTTTAACAGATACGTCCGAACGGCTTATATAACCAGTTGTTTTACCAATTGCGACCTGATATGTTCCTTCATCGCCAGTTCCATCCACTTTCACCTTATTATTTTTTGGAAGAACCATAAGAACTGCACCGGTTCCGTCTTTATTCTCATGAACAAACGATGTATTTACGCCGATAGTTGCTTCTTTGCTAAAATTTTTTTTCGCGTATTCCTCTGCATCTTTTCCAGTCATAAGAGAATCCTTCGACATAAAACCGGTATAATAGCCGGAATTAACAAGATACCAGTCCTTCCCTTCTCCCAGAATTTCTCCAGCTCCACCCGCAGGTAACATTCCAACAAGCGATCCTTTCAAATCGTTTGTCTTAAACATGAACAGCGATTTTTTGCTTTTGGAAACTACAAGTTTTTTCCTGTCATGTTCATCTGATGTGGACTTTTTATTAGAATCTGTTGAATCATCTATAGAATTCATATCATTGACAGACTCATCAAGAAGACCAGATGCAGCTGCAGAAAAACCTGCCTGTGGAGAAACTATGTTTTCTCGAAGTATATCGCTTTCCTTCATCTCAGCAGAAATCGCCGGAATAAAGGAAAACATCATACAGACTGAAATTGCTGACAAAATAATTTTTCTTTTCATTTTTTCCTCTTTCGTTCATTGATAGGAAAGTATATGCACAAATGCTCATAAATTGTCAACACCAAAAAGATACTGATAATTATATTTTTTTGAGCAATTACTGGTTCCCATGGGCAGCTGCATGATACTTCATTTTCTGTTGTCATTTGTGGCGGTGAGTGATACTCCTTTTCCAACAGACATCTGCGGCGGCCATTTACGACCTCGCAAATGATGCTCTTCCGGTCCAGACACTGCAGTATTTAATCTACCGAATGAGAGATGCCGTGGATGCCATACCTGCGAAAATGCAACAAAGCCAAGTAAAGCAAAAAGAAGGAACAGGGGTAATCCCAAATGTTCCTTCTTATGTGCGATACGGATAGTTATTGTTCTTACATAATAATTTCCATTTGATTGCTTAAGCTTACCGAAAAACCGGAAAATACAAAGGAAAATACCAACCTCTTCCATTATTCATTGACGGTGTATATTCCGATTTTTTAATGGTTTTAAAATATAAACGATTATTTCTATATGAAATATTATAATCGTAGATATTAAGGCCATCCGGATCAAAAGCTGAGTCTTGCTTTATTCCATCAATATAACAAGTGGCATTTTCAGATTTAGCTTTCTTAACAGTTTTCGCCTTTTCGTTTGCTTCTTTTTCAACAATTTCAGATATTTTATCTATTCTCTGCATATCTTTAGACCAAATTTTATCCATAATGCCTATTATGCATATTTCGAATACAAGTGCCAATGCGAATATGACAATAAGTTCTAATAAAGTTGCCTTTCTCATAAATTATTCCTTTCTTAATTTTTTAAAAACATAGAGGGTTACTAAACTGTAACCTTTCATACTTTCTTCAATCAATAACTGATCAGATATACTTTTCCATTTTTAAACTTAATCTCGTAGTCTTTCAACCGGATGCCGTCCAGATCGAAGTCATCGCTGGTCGGTTCGCCGTTAATAAAAATATCCGCTTCCCCGGAAACAGCCAGCTTGCGCAATTTCTTCTCTTGATTTTCTCTGGTTTTCTTTTGAGATTCCTGAATGTTCTGTTTAGAATTTACTTTTCCCGGATCTTTAGATTCTTTTTTGTTTTTTGAATTCTTTTCCTGGTTAAGTTGATCTGACAATTGCTCCATCTTTACTACACCAGAGGTAATTGGCAAAAGACTAAATACTCCAATACCTGTTACAAGTTTTTGAACCATAATGGCAACAAAAGCTGCAAAAATCATGAACAGAAATGCTAAGATGGGAGAAAAACCATGATATTCTTTATGTTCGTTAATTTCATCGCTGGCAGTAGAAATTAAAATACCCCCCACTATAACTCCTGCTATAATCGCAGGTAAACAAAAAAGTATTATTTTCATTTTAATCATCTTAATTATCCTCGTGTTAGAACATAGCTAGTAGAAATGATGGTTATGCTCTATTTTCAAAAATTTTTATGTAAGTATTTATTGATTGCGTTCTCTACGTCAGATAATCGCACCCATTGGTCTACTTCTTTATCTCCTTTGTAAATGGGTGCATCTTCCTGTTTTGCGGACTCAGCAACTTCTGCCAACACCGCAACAGAATAATTTATAAGGGTATCTGCCTTCAGATTCTTTCCATCCAAGATTTCATAAACTTTTTGAAGTTCATCAAGGGTATATTCTTCACCAAACGAAGATATACGATCTGTCTTTTCCTTAAGTCTTAAAACCAGATCTCTTTTCTGAATAAACTCTTTTGCGGACTGTTCCGTTGGAAAAAGCCGGGAATTGTACCCATCAGTAATATACGTTCTCCCTCCTGAAAGTTCAGAATATTTACGTTCCATTCCCATTCTTGAAACAGTTACATATTTACGTCCGACATTAATGACAGACTGTTCAATGATCTCTTCCGTATTTCCTTTGTGTTCAATGGACCATGCCGGTTTTCCAACATGAAAATCCTTAATTGATATATTGCTCATCGTTTTAAGTCCCCTCCTTATTGCCGTTAATTCTGGTTAGAAAAATTTTCCCAGTTGTCTGTTCTTTCATTCCCACTTTTTAGTGCTTCCAGCGCCGCTTCCACATCCACTTCCTGCGATACCTTGCGCGTCAGTACTTCAATGAGATGCCCGGTTACCTCTGCCTGCGTATGGTTTTCTCTTGCATACGTTACAATTTCCATAGCACTCAGCAAAGACTCGTCCACTGCCGCCAGGAATTTTTCCATCATTTCCCTGTTTTCTTCAAAATTGAATGGACGGAATTCCACATGGTTCTGGAACCGTCTGGACAAAGCGGGATCAAGCAGGTCGTACCGGTTCGTAGCAGCAATGATGATCTGCCCATCTGTCAGATCGTCCAATGCCTGCATAAGAGAAATGGTCGTTCTTGATATTTCCCCATCTGATCCCCCATTTCCTCCTATGCCGCGCTTTAATCCGATACAGTCAATCTCATCAAGCATCAGGACACATTTCTGCCCTTTGCAGAAATCAAACACACGCTGGATATTCTTCGATGTATTCCCCATGAATGAGTCGATCAGGAAGGAAAAATTAATGTATGCATAAGGAATACCCAGGGAATACGCCACATATCTGGCAAACTCCGTTTTCCCAGTGCCGGGCACGCCGTATATGAGGGTGCTGTTTTTGTAGGGAATCCCATACTCCCTTAATTTAAGCGTGACCGCCACACCACGCTTAATCTTTTCAAAAAGATCCCACTGGGTTTTCCCAAGGTAGTACCGCTCGGCATGAAAGCCGGACACATCTTCCATACGCAGGAGCCCGTTGAGATTTGCCGGCAGCTCGATCATGTTTGGACCGTTGAGCAGAAGATTTTTGTATCTTCTGACCTGGCTCTCATTTTTCTTCGTATTGTCATTGGCACAACAGCAGAACGCGTATTTCTTCGCATCCTGTATTCTGTTTTCTGCAAGTGCCCGCACGCAGGCAAGCATGTTTACATCCATTCCCATGGTTTTCTTTCTTTTCCTCCCATCCTTTTTTCACATACGAATTTTTCTTTTGAACGAATGCTTGTTTATGTTTTCTAATCAGTTAGAACATGTTATAACCTCCCTTTTTTAAAATTAATTGCGGAGGAAGGAATCGAACCTCCGACACCCAGGTCATGAGCCCGGTGAGCCTCCTCTGCTCTGCTCCGCAAGAAATTACAACACACCTCCAAAAGCCAGATATGTCAACGTAACAACAATTGGGGCGAGGATACCAATCTCCATTCCTCTGTTTGCTTCGTTATAATCGTGACATCCTGAAATGATAAAAATTTAAGTATTTCTTTCTTTGCTCTCCTTGAAAGCATTTATTATCTCAAGTACTTCTTCTGTGGTTAATCTTTCTTTGTATGTCAATACATTAGATAAATGTTCAACTAATTTTATATTACAGCTAAGTAATTCTTTGCATTCTTGATAAAAAGCTTTTGATATATCTATAAGTTGATCTTTCAGTTCGTCATCTAATAGTGTTTTGCTCCGTTCTGGATTAATCATAGTAATGTAGCCCTTAATTAATTCCGTCGCACGTTTAAAATCTGAATTATCTGAATTAGATCCGAAAAAAGAACCTGCACTATAATGTCCAAATATTAATTCTTCTGCTATTGCTCCTGCGTATTTAATAAGTATCATGCTTTTCACAACTTCTGCATTTACTACGCTATCATATCCCGATACTACATTTGGTTCGCAAAGAGAAGCATTCACAATAATTGTATCTGCATTTTTTAAATAAGACATTACTGCATGACCTGCTTCGTGAACAGTAATCATTTCTCTTATATTCTCATACGTTTTTTCTTTATTTCCTATTTGCGCTTTTCCATACGGCTTTGCATTTACAACGTCTTCCTTAATACTACCAATTAATTTTTTAAATAAATATGTAATTACTACTGCAGTTAATAAATTCGTATATATTATGCTAACTACACATTTAATATTGTCTTTTGTTGGTTCTAATTCATTATCATAAAAGAAAAATAGTAATAAAGATATACCACACGCCAGAATAAAATATTTAACCACTGTCGTAAAAATAGCATATATTTTAGTATACATATCGCAATTAATATGATTACAATTTCTACATCTAAACATTGATTTTTTGCTACACTGATTCATACAATCCCTCCCTATTTTGACATCAGATAAACCGTATCGTTTTTAATCTTTATATCATATTTATCTAAGTTGACACCATTAAGGTCGAACCCGTCTTCGACAGGGCTGCCATTGATGTATATTTTATCGCCGTCTTTATAAAAAACTGCTGATATGAAATGATTTAATCCCTTTTCGCTCTGCTTCTTGTAACAATGGAATCACATCGTCTACAAATACTACATCTTGCAAGTTAATATTATGATCATTACAATATTGCAAAATGGTATCTGCTTTTGATTTGTCTTTCGACACAAGTAAACGTTCTGTGATACTTGGATAATACTTGTCCAGCCAGAGCTGTTTATCATCCATTTCTTTCTGCACCTGGCAGTGTCCCATCACAATGTTCTGCTTCGCGCCACATGTAGACAACACCATCTGCATATGACAGGACGCCTTCCTCTAAATGCATATTTAATTCATTCCGTCGACTTCCCATAAAAATTTCCCTCACTCTAATATTTCGAATAACTTTTCTGAACCGGTTTCTATTTTGATGACGCCATTCTCAATGGCTTGCTTGATTTCTTCCCGAATACGATCCCGATCTTCCTTAACCGCTTCCCGTAATTCTTCTTCGGAACAAATCCACTCACTCATATATGACATTTGCATCTCCTTATTATTCGTTCTAATTTGTTCTTGCTAAGCACAGAAATATTGCGGTGCATACACCAGATGTGATTCCAATAAACAATGGAAAAGCATCATTTACAAGTGCCAATTTAAAACTAATCCATGTATCACGTTTTATTAATTTTACTAACAGAGAGCATATTACAAAGAAAATAATCGACGAAACGATGATAAAAGCAAACTTTTCCATGATTATTATTCCTTTCACAAATTTTAACATAAACAGGAAATTAGAAATATACCATTAGCACGATAACAATTTAAAATGAAAAAGGATATTTCACTATTATTTCCGCAAATATTCATAAGATCGGACAGACAAGAATCCACAGAAATCCCTAATGTGCGCAGTATGTTCAAGATTTTCTTGGTTTTTTTAGGTTTTTGATATTTTTCCAGATATGCAATCAGATCAGAAACCATAAGATCATTTTTTTTCACACTTGAATTCCATGTGGCTTGTCCGATACAAAATGTCGGATCAGACAGATCAATTATATTTTTGTCAGAGAGGGAGATAATTTTTAAAACCCTATCGAGTACACATATGCGATATTCCGAGAACAATGTAGAAGATCTTCGGAAAAAATCATCTGTAAGTAATCTGTGAAGGCGACAAAATATACCATTTACGGTTGCCTTCGATACAGTTACATGCGGAAATTCATTGTAATTGATTCCAAATAATTCAAATGCTTCGCCTGGAGCCTCTCGCATACTTATAAAAGAAACAATAAAATCAGCAATAAGGACTGCCTGGGCATCTTCATACACTAGATTGAATGGTACGATGTTGTTATCGCCCAGATATGATTTTTTTAATACTACAAATATTTCATCGGAAATTTCCTCAACCGTAATTTCCTTTTTTGCCGTAAGATGGCTGAAATAGGAATTTAATAAGCTGGCGGTCCACTTGAATGGGTGAGAACCGGTTCCTGTAGTTGGAACAGGATATGGAATTGTATCTGGGGGATTTGAAAATTTATTTTCCATTGTATTTTCCATGGGTAAAACCATCCTTTCGTTCAGATTGGAAAGATTATACCCATAAACCCCCATAAAAAGTCAATGATAATAGGGGATAAAATTGAAAGTTTCAAAAGTTAATATTTGATACTGATATGCGAATAGTCACAGGGAGCAAGATCCAGTCCATCAATAACACCATCAAAACGCGAAACCCATTTTTCGCTGGAGAGGCCGGCATACTTTACCAGATCTGCATTGGTAACACCACCCTGTCGCATATAGATGATTGCTGCATTTCTTATATCCTGAAAGGTAAAAGTTTTGGAAAGATCTGCCCGGTCCATAATGCTCCTTAAACGGTATTGCAGAGTCCGTGTCAGTAATTTTTGATTTTTTGAATTCCGAAACAGAAAGTCTTCACCCGGATACTGATCGACATAACGGAAAAGAATCTCTTTTACATCATCTGGTATTTTTACTACCCTTGGTGATTTTGAACCTTTTACGATAAAACACAGGTGCCCAAGATCATCTTCAACTACATCTGAAAATTTTAAATTGCATATTTCCGAAACTGTAAGTGCACAGCGGAAACAGATAGATATGATGGTAAACATCATTATATCATCTTCTGTAGCCGATAAAACCGTATTCATCTGCTTTATAGATGGAATATCTGATTTATGGATATTATCCGAGTATTCCGGAAGATCAACAAAAACGAATGGACTAAGATAGTTCTCAAGGTCAAAATGCTGTGCGTTTTTCTCAATATAGGAAGCAACTGATCTGCAGGCACTCAAACGCAAGTGGAGATATTTTGGCTCGTAGCTTTTTGTCTCCGCAAGCTGAGAAAAATAATTCTGTGCCTCTGATTCATTTATAGCCGTAAAATCCTTTTTAAGATAATTGCAAATATCTGAAATGTATTTGAAATAGCTTTTTCTTGTACGGACTTTCTTTAAAGTCATTTCATAATGCGGCCAGATTTTTTTGACAAAATTGTCAGATAAATAGCTGTTTGTTTGCATATCATTCATGGCAGATTCCTCCTGTAATAGAATTATAACATATAAAAAGGGAAAAACAAACATACATTCGACCATGCTTTTGAATATTGTTGATCTAATGTCAGACAAATTATTTTTTCTTCTCAACTGGATTTTTATATAGTATTCTTCGCTGTGAGGAATGTCTGCTGACTATTTCAAGAGTAGATTTATTCTCAAAGGCTACTTTCCAGTTGCAGGGATTCAGGTGGTTTCTTTTTATAAGATCGGCCTGCTCTTTGGTTGGATAATCTTTTGTCACTTAACATCACCTTCTTTTTGTAATTCATATATTGTTCGTCATGTGTCTAAAAGAACGAATTCCCCACACTCTCCTCTGCACTTCGCAACTCTCTACTACCCCAAATCCTCTATACACATTCTCAAATAATTCTCATAAAAAGAGATCCAGACACTACAACAAATTCCACTACTGCTGCTCTTCCAAAGAATGGAATTAAAATGAAAAACGTTCCTTGTCTGCCCCCGAAAGGGTCCTCTCCCGAGAATAAGAGAGAGAAAAAGAAAGAAGAATAGAAAGAGGTGCGTGCACACACGCAAAGGGAAAAGGAATAACAATCAGGAGAAAACGCGGCGTAAAGATATTTCGCAGCTTTTGTCACATGACGAATTGTACACGAATTTATTATTTTTTACTGTTATCATCTTTTTCACGTCTTTCATCATCACATTCCTCACTGTTGCTCTTCCGCGCAAGAACAATAAAAATAAGTGCAACCCCTATGCAAATAAGCCATTCATGATTACCTGCATCACCTGCAGATGCTGGTCCACTAACAATTTCTTCTCCTAATGGAATTATTGATCTTGCACAAAATGTTGCTATTACTACAAGACCTCCTCCCAGCACCCACAGCTTTAAATTTTCCTTTGCCTGCATTTTATTTTCCCGGAAAGCTTTTTTCCCCTTCTTATCTTTTTTCACCTTTTTATTTAAAGATATTATGCGATATGCATAACAAATTACGGCCACACATATAATCACAAGACCAATCCCGTAACCTATTTTAAAGAATTGGTACAATATGCTCATAAACTCTGTTGAACTTTTACTTAACATAAAAAATCTCTCCTTCTGGGTTTACAACCCCAAAATCCGACAAATTTAATAATATGTCGGTAGTTGCGAAATATCAAGCTGCTTTTTCGGTATCAATTTTTCTTATGGGCAGCACCATCCTGCCCTTCAGCATTCCTCTCCATCTGCCGGATCTTAGCCTGCAGACTTCCATATCTTAATAACCTCTTTATATTTTTGCATGTGTAATGCATTAATTTCCAAAGGGAAAAAGCAATAAGTGGATATATCGGTACCATCAGAATACCTATATTTCTCTCATGAAAACATAAACTCCAAAGCAACACCAGCAGTGTATATCCTCCATATAGGATACTCTTAATAATCATTTTAAATAAAATTTTCTCCCCAAAACCCTCTAAAAGAAATAAGTATGCAGCAGAAAAAACAATTATCATAAATACGATGGTATATATAAAATTCCTTAAATCGTAACCTCCTGGATTATATGTACACCATTTGTAAAATTCATAAAACATCTTTTTCTCCTTTTTTATTTTGATTTTTTGGAAATCTCATTACCAATAATCTCAATTTTTGACAGATTAAGATTAAATGCCGGGGCAACGATAAGGTTAAATTGCTGACGTTGATTGTTGAAAATGATACCTTTTGAATTGGCACACCAAGCACAGTTGCTGCCATAGACACTTCCATGGACAGTACCAAGCCATGTGCCGTAATTGAAATTGAGAAAATCTAGTAAACAATGCTTCTTTGCTGCCTCTATTAAGGCTCTACAGTAGTTATCAGAATCCGGTCCTATGTATGTTTTTTCAGCGGATACGAGATACAATCCTCTGCCATAAGCAGCATTTGTATCCTCTACATCTTTAATGGAATCATACAATGCAACCATTTTTTTATCGTAACCGCTAATATCCTGCCCATCAATATCCGCTCCATAGTAATTATCATTTCCAAACTGCGGCATTATAAAACCAGGCCATGGTCCTTCGGTTACACCATGGGATTGAAGCACGGCTGTCATACCGTCGTTAACAAACTCACAAACTGTCCAATTGCAGCCCATAAAACCATAGGATTTTCCAGATTCAAGACTTGCATCATTTTTCGTAATTTGACTGTTCATATTTTCTCCTTCCTCACTTACAACTTTGGCTGTTCCTATCAATCACACACTCCGCTAATTAAACCCATAGGGATATTCTTATAAGCAAGATAATCCATGAATTTCTTTAACTGCAAATTCGGTTTTGCTTTATTCCATGATTTTGGAAATATACCATTGCTTCGTAATCTCTTATTGTTTCCATTGCCATTCCTCCACAAACTGATATGAAACCCGAATGAAGACCGATCAACTTTTACACTGTATATTCTTCTCTTTTGCCATTTCTATTAACACCAGACAATACGACATGTTTATTAATTATCTCTGCTTTTCCGCAATTCAATATAACCGCATCAGAGAAAAGAATGTTATCTGAAACTTCGTACGCAGTTTCTTGGTTTATCTGAAAAATTGTTCCATTATCAGGAAACACATTCAGACAGGTTATAAGGATTTTCCTAAGATCATCATCGCTAACCTGGAGATTTTCTTTTCCATTTTTGAAACCATAAGTAAGCTTGTTAAGGACATAGGCAAAATATTCATCTGCATTTTTAAATTCCATTTCTTTGACTTCATCCTCCGTAAGCGGTATGTAGCAATAGTTTCTGAAAGCAATCATCTTGCTGACAGAATAAAAAAGACCATAGATAATAAAACAAATTAACGCAACCGCTAATGCCTCAAAGATAGGAAGAACAAAAAATGAGTTTTCTATAAAGTTGGCTTTCTCATGTGTCAACCCTTGCAAGAAAAAATAATGAGGCGTTTCAGTAGACCGCCATTCAGTTGAATGGGCTTCGAGCCACTTTTCAAATGGCATATTAATAAACCCTAGCACTAAGTATGCTAAGATAAAAAATAACACTCTGAATGCAATACTATCATCCCATAACACCATTAACAGATTTTTCTTTTTGGATAATTCTTTTTTCTTTAACATGTACTATTTCTCCTACAATCTCATTTTCTATTATTTCCTTACGGACAAATATGGAACCCGAACGAAAAACGTTCATCGATCTCTTTTCGAATCATATCCATAATTTTCTGGTCGTTTATATAATATTTTCTTACTCCTTTTCCCACTCTGAATTCGAATTGTATAAGTATTTCTCATAAATTCTACTCGCCAAGCTTATCTTTCAGCCTCCGGTTTTCCTCTATGAGATTTTTTACCTGCTCTTTGAGATCTTCAATTTCTTTTAATGTTTTATTTTTTTCAAGGATCTTTTCATCTAGCAGCATGCCCGCTGTTGCTTTTTGCTTTGTGAATTCATAATTAAAAGATTTTGCGATTTCATCAACAACTGTTTCAGTGAACCCTGCTGCCCTTGCTGCATCCTTGATTTCCGCGTCAGTTACAGGCTCATCTGAGCGATCACAGGCATCTTTTTCTTCCTCTATGGCACGCAATTTTTCATGCAAATGAAAAATCTTCTCTTCCGGATTACTTTCTTTGTCTGCTGCAATTTCAATAATTCTGGAAAAAATGCTTTTCTTTTCGGATACGGTTCTCTCCGAGTTACATAGAAAAAGCTGATCCATAAACAAATGATCTGCTTCCCCAGGTTTTCGATTATAAAATAAAACCTCATTTATATCCGGACACCGGTCCGTAAAAGCCGGATACAAAAATCCGGCATCCGGCATTTTAATAACCCAATCCCTCTTTCTGATGCCAACTTTATTTTCATCTGCATAATATTCAAGTCCCGGCTGAGATAATTTTACCGGACATATAGAACATAAAATATACTCATATACGATCTCTGATTCATCCAGTTTTGCATTATCATTTGTTTTACTGATCACATCATAAGCATCATAAAAAAGAACGATATAATATGGCTCTGGGGTATTATATAAATCTATTACACGATCATAAAAAGCATCCAACAAGCCACTATCTTCCAAATGGCTGTCTTTTATACCCAGAAGAAGTTTTGTCATTTCTTCCTGCTCACGCGATCCACCATGTACATCCATACCAAGAAGCGCATCACCTACTTTCCCAGAAAGCGTTTTACCTGCAATATCCAGGTACTTGTGCATAATTTCCTCTTCAAGCATCAAAAACGGCATATTCATGGTTGCCTGTTTATTTTTACTGGCATCAACATATACTCCACATACACGCTGGAAACTTGCTTTATTTATTTTGAATCTCTTTTTCAGTTCCAAAACTTCTTTTTGGATCATACTTCCCTCCTAAAGTAAATTTATTATTTGTTTTTAAGTAATTTCATGTTTATTATTAGATTAGAAGATTGTCTTTTGAAGACGGAAATGGCTTGATCACATCATGGTAAATGATACGTTTTCCTTCCATTTTTCCAGTTATCACACTTTCATTTTCTCCAATCAATTCAGCCGGCATATAATTATACCAATTATGCTGATGCCATCCTCCGTCTTTTGAATCATGGGACATAAAACGAACTTTCATTTCATCGAATATGTAATTCATCGATAATACGCATGCCGGACGATCTTGCGTCATATATGTCTGAATGGGGAAAATTAAAGTATTTGTGTTTTCACATAATCCAACCTTGATTTTTAAAAGCATAATATCCTGCTCGTCCAATTTCATAACGTATGGATATCCTAGTTTACTCACTTTTCTTCCATATTTTCGTGAAATTGTCTGATATCCGGTATTAGGATACCTATGATTTAATTTTTTATCATGAAGCTGCTTCCCTCCTAACGAAAAATCAAACGTCAGATCTTCCGTATTTTTATAAGGGAAATAACAACCAAAGTCAAAAATAACACAACATTCATCCTTTGCAAGCTGTATTTCGTTTTTTAATAAATCTCCATGCATAAAATATCCTCCATTTTCATTTGATAAATTTTTATGATTTTTAATTTTCCCTTCATCAATTTCTGGTTTATATTGTGTCGTTGCCTTTTCGACATTTGTGAAATGCTGCATACACGTTGCACAGTGCATCTGTCCTTTGTAAATCTCTTTTTCAATTCTAATTTTAGTAAATTTTCAGTTCACATACTTAAAATCCACTCGTAAGTATCCTAATCCATCAAGAATAAACGTTTCCCCTGTTTCATATAGCAATATATTACCAATTTCATGCTCCTCAGAATGAATATCTAATGAGTTAAATTTTTCTTCAGATATTTCCTTTAATAATTTGTATTCATTTGCATTACATACATAAAAAATTTCTTCTGTTCCTCTGATTTCTTCTGCTATACGATTTCTAACCTCTATGGTTTGAGGTCTATATATTTTCATCTGTACCACTTCTTTTTTGCTTTTTCAATATTTTTTAAGTCGTTTTGTCATATTTTAATTAAAAGAATCAAAATTCATGGCAGGTTTAGGTACCAAAAGACATCACTTAAGAATACTTCTTTCTGATCCATTTTTAATTTTCTTGGTAAATGCCGTTTTCAATCAAATTCCCCCCAATGGTATTTTGGCGGTCTTCTATAAAATTGACAACTTCCATTGGTGTGCAGGCGGAAAAATTGTTATCAGCTGCCTCCTGCAGTGTCTGTCCAACGTCATCTATTATTAAAATCTGACGCGGGGAATACAAAATACCAGTATCATTTGGACCTACAGTTTTGTTTCCTTTCCAATATGTCTGTTGGATAGCCTTCAGCATATCTAATTTTCCTTCCCTACTGCCTACACAATAATTTTCAAGTTCATACCCATATTTTTGATAAACCCATTGTATTCTCGTCTGCATGATAATGTTTGATGATGCGTAACTAATAAGCCCCATCCGGATTCCGTGTTTATTGCACAAGTCCATAAACATTCTCATGTGTTTATTGGTTTGCAGGTTATTAAAAAATGCTGGGCCATATGTAAGCAACTGTGAATAAAATTCTGATTCACTTAAACCTGATGAATGTGAATGATCGCTGTGCAGAGCGATCGTATCATCAAAATCAAACAGCACTATTTTCAATTTTTTAAAATCAATCATGTTATCTCCTATTCCATTCGACCATTTCCGGTTTTTGTGTCTTTGCTTTCATTCTTCCTTTTCTTCAAAAGTAAAATCTTTCCACGATTCATATGCATACATCCAATTCATTTGCATATCCATAGCTTTTATCAGGTTCTATTACCGATTCTTTCTCTCACAGGGAGAAATTCTGTTTTCTCTCTCGCCAACTTAAAACTATCTTGTACACTCATTCCGCTTGATTTCCCATAACCAAATGTTGTCCCACTACTTGTCTGCCTCTGCATCATTACACGGCTAGGTTTCCAATCTCCTGGTTTATTATTTGCCGCTGCATTCCCAGCTGTAGAAGAATCTGACAAAATTTCCGCCAATGTACAATTCTTCTTCACGGCAGCGCCTGTTTCGCGACATTTTAAATAAGCTAAAAAATCACCTTTTGACATAGTTGTGGGCACCAATATCCTATAACTTAGCTTTTTAGATGCATATATTTCTATCCTCCCATCCAAGAGCAGATGTTCAAGAATTTCCTTTGCCCTTCCGGGATAAGTATGTATCTCCGATGAAAATTGTCTGTATGTAATATAAAACCATGCTCCTTCTCTTTTTCCGGAAGATTTTCTGATCTTATCCAGGGCATACATAGCCGCTTCAAAATCATCACTCGAAATTTTTCTCATAGATTTATTCCCACTTTCTTTATAACCAAGCCAGTTTTTATCATTTTGACTATTTTAGGCATAAACCCACATAAAAAGTCAACATAAATAGATCAACGGATTATCGTCATTCCATCAATAATCTTTATAAAATTACCCCGGATACTGAAAAACAGTATTTCCGGGGTATTTGTTAAAAATATTTACTTTCCAGACTTTCAATAAGCCGGTTTATCTCTGGGAGATACAGGAACGGAATTGGAAAAATTTCGTGTCCTACTGAATTCATTTCACTTGAAGTATCATACAATAGACGATAGGTATGATAAACCCCATCATCCCATGTATATCCACTTGCATTTGGCATATCATCAAAATAGGCTTCACATTCTAAAAATAACCAATTCACCAGATCCATCAATTTTTTTAACTCCGCATCCTCTGTCAGATTTTCACTTTCTGCCTTTTGCATAATTTTCCCGATATGGGCATTTTCGACAAGCAAAAATCTGACATTACGCTTTCCATATAGATCAAACTCTCCTATATCTTCTTCTACGTGTTCAAAAACACCTCCGTGCTCTTTACGCATCTCCTCCCACATTTCCTCTCGAGTATCCTCGTCATAATCGGAAGTAGGAATATCAACTTCCTCAACATTCCATCCATACTTTCTTAACGCATTGGATACAATTTCAACAACTTCACTTGACAAATCTTCGAGACTGTAAAAATCATTCGATCCAGCAGGAATAAGATCCGTAGTAACCCCTAACGCTCTTGCTAAAATAATAAATGTCATTTTAACACCATACAGATAACGTTTTTGGTCAAATTCAGAGAAATCGAATTCTTCGGAACCCGGATAAATTTCTATTTTCTCACGGAATTCATCAAATGCCTCTTTTGCTTCTCTAAGATCCATCAAACTGCCTCCTTAAATTTTTCTGTAAAGAAGTGGTCGTATAATAATTTGAGCACACAGGTAGCAACCAACGCTCCTGGCAAAGCCATATGATAATCTATTGCTTCCCCTGCGTCTCCATAATAAAACCCTAACGTACTAAACGAATACTCATCCTGCCCCCGGCGCTTACATAAAACATCAGGGTTGTTTCTGCTTAACGGTTGCATGGCGCTGTCAACTACACGGAAATAAAGTGATTTTTCTCCCTCCGTAAGATTTTCTTCCATAAGCCGCGATAATGCCGGCAGATAGCTGTTCCGAAACTCATAATATTTACGAGTTTCAAATGTACAGCTCCTTAGGCTTCTCAAGACTGTTTCAATGGAAGTTTCCAGCTTTTCACCGTATTTAGACTGTCGAAAAAATCTTTTGATTTCTTCTTCTGATATTTCTTCACGAAGTGCATCCTTGTCATTTTCAAGTTCGGGATACCGATCCGTCAACCACGCGAAAAAATCTTCTTCCACACAAATTTCCCTCTGTTTCCATCCGCATGCAGAATATACGTCACTTATTCGCTGCTCCATATATTCTGAGGCAGTTTCTAAATATTCATATGCTCTTCCTTCATCGTTTATAATGGATTCTCTTAGATCCTCGATACTCATAAAACAATACCCTTTGGATATAATATGATGTTTTACCAGCCAACGATCAACAAGCATGAATGCAATTTTCATTTTTTCGTTCCAATCCAGCTTTTCATCGGCGTCGTTTTCATACACAGCCACACCATCATCGAGTTCATAAAAAATTTTCCATTCATGAAAAAGCTCTTTTGTGTATTTATCCATATATACCTTCTTTCCAGGGATCTACCGACTACTGCATCCATAGATCCCTTAAAAACCTGATTTTTAATTTAATATATCTGATCCATAAAATGTTTCAGGCATATGCCGGCTCCGACTGCTGCCGGACTTATCATAAAGCCGTTCTGTTGACACCCATCACAGCAGACATAATTGATCCAGACAATAATTTTTTTACCATCCACAAATTTAACCTCGGTTTCAGGCAAAAGATTTGAAAGCAGATCAAATAATTGAAAAAAGATTTTCTTCTTTTCTATTCCCTCTTCTGACAGATTGCTCCTCAGTTTGTTTTCTACCTCAGGAACCTTATCACTAATCAGAAACATGACATCATCCACGTCATAGGTTTCCTCCTCTAATCCACTAACAAGTTCTTCAACCATTTTTCTGGCCCATTTATAACCCGGATTCTCAGCAAAAAAATCTTTTACTGTCTTCTTTTTTCCTCCGCCTTCTGTAAACTGTAAAAAATCAATGATACCATTTTCCCAGTCTGGGAGCAGCCTGCATAGATTAACCTCCATATCAGCTGATGCTTCATATATCCCCATTGCCACGTCCGAATCCACATCATCAATTGGCACCTTGTTCCGGTTTTCTCCTAAAGCAGTCTCACATATTATAAAATCCGGTACCTGACTGACAAAATTCTTCTCTTGAAGATACCTTATCACCGCAGCATATACCAATCGGGATACAATAATAACATTGCCGCCTATAATTATTCCTTTATTCGCACAGTTACTGTATTCACAAAATTTATTGTGAACCACTCGCAAAAAGCTAATGGCATCGTGATATTTTTTTAGATCAATTTTCATACCATATCCTCCGCTTTAAGAGGCTGGAACCTTGAAAATTGTGAGAATGTGTCAAAATACACAATTCCTCCATGGACTTTTCCATCCATAATCAATGGTTCTACAACCGATAAAATCATCTGTGCACTGCACAAATTCGTGCAGATGTGTTGAGGACTGCTTTCATTTATTGCACCACAACTTCTTTCAGAAGCACTTGGTGAAGCATCTGTCAGCACATCCGAGTAATAAAAACTTCTAACCGGAGATATTTCCTTTCCATCCATCCTGACAGAAATAATTGTCTGTCCTTCGGACCACTCATTTGCTGCATCAATATATACGGAAGAATCACATAAATTATGAAAAGATTCCATAACCCTTCTTGCTGCATGATTATCAACACCTCCAACAAGAAGCATATGATCATAACTTTCGCCGCAGCTCATAACAGCTTCGGACAGATCCCCTGCCGTATCCAGGTATCTTGGATATGAGAATATCCTTTCAGAAAGCATTGGATAATCCGTTTTTAAATCCGCACATAAAATATCTGCCTTATTCTGCTGGATATCCTGCTCTCCATAAGGCTGTCTCTTAAGATTTTTTTCTTCCACGCGATCCCCATCTATAATAAGAAGGGACACGTTTTCGTTTCCAAGCATTATGTGTGGAAGTTCCTTGGTAAAGTTTCCTCCTGTACCACCAGCTCCAACGCAGACAATCAGCCATGAGTCCGTTTTTTTTGCAAATGTAATTGCTGTATCCAGAACTTCCGCCGGTCTTCTGCCCAATGAGACACCAAACCTTCCATCAAAATAGATATCATCAAATGAAATATTTCCTCCACTCAGGAATTGCACCATAAATGCCAGACAGATTCTGCTGACACATAGCATTTTTGAAAGAGAATCCCTGCTTTTACTTACTGGAACCTTATCAAAATTGGCAATTACCAGGCTAGATATTTTTGATGCCACAGAAATCGAATTTCTCTGATATATTGCTGTAACACAGGACTTACACCCTTCCCAAAACTTTTTAACTGCCCGTTCCTGTTTTTTCACACATGTAAAATCAAACAGAAAGTAAATGTCTTTCTCCAATTCATAGTAATTATCAGAAAACAATTTCTTAACACTACTTGTCTCGAATTCGGAAAAGTTCCGGGCAATCCCTTTAATACATGTTATTGATGGATACGCTTTCCGCAATGCCCCAGAAAGAACTGCTGCCCGGTTCCATCCCACATCCTGTGGAAGAAAGACAGATTTTGTTATATCTTCCTGCTCCACATCTTCCGGATCGAACAACAAAAGCTTGAAAACCGTTTCTTTATCTTTTAAAGATGCTGCATATCTTGCAAATTCTTTAGCAAAAAATCCACCAGCACCTGACAATCCTATAACGGATACATAAATATTCATATAATAATTTGGGGCAGCCATACGGCAGCCCCTACCTCCTTTCTTAGATCTTCAAAATTGTCTGACTTACAACTGATTGAACCATGGAACGTATATTTTCGCACTCTACATTAACACGATATATTGCACCATTAATGGTTACAACAATATACTCATGCTCCATATCCGGTACAACTGAAATTTTGTCATTCGAGAGTGCACGATATAACTGCTCAATGGCTTCTGCCGCCTTTTTTAAGTCATTCTTTTTCTGATCTTTCATAAAAAACCACCTTTCCCGTCGTTAAAACGTTAAAAACTGTCTATCAGATGTATTTTTTCTTTCATTTGGGATTTCATAATCCCATACCAGTCCTCAGAAGAACTGACATCTGTATCAAATATCTTTCCCACATCCGAAATCTCCACAAAACATCCTCCGGTTCCTGCCCTAAGCAGTAACTGAGGTCTTTTATCCAGAGACCCAATTACCCCATATATCCGGTTTCCTTTTTCATCCTTGTTATCCGTCTCCGAAAAAAAAGCCGGATAATAACAATGTGAATGAATATCCATAACCGGCCAGTACTGTGGAATCAGCCCCTGATCTGTTACTACAAGACCAGGTGCTGTTTTCTGTTCCGGGACCTCCAGAACATATTTTTCTGCTGCCGGATCATAATACACCCGGACCAGCACCTCTGTTTTAAACTTTTCTGCTACATCTGCAAAAAAACAGTAGAGGCTTTTTAAAATTCCCATCGGCATCTTTGGCAACCGATACTTGTACCATCCACCGTCATTTTCTCCAATCTTTGCCGCTGTCAGGGACACCGGTGTAGATTCCACACGGTACCTAATATCTTCCGACAGTACAAGGTTAAAGAGAGCATACGGCTGCTGAATACGTTTTTTGTACTCAACCTCATCTACCACCGTTTCTACACCCATGCAGAAGCCCCCTTTCTGGCGCCTTCAATTCTTGGGAAAAGAATCCGAAGTTTTTTGTCATAAAAAATCTTGGCAGATTCAGACGCGTATTCAGGGTACTTATCTGCACAAAATGCGAGAAGTTCTTTTTCTGATACTTCTTCTTTCCCTCCAAATAACTCCGGTGTAAGCGGAATTTTTTCAAAAATAAAGGAAAGCGTCGTATCCTTCGTCGGAAATTTTTCTGTTTTCTTTGCCGAAACAGGTTTTTTGTTTTCCGGTATCGAAATAACAGGAAGCACAATATTTTCTTTTTCCATATAAAGGAGTTTTGTGTGCTTTTTGTCATATTCAGGGTACTTCGTCTCGATATACTGCTGAAGAATGTTTGCATCAAATTTCACATCTTCTTCTACGTTGTAACCCTTTTCATTCAGGAAGCTTTTAAATTCCTCCTGAGTGACCTGAAAATTTTCCCTTCCATACAGGCATACTCTGACAGGGAATGAAAGTTCTTTGTTTCCAAGCACTTCCCAGTGAAATACCGGGGCAAGAAGTTTTCCATCTGCTGATGAAACAACTCCAATTTTTTGAAACGCAGGGTGAACCTTCTTTAACACATCCTCGACCACGGAAATATCTGCCATATCATTTTCATCAATAGCAATTCCCGAAATATCAATCTGGTGATTGGCAAGGAACATTTCAGACTCTTTAAGAATCTTTACTTTTCCTTTTTGAACTTCCTTTTCTGGATTGAAAGCAACCCATACCTTATCCCCTACAACGTCATAAGAAAAAACATCCGGATGAAATTCCCTTGCTACATCATGAATTCTCTCACGCAATGTTTTATCTGTTGTACTTCCGGTCCCCGTAATTAAAAACGGACGGTTAAAACCTGTATAAACCGTAAGGGGGAGCACAAGCTTTTTTGCATCTGTCTTGGCGGAGGCTGCTTTTTTCTCCACCTTCTTTCCTTTTTTCTGTTTGTTTTCCGTTTTAGATGACGTTTTTGACTTCTCCTCAATCTGGTCTTCTACTTTAATCCCAAACATTTCGAATAGATCCATTTTTTCCTCTTTCTCCCCGCATCTGAGACGGCGGGGCTGCCAATAAAAATTAAAATACTTCAGCCAGTACGTTTCCGGTTTCCATTAAAATGTTCTCCGGAAACTCATCCGTTCCTTTCAAAAATTCAAGAAATGCCCTCTGACTCAGGACATATTCTGGTGGATCTAAAAAATTTGATTCTGGCGAATACAGATCGTCATTTGTAGGCGATCCAAAAAATAATGCAATGACCTTATCAACATCTTTCATGACATTACATTTTGGAAGAGAGTTACCTCCCCAACAGATTTTTCCATTACAATATACATTTCCAAATGGATAATGATATAATGGAGAATCTTCTGTTAACTCTCCCTTGTAAACATACACTAAAGATTTGACCACCCGCTGTTTCTTAACCTCAATTACAAAGACCAGCCCCGGAACAGGCACACTATAACTGCTTGTCCCATAGATAATCTGCTGTAATCCTTTGGGTAACGCAATCGCAACCGAAAACGTATCCGGTTCATAAGGGTGTATTTTACCCTCATAGTATCCATTTGGAATCTGACCAATGGAAACCATTTTGTGTGAATCTTCCATTGAATCTGTCAAAAGTTCAATGTATTTCTTCATAGGAAGAATTTTCTTTACTGTCTCCCCAGAATCCGATGTAGCCTGTACATGTACCACGTCAGCTACATCATCTTTAATTTTTGAAATAAGCTGCATCTTATTTCTCCTTTCCGGGCCAGTGCCCTAAAAACCTACAGAACTCTTAGCCCAAGATTTGGCATTTCAAAAAAGTTCTCTACAATCTCGTTACGTCTTTCCTGAAGTGGTGTTTCTCCTCCAATATAGGTATCTATATTGGATAGAAAATACAGAAGCGTTTCATCCGGAATATCCGAAATATCCTCCATCCTTTCTGCATGAAAGACGATCCGATCAAATTGCTCATGAAGCAATTTGTCTTTTTTCTCCGCGTCTTCGAGTGGAAAATTATCCATTTCCTTGACTTTCAAAAAAAGATTTTTCATATAAACCTCCATTCCCGGACCAATAACTGATCCGTATAAAACATAGGATTTAAGACAGTAAAAAAAGCCCCTGCATAACGCAGGAGCATTTAATCTACCCAAATCCTGAAATCCATCCGACTGCTGCCAGATGTTAATATATATATAAACGAATACAATAATATCATACCACAATAAAATCGTGTTCTCAATAATATATTTAATCTTTATTTAATTTCTGTATTTTCCATTGAACAAATGGACGTTGAAAATTATTATACGAGAATATACTGCTACCGGTATCTGGATAATCCACTGAATATATCTCCGCACTTACCACTTGTAAAATCTATTTTATTGTTTTTAAAATATAAAAACCATTGTCTCACAAGTTAATTATTGACACTATAAAAGATCAAAAAATGCAGCCACTATTTCAGTGACCGCATTTTTCTTTACATCTCCTCTGCAATTTTGTTAATATCCGAAAATCGTGCCGGAATACGTTTTCTTGCATATGAGAGTGTTTCGTTGTAAAGAGAAGAATATTCACCATCATAATAGTCAATAAATCCTTCCCTGCTATAATGTGCAATATCAAAATGCAGGCTCAAAAACTCATACATAAGCTTTGACATCCTTCGAATTGAATTTGTCTTTTTCATACGAATCAGTTCCTTTTTTAACTTTTCATACGGATAGACAATATTTCCATCATACAATATGCCTGCCATTTTTGAATTCTGATCAAGAAGGTTCTGGATCAGTAACCGGTCCTTCGGTTCAATTCCAGTAAGTGGAAGATCCCGGACAGCCCGCATTGTTTTTTCCTTTAATGCAGCAGATCCATAAACCTCTATTTTCTCAGAAACATCAATAAAACTTTCAGCTGGTACTTTACCTGTTTCTTTGCTTACCTGTGTTTTATTTCTTGTAGCACCAATCGAAAAAATACACTCAAAGATGGTAAGCTGACCTGTTACAGCCTTTGTAACCATATAAAACTCCTTTCAGGATTATCCTCAAAAAACCACATAAATTTCACCTATTCTATTATCAAATAGGCACAATTTGTCTCATAAAAACCATTTTTATACCGGATCCGCAGCATACACATAAATACGCACCGGATAATCTCCATTGCCATACGTCGTGTCAAATGCGATTCTGTAATGATCGCCAAATAATGGCTTAAGAAGGAAACGGTTATCGCCTCCCCAGGTTGGGTATTCATCCCGCAGCCATGCCGCCATATCCCAGTCATTACAGCCATACGGAAAATTGCTCTGCAGGAAACGGACAATTTCATCAATACCAGCACAAAGCTTTTGATCAATTCTATCATCTTCCTCCATCCATCTTCCATACCAGCCATCACGAAAATATAACCGGTAATACCCTGAATACCCAGGTATTTCATTCAACGCTGTTTCTTGCTTATCATCGCTTTCAAATCCAAGCAGACAGTTATTTTCATTCACATACCGTCTCAAATCTGTATCCTCAAGCTCTCTCGGACACCGGAACAGCTCCTGATCCTTTTCTCCTTTAAATTCACCAAATACAATACTGGCTTCCTCTGTTTGGATCAGAACCTTTTCGTACTTCATCTTTATTACCATGATATTTTCCTCCTAAAAAACAACTGCACTCCAAAAGTACATATTAAAAACTTTTGTCACCTCTTTGGTTATCAGTATCTATACCGATACTGATAACCTTAAAATCTTACATTTTTTCTGCAGAAATCCGGCAGACAGCTTTGTTTGTGTGGATTACAGTAACCTGGCATGCATCCCTGTCATACCTGACTTCCGTAGTTTCATTCCTATCCTGATCTACAATGGCAAGCTCTTTAACTTTATCCCACGCTTCCTTCTCTGATGATAATGTTTCCGGAATACGCACAGTGCAGGACTCATATTCAGATGTAAACATGGTTTTAATAACCCAGTTTTCTACTGTTTCTATTTTATCGAATCCTTTCCCTAACACCTTTTCACATGACTGATATTCCACATCCCTGGAATTCTTCGTAAGCTGGTTCTCAACTTCATCACAGACAGCAATGTACTGCTCCGGGGTAAATTCCCGACTTGTAAAAGTAGCAACATAATTCCTGCCGCTATCCTCTTTTATGGCTCTGCAAATTTCCTTCACCATCTCCGGATCAAGATGAAACGTTTTGCCATCTTTTGTAAGATCCATGCCATATTCCCAAATGGAACGGTATGGGGTTGAATTTGATTGATTCTCCAGCTGTCCTGCACTTTCCTTTTTGATGACAATTTCATCACCAGCAACCTCAACTTTGGATAAGTCGAGGTTAAAAGCGGGCGCAACCACATAGTCGTTGCCGTCTTGGTTGCCGTAGCTGTAGACGTCGCCGTCCCGGTACACATACCACGCGTAAGTACTACCGCAGGCAGTACCGAGCCACGCGTAGTAGTCAGCAGCCCCGAACAACGGCGCGTTTTCCGCTGCTCTTTTTAAAGCCTGCCAGTAATTTCCGGAACCAGGTTTGCACAATTCGGTAAACCCGACTTTCCCCTTGGAAATAAGATACAATCCTTTTCCATAGGAAGCTGATGTATCCTCAGCATCCTTGATGGCATCGTAGAGTGCCAGCATTTTGTCGTCATAAGCGCTGATATCTTCACCATCAAGATCTGTTGCGTAAAAATCATCTTTACCTCCAAATTTTAGCATTTTGAAACCAGGCCATGGTCCTGCGGTTACCCCATGGGATTGAATTACAGCATGATTTTTATCTACCTTTACAAAACTCCATATGTAACCTGCCAGCTTATAATTTTTTTCCATATCTAACATATTTTTTTCTCCTTCTTCTGACCGTTGCCAGACAACCAGAGGTCCCCACGCACAGGAACCTCTTTCTTTAGTCCCTGATGCGTCAGGTTTTCGCTTTTAACTTTTAATTACAATGCATAATGCAAATTACTATGAATTTTACTGCATTTAAAATATTTTTTTAAAAACTTCTTTACCTCTCTGCCTCTTCTCTTTATTTCATCCACAGATATATCATCCATAAAAAAAAGAGAACTCAATCTTAATACTTTATGGTTTCCCAGTTCACATGTTTTCGACTCACAAATTGTCAAAACAAGTTGAATTTCATAACTACTGATATCCCATATTTCTAACCACATATAATTAGGATTAGAATATTTTCTTATTTCTTCTAGGATCTCTTCATTAGACATTAAATTTTCCATGAAACCTCCTATAAACCTGCCTTAATATAAATCCATATAAATCAAAATTGCTTATTCAATGTTTATCCTTTATTCCACAAATGCGTCCGATTTCTGCCTCCGCAAATGCTTTAAACTGTTTAAAATTATAACCATCCGGAATATCCCTCCATTCTCGGCTTTTGCCAATAAGGAATCTATACTGTCTGAATACGAAATCATATTCGACAACCTTTTGGTTCCCATCTTCTAAATGTCCGGATTTATCCTGACATTGCACCCATACATAGCCGGGAAGGGTTTTTGATGAAATACTCTCATCTTGATCCCCCTCTTCCGTATTTGGGTTTAATAGCACTCCAGGATATATAAACATTGACTTTACAATCGTAATCCTCTTGACCTTTGGATTCTGAATATCGTTTTCGATGCAGTAACTATCAAACAACTGAGATAAAACTTTTATTCCATCTTCTTTAAGAACCTGCGCAATGTAGAATGTTTTTTTATCCGGAATATTATCCCCACTGACAAAATCAACATCTACAACCTGCCAGATTCCTTTCACATCGCACTGTGTCTGAAATTTGTTCGACTTTAGAAAATCTATTACCTCGTTCATTTCTTCCTCTCTTTCTTCCAGCTACTTTCTGAACAGACAGAGGTTCCCACAGGGGAACCTCTGTTGCTCCCCTGTGGGAATTTGATACTACAACATAAATACCGGCGGCATTGCAAATTCACCCGCCTTTTTCTCCTGATACCAGAGAATTTTTTCTTTACCATCTTCGCCTTCCTGCATGCGGCATTCCCAGCGAGACAACGTATTCTTAGGTGTTAAATATATCAACTGATATCGTTTTCCAGTTTTCCTATCTTCCACCATGAAATGTTCCCTGTTATCTTCCAAAACGGAAAAATGTTTCCACATCAGTACACGTACGCCATGAAATGATGCACACGTCTCCAATTCCTTTAAAAAGGCTTCTTCCGTTCCAATTCCCTCTTCGGCATTGATCTTCTTATCCCACTGTCTTCCCATTATGCAGCACCCCCTAACACAAGAAGGGCTTCATTGAGTGTAAAAATAACAGTGTTTTTTTCCGGTTGCCCGGCTTTTATACTGTTGACCCCTTGTTGCAGAACTGTCAGTATCTCTGAAATCTGCTGCGGGGTAAATTTCATTGCAGCTTTGAATTGAAATGGTTTTACCCCAAGGATCTTAGAAATTTCATAATCCGATCTTCCCTTTAACAAGGAAGCCTTGTATGTCAGGCGAAAGCTTCTTAAGAGAAGAGACAGCATACCAATGCCATTTTCTTTCTCATCAAAAAGTTTTGTTACATGACTATACAATGCCGGTCCATTAAGATCCAGTAAAAAGTTTGATAACTCCCATATCTGAACCTGAACAGAAGGCATTACAAGTGCACGCACATCTTCTTCCGTAATTTCTTTTGCAGAGTAGCATAATTGCTTGATTGCAATATTTACCGTATACAAAGACACATTTTCATCTATTTCATATCCTATGTATTTGATAAAATAATCAATTACTGGCTCTTCCATATGGCTGTTCTTAGCCGTAACAAGCTTTGTAATCAACATTTTAAGTTCCGGCTCTGCCACTTTGCCATATTCTACAACCTCTTTCTTTTTCATCATGGATTTGAATGCATTTGTCCGTGTTTCCACAGATCCTGACACCACAACAATAAAAAGCGTAAATTCCGGAATATCCAGGCTCTCCAGCATTTTCGTGTCATCACCGGTAAGCTTTTCTGCCTCCACGATGACTGCCTGTTTATCTGCCATAATAGGATACCGTGACGTTGCCGCCACAGCCTCCCTTGATAATCCCTGATAACGTGAAACATTCATATCATCTATTTCCTGGATCAGTTTGCGCACCCTGTTATTGATACAATATGTTTCTGCACCATATAAAACTAACTTCATATATACCTCCTATCTTCCCCCTGCAACTGTGCAATATGGGGATATTCTCTCGAAACCACCAAATCTGTTATAAGCAGTTTCGACCATATAAAGATGCTCCTTTGCTCGGCTCATTGCTACATAAAGGACCCTTGTTTCCTCCTCCGACCGGACATCAAAATCTTCCATGCCGTATATAATAACCACCGGAAATTCTTTTCCTTTGGAATCATGACACGTTAACAGATTTACCGCATCTTCACGGGAATCATACCCAACCCTTTCGTTAGAACCAAAAGCGATCATCTCTTTCATTACCTGATACAGACTTTCGAGTTTGACAATGCCTCTTTCTTCTGCAATCTCAACAAGATCATCCACCACAAGATGACTGTCTACGCCAAAACATTCTTTAATTATGAATGAAAGAGCCTCATGCAGTTGTCCATAAGCCAGTTTTTCAAAACAGAGAAGCAGTTTATACATTGCTTTTCCGAGGGGTGTTATTTCCCTGGAATATTTTTCAAGGCATTCTGGAGTAAGAGAAACCTTTGCTATCTGTCCTGACTGGACTAAATTTTCATATAGGCTGTCAAACCGATTTGCCTTTTGCATTTCTGTAATTCCAAGGACTTTAAGCATTCTGTACAATGCCAGATCCATATCCATGCCTCTGTAATACAAAGTCATAAGATCATAAATACAGCGAAAAACAGTGTCTTCGATCATATAATCTTTTGGAATAGACACTGGACACACTCCATCAAGTATCATAGTAATTTCATCCAGCCGCTTATTATTCCGGGCTAATATAGCAATATCCCCAGGTTTATACCCAGATTCTAAAGCTTTCTTGACTGTATCCCTGACAACCGGCGGCTGTACATCTTTCAGATATACCGGCGGCTGCGATTCGCCTTTTACATGCGCACGGAGCACCTTCTGGAAACGTACCTCGTTTCCATTTATCAAAGCTTCGCATAACCGGAGAATTTTTCCGTTTGAGCGGAAGTTGTCCTCCATATACAAAACCTTTGCACCCGGAAAGTCATCCTCAAATTCGAGCATAAACTGACTGCTTCCTCCCCGAAACTTGTAAATAGACTGATCATCATCACCTGATACCACGATATTTCCATGGCATCTTGCAATTGAATAGATCATATCTACCTGTTCCTGAGAACTGTCCTGGAACTCGTCCACCATAATGTATTCATACTTCTCCGCATACCGCTGGGAAAGTACAGAATATTCATCAAAAAGCTCATTAACCATACTGATCTGATCATCATAATCAATGTAGCCCTCTGCATCATACATGGCTTTATAACTCCGGTACACACGTATGATCCCATCCACATCGTACCTTTCCATATACTGCGTGCGGAAAGATTCTTCCCCACGTTCATAGATTTCCTCGAATTTACCATCAAGGAATCGGACAAGTCCATGCTCTCCTTTCGGATTTAGATACGACATTTTTTCAATCTTCGGCTCTTTTGTTAATGCTTTAAAAATCAGGTCGTATCTGTCAAGATCTTCAGCAAGTTTGATCCGCCGTCCAACATACAAAGGATTCTCCTTTAAAATGGAAAATCCCAATGCATTGTATGTCATAATCTGCGGCCGTCCGCTTAAACCGTATTGTGAAAGCTGTACTTCCACGCGATCTCTTATTTCCTTTGCAGCCTTTTTTGTAAAGCTTACAAACAGGATCTTGCCTGGCTTTACATGCACATCTTTAATCAGATGCATCATCCGGGCAACCAAAGAAGCCGTTTTCCCTGCTCCTGGGACAGCAACAACACACATTGGACCATTAACATGATTTACTACCTCCTGCTGCGACTCTGTAAGAGTAATTTCCTTTACAGAAGCCTTTTCAGTAGTGCATTCCGATTCTGTCTTACGAATAACACCATCCGTTTTACAGACATCTTTGTGCATACAATTAGAACAGTCGCGTTTTTCTGCTCTGGCCAACACAGATACCATCCGTGTAAGCAGTTTTTCAGTAGATTCTTTGGTAAAATCCGCCGAAATTACGTTTTTTTCTGGACGATGTTCAAATTTTGGAGCTACAACAGTTCCATTGTCATCTTTTCCCCGTAAATACCACAATTCAACAGAAAAATCTCCTGCGATACTGTTTCTTGCAGCAGATGTTGCAACAAGAAGCTCTGGCGAATTTTCCGGCAGATTTTCCGGCTTCCTTGCCTTTGAGCTCTCCGTAGGCTTGCCATAATGCAAAATTACACAGACCGTTTTTCCGGTCTTATCCTGAAAAACAAAATCAAACTTGCCACGAATTGTTTTAATGGCAAGCCCCCTGTAATTCAGTGCCCGGACAAAGTTATTCTCATAGAAAACATCCGTCCGGATATTTTCCACTTCACGCGTCTGAATATACTCATACAGACGCAGAATTCTCTTCATTGAATTCTCCTTCGCTGACATAAATTCAGCATCACAAGAGAACCAATCCGGAGAAAAACCTTCGTAGAATGTACGCACAACGCCCTCTACATTCTCTTTGCCAGCCATAATGAGTTTTTTAACCTCATTCACAGCTTTTACAGAAAACAAAACTTCCTTAGTTCCATCATAGGTAAGCCCCATTCTGGAAAACTCGAAAGATTTCCTGCACATTGCCAGTTTCTTCAATTCCTTTGGCGAAATGGCAATATTTTCTGCAGCTTTTGATTTTGCAGCAGCTATCATAAAAATCTCCTTTCCCGAATCCAACAATTGATCCGTAACAAAACATAGGATTTTGAGCAATAAAAAAAGCCCCTGCATTATGCAGGAGCATTTGAATCACTCAAATCCTGAAAACCACCTGACTGCTGCCAAGTGTAAATCTATATAAAAATAATACAATTACATCATATCACATTCAATTTGTGTTCTCAATAATTTGTTTAATCTTTATTTAACTTTTGTTATTTTCAATGCAAAAGGACAGGTACCATGCCTGTCCTTTTGCCGGAGAAATAATTAAGATTATGAAAAAATTACATTTTGCAGATTACCCATCTGCAAACGAATTATAGTCATAAACCCATACAAAAAGTCAAGCTATTCCCACAATTTTATTACAGCAAATAACCCTAGGTGTAGCAAGACTACACTGAATCAAAAATTCCCGAAAGGTGTCTTTATGCAGCATATTCCCTCTCATAATCTTTAGGATTATGAACATAATTAAAAAATCATCTACATGATTAACTTCTTTTCTCTCCGACAAAATGGAATTATGGGGTAATTCTTTGAACGGACAAAAATGCAGGCATTCCTTCTATAATGCTATAAGGGACAAAAGTGTCATCACCCGGCCACACTGTAAATCGTATATCTGTTGCTTTTTTGTAATTATAAATTATGTTACCACAGCTCCCGTCTTTCACGGGAGCCATCCTGACGCTGGCAATCAGATATCCGTCTTTTGAATCGTATGTCTTAAGATAGAATATTTTTGATTTTTTCCCACCACTGCATATAGTAAATATTTTCTGCAGATCCTCCTTTGAAAATTGAGAAATCCCATCTTTCTTTATCTGACCTATATTTATGTGTTTGTACAATTCTGCAAAATCTCCCGCTTCATATAATCTTCCCAATTTAAAGACCACGGCAGCCGCCGGATCAGTCTTCAAATCGGACAATTCGAGAGATTCTATATTATTCTTCCCAGAATCTTGATACACTGTATCTTCATCATAACTATCCATTTTCACTACACCGTTTCCTGATAAGTTCGTTACATCAACATTTGATAAAATATTATCTGTCTCTTCATTTTTTTTCAGAGATTGCCTCTTGGTTCCTTTACTGTGTGTTGCAACAACTGCCAGTAAACATAAAATTATTATACCTGCAATTATGAAAATTGTTCTTTTCTTCATATTTTATTTTCCTTCCATTTCTGCAATCCTGTAAAACCTTTTGAAATCAACAGAATCAAAATTTCCCAGTATGTCGTCTGTCTGAGAACGAATATAGCATAAATGGTTACATCCGTATGGGAATTTTTCCGTAGCTTCATTTGAACACGTTGACACAACCGCATATTCCTTATTAAATCCAGCCACAACTCCCATTTGAATATCATTATCTCCTGCATTACCTGTTATGCAGATATCCCCTGTTTTCAGATTATCCATAGATATCTCCTGCTTAAAGGATTTTACTGAAAACTCTCCTTTGAGACCTTCCGGCGTATATCCAAGAGCATTTCTAAACAACCAAATGATATAACCGGGTCCGTCCACTCCATATCCGTTTCCCTCTGGATAATCACTATTGTCAAATCCATCCGTCTGCAGGTCAAATCCAGTTTCGTAGCTTCTACCACCTTTAGAAAATGGAATTCCCTCATTAAATTTCATACAAAGTGCTGTTATATTTTCTTCCGGTGTTCCACCATACAAAAGTTTTTCCATCTTACTGTCTTCATTTAATGACACATCATTTGACCCATGACCAAGAATTTTTTCTTCGACTTTACTATACCTGTCGGTCACTTCCTTTTGCTCTTTCGCAGACATTTTATTATATGCATCCTCGGATATGCCCTCCCACAATATATTTCCATCGTTATCCGTGATCTTATGAAACATTCCGACTCCTTCTCCCCAATCTGCATCTTCCGTTCCGCTATTATCCGATTGCCCGGCCTGTTCTAAGTTTCCTTGCGTATCATACTTTGCCTGTGCACTATATTTATCCGAATCATATTTTTTCAAATTGTAATCCCTTTCGAATTTTGCTTTTTTATCATTGTTAGAAGCCAGAAAGAAAAGGAAAATAATAAATATTGTGGACACAGCTGCCGCCAGAATCACACAAATCACCTTTTTGCTTTTTTTCATTTCATATCACCTTCTTTTTTTAATACATTCAATCATTTCCATTAAATGAGAAAGAAAACCCATTTTTTCTTTCCCTTCCAGAATGAAAACCGGCTCCTGCCTGTATTTTATCGTATCGAAATGACCAAATATCAACAATACCTTCATATTCCTGTTCACTTGCCATAGCCTTGGCTATACGCTTAATGTCATATCCATAATGGGCCATACTTGCTGCGAACAGTACCGAATTTAATATAGAATTTGACGTATTGCGCAAAGAAATATGTGATCCATCTGAAAATCTTCCTATTAACACTGCTTCTGCTTCCATAAAATTTTCCAAAAATATTGTTTTTCCGTATTTATGCAAAGATCCCTTTAATACATCCATAGTAGGATGCATCATGCTTATTTCTATGCAATGGTCCTTTTTCTCCTTACCCTGCAGCAACTTTCCAATACGAGCCATGGAAATAATTTCCTTCTCTATGTTCTCTCCATTTTTTCCTTGTAAAACAATTTTCCAAACACAAACAATATTTACATTATGATATTCCCCCCGCGGTACCGAAATTAAAACACCGGACTGATTATACTTGTCAAAATTATATGCGCATAAAAGATTTCTATTTGGCCACGGGGTTCCGGTTTTACACCGCTCCACATGTATAACATCTTTAAGATCTGGAATGTCAATATATACCTCTGCCTCTGATGAAACAAGCGTGTAAGGACAATACAATTTAGGTGTAATTTTCATTACAAAATCATTATCAAACGATTTTCCCATATGAAACTTTTCAATAATATCCCGATACCGTGTTTCTCTCTCCTTGCCGGATTTATCCCTATTCCCGACTACATCAAATCCATTGATAAAATCTGGTTTCAGGAAACAACTGTCCGGCAGCAGTATTTCTCCCAGGTCGAAATCCGGCTGAGCTTTCGTTTTTAATGAAATATCCTTTATTTCAAAATAAAAGAAGTGATCCACATTTTCTCTGTTCTCATGTTTTTTTTCACCTTTAGTCAGACACTCAAGCATCTTTTCCCCAAAGCACAAGATTGTGACATCATCAATGACTGTTGGTTCATCTGTGTCAGATCGCTTTACTGCAATCCGAACTTTATCCCCCGGCTTAAATTTTCTTTTCAACATATTCTGATTTACAATCTCATAATAGGGTTCCCCCCACTGGGAACCCACTCCTTTATGATATTGTCCTCCATTTGAACTAAACTGTTGCAATTCTTCTATCCAGGTCATTTTTATCCTCCCATATATCTGATCTTCTATTTCGTATGTTATTCTCCTGGTCCATATATCGTATACATTACTTTCGGATGTCCATTTAAACAACATTCTGAATAAATAAACTGTGGGGTATACGCTTTTGCATAATGCTTTTTCGTTGAATTATCATTCGGGTCATTGACGAGTACCTTTCCATCTTTTGTAAGCCCACGCAGACATATATAATGTCCATGCTTTGTAAATTCCTTCGTTGTTCCATATCCGGATGTCGAAACAATTACTGGATGACCAGCTTTTAAGGATGCGACAATTACATCTGCATTTACCGTCTGCTGCACGGCCCGGCACCCAAAAGCCTTGCAAGCAGCCGGAATCATTTCCCATTTTTGACCAGCTCTTGGATCATAATAGCGATTACCTACAACGTCCACAATATCGTTTGGATAGACACATTTCTTCGTCAGGTAAGAGATTACCATCGCTACCGAAGTCGCTCCACATCCAGAACTTGATATCGTTCCACCGCCAAATGGTCTGTTCCCCCATCTCGCATCCCACTGTGTGTATAGAGGAATACTCATTCCACCGCAATTATTGGGTATTTTTATAGATGCCGTAACACCTGTCAACGGTTCATAATTTCCACTTGCACTACCTGTTCCAGCCCCGTTATAAGCATTATTTTCTGGTAAGAAAGCATTACTTCCATCATATTCAACAATGTCTGTAGCAATTGACGCTATATAATCATAGTATTTAGGAATTGGCTTTCCATTTGGAAGAAGTCTGATAAGGGTTTTAAACCAATCCCCATCATATTTATTCCAGTAGAATCTAACAACTGTCTCCCATCTGTCGAGACGGACTACATAGTTTTCAATAATATTCGGCCACTTATAAATGGCATCATACCATGGACCTTCTACCTTATCTATGCTGGATATCGGCGCATACCACGACCACTGTCCTGATTCTGTGTTTGGATCTCCTGTAACCTGTTCTCCCAGATTTGGAAGTGCCGCACACTCCCCATAGGTATACTCCATTTTCTCATCTCTTACTATATCGAAATTATAGAGATATTTAGGCTCGAACTGCATTACAAGTTCTTTTATCTGATCCGTTGTAAGCGAAATCCTTCCATCTGCTCCAAGTGTTCCAAAACCAACCGAAACATCAATAGAAGCTCCACCCACATAATTTCCATTATTTAAATCCGTATAAGTAAACTTTTTACCTGTAAAATAGGTTATAACCCTTGCCGCATAGGCAAGATGCGTGCCTGTTTTTACAGAATTATTCTTTATCCATTTCTTAACATTTCCCCCACCTTGTTTATATGCAGAGATGGAAAGTATTACATCACCGTTAAACGTCTTGAAATGTTCTGACAAAATACGGGCGCATGTATGTATCTGTGCTTCCGGATTCCATATATCCTCTTCGCTATATCCGAGCATTTTAACAGCATATCCTGTCCATGTTCCTGGCATAACCTGACATAACCCACGCGCCCCGACCGATGATGTAGCTTTCGGATTCCATCCGCTTTCTGTTGTTATTACTGCACGAATCAGATCTTCTGGCAAATTATACATTGCCGCATATTTTTCTATGTATTTTCTATATTTTTTTTCCTGTGAAGCTTCGTATTTGTTTTGTGCTACCCATCCAGCCTTAAACGGTCCTAGATCTGTATTTATTACGGGTGAAGCATCAGCCTGAGAACCATCTTCGGAATCTTCGTCTCCATTTGATTCTTCTGTATCCGGTTCCTGCGTATTTTCCAAAATTTCAGAACTACTACCATTTTTCCCTTCTTCAATCAGCTGGTAGTTTTTCCCATAATTCTGTAGGGTTTCTTCTATAGCTGTAATATAAACCGTCTGCCAGTTCACAGAATGAAATTCATACTCATAATCCTTCGTTGAAACAGGATAATCCTTGTATACATACTCGACTTTGGTTTCAGTCTGCGTTGTCGTTCCAGATGAACCACCACCGGAAGAAGATTTACCAGACGAACCTTTTGAATTCTTGGCTGCTTTCTTTTCATTGCCTCCTGTCCCATCATCTGATGTAGTTGTAGTAACCGTATATGTGTGTTTCATCTGAATTTTCTTATCTGCAGACTCATACGTTTCATTAAATTCCTTACAGGCTTTAAATATTTCCTTCAAAGAATCTCTTTCTATCATCATCTGATCAAGCATTTTATCCGTAAAAACTTTTTTATCGTCAACCGCTTTTATCAATTCGTCAAGGTTATAACTGGATAGATCCGCAAGATCAATCTGGTCTTCTATAAGCTTTCCTGTCACAGCATCTTTGACACCTGCAATTTTTTTTCCAATGGCATCTTTAATGATACCTCCTGTGAAATTTACGATTCCAAATAATCCTGTTGCAAGAATTATAATGATCAAGAATGGAAGTATGCTTAAAACAAGAACCATAATAAGTTTTTTCTTCATTTTGCGCTCCTTCTTCAATTTTTAATGATTTTAGGAATAAACTATATGGTTTTGTCAATCCGAAAAAGAAAAGCCAGACAAAAATCTGCAATGATTTTGTCTGACTTTATGAGAAATGTTTCCATTTAAGAAAAATCTTTCCATGTATTTTTCGCAGGAACAAGTCTTAAGCCGCTTCCACCAGCTTTCGGTGGCATTAACTTCAAAAACTCTCTTGCAATACTTCCTTCACAGTCACATACAATTGTATCTGACGTATAAATAGCATCCTGAAAAAGAGGATTATCCAGTGCACCACTGCTCTCTGCAAGATTCTTAAGTTGCACCATACCCTCCATATTTTCCACGATAAAGCACATTTTAAACCTTGTTCCGTATTTACTTCCGGCTTCTGTAATAGCATTCGCCAATTTTTTCATTCTCTCTATGATTCTTTCCTCATTTTCCTCTGCTGTAACAATTTTTGGATTATAGCGAAAGAATGATGGTTCCAAAATCATTACAAAACCATCCTCGCCCCCTCCATTAAATTCAACAAGCCCGTATGTAAAAGCCCTAATCTCTTTATACTTATCAAAGCCATAATCTCCGTTTAATGCTTCACCGGTACAACCAGGAACCATAACCAGACTGGATGCAACCGATATTGTCGCAAGTCTCTTTAAAACCTCTACATCAACTCGAAATACCGCATCCCTGTCATACGCGGTATTTACCTGTAGCTTATTCCTAAAATAGATCCAGCCATACATCGTACATGAATATAGTACAATACGTTTCCTATCCTTTTCAGTAACATAATCAAAAGAGCAAAGCAATCCTTTGTCGAGCAGCTTTTTTATTATTTTCCCCATCACATCCATGTTCTTCTTTGGATCAGCTCCCACACAAGGAATAAGCTTGTGTGGAAATATCTTATGCTGCCATTTAAGCTGATCAAGAATCATGTTGCGCGTTGCATGCCCAAGCATATGCACCGTCTGCAAGACCACAGCCAGACGAATACACTGATCCGGATCATCTACCTGATGGATCATGTCAAAAAAATCAAACTGACTTACACGGTGGGAATCTCCTTTGTTTACCCTGTAATCCATTTCCGGATAATAAATAAACCGTCCATCTTTATTTAAAGAAGTCGTCAGCTCCTTGGAAAGCGATCTTTTTTGTCCATTTTCTGTCTCCGGCAACGTTATCGCCTCCTTTACTCATTTACCTGCTGTTCCTTTTGTACATGCTTCGATTCCGGAACCTCATCAACTGTCCGCACTCTAAGGTCGTGGTCCTCTTCACTGACTTTTCTTACGACTCCGATATAATATTTTCCTTCTTCTACATGGATTCCAGTTTCTTCCTCTGGATAGTAACAGAAAACATTAATTTCTGGAAGGCCCTCAATTGATCCATAATAGCGTCCATCCTCCCTTCCGTTACACCGTACCCTGACTGTCATGTTTTTCCTCATCTTTTGTTCAATTCCTGCCCATGGATCAAAATCAATGGTATCTCGCCGCGAACATTCATATGCTGTGTCTCTTCCCCATATCTTTTTTTCTGTGACAACAACATCAATAACCATTCCCGGCTCTGCAGCATAAAGCAGTGATTTAGTATATGACTTGCTCCAGTTATTTTTGTGAACATATCCTAAGATCCCAAGGCCTCCGATGTTAATCACTGCAATGGAATAATCTTTTTGTTTTGTATCTTTGGTTCTTCCAGACACAGAAACGACAACCGCCGGTACACGGATATACTCCCTTTCCTTCAATCCCTTCTCGATTTCAGAAATCAGGTTCTCTCTTGGTCCAGAAAGCGCATTTACCATGGATACATGAACTTCCTTCTTTTTTTCATCTACTTTTGTAACAACGACCGGGCATGGAGAAAACAGATATTTTTCTAAGGCTTCATTGTATATTGGAGAGTGACTGAATCCATCCACATTTTTAGTAGACATTATGATTTTAATTTTCCCATCATACCCAACAAAACCTATTTTCCCCTGAAGAGCAGAAAACTGCACATCCATAATCTCCTTGCTATTCATATACTGTTCGTATTTTTTTATTGCGCTTTCATCGGATGCATTTTTAATATGCACTTCTCCGGAATACGTCCTGATCTTAATACTATCCTGAATTTTTTCAGTACCAGCTTTCTTATCCTTATCCAGATTTTTCTCTGATTCTGTGGATTCTGCTGTTAATTCCCCCTCTTTCTTCTTACTTTCCTTTTTTACCTTTTCCGTTACTGCGGTATCACCTGTTTTCTTTCCTCCAGCCTTCACTTCCTCTTTTGGCTCCTTGTCATTTGTTGTACCTTCTACCGCTGTATCTACAGCATTCTCCTTCTCATTCACCATTTTTTCGCTCATAATATTCCTTTCTTTCCTATTTACCTAGGCTTTGTATCATACTCGGTGCAAAAACAATCAGAAATGTTATCCCGGTTACCGTCACCCCGAAAAACAAAATACAAAATTTCCTGATTTTCGGCAATTTACGAAACAAAAAATTGCCTAGAATAGCTATTACCCACCCGACAATGATAATACTGATTGCAAAATCGCAAAATTTGTAATAAATTAAATACCCTTTGTACAAAATTTTCTGCGTCAGGCCGTTAATTCCTAACTCCTGTGCTTCTGCAGTTTGCTGTTCTACAAGATCATATGCCTGTGTAGCCTTCTCCCCTATCTTTTTCTGTGTAAGTTTTGCACTTTTTTCTGCATCCTTTTTTCGATCCGTGGTCTGTTCTTTTGCTTTTTCCGCGGCCTTTTGCTGTGCTCTTTGATCTGCCATCTGCTGTCTGCTTCCATCAAAACTGGCAGAAGGTGCACTATTTCCGCAACCTGTCAACAGAAACACAAAGGTTGCCAACATCAAAACTGCGCACATCATTTTCTTCATATCTTATACACTTAATAACCCCTTTCTTAATTTTGAGCGAATTATAGTCATAAACCCATAGAAAAAGTCAAGCCCAAAAAGTTACGCTTTATTACGATGATTTTTCTCTTCTTTATTTCCAGACAGAAAAATTGAAGGATATCTTGTAAAATTAAATTACTAAATCAAATTTTCCCTGAAGGCTGAACCTTATAATGTAATCCATCTCAAACTGTAAATTTGTTAGTAAATTTTGTAATGTAATACATATGTATTGTATCGTAGTGTATTACGTTACAAAATATGCTATGCAAAATTGTATGTAAATGTTATAATTATTTAAATAAAAAATTTATGTAATACATTTAAACACTTTGTAGTGTATTACAGAAAGGAGAAGTTATGGCAGGAGAACTAAAACCAAAATCTTTTAGAATTGATGACATTACCGCGGATAAATTTAAAGAAATATCTGCTGATATTGGCGGAAACCAACAGGAAACCCTTTCCAAGTTAATCGAAGCCTATGAATTTCAAGCAGGAAAAGCAATTTTAACCGATAAGAAAAGTGATATTGAACTGTTTGAGAAATATGTCAATTCTCTGACACGTATGTATATGGGTTCCCTTGAAGATAACCAAAATCTTGCAGAAACCATTCGCACAGAATTTGATGCAATGTTGAAATCAAAGGATGTCACAATTCAGGATTTACAAGAACAGCTAAAAAAGGTAAAACAGACAGAAAAAGAAGCAACTGATGAAGCAAATTCACTTTACGGAATAAATGAGGAATTACAAAGAAAAATTGAACTGCTCAAAAAAGAATCTGATGCCAAAATCTCAGATCTCAATATCATGCTTAGCGATAAAGACAAATTAAATCAGGCTCTCGCCACATCCTATGATGAACTAAAAATAAAACTGGAATCCATGATGGATGAGCATAAGAATTTTTCTATTTTATCTGGCAAATATGAAACCTTGAAAAAAGAAAATGAAGGCTTACAGAAAGAGACCGACAAAGCTGTATCCATCATAGAGGACATGAAATCTCATGAAGCGGAGGCTGTGGAACACTGCAAAGAAAGAATGCAAATACAGCAGGATAAAGCTCTGCTAAATGTTGAAAAGGAAAACCAGGAAACGATCCAGTCACTTAAAACTAAATATCAATCAGAAATTGATAAATATCAGCAGAAATACTATGAAATCTTAGAAAATTTACGTTCAACGCAAGCAGCGCTCACAGCGGCACAAACAGCGAAATCTCCTGAAAATAAAACTGCTTCTTCATGATTCATCATCTTATATTTAAATGCAATAAGCTATCAAACCGCAATTAAAATCAGGTGGCAATTCTCGGTTAATAGATACCAAACGAGAATTACCACCTGATTAGCTATACTGAACAGAAGCATATTTCCACTTGAATTACTTGGTCATAATAGCCATTATCAAATTTTAACCAAACGCATGTTTTTTTATAAGGAGATTCTGTTGATTTAAAAGAAACTCTTTCGATATTGTGAGTGTTTTTATGTTTGTGTTTCCTGGGCTTTCATACATCAGACGGTTAAGATATTTTTCCATAATCGTTCTAAGAGATCGTGCCCCTGTCTTTTCCTTATAAGCAAGTTGGGCTATATAATCCAATGCTTCATCTTCAAAAAGCAGATCGATCCCGTCAAAAGCAAACAATTTTCTGTACTGGGACACGAGTGATCCCTGTGGTTCTACAAGAATCCTTTTTAATACATCCGTTGTAAGAGAATCCAATACCGCTTTAACCGGAAGCCTTCCCAAAAGTTCCGGGATAAGACCAAATTTCTCCAAATCCCGTGTTTCTACATATTTTAAAGGATTTTCACATACATCTTCTGAATCCTCAGAATCCTTCAAAAAACCAATGTTCTTATTTTTTTCGCCCAGACGTTCTTTAATGATCTCCTCAAGATCAGGGAACGCACCTCCGCATATGAATAAAATATTAGATGTATTCACTATTTTTGTAGAATTAGTAAATGTTGCCACCCCTACGCTTTTTGGTGTTGTCGTGATTTCCACCTTACAGCCTTCAATAAGAGGGAGCAACGCCTGTTGAACCCCTTTCCCACCTACAACACGCTGTGTTTCTGTAGATGAACTTGTCAGTTTATCAATTTCATCGATAAAAACAATACCTGACTCTGCTTTTTCCACGTCATTCCCCGCTTCCATAAGAAGGCTTTGGATGCAACTTTCCACATCATCACCAAAATAGCCCGCTTCTGTGAGTCTCGTGGCTGGCACAATAGTCACTGGAACATCCAAAATTCTAGCAAGTGTTCTCACCAAATGTGTTTTTCCACATCCCGTCTGTCCCATCAATAAAATATTCGATTTTTGAATGTCCGGATCATTTAGATTTATCCTTTTATAATGGTTATAGCTTGCCACAGCTAACAGTTCCTTCGCCTGTTCCTGTCCTACCACATATCTATCGAGCTGTCTTTTGATTTCTTTGGGATACAAGCGTCTCTTCCTATTTTCACCCGATCCAATAAAGTCATTTGAAAAAAAACTTTTTTCTTCATCAGATTTTTTAATTTCGCCAGTATTATCCCATTTTTCCCCATCAAAGATCATGTTCAACTTTCTGCCGCAGGTAGTACATATCTTTTTCCCTTGATCAAAAGTAATGAGATCGAAATCATCTTTCTGATCTCCACAGATGCAGCATATATTTTTTTCTTCTCTATTTCTCATATCTGGTCTCTCCTAACCTTTTGGTTTTGTCCTGATTATTTAGAATTGGTATGAAAGAAAAATAACACATTTTGTTTCCAAAGAAAAGGAAAATAGCGGAACAACTTCAAATTTTATTCATAAAATAAAATGCGGCTGTCTTGCCGGCAGCTGCATATATTCCTCATTTATATAATTTTTTTATATCTGGATGCGGGTGATCTATATCAAGATCCGTCCACGAATATGGACCATTCATAAAATTGACATATATATAATCTTTTAATTCTTGTATACGAATAAGTCCTTTCCGAAAGTCTTCCACTAAGAAGGAACGGTGCCATGGTCTGTCAGGTGCAGTGAAATATTCGCATAAAAGGAAACATCCCTTATATCCCGAATATTGTTTTGGCCGGCATATTAGCCTTTCCGGACGTCCTGGACTTCCCTGCTCACCAATTTCATTTGTTTCATTTATGAGATATATTTTACCAATTTCCGGTACTGGTTTATCATAATACGACTTCATAGAATTTGAAACAGCACGATCTCCGTGTATTCCAACGAACCTGGCCGCAGACATTCTTTTTTTATCACATATTATTATTTCATCATTTTTATCCAAAACGTTCCTCCTTGCACAACATATATGTGCCATTTATCTAATGTATACTTTTTTTCATTTACAGGCAAAATAATGCCTTATTTTCGACATCCTCTTTTTCACTTTCCCCAAGAGTGGAATTATTAAGAATATCCAAAAGCATTCCCTTAAAACCAACCGATAAAGATTTCATCTGGAAAGTTCCATAGTCAAGTTTTAAAAATTCCACAAAATCCCCTTCATTTTGTGGCACAATATATACTTTTTGCGGATTTTTAAGTTTTTCACCAATATATCTCCAATATTCACTAACGCCCCAAATTCTTGCTTCCCTTCCTGTTCCGTCATAGACATAGTTATATGTCCCCGCAGGTGATTGCCCAATACACTCATACATAGTTGCAAGCTTTGTCATGGAAGATCTTGTAGAGTTAAAACACATATATACCTCATTAAGATAATTAGCATATTTCAAGTAGTTGAAAAGTGAATTATTTTTATCGCAGAAATCATCAAAAATAATAACGGTCTTATATTTATCTATATTTTCTACGAGGAAGTCCACATTCTTGGTAAATGTAACCTCGTGCATATTTTCCTTCTCATTTTCCACGCTATCCCCATATACTCCTATAATGAGTGATGAACTGTTTGACAAATCAACAACTAAAACCTTCTCCCTTGACAACATTGCAGAAGCAAATCGACAGTATACATCTGCCCTGTCCCCCCAAAAGGCAATCGCCTGTTGGCTTTTTATCTTTCTTTCTTTTTCGTGCTTTATCAAGGTCATTCCTCCCATCTGTCAAAATTTTCACAAAAAAAAGAAACTACTAATTTTATACCATTTATTTTATATAAAATCACATCTGACTTTTTTGCATTTTTACAGTAAAAGTATTTCTTTCATGATTTTCCTTACTTCGCGTGGCATTTCCAATGTATCGTACATAGGAAGATAACAGGAAAACATTCCATTCATTAAATTTTTCAGATCTCTGATTTTTCGTCCAGTAACATTATTAAATACAAAAATCCACTCTGCCGTTTCTTCATCCGATAAATTTTTCACAAAAGTAGCGAGCAGTCTCAGATACTCATCGTCACCCCAGCACATCATAACCTTATACTGCGCACGCTTAAGATCCGCTATCTGCTCAGATTTCAAATCAGAATATACTCCCCCATCAATGATCACATACTGATTTCTTCCATAAGAGCTTTCATAGTCGCTTTCAATTCGAACCAGTTCTATTCCTTCATCAACTTCTGACTCAATTGCCTCTGGAGATTGTGTAATCACACATGAATCATATCCTTCCATGTTCAGATAATTTGCAATACCGGATGAAAAATGCGAGCATCCACATCCATGTTTTAAAGATGTAACAAAAACTGCGGCAGTACCTATACGATTCTTTCTTTCTCTTTCTGGGGTATCGTCAACCCTTTTCCTATTTTGCTTTTTCTCCTTCTTTTGGCTTTTTCCAGTTGTATAAACAGAAAGTTCATTTTTTAAACTTTCATAACATTCTCCCGAAAATGGATTGTCCTGGTTTTCTGCGAATTTACATGCACTACCTAAATTTTCCCACTTAGGATCACTTCTTTCTCTATCGGACACCCCTCTGATAAGGTATACAAAATCAGCATCAAGTTTTGAAACCTCCTTCATAAATGATTGCAACTGTCCCTGCTCCCACGGAGCTGAACCCGCAACCACAAATCTTTTCTGGCATTGTTCAATCATATCTTTTATATTTCCAGCATAAGGTCCAAAATCCATTACCACAAAATGATACTCATGAGGTGTGAGTATATCCTGTACTCTTGATATTGCATCCGGATAATAATCTACATTGCAATAAGAAAAGAAATTTTCTTTCCACTTAACACTCTGATATTTTGCAATTGCATTTAATGACTTACCTTTTGTTTGAGAACAGTCTACAAAGGCAACCCGATAACCATATGCAGCCAGATACTCTGCTGCTATAATCGCCTGATGCGTAACCCCGCATCTCTTCTGTACGCCAACAAAAGCTATTTGTACATTAGAAAGAACGTCTGATAAATCAACCCCTGTCGATATTGAAATGTTCTTCGAGCCACTATATTCTGGCTCTGCTTCTTCTTTATCCTCTTCCGGCTCATCAATATCCTGCTTTTTAACTATTCCAGCTATTTTCCCTTGAGTTTTCTTCATTAAAGATTCAATTGCGGAAAATCTGCCTCCTACCTCTTCCTTTCTTTCCTCATTTTTTCCACTGATGTTGTTATCATTTTCTATGTCTTTTTCTTCATTTTTTGGAAAATCAGATGCCTCCGAAAGAACACCTCGGTTCAAAGGTATACTCTGATCAATAACCTCCTGTATTTCATACGGAAGCATTGATTTAATAGTAAGGAAATCTGTTTTGCTTACACGTTCTTTTATGTATACAGCTCTCTCCGGTAGTTCATCTTTTTCTCCTGATAGAATATATTCTACACATTGCTCTATATTGGCTCCATTTGTATTTTCCATGGCATCCTGGATGCGATAATACGACTTGGCCAATTTACGGCTACGTGGATCCACGATTAACCGGGCAACATTTTCACCCATGGCATCCTTTGCATATATTGCATTGTATATACCAAGGTTAAAAATCCCAAGTATTTTTTCCGTACCCTCTGTTTCATTGTTTAAAATTGGAATTATTGTAAGATCATTTTTAATATCAATGATTCTTTCAAAATCTCCAACCTCATAAGGACTTTTTGCTTCCAGTGCCTCTGAAACAATTACAACAGAAGTATCTGTGTTCTCCTGCAAATAACGCTCTACTGCGATTTTACCTATCCGGAGCGCATAAGATTTTATATCCGCACCCATTTCATTAGCCATTTTGACAAATTCACGGGCATCTGCTTCCTGCATCCCATATACGCCTAATAATAGCTTCATATTTCCTCCTCCTTTGATTCAAATTTCAGTTTTTTGTTCGTGTTCCGTAAGATTTTCCAGCTATTCTTCAATATCCCATTTCAAGCAATATCCAGGGATTGTACAACCACCTTCACCATTTCCTTGAGGACAGTCAAAACAACCACCTTGAAAAATTTTTTCTTCCTTCATGACTAGCCAATCCTTGTATGCTTCTTCTGCTGCTTGGTCGTATTGCTCGGCCTGTTTACTATAATATTCGATATCCTTTCTGATTACCATTTTCAAAAACGGATATTTGTTTTCCATTTCCTTTAAGTAATCCCTAAGTTCATGAGGGCTCCCTAAAATATCACATAATCTTGAAAGATATGCTTTCTTGGAAAAAATTAATTTTGCTGCATCTGAATTCTTTAATTTCATATTATTTTCCTTGTCAAATTAAAAGTTCATCTTTTGCACATAGATTAGGCATAAACCCATAGAAAAAGTCAAGCACCAAAAGAAAATCCTTGCAAATTGATTCATATCTCTTGTAGATCTCCCTCAATATATGATATACATTTATATAGAAGAAACTCTTTCTTAAGGAGGAAGGTTAAGAAACTAAAACGATTGACAAATGTGATTAAATGTGTTTAAATGCACTCAAAGGGGAGCGCTATAATGAATACATCAAATATCACAAATTATAAACCAAAAGATTTTGCTGAACTTTTAGGCGTATCTGTTAAGACATTACAACGTTGGGACAGAGAAGGAACTCTAAAGGCAAACCGAACTCCAACTAATAGGCGCTATTACACTTATGATCAGTATCTACAATTTAAAGGTATAAATACTGAAAATGATAAACGTCAGGTAGTTATTTATGCCAGAGTGTCTACAAGAAATCAAAAAGATGATTTACTAAATCAAGTTGCATTTTTAAGACAGTTTTGTAACGCAAAAGGAATGATTGTAGACCGGTGTTTTGAAGATTATGGAAGTGGTCTTAATTACAACCGTAAAAAGTGGAACGAATTATTAGATGAAGTAATGGAACAAAAAATCAAAACCATAATAGTAACCCATAAAGATAGATTTATCAGATTTGGTTATGATTGGTTTGAAAAATTCTGTATGAAGTTTAATACAACCATAGTGATAGTAAACCATGAAGAACTATCGCCACAAGAAGAACTCGTGCAGGATATTGTTTCAATACTCCATGTGTTCTCTTGTAGGTTGTATGGGCTTCGTAAGTATAAAAAACAAATAGAGAGGGATGAGGAAATTGCTAAAGAGCTTCAAGACGGAAATAAATCCGACAGAGGAACAGAAAGCCAAAATTCGTAAAACAATAGGAACCTGTAGATATATTTACAACTTCTATCTCGCTCATAACAAAGAGCTTTATGATAAAGGCGAAAAGTTTATGAGTGGTAAAAGTTTTAGTGTCTGGCTGAATAATGAGTATCTTCCACAAAATCCAGACAAGTTATGGATGAAGGAAGTCAGTTCAAAATCTGTAAAGCGCTCAATCGAAAATGGTTGTATCGCATTTACCAGATTTTTCAAACATCAAAGTGCTTTTCCAAATTTTAAAAAGAAAGGCAGATCTGATGTAAAAATGTATTTTGTAAAGAATAATCCAAAAGATTGCCGTTGCGAAAGACACAGAATCAATATTCCGTCACTTGGCTGGGTTCGCATCAAAGAAAAAGGATATATTCCCATAACAAAAGATGGATACGCAATTAAAAGCGGTCATGTCTCAATAAAAGCTGACAGATACTATGTTTCAGTTCTTATAGAAATTCCAAATAACAAGACAGCTGATAATTCCAATGAAGGAATTGGCATCGACCTTGGATTAAAGGATTTTGCCATTGTTTCTAATGGTAAAACTTATAAGAACATCAACAAATCAGCAGGACTTAAAAAGCTTGAGAAACAACTTGTTCGGGAACAGAGATGTTTATCCCGGAAATATGAAAATTTAAAGAAAGGAGAGTCCACTCAAAAAGCAAATATACAAAAACAAAGGCTTAAGGTACAGAAACTTCATCATAGAATTGATAACATTCGTACTGATTACATCAATAAAACAATCGCAGAGATCGTGAAAACCAAACCGTCTTATATAACGATTGAAGATTTAAACATATCAGGAATGATGAAGAACAAACATCTTTCAAAGGCAGTTGCTTCGCAGAAGTTTTATGAATTTAGAATAAAGCTTCAGGCGAAATGCAAGGAAAACGGAATTGAACTTCGGGTTGTAGATAGATGGTTCCCATCATCTAAAACATGTCACTGTTGTGGAGCGGTCAGGAAAGATTTAAAACTTTCAGACAGAATTTTCAAATGTGATTGTGGTTATACCGAAGACAGGGATTTCAATGCTGCACTTAATTTGAGAGATGCGATGACTTACGAAGTTGCATAAATAAACGCAAACGTAGGTATGTACCGAAGGCTATTTCGGGAATTTACGACTATGGAGTGTACAAGAACTTGTGAGTAGATATGATCTCGGTCAATCCAAAGCATACACGATGAAGTAGTAAGTAGAACTCGTGAGAGTCTACATTATCTCGATGTGAGTTTATTTAATCACATTTTGAGTGGCAGATATTATGAGTCCATTATCAACGAATTACACTAAAGAACAGCAAGAAGAAATTTCCAGTTTACGCAACGAATTATACGATTTGCGCCAAAAAAGAGATTACCTAATACACAAAATTGCGGCAAACGATCACTTTGCCCGCACGAATGGAACAAAATTTCCATCAGGGAATATCTATTCCAGACATTATGTGTATGATGATAAGCTGGAAGACGAGAAAATCACCGATTATAACAACTGGAAAGATACATTCTTTTTCGTTCATAGGGAAATCGCATCTGAGTTAACACGATCAGTAATGACTAAGGAATTTATGGATCAGTTAGCACTCTCTCAAATAAACAACCCTTTTCGCAGCAAACCTGCTGATTTTGCATATGGGCAATACCTTTCATCTGTAGAAGTTTCCTTCCCTGATCCAGCTGGTCCAAGGCTTCTTCTTGCTGATCCCTGCGGCTCACTGTATACAGATCCTATCCCGGAGCTGACTCTTTCTGATGCGCAAGAGCTTGTAGGGAAAATAGTGATCGCCAGGGTCGGACATCAATACGGTAGTGACCGTCACCCTGTCAAGGATTTGTTTGATACCGGATATTTCAAATATGATCCCACCATAGAATAAAAAATACCCTCAACTACGATATGAGATACCTTTTAACACATATGGCAAATCATCTATGGTACTATTTTTATAGAAAGAAATGGTGGCCGATAAATAAAACCGACCACCACAAAATAAAATTGTTCACTATGCTAAAACATTCAATCGAATTTATATTTCCCACCATATTTGCTTGTGAGGACATCAGGCGCAAAATTTTTATCATAATAATTATGTAATGCAGTATTATTTCTTTCCCTCAATTCATTTAAAATCTTAGGATCCATATTTTCACTCTTTACATTTACATTTTTGTCAAGATATGGCTGTGATAACTCCATTGCATGCTTAACACAATAACGTGACATTTCTTCCTTCATTTCCTTTGGTGAAGCATCCATCTCTTTGACAGAATTATATACACCATCCATATATTTTTCCATGTCTGAATTCTGGTCACTTGTCATATATTGCTGGAACTGTTGTAAATTCATGGCATTAATCTCTTCTTCATTTATACCTGACATGGTAGCCTGATACATGGACTGTGCCCATTCCTTTCGATAATTTTGCATTTCCTGTTGTGCTAAACGATCTACATCCTTGCCACCAAAACCTTCTGTTCTGGCACCTGGTATTTTATCTGCAATTTTACCACCCAAGGCTGATCCTGCAAGACCACCGACTGCACCACCAAATGACCCACCTGCATCCATTCCAATACCCATCGCCTGTAGTTTCGTAGCCGGTGAAAAAAATGTCGTTGCCATTCCGGCAACCGCCGCTCCACCAACCATGCCTCCTGCACCAAGCAATGCCTTACCAGCTGCTCCACCAAATTGCTGCAATGAACGCTTTCTGTAAAGTTCTGCTTTTTTTGCCGGTGAAAGGTTTTTAAACTCAGGACTCTCAAAATTAGATGTGTTTGCATATTTTTCAAGAAGATCCTGATCTACACCAGATTGTGTTCCGCCATAACCAGATCCCCCAAATTCGCCAGATCCTCCAACGCCATCTTTGTATGCTGCGTTAGCTGCATCTTTTCCAAACGCTTCTGGAGGTACTCCATACATTTCTGAAAGTTTTCTCACTCCCTCAGCATAAGAATTTACACCAGGCATTTCCTTTTCCCCAGGAATTGTCCCTCTTCCGTCTGCACTGGGTTGTACCCCATAGCCGTTTTGCTGCTTATATTGATTCCATGCTGTCACCTTCTGATTCTCATTTCTAGCAGCCTGTTCCTGATTCATTTTGGCCATAGAGCGATCCCTCATTCCTCCGGCAATTCCTCCGCCAATTCCAGCTGCCAACCGTGCTGTTCCACCAATGGCACTTCGCGCAAAACTCATTGCACCCATCATAGTTGCAATACCTGCCATTTCCATACCAATATTAGTATGGATTCCCATTGCTCCACGCAGTTGCATTCTTGTCGGAATAAGCATGGAGCAAATAATTAGCTGCAAAACATGCACTGCCTGCGAAGATCCCAGATGACTAAATGCAAGTGGAATAAACAAAAGCATAATATCCGAGATTGGAACAACCATGGAAAAGAGAAGCGATTTCCACCACTCACCAAGAGCTTTTTTGTCAAACTGCATGTTCATGCAAACAAATGGGAATGCAAAGAAATACACAACATAAGAAAGAGCCAATCCTACATACTGCAATCCAAAATAAAGGTTCAGAAGTAATGTCCCTACATACATTGCCGTATTCATAAAGCTTTGTTCTGCATTTTCTTTAAACATATCAATGAGACTTAATGAACTAATATCCATATTTAAGACATTTTTTCCCAAGGAAACAGCTGTCGCATATAAACCAACATCCCGGATATACAAAAAGACATCTACAAAATACGGCATTGCCGTCAACATAACAACTGCAAGTGCAAAAGATCCGATAGAGTCCTTTAATGCCTGAATTGCGCGCTGTGACCCTCCTGCATATGTAGCGGCAGCAAGTTTTCCCATAACTATGACCAAAATCAGAATATATATTATATTTCTCATAGTTGTATATGCAGCTGCCGCAACCACACCATATGGATTCCCTGGTCTTAGTTCAAAGGTGAACAGTGCCACATTATACCCATTCATTGCAATTCCATGACCACCTACTCGCCCTAAAATAACAGTATCCAAAGTCATATGAATATTATTGAAAAATTTGTATCCCCAATCGCCCATTGATTTAAAAAAAGCAATCAGAAGCCCTTCAACAACACCAGGATCTTTGTCCTCATCTTTATCTTTTTTTATTTTCTGTGCATCACCGTCGTATATGCTATTATCCAGTCCATTTGTCCAGCTTCCCTTTGATGCCCCATCTGATACTGATTCTTTATCCTCTTTTTTCTTTTTATCATTTCTCTTTTGGGCATTATTCAAATCAGCACCAGTATGCTTATTTAGATAATCAACCCAATTTGCCTTATCATAATCCGTTGTTTTATCCCCCGTGATCAATTGATCAAGGGTTTTCTTATTATCAGACGCAGTAGGTATGTTTACTAATCCATCCTTTGTAGGTGCCGAATACGATGCATAAGCAGAAAATACGGGAACAGCAAGAATCCATGTCATCAATAACATCGTTATCGTCATGCGTAATTTGTTTTTTAATCCTTTTTTCATGATAATTCTCCTTACGCTGCGTTGCTGTCGCCTTTATACATCGTCCGTATTTTTTCCATATCAGTTTCAACAATACGTGATTCAGAGTCCGTCAAATAATCAATTTTTATGAATGCAACCTTCGACTGATTATCAATCAGACATACTTCTCCTTTTCTTTCCTTTTGATCTTCTTCATTGTCAAGATCGCCTCCAAGATCACATACCATATCTATTTGACTTGACGTAAGAGGTGTCGCTTTTGCAAGATACTCTTTATCCTGAAAATCCTGTTTCAGCAAAATGATGGTAGTAGCCTGCTTAACAATACTCTGCGTCTCTTTATATCCATCAAAATCTTTAAGCGCCTGTGTGGCAGCCCAAGGTGAAACATGACGTTTACGATATGTACGATAAGCGTCGTCAATAAACTGCCTTGCCTCCGGATAAAGGAATCCTCGATGCATCTCATCAATTAACATAATCATCTTCTGAGTTTTTCGCGGATCAGCAGAATTTTTCTTAATAAAGTTTTCCTGCATAAAGTCCATGCATACAAGAAGGGCGACACTTCGTTCTTCTTCCGGAATCTGCGAAATATCAAAATTGATATGTGGGGTATCAAGAGATGCCTGAACCGTAGATTGCCCATCAAAATAAGGCTTTGTTCCGTGTATCTCTGCGATTTTTGTAGAGCAATCCGTGCATGAACCTTCAAAATCTTTTTTTAAAGCCTCAAATTCTTCACTTGTATAAAAGTGAATACACGAAGGACAATAATACAGTTCCCTTACATATTCCTTCATTGAATCAAGGATGATTCTATATGGTTCATTGTAGAATTCGTTTGTATTTTCTTTTTCCCATATAAGTATTTTCTTATAGAAATCCGTAATCGTTGGAAGTTCTTTTTTAACCATCCCGGATGAAAGCGCTCCATTTACAACATATTTTGCCTTTTCATAAATGCTTTCAACTTTCCCATGATAAATTCCACGATCGTTATAGCATTCGGTTATGGCATCAAGAACAATCCTTTTGATAAATGTTTCCTGCGCAAACTGCTCAATTTCACGTCCATCCTTGATCATGGTCATTATCAGGCGAAGCAGATTGGATTTCTTTGTTGCAAGATCCAATACCTTATATTCTGTCTGTGTCATTTCATCGAATTCATCTGTCACATCCACTTCAAACAGATTTAAAATGTTCTTTGAATCCGGTTTGAGCTGGTAATTTATCCCACCAACAGCTTCTGCCATGATGGAATACTCTCCGCCAGTTCCCCGTGCGTCAAAATCAATGGAACGGATTTTATAACCGAAATCAATGTATCGAGAAGCCCATATTTTAATCGTTGCACTTTTTCCTGTTCCTGTTTTTCCGGAAAAAATCACTCCGTATCCACTATGAGAACTGTCGTATACATCGTATAATACTGGCTGCTCTGTATTTATTACATGCCCCGCAAATATGCCATTTTTATGCGAAAATCCACTACGTGTATGATTAAAGATATCAACAAGGGCATTTTTATCGAAATAATGCCATTTCACGGGAGTTTCACTTATCAGTCCCTTTTTACCGACATATACCCGGTTAGTAGGGTACCCACTTAAAAAAGCCTCTGGGTGCAGCGAATAGCACGCACAACATTCTACTGTCTTTTCACGGGCAACCATATGAAAATCACTCACGATACGTCTTAGTTTATCAAGCGTGGTAGCCTGCAGAACATAAAGAAAAGCAACCATAAATAATCGGTTATCACCTGTTTCAACATCCATGGCGTACCGTTCTGCATCTGCCATCTTGTTATTTACCTTACGGTATCGGTTTCTGTCCCTATCTTTTTCTGCTGCAATGGACTCTGCATCCAGCTGATTGATACGCTTGTCCAATTGCTTTTGAGAAGCACCATCTACAAGTGGCTCGATGAATACCGTAGATGTTACCCCCGGAAAATTAAACATGGATGCATATGTCGATGCAAACTGAGAGCCTCGGGGAAGCTTATCAACATAAAAACACATCGTATACAGTTCCACCCCATTATCATCAACTACCATATGATCCAACGGATTCGGATTCACTCCAAGAGGGGATACCAGTTCTTTAACAGTTTTCCTTGATTCAAAGAAAAGCTCCATTTCTTCATCTGTGTGTTCTTCCCCACCCGAAAATATAATCTCTTTCTCCTCGTCTTCCTCTTTGTTATCTAAGAGTTTCTTTTTTCTTTTTAAATCTTTTTTTACTCTCCGGTCCTTTGATCTAAACAATCCCCTCTCTTTTGACTTCGAAGGATTTTTTTCTTTTTTCACTGTTTTATTAGCCATGTCTGCTTTCCTCCTATTCATCTTCGATCAGTAATTGGCCAGATACAGAATCCTTTATCATATTGGCAATATTGCTATTATTTGATTTTTCTGTCTCAGAATCTCCTGTCGTGTATGAATTACCGTCCTCAGAATCAGTGGACTTTTCCTGCTCCCCAACTTTATTTTTAACAGGATGGGATTTTACTTCAGAATCGTTACCATTTTCTCTTTCCTGTCTTAAACGATTTTCTTCCTCTTCTGCCTTCCGATACACTTCTTGCAAAGAATCCAGCGCTCGCTTCGCAGCCTCTTGTGCATTCTCATGAATATCTTTCATATATTCCATTTGGGAATTAAGTGCCACCTGATCGACAACCTGCTTTTGGAGATCATGAAGAGAATTTGAAGTGTTAATGTCATCAAAAAAAGAACTATTTTTTATATCTTTCAGCTTAAATCGCGAAGCCGATACGGGAGATGAATAAAATCTGAACATCTCAATGAGTTCATCCGTTTTACACCGAACAGCCTTCACATGACTGTTACTGAGTGCATGTATCATGGATGATGCCTTCGCGTTCAGTTCCTGCTTTGCACGAGCATATATTTCCTCTTGGGTTAAATCTGTCGAAAAATCCATCGGATCATACTGCCATTCAAAAACATACGTTTCTACCGGATCAGGCAAGACCGCCCCGGAAGAATATTTATTTACAACACGTATCTCATCCTTAATGTGAAACAGTCGAAATTTATATGCTTCAATTTGTCTTTCAAGCTCTCGGATACGTTTTTCATAGATTCCCTTATCTTCATCAGATAAATCCTTTAGCGTTTCCTTCAAATGTGATGCAATGTCTTTAAGCTCATCCCTTACAGCCATATATTCAGCTAATACATTCTGATAAACGTCCTGATATATCTTTATGGTGTTTTCCAAATCAACAGGTTTAGAATACTGCCTGTATGATATAGGTTTATTGATCGTACTCACAAACCCATAATACGATTGACAGGTAGCTGCCTGAACCGCATAATCTTCGTCGTAAAATTCAAATCCGGAACACCTGAGCACTCCAACGAATCTCTTCCCATTTTCAAGAGAGATCATGTCATCTTTAATCCCGTCCTCATCGATTTTTATATAATCTTTAACATTTTTCCTGTCAAATTCGGCATAGTCTGTATCGTCTTCATCAAAACTTACTCTTTTTTTCTTTCTGCTCCTATACATAATCAGGAAGAAAAGGGCGGCAAATACCGTAATGACAATAAGAATGCCTGTCATAATGTTATTTAACTGTTGAAAAATATAACTCACTTTTTACTGCCACCCCCTCTGTATCCCTTAACGTATATACACCTGTTAAAGTAACGTATCAATCTACGCTTAAGGATTCTGACAATCGTAAGGTTTGCCCCTTTGATATACTGTGTCTCCGGAATCGGATAAGATGCAATAAAAACCAATCCAATGGTTATAACTAACCCTATTGTCACACCAATAAGAGAGAATCCGATCAACCCAAATAATTTAAACAAAAGATACGTGATAACTAATCCTGCAATCAGGTATTTCAGGGTTGTTTTTGTAAAAAACTTAAACCATCTATCTTCATCTGTGAATTCCGATGGTATCTGGTGCCGTAAACCCAAAATAAATTCCTCCAATCAAATCAATTCTTACAATCTTTTTAAACAACTTTTTTGGAGATGGAGAAAATGATTCCAGCGATCCAAACAAACCCAAAAATAACAACACCTATTGCCAGTTCAGCTGCAAGTTTTTTCTTTACCTCATCCAGCTTGTTTCCACTTTTAGCGAAAGCAAATTGTAATCCACATATAGTAATCGTTAGGACAATGCCTATAATCCCTATTGTTTTTAACAATGAATAAGCACTTACTGCAGTTGCCCGTAGACTTTTGTTATCACTGATATTGTTGTCTTTTATATAATGAAATGGGTCCATATCCATCCCTTTTGAATTGGTTTTTAGCAATATTCCAATATAAATACTGTCAATTTTTTCAAATACTGATATCATATCTACATCTCCAGAAATATTTATTTACTTATTTATCCAAGCGCATTACCAAACTGCATTGCCATCCCAGCAATAGATACGGCTGCTACAATTATCGCAATACCAATTACTGCCCATAAAAGTCCGGATTTACCATCTTCCTTGGTACTACCCTTGCTTGCCGCAATTTTAAAACCGCAAATAATAATGGCAATTACTGCACCCACAAGACATGCTGTTCTTACAAAAGTAATTCCAGAAATTCCAGTTTGCTGCACTGCTTTTGTTGCCTTATCAAAAGCTCCATTTCCTTTTGTCCCGTCCGTAAGAAACGAAAGATCATTTGTAGATGTAGAGTCAGGTTTTGTAGAGTCAGATTTTTTTTTATCTCCGGCAGCAAATACCTGCGTAACCGGTAGGTTCATAACAGCAATAACCGCAAGCCCTGCCTTTAACTTAATGTTTTTAATTTTTTCCAATAGTCCTTTTTCCTTGGTTTCCATTGAATTTTCCTCCTTTTGTTTGAAATTTGACAAATCATAGGCTCAAACCCTGATAAAATGTCAATCCGAAAAAGAAATTTATTTTAGGTTTTAATTTTTTTAAACACACATTTTAGGGCTTATACCAATATCTGCCATGCAGAAACAGGTATAAGCCCTAAAAATGTGGAAACAGCATCCGGCATAAGCCGGATACCTTTCCACCAGATATAAAACTACTATTTTTCTGATACATTTTCCGCACAATCCTTTGCCTGGAGATTCACCGGGCAAATATTGACAGAACCATCAATATTCGGGCTTTTCAGGTGAATCAGGTCCTTGGCACCGTTTCCGCTGATAATCACTGTATCGGATAATCTGACTGCTGCACGACGCAAAAGCGATCCATCTACACCGATTTTAATCTGCCCAGAACAATCTGCTGCTTCAATATCCGCATGGTTTCCCTCATTAGAGATACTTGAGACGCTAAGCTTGTTATCATCTACAACAAGCAAAATTTTAAGATCGTCTTTTTCCTCTTTTCCCAACAAGGACACATTTATAGCCCCTGTAAGTTTATCCTTTGAAACAGTCGCAGAATAATCAGGCTGAATTTCCTGCAATACCTTTAATACATCGGGATATTTTGCTGCATTTGGGACAATAATGTAAAAATCAAGACCATCCCTTACAATCACCTGACGTTCGAACATCAGGATTTCAACCTCATCACTTTTAATGGAGGAAATAATCTTGCAAAAAAGTGAGTTTAATACATACTCTCTTTTACCCAGCAAATTATCCAATCCTTTTTCCTGCAATACCGGAGCATAAGCAACAGAAATCATTGAACAATTTTCATTCAATGCACAGATACGCAGCAATTTTTCCCCGTTATTCCCTGATACGGGAGCCACATCGACTGCATTTGCGGCCGCTTTCTGATGACATTCCTTGTCCATTGCAACAGATCCAATAGAAAAGGCCTCTTTCAATGTAGCTGACGCAAATTTTGTATATGCATACTTTTCTTTCTTTGCGTCTGCCATTTCAATGGAAATGGCTTCTGACAAAAGCGGAATGTCCACACTTGCACTGCCACAGGAAATTGATAAAAATCCACCATTTTCCGGAATAGTAAGTTCAAAATCATCGTCTGCGTAAGTTCCAAGAGTTGATACAGAACTTGAAAACAATGCTGATGGGAAAATGAAAGTTTCGCCACCCTTTGTATCGATTTCAACAAGAACAAGTGCAGATGTCTGCATATTCCCATTGCACGTTTTAAGCTGTGCAATGTTCTTATCACCACTCTTTTTTTCTGTCACAAAAAGGGTAATGGTATCCTTTTCAGAAACCGAACACTTTCTTACAGCTTCTTTTAATGCGGCATTTTCAATTTTTAATGTACTCATAATAACCTTCTTTCTTCCCGCGCTAAGGTGACGGGATAACCTAAATATATATTTTTAGAGGATCATGTTCCTCTATGGAAAACTTAAATTCTAAAAAAGCGAAAGCTGTCCACTGACAACCTTCTTCTTTCCAACAGCTTTTGCCGTATGGAGATGAAGAACCGGAACTGACGATTCAACAAAGACAGTATCTATTACCCGGTCTGTGTCAGACGGTTCCTGTGATCTGCTATCATCCATTGTTTCAAACAGATCAAAAATCCCAAGCTGACCTGTTTTAATCGCATCAAAGGATTCCGTTGGTGCTTCTTCCTCTCCAACCAGTTCTTTATACAAAAGCATCGGCTTATAATCCCGATACTCTGTTGATTCGATATCCTGTTGCAAAACATCAAACATCTCCTGCAAATTGTTTCCAGTGATGCTATCCATGTTTGCCATTGCCTGCGCAAGCTTCATTCTCTCATCAACACCATTTGCCATTGCAGCAAGGCCCTCTGTAGAAAACTTTCCCTGTATAGCTGATGTTGCAGCCTGTTTTTCTGCGATCAACGAAATGACTGCCTCCTGCACACTTCCAGACCATGCAAGATAATAATTCCGGCATTCTTTCGTCTGGTTTAACCGGTAGGCACGTCTTGATGCCTGCCATGTGACAAACATGGAATATCCCAACTGATAAAAAATCAATGTAGGATAATTGTACTTAATCCCGTCCTTTACAAAACAGAAATCAAGACCCGTACTTACGCATCTTGGGTTCGTGATAAAAACCTTGATCCCCTCTGCGGCTTTTTTATGCATCCATGCTTCACGCTCACGTGCGGCCGGAGAACTGCTCTCAAGCACTTCTACCTTACCTTTCAGGTTGCAATATTTTTCAATGATCTCCTTCAATCTGTATGTGATACAGGTTTCTGGACTTGCTGTATATTCTGCGTATACAACTACATTTCTTCCCTCTGCCTGCTCTTTTCTTATAATATCAATGAGCCTTTTCTCTTTTGAAAGCAAAAGCTCTTCTTTTTCCACAGACTGAAACTCTGAATAATCATCAGGCTCTACAACAATACTGCCTGATACCGGAGATTTAATAGGTGACAATCCATACGGTTTATCCAGATAAGAGAGTGAAAACTGCAGCTGCGTTGAAAGCAGTGCAAACCCTCCAAGAGATTTATCGCGTGACGCTGTAGTCAGCTCATTTATCACCTGTAAATAGGAAGATTTCATATACTCCTCTAATTCCGTTTCGTATTGCACAGACACTACATTTTCTTTTAATTTTGGAAGATAACGGCTCATATCAGATAAATCAAGAAATGTTGTCCGGTCAAGCAGAAAATCCATAAAAATAAGCGGGGATATACCCGGTTTTACTTTTGGTCCCTGCGAGACCATTTTTCCTTTACAGCACTCACGAAATTCTCCGTCTGTCTTTCCTCTATATTCAAAAGTTCTTTCCACTTTTCCGTATTTCTCAGAGAACTGTAATTCATCCTTGTATTCAAATCCCCTGTTTTTCATACGCTGTGGCTCCAGTCTATACAATGTATAGAAAAGATGATTTGCCATGCCGCCTGCAATAGTTCCTGTAAGACACAATTGCTTTCTGCTTGCACGGATCAGCGCATGCATCGCATGTCCTTGTCCCGTATTTCCTCCTTTCAGGTCTTGAATCTCGTCAAAAATGGCTATATCAAAAAATCCCTTTAAATATCTTTTGATAAACTCCGCCGGAGCATATTTTCTGGCTCCAGATCTGTCTAAAACGGCAAGCGGCTGACTTTCCATTTTCATACAGGCTTCTTCCATGTGATCTTTATGTACCCATATTGTCTTTTTCCCCTTATGGGTCTTATTTGCCCAAAAGGTTGCCCGTATCCATTTCTTATCCCGGTTTTCTCCAATATTGGCCACATTTGGCTGCCATAAATCTTCACCACAAAAAACGCATTTTGCATTCTTTGCGTTTGGTGCAGAAAAAGAATTGCAATCCAAAACTTTCTGTTCCTCCACGTCCTTATCAGGTTTTGCATAAGGAATAAGGATGCGGCCACAAGTGGGACACACCATACCCGTCCTCTTGGAATATGTATCTCTTATCTCAAACCTTTTAGATCCACATTCACAGAGATCTCCATACACAAATGCCCCACACTCGCGGCATACCTTGTGGTACACTTTTCCTTTTCGCTGTTTAGTCGGCGTGGGAATACTCTGATAGGACAATTTACAGAAGTCCTTCGACAGAATAAAAAACTCTTTTCCTTCTCTCTTTGATCCATGCTCCCGCAGTTTAATGAGCTGTTTAAAATCTGAAATAACCATTGCTTTCGCAAATGGTATTTCCTCATTGATTTCCTTTGCCCACTTCTCTGCCAGATGCCCGGGACACATTACTATATTCCGATAGGAAATATTACTGTCAGATGCATATGCATCAGCAAGTGTCTTATCCGGATGCGACCGTAGCCATTTTCGGACAAAAAAACTCTCTGCAACGCAGGAAGCCATAAGTGTCTTCCCTGTACCCATTCCAGAGTTAATAATCGCATACCTGTGATTTTCAAGTAGTGCAACATCACCATTCACCTGCGCGATCTGCTGTGGGTACAGTCTTTTACCTTTAACCGTAAAATCATGCACCTCCCCATCAAGGGAACGTAACGGATGAATGTCTTTCTCCAGATTTTTTACAAGAGATGAACCATATTCTTTGAAATATTCATCCATATTCTTAAACTGGAGTTTTCTCTGCCGGTTTGGGCTGATGCAGATTTTCTTCTCCGCAAGAAGATTTGATACCGTATTCTGCAGATCTGCTTCTTTAATAGAAATTTCAGATAGCCGCAGATCCGATAACATGACATCTTTCCCACCAATCGGAATTGATGTTGTGAAACTGTTTTCTCCTTGTATAAGAATACATCTGTCCCATACTTTCTGTTCTTCACGAAAAGTATCATAAAGTGTCTTTCCCCACTGTTTTAAAAGTGGTAGATCAAATTTTGTCATGAGGAAATCATAAAATCTCTCATAACATCCTTCTTTTTCATATAAAAGAATATTTTCTCCCAGATCTGTATTTAAGCTGATCGCGTGGTAAAATTTTTCCTTTCCCACAACAACCGGCTGGATATAGGTCTGAAATTTCTGACCTTCAATTGAATAAAATTTTTTATCCAACTGGATGCCCTTCTCAAATGTCAGAGAGGCACCAAACGAGCGAACCTGCGAATTACTTCTATTAAAATATGAAATAACTCCAAGCTGTCCGCCTACATCCGTAAGGAGTGCAAAATCAAGATAAACAATTGCCCCTCCTAAAATAACTTTTTCCATAAAAAACCTCTTTCTCCAGAATCTCTGGTTAAAAACCTGCTCACTATTCAAGAACAGTGATAGTTCCATCATTCTCAATAATATTAAGAGTGATTTTCGTAGAAGAAGTTTCAACACATTCTGCTTTATCTTCTCCTTTATTTTTCAAAAATTGATTCGTGACAACCTTGGCCACACCTCTTTGAAGATGCAGATCCCGATTTTCCTCTGATCCAGTAAGCCCCTGCCCTCCCCCTGATATTGCACATAGGTATAACAGATCCTTTTTCAGCGGAATTGCCGGATGTCCTAATTCGGTAGCTGTATAAGAGGGAAGAATTCCTTTTTTCCCGATCATGAGATATAAATTGCTTCCCATCAGCCTTTTCCCAGCATTTTCTGCATCAAACTCACGTGTTGTAAAATACGTGAGTTTTTCATCACTCGACGGTGGTACCGGAATTTTTCTGTCAACTGGCTCATCAATCGTAGGAAGATAGGAAATGTTTGAAATTTCACTAATTTGTTCCTTGAATTTCTCATACCAGTCTCTCAGATATCCCTCCCGACTCCTTTTTTGAGCGATCACCACAACCTGATGATATTTTTCAAATTCTTTATCATCAAATTTGAAAACAGCTAAAGGTGTGAATCTCGAAAACAAACTTCGGAGAAACCTTTCCTCCTGCAATACCTGATAAGGAATTACATAAACCAGAATTCCTTCCGGACACATGTAATTACTTATCTTTTCGAGAAAGCTTTTTTCCAGACGAGTCTTCCCATCTTCACCGACACCATATGGCGGATTGGAGAAGCAATAAGAAAAAACCCGGTTGCTCACCACAACTCCTGTAAGGAAATCCGCTGGCAAAACATAAAACCGTTCATCATCTTTTATTTCCTCATATGTGTTCTGGTTCAGTTCTACCCCATATATCTTTGGCAAAACAGTAGCTTCCTCCAATGTTGCCGCAATTGCGCTTCCATCACCAATAGATGGTTCGAGTGCAATAAATTCTTCTGGAAAATCCAGAAGTCTTCCGATACGTCGGCAATGCTCTGCATCGGTATAATACGCACCCATCTTCGCTTCATTAATAATTGTTCGCGAAAATGAACTCTGCCGGAAAATATTATTTTCCATATAAAACTCCTTTCCTGAATCCTCATTGATCCATTAAAAACATAGGATTTCGGGCAACAAAAAAAGCCCCTGCATAATGCAGAAGCTTTTGAACCACTCAAAACCCTGAAATACAATCTGACTGCAGCCAGATTTTAAAATATATAATATGATACATTTATATCATACCACACTAATTTTCAGTTCTCAATATATTTATTAAATTAAAGTTTAATATTCGTCTGCTATTTTAGTATATTTTCAATCCCTGCATTCACACATAACCCCCTCTGGCATTTCATCAGGAATATGTATTTCATAGTCTGAAAAAGATCTTGGAGCCACCACACCATCCCTTTTGACTATTTTTACGGCATCAAATAATTTGTACGCCGGAGCATTTCCCCAAATGCTATCGTGTTTGAATATAATGAGTTTTCTCATATACATCCCTGCTCTCGAAGCTGAATAATCTTCCTCCATCATATTACAAATTGCACTCCATAATACTTCCAAATCATCCTCATTAAACCCTGTTTTTCGTGCAAGACTTGCAGAAATATGGCCTTGAGCAACAAATAAGCCATACGGAATAATACTCTTGGTTCCGATTTCGTTATTTTTTCTCCCCGCATCGTCCTCTTTGGTTATTGCTTTCCTTGTAATTGCAATGTCCATCGGGAAAATCGGATCAACTGATTTTGCAAAACTAAGTTGAACCGGTCCCTTAATCTGCCCACAATTCAACTTATCAATAACAAAAGTTGTCATCACAGCGCCAAATGCACGAATATCAAAATAATGACCACACATATAATCTCTCACCTTAAGCGATACATCTGGATCATTTTTTTTGACCGTCGCAATTCCACCATTTTGCTCCACCTTCAATGCATCGTATGCGGACTTATCGCTTCTATTTAATGGGGTTCCCTGCTTGATATATACATCATATCCTCTCTTGCCCTCATATCTCATTTCAATATAATCCCGGATTTTACGCTTTAAACAGACATCCGTGACAATTCCAGTCGATGTCTCCGGATCTATTCTCGGACGTCCCCCTTCATCAGGATTACCGTTTGGATTTCCATTTGTAATATCAAATACCATCAGAAAATCATATTTGTTCTTAAGCAGTTCACTCATATTTATCAACCTTTCTCTTACTGAATCTCTTTTTCCTCTGGAAATAATACCCTAACATAAAACATCCCTGCTGCTCAAATGTAAGCTGCTGTGGAAATTTCCCTCCTATTTTATTTAATAAATCAGACAACATAGAATCAAAATATATCCTTTCAGCATCCTTCTTTAATTTTTTTAGGTGCCAACTGCTCATTTTCAACAGCGTTGGATATACCCGAGCCGGAACCATATATGCCGTGTTAAAAAATCGCATAGTTATTGTAGACTTTACTCCTGGAATTGCCTTTTCCTGCAAATGTTCACATACTGCAAAAATCCTACCCAATATATATGGAATATCCTCACATTCCTCATTCAGATCCACTCCAAGCACCTCCCTGGGACATTGCCCATTTCTTGTATAATAGCCTTTTATGATTGCCGCTTTTTCATATGATACTTTTTGTTCTGCATGAATCCTTTTCATCACACCACTTATAAGTGATTCAGGATATCTTTGTTTATTATAAATTGCAGTCAGCATTTCTAAAGGTAGTCTTTCTGTTACGGCCACCTCCTTACTTCCAGGTGGAAGTGTCTGTTTCAATATTTTCCATAGGGGAATTTCCTTATCTACATCTATATATTCTGGCGGTTCAATAAAAAATTCCTGTCTAAAAATGTTCACGTTGTTTAAAAAATTCCCAAAACTGTTTTCAAGGAAAAAATTAACAACAAGCCTTCCGGAATTCGGTGATAATCCAAGCAGAAAAAATTTTCTTTCCATATTGGTTTTCTCATTTTTCTCTGTCCATACATCAGCCGCATTTTGAAACACTTCAAGAATCTTTTCTTCCGCTGGATCTTCTCCCTCCAGCCATCCTACCGCCGTTATCTTTCCAAGTTTTACTACATGTTTATGATCTTTCAAAAGATAATTTAGCGCCGTAGTATAGGCATGCGCTGTATACATTCCTATTCCTATCCCATCTGCTTTCTCTCTGTTGTAAGACCAAAACGCCTGTTTATCATTTGACACAAGCGGCTGTCCCATGCTTGCGCCATTTGCTATATTCATAATATTTTGGTGATTTCTGGCCTGTGGCTCTTTCTTCCCGGTAATTATGCATGTGATTTTTTCTTCTTTATTATATTGGGATTCGTATAATTCCTGCCACCTTTCCACAATTTCTTTATCTGATGATACTGGCTCACCGTTATATAAAAATACAATTTTTACTGTTGCAAGTTCATTTTCTTTTTCCAAAAGGAAATCATAACAGGAAAAACTATCCGGATTCCACTGCTGAAAAAACTTTATAACTGCACTTGCCACATCACATGAGAGACCTTTTAAAAATTTCAAATGGTTCTTTTTTGATGCATTAAAATATTTTATCGCATCTTTTCCATTCTTGCTTACCCCCAACAGATATCCTGCGGTATCACACAAAAGATATGGATTAACCCCATTTGTTCTTTTTTTCTGCTCTGGCACCATCACATACGCCGGTATAGCCTCATTTTTTTTTTCATTTTTTCTTTCCACTTCTCTCACTGCAAGAGGTTTTAGCCCTTTAGGTATACCATTTTTATCCAGCTCCAGCCCATAAGTTACTTTTGCATCCGTCCATCCCATCGGAGCAACTTTCCCCTGTTCAACAAGCGCTTCATATAGATTTACCAATTCTTTTATTACCATCATTAACTTTTCCTTATTTCTACAATCTAATCAATTTTAATACCAATTTTTTCAAAATAAAATTGCACAGGTTCAATACTCTCTTGTATAAGTCCATATTTAATCGCCAAACGATACTGAAATGTTTTCTGCAAATTTCTCATTAGTGTGCTGGTTAATGCTTCCCGGAAAGTGTCAGTTTATCGTTCTAATCCAAAGTAACTTGTGGTTCATTTTTATATGTACCGTCTATCCTTTTTCTAATAATTCTAGCACTACGCTCTTCTCCTGCTTCGTCATATGCATCTGCAATAAAATTTGCATATGCGAGAAATTTTTTCTCATCCCCTTCTATGTGTGCTGAGATAAGATTTCCAATTGTGCTTGCAGTTATTACTTTCATTGTTCTCTCCCTTTACCCATAAAAAATCCCCAATCTAAATACTTTTAAGAGTATCACTACTATAATAAATATTAAAAAAGTAAGTAACCCTTGTCTAAATATTTTTTCTTCTTCTTTAGTATTCTTTTTGAACCAATTATTGATACTATTTTTCATAATTTATCCTCTCTTTCGTATCTGACTTATCATTAAAAACTCCACCAAAATTTTCTTTAGTTAATTCTCTTCCACACCAAAGAAAGTTAAATTTCATTTCCAATTTCTGACCGCAATAAATATCTATCTTCCATGTTATTCCTCCTTTTGACCGCAATCTGAGGCATCTATGTTAATGCCAATTTTTTCAAAATAAAATTGTACCGGTTCAATACTCTCTTGTATAAGTCCATACTTAATTGCCAAACGATACTGAAATGTTTTCTGCAAATTTCTCATTAGTGTGCTGGTTAATGCTTCCCGAAAAGATTCCAGATTACCATATGACTTATAAAAGTTACACTGCCGACATGCCGGAAGCAGGTTTTTTTCCGAATACATTTCCTCTTCTGTCATTGTATGGCTGGCATCATTGTTTGCATAAACAGATTTAATATGATCAACCTGCATATCTTCATATTTTAAATCACAGCCACAATAGGCACACCGATGGTTACATTTTTCGTATACTGCAAGCCGAGTTTTCTTTGGTATCTTCTTATGTGTAGACATTGCTTCGCCATCCCTTATTTTATTACATCAGCTTTTCAACATCAGTTAATGAAATTACACCATGTATCATTTCTGCATGAAAAAATGTCGGACGAATATTATCGGTCCTTGAATAATCATAGTCAAAAAACATATAACCCAAATCCTTTGTATCATCAATCGTTGGAATATTGTCACCACCATTCCACTCCCGAAAAGCAACAGGGAACTCTCTGCAACCAAAATAAGGTTCTGCACTACATCGGCCTTTTTCAAGTCTCTTACGCGTTATTGCATAGAATTTTCCCGGCGTATCCTGCGGATTCGCATTCTTTGTCATTTGGAAATGCGCTTCCAGGACATAATGTACATTCTTTAAAGCCTTCGTTGTTCGCTGGGTTCGTTCTGCCACAGCATCTAAAAAGAGGCTTTCACATCCTCCATTCATCATTTTGATAGCTTTATTTCCATTTAATCTTGTTTTTACCTCATTTCTCTTAAAATCTACATATTTAATAGGATTAAGAACATAAATGCGATCAACCTTCCATTTCAGACCAGGATGCCAGTACACACAATCTAAAATGCCTCTTGCAGCTGATGGAGTAATCACATCATAAGATATCCTCTCAACTTTAAATTCAGGGCGAGTAAAACAGGCTTTGTCTCCCCAAACCTCAATCCGAATCATTTATACCTCCATTTCTCTGTGGTACATTTCCAATGTATCACTATAGCGGATAAGCTTAGCGGCACTTTCTAAAAACCTCTCAATATTGTCAACGTTTTTCTGCGTGATTTTTCAATAATCATCCCCATCTTTTAAAATATTCTTTTATCATTTTTTCACACAAAGTAAGCTCTATTTTATTATTACAAAAAATCAATCTATCATTCGACATTTTTCCACCATAAAACCAAAGAGAACCAACCTCGATTTTTATTCTTTTTGTTTCATTATTGTCAAATAAAGTTGTCTTAAACTCTTTAGTACATTCATACATTTTCATAAATTTATTCCTCTAATCTTTTCTATTTCTTTGATATAAAATAAATTTTTTTGTCCTTTACTTTGAAAGAATAATCAAGTAGATTGGTTCCTTTAACATTGAAATTATTAGATACAGGTTCATCATCAATGTAGATATCTATGCCTTCATTGTAAATAGTTTTAATAAACTTTTCATCTGCTTTATGGATACTTTCTGCTATTTTTTTGCACGGTAGTATAACATGAAGATAGAATGTAATTGGAGGAACAACAGCAGATACAAAACAAGTGATTCCTACCAACATTAATAGAAAACCATCCAGATTTCCATTATGAACATCCAATAATCCAACACTTATAGTTAATAAACAAATACATATAATAATTGCTATCTTACGCATATTACTCCCTCACTTTTTCTCCTGTTATTTCCTTTCCAATGCCCATTTTTTCGCTCTCGCTTCCGTCAGTGTATGGTACCCATGTTCTTTCCTCCATAGCGTAAGAGTAACCTGCCAGTTTTCCGGAAGCTTATCCATATATTTCAGCAGCATCCCTTTTTCTTTCTTTTCTCTTTCGTCAAGGTATTCGAGAGCCTTGTTAAGATACCGGAGTGCTGCCGCGTAATCTACATCGCATCTACCGATCCGCCATGAAGTTACCTTACGATTTGCAATGGCATACCGGAGACGGACAGAATCAAGGTAAGTAAGGTTTAAAAATTCCCCATTGAAAACTTCCATGTTTGCCCGGACTTTCTTTCCATAAGAATCTGTTCTCCAGTTGTATCCGCTGTCTTCTTTGACCTCGGAAATAAAGTAATGCCGTTCTGTTCCGACATGCTCTGCGGAATACACTTCCCGTCGGTAAGCTTTCTTCTCCGAACTGAATGATTTATACTCGCAGTAAAATCCATCCTTTCCATAATGTTCCACATTCCACTTGGCATATTCCATAACATTCTCTTCGGTTACTTTGCCGTAACCACACAGCCCCATGCCGTTTTTAAGGACTTCCGTATGCGTGGAGAGTGTAGGTGGTCCCTGCAGCTCTTTATACTCCTCACGGATGTAGCAGGAAGTTCCGTGTTCTGTGGTTTTTTTATCCTCCCTGTGCTCGATCACCATGCACGGGTAATCCAGATACGAAAACTTCCATACTTCGTCACGGTCAATAAGGTTGACCGGGTATACTTTGCAGTCACTGATGCTTACATCATGCGTCCGGTTTTTCTTGCCGCGTCCTCTGTCATTGTTGAATGACTCATGTTTCCGTTTGAAATCATAGACATCATCCCTTGTGATTTGCTGCATCGTCAGTACCATATCGCCTTTTTTAATTTTAATTTCTCCATTGGAAGAATCAAGGATGTCCTGCCATGATCCATAGGTGTTATCCTCAATCCACCCATCAGCCATGGAAAATACCACATACGGATTCGGTTTTATGACCGTTACCTTCTCCGGGAGCCGGATCAGCTTTCCATCATTGATGATTCCCTGTAGCAGTGCAAAGATGAAGAAACGAGAAATCTTCTCTTCCCTGGAAGTTGACTTGTAAGTTTCTTCCGTTTTCTGTGATATGGTTTCTTCCTGTGGTGCAAAGAAGATATTTTCATCCTGGATGTTAATGCGGTCTTCGTCAGTCCAACCCATATACAGGTTTTCTCCGTCTTTGGCAAGGATACCGATGGTATGTCCATGGTATTTCTCGTATTTCTGAAGCATGTTGGCAAATTTTTCGTGGTTCTTGTATCCGGTACCGCTCCGGCTCACTTTGACAAAGGAGACTGCTTTTTCACCCGGACAGAACAGGTCGCGCAGATCCTCACGGTTCTTGATGATGTCCTCAAACAGCCCGGCATCGTCCCCGTCTACGTCATACAATGCCAGGTATTTTCCAAGTTCCTCATCCATGTAACGGACTTTTTGGTAAATCACAACCGAAGAGTCTGTATCCGCATGCCTACCGGTGACAAGCTGTGTGAAATCCACAACCTCTCCTGTGATACATCTTATGGCGTAAATCTGCGTATCCAGCACCGTAAGCTGGTTTTCCAGTTTTTTCTTCTCCTCTTCCAGTTCTGCCTGCTTTTTCTCGATCATTTCCCGGAGCGGGCGGTACTGTTCCATAAGCTGGCGCTTCATTTCTTCCAACTTTTCTTCCTGTTCCTGTTGTAATTTTTTCAGGGCATTTTCCTGCTCTTTTAACTCCTCTTCCTTACTGTATATGTCTTTCTTAATGTCTGTGACGGAAGAAAATCCCTGGCCAGCAGGAATAATGGAAGACAATGTTTCCCCAGCGATGGAGCACATCTGATCCGGCGCGTAGTCGGAGTAATCCTTATATTCCTCAATTTCAAGAAACCGGCATGGAAGTGTATATGCTTCTTCCGTGTCCGCGCCGGAGATCACTGCAAACCGGTGCTGATCGTCCAGATAGAGAAGATTAAGTGACTGACCAATGGACTGCAGGTACTCTGCCATTTCAAGCAGTTCTCCAATCCATGAGTCTGTCCGATCAAGACTTTTGGAAAGTCCAGGAATTCTCTCCTGCATCTGATAGAATCCGATCTGATCGGTATCTTCCCATTTGGTACGGTTCGAGGCAGCGCAGGATGGTGACCAGTTTCCTTTATGCCACTTCTTGAATTCACCGGAAACATGCCATTCTCTGAGAACTTTGATATCTTTGATATGTACTTTTCCGATTACTGAAAGTTTTCCCATCATTCGCATTCCTTTCTATGAATCCACCTTTCTATGAATCCACATGAATATAAAATCGAGTACAATCGGCATAATTAGCATGATGACTGAAACCACTCCTTTTGTATTAAGGGTAAATGCAGTAAACTCACCCTTGCCTCTATAAAACAAAGTTGCACATGATGTCATGAAAAAACACAGTATACTTCTGATACCTTTTTGTAATACATCCGGGTCTTTCTCGATTTGTCCAATTATGTAGCACACATTTAGTTTTAACGCAAAAAATGCCATCGGGACTGCAAACATCAACTTTGTCATTGTAATACTCATCTTTTTTCATATCTCCTTCGCATTTAACGTTGATATTTTTAATTTTACTTTTTCAAATTGCTGAAAATTTCTCCATAAATTATCGTATTCTCCTTGAATCAAACGAGAACAAAGTCCAATCATTTTTGATTTTCTAACCTCAAAGAGTCGATATTGTTATCTTACTGGTACAAACACAGGGAAAAATTCTTTCTCATTTTTTAGTTTTAAGATATAACTTTCCCTCCTCATAGGATACAGTGTAACTATCCAAGTCAATGCCATAAATATCAAAAGAGTCGTCCTGCTTTACACCATCCACATAGCAGATACCACCATCAGATTCATATTCAGCAATAGCTTGATCCCTATTTTTTCTATTGAATTCATATACTGGGCCACCAACAGACCTATAGCCAAAATCAGTATAACAACAGCAAGAATTTCATATTTAATCTTTTCACTCATCCTAATATTCTCCTCCTTAAATTATGTTTTGCTTAATTTTCATTACAGATACACAAAGACCGTCCGTACTGTCATTTTCGATATTATATGGCTATTTCTTAAAATCTCCAACGAAAATAAAACAAAATATTATTTTTTATTCTCATATCTGGCATCATCATAAATGTTTCCCACGATACAAAGCCCATGCTTTCTACTCCAATAGCACAGATCTTTTACACTGTTTTTAGCCTCTTTCCAATCAACATAAAATCCCAAATGATAAACTCCTTCTGAATCCTCCGGATTTCTAAATCTTCCAAAACACACAATACCTTCTCCCTCTATCTCTTGTGTTTTGACAATATCCCCACAAAAAATCCATTTTCCATCAACAGAACATCCGCTGCATTTACCAAGTGTTTCAGGGTTTATTTCTACTCGCATATGAAGACTTGGCATCCCAAAATCCATCACTTCATCATACGAAAGAAAATGCTTTTGCATTTTTTCCTTTTCTGCTGCATTCATACTTTTCCCATAAGGGAAATCTGTCTGCATAGAATAAAACCCCTCATACCATTTTGAACAATCTGTTTTTCCAATTCCTTTAGCCCGATACAGAGCATATTCTAATTTATCCATATTTTATTTTCTCCTTCTAAGACTCCATACACAGATAATCTCAGGTCAAAACCATTTGTAATCATCGTCTGCCTGGTAAATATATTTCCATTTGAAGCCCGGACAAATAATACCCATAAACCCATAGAAAAAGTCAATAGCTATAATAAAATTTTTCAGCCATTTGAATTTATTGTAAAAAGAGCCGTTGCATTATTCGCAACGACTCCTTTCATATCATTCATCCAATTCTTTTATAAAACTCTTCTTCTGAAATTTCCTTATAAGGAATATTCATCGGAAAGTTGGAAAACTGCAGACCATCTTTAACCGCGTCCTGCATACACTCATATACACCCTCATGGTATTCAAATTCTCCACAATCTCCTGTCTCATTTCCGTTTTTATCATAGGCATATATTTCAATACAGCCTATGCACTCCGGATCTTCTGGTTGGGCAGATGACTCCATAAAACTGACACAAGTGCCATTCTCCAGAAGAATAAATAAATCTTTCAACATATAGTGCAATCCCCCTCTTAAAATTGACTAAATTCATTAGATCAAGGATTCACATGACAGATCATCCGATATCCATCCGGATAGAATTTGGTAGGAACAATTTTAATATTTCCCATTATGTGCCGAACATCCTCGTCAGAAAGAGACGTCAACCTTCCATTGTCGTCAGCCTCTCCACATACAACCAGATTTCCAACACTCATCACATTGCATTTATCATCAATAGATGAAATTTTCGGATTTTCAAAAAATAGTCCCTCTTCATCACAAACAATATCAAATCTTCTACCCATGATTTCCCAATTCACAATTTCAATTGTCCTGCATCCGATGAGTTTATAATAATCCTCCAATTCTTCCGCATCCACAACTTCCACTTTGTCATGAATGACATCCAATAATACTGCCTTCATAATACTCCTTTCCAAAGAGCAGCACTAACTGCTGCTCTTTTTTCATAAAACTTCCTGAATACTAATCAAAACGTTTGATAATGTGTAAAGTTTTAAATTCTACAAGATCCGCATGAATATCTCCATTTTTTATAATCCCAATCGCCTCTCTTATAGCATTATCCCTGTTTTTTGTTTCTTTCAGAAAACGTATGTATTTCCTATCTCCTGTTTGGGTATAAAACATTAAACCATACCCTTCCCTGATAAACAGATCCCTGTTTTTTCTTACCCATTCATTAAAGGCAAGAACAAGATTTGCTCCAAGCATTGCCATAGTCCGGTATGCTCCTGCATCGTCCTCTAGTGTCTTTGCGGTCGCAATTTTAATCTTTATTTCCTCATCCCCACTGAAATCAATAAGATACAATTCCGTGTAGATTCCTTCACTTCCCCCATAAGAGATATCATAACTTGCGCAAATATCTCCAGATTTGAAAGCATAATCTTCCGAACAAGGAATGATATAATCAAGAATTACCGGCCAACGACCATCTTTCTTTAAGCTGTCAACAATTGCATTTATAGCATCTTCCGCTTTAAATGGCTGTGGAGTTTCTTCAGGATCTCTTGCAATCTCAATTCCATTTCTCGTAACAGCTTCAATGTCTGTCCGGGTAAACTGGATTTCTTCTCCGTCATTACAATCATATCCTGTTAATTTTCCCCTGATATTCTGATCGTCAAATATATCAACAGCGTGCGGACCGATATATACAACATCCCCCTCTTTTATTTTCCCCAATGCTTCAATTGCTGGAACCTGTCTGATTTCAAACATAAAAATCTCCTTTCTTGGAAAATGTCTGTACTGCTGCACATTCTCCTCTTAAAAAATGTTAATAATTTCTAAGTATCCACTTTAAGACTTTCTCCATACCAAGTTCTTCCATGCAGTATTCGTATAAACGCTTGTTGTACTGTTTCAGTCGTTTGATCTTCGCTCCACGATCAAGGTGGGCACCGACAAGACAGAATATGCATCCTGTCCTCTTTTCACCTGTACAACATAATCTTGTGTGATCAATATCCATCTCATCTGCTGGAAATAGGTAAGTCTGACCACAACAGCTGCCACATGGACATATTTCTCCATAAGGCGGTGCCACAACAAGCCCTCGATACCAGATATACCTAAGTACATCCTGCTCCGTAAAAAATGAAATTGGTTTCGACACTGGTCTGTTCCCATCAAAGGAGTTACATCCTGTTCTTATCCACGCTTCTGTGCGTCTGGCACTTTCCTGTGCAAGCAGCCCCAGAATCGGATGTCTTCCGGTTTCCCTTTCATATCTCCTTACGGGTTTCTCCTTTTGCTCAATACAGCAATATGGAGAGATCAAAATGTCGGAATCCCAGCAGAGCTTGTTCCATTTTATGTACTGTTTCCGGTACTCCGACGGTTTCCCGTTTTTATCAAGACCGTTGAGTTTATTGATCGCCCACTGTTTTCCATTTCTTGCAGCCCAGATCATTTCCGACACATCCTTGGATGGAAAACACCATCCAAATCTGTCTATGATATCTTTTAAAAGCATATCCGGCTTAACCCGGTCCACATTTGGAAATGTGTTAACATAGCCTCTCAAGGATGGGTACTCCATCCATGTATCACAAAATACTGCCTTAATGTTTGGATACAACCTTCGCGCAATATCCAACACGACAAGTGAATCTTTTCCTCCGGAGAAAGAGATATATACTCCACTTTCTCCATAATATTCTACAAACTTCGAAATCCTCATTTCTGCCATTGTTATCTTCACATCCAACGGATAACTTTGACGCATTGTAAGGATCGCCTTTTTGTAGTTTGAATATTTCATACCAGCCACTGACCAAATCTGATCGTGGCAAGTAAAAGTTCCTTCCCATGCTACTCACCGGTTAAAATGGAGTCCATCCTATCCAGCTTTTACGCTATTATCTTTTACTTTTACGAACTGCATTACAACAGACATGCAGCCAACCTAGTCTACTAGGATTCGGTATTACTCCTTTCTTTTTTTTACAATTTTGCATACCCCAGCTACTGCCGAAGCATATCTTTTTAATATAAATCTCCCAAACTGTGACATATAAAGCCCCTTTCCTTATGTACCGACCTATCTCAAAAGTCTCTTATAATAAGACTTATGAATTATTTTTCCATCATTGGTACATATATGCTCATACGGAACCCATAATCCGGTCTGAACTTTATCAATTCGTCCATATTTTTCTCATTAACATGCCTCCTTGTGCAAAAACGAATTGCATTCAAGCATTTGAGCTTCTCTACATAGCGAATTTTTTAATGAATCCAGCATTTTGCAAAAATTAGGATTTTTTTTCTCATGTTCGGTTTTATCTTCCGCTTCCCACCAGAAATCCTCCATTTGGGTGTTATATTCGCGTGGAATTTCAAGGTCCAAGGTTAAAAGCGGGTTTCCATCCCATGTTACTGAAAATCCTGCTATGTTGGAAAAATATATGTCACGGCATATCCTTTCACCAAAAACGACATACAACAGATCAATATATGCCATATCCTTTTTCTTTCCTTCCATACAGATAATCCTCCCTTTTTTGTCTGCCAGCTGAAAAATATTTCCTGAATAGTGCGAAATATATTCATAGGTTCTTATATTCATAAAATCTCCTTTCCGGGGAAGAATTACTTCTTCCCCTTAAAAATCTTCTGTTTAAGCCATTGCAGCTTTTCTTTCAATACGAATCCCAAATGGAAACCCGATTGCATTTCTGTATCCGGCTGCAATTCTGTATAGATCTTCCTGATCGGTGACCCACCAGCCATTTGCTTCCTTACGAAACCCAAGTTCAAGCACGGACTCCATGAGGGGAAACTGTCGATACAGTTCTGGAAGAAAATTTTCTTCCTTCCCTTCATCATTTGGAGGCAGCACATCCGGAAGATCATTATCCTCTACCTTAATCGGCCGGGATTCCTGAAATTGCGGAACATCCATTTTGAATTCCTCATTTTCAGATTCTCTCTTATCTTCCTCTTTCGGGCCGTTTGCTCCCTGTGATTCCTGCATTTGGCTAAAATACATATTTGCCAGTTCTTCCTCTCGCTGTCTTTCCTGCCAGGCTTCTTCTTCGGTTTCAATAAAATCGTTTTCTGTAAACGCTGAAACAGGAACCTCCTGGGTTTTTTCGCGATATTCTTTTTCTGGTACGTCAGCTTCCTCCGTAGTCTGTTCTTTGTCCGAATTCAGATTTTCAGAACGTTCATTTCTTTCTGAAACTACATTTTCCGCATTGATTTCCTCTGCAGATTCCTCTTCAACCGAAAAAAGCCCCAACAGATCGAATACATCCAAATCATCAGATGCAGATTTTTGCTCCTGATTTTCATCTGTTTTTTCAGATTTCGACTCAGAATCCTTTACTGCATCTCCTACATTAGAAGATGATTTACTTTCGCGATTATTTTTTGTTTCCAACCTGCTTTCCTCTGGTTCTCCCTCAAGTGCTTCTGGAATAGTTGCAGCATTTTTATTTTCAGAGTTTTCCTCACAAACATTTCCAGGAACATCCTTTGACACACCAGAAACGTCCATTGTCTCTTTCACTTCTTTTCCACAGCTCATTCCTGACAATTTCCCACTTTCGGCGCAGCCTGAAAGCAGCTCCTCAACTCTTCGCTCTAAGTCAGTAATCTTCTGTTCAAGATACCGTTCTTTATTCTCCGGTTTACTCATCATTGCAATCAATCCACAAATGAGAGTTGCCTCATCCGGGGTATACTGCAAATCTGAATACACTTCTTTCAGACCCTTTGCAAGAACACCAAGAGTTGTTAAATCTGTGATCATACACAAAGCTTTAAGTAAACTTCTATAATGTTCTGTTCCACGGTCGAATTTCTCTGACGTACTACAGACAATACCATCTGCAAGCACTGACAACATATCTCCCACCATAGACACAGGATTTGCTCCTTCGTCTAAAAGTTTTCTGATTCGTTTGACCATTTCCGGAATATCATTGCCTACAATGGTTTCCATGACAGCAAACAAAGCATCCGGCGATGTAAGTCCAAGCATTTTTGTCACATTTTCTTCTGTAACTCCATATCCGGTGGTGCCAGACTGTTCCAGCAGCTTAATCGCATTCCGCATACTTCCGCAGGAATTTTTTGCAATAAGGGAAATACCATTTTCTTCATATGAAAATCCGTATTTCACAGCTATCTCTATAAGTCTTCCTGCAATTTCTGCTTCTGAAATCTGTCCAAACTGATAACAGGCAGCTCTGCTTCTTACAGTTACCGGTATTTTTTTTGATTCTGTGGTGCACATGATAAATACCACATGTTCCGGCGGCTCCTCCAGCACCTTAAGGAGTGCATCAAATGCACTGCTTGAAAGTTTCTGAACTTCATCTATAATATAAACTTTCTTTTTCAGCTGTGATGGCAGAAAATCAACGGATTCCTTGATCGCCCGGATACTGTCAACTCCTGTATTACTAGCAGCGTCCAGTTCTACAATATCTGAAGAACCGGAAGAAACCGCCTTACAAGATTCACAACATCCACATGGATTACCGTGTTCATCTGGGTGCTCGCAATTGATAGCACGCGAAATAATGCGCGCCATTGTTGTTTTTCCAGATCCAAATTGTCCTTCCAGAATGTAACACTGAAAAAACTCCTTACGGATAGCCTGCTGACGCAGGTTATCCACAACTGTCTTCTGCCCTACCATCTGATCAAAGTTCATAGGGCGTTCTGCATTACAAATATTGATATTCTTAGCCATAACCCTATACCTCCCTGATCATTCCGGCCTGTGAGATGCCATCTGTCTGTGCAGTCCGATGAATGCCGGCATTTATGTAAATTTTTTTATAATCTACACAATTACAGGCAGAAATAACATTTTTCCCACGCCCATAGCCGGATGTAACCAGCCATTCCAAGACAGGTGCTTTCTCACAACCATAATCTGCTGAAATTTTTTCTGCAATCCTTTCACAAAGCTGAATTCTCTCAGCTTCTGTAATAATTCTTACACAATTAAACATATAAATCTCCCTTCCTGGCGGAATAAATTTCCACCATAAACCTTATCTGAATCCCTACTCTGCTATAAACCGGAGCATATCAAACCAGTCGTTTTTATTAAATCGTCCATCTGAAATCATTCTCTCCGCATTTGAGAGTACGGACACTGCAGCCTGAATTGACAGGATACTGTAGTGCTCTGATGCTTTTGAAACATCAATACCTGGTGTAAACCCGAACTCAATTCCAGAAGCTCCAAGCAGGATTTTATAAAAAACCTGCCGGAGAAAGGCAACAAAAGCCCGGATAAGTGGTAGATCATAGGTTTCATAAAAGGATGCTTTATCCTTTTCCCTGATCACATGAAGACAATCAAAAAGATCCGCCTTATTTCCATTTTCAATGAATTTTAAAGCATTTTTGACCGTCTGGACATACCCATTGGATGCAACCATTGATTTATAAAATCCGATTCTCCCACCGGACAACTCTGCCACAAGAGGATCAAGATCATCTATGACTTCCTTCATTTCTTCCCTTTGCAGAGAATAAAATGGGATAAGTTTCGCCCGGCTCTCCACCGTATCAATAAGATGACGATGCGCCACAAGAATGATAACCACCTGCCCTGCCTGCTCTTCCAAAAGCTTTAAAAGTGCATTTTGTGCAGATTCTGTAAGCAAATCAGCATCATCAATAACGCATACTTTATAGCTTGCATTCGCAGCCATCTGCCCGGTAAACACAAACAGGTCCTCAATATCATCTATTCCAATCACCTTATTTTTTTCTTTCGGCGATATCATAAGATAATCCGGATTCGCTGATAATCTGCTTCCAAGCATTTTTTCTGCCACAATTTCTGCAGCAGTCCGTTTTCCGATGCCCCGCATACCAAAAAACTGATATACACCCGGCTCGTCAACTGCCTGCAATGCCTCAACAGTACGCGCATCATACGCGTATCCTTTTAATGTTTTCATATACTGCTCCCTTCTGACGGTTTTCCGTCATAAACCTACATATTTGTCTCTTCAAGTTTTTCCATGGTTTCCGCCGAGGCAACTATGGCGATTTCAGTAACCTCTGGCTCAACAACAGAATTCCTGATTCCGCAAATACGTGTTAAGTAAATCTCTCCACATCTTGCAAATGCCTCAGAAGGTTCCAAATAATAATCCAGATCGTATTTCCCCTTAAGAGAATATCCTAAGTTTTCTACGGATCTTTTTACCTCTTCGCGGTACAATGCAAGCACCGGATAAAATGCTGCACCTCTGGATACATGGCCATGCTCATAATCAAGCATGTGCATGCACTCATGTGCAAATGAAGCAGGATGGCGCACATCCACACATAAACATTTTAGGTATAGGTAATACAACCCAGTAGCCTTATGATTTCCAAGCTTTCGAAATCTCAGGCTTACCTCTTCATGCATATTTAATCCCATAAATTTGGCCAACGCATGAAATTCCTCATAAACACTCTTCATGAGCGAAAGATCAACTTCCTCATCAAATTCCACATAACCAAAATAGTTATTAAATTCTGATGCTTCCATTGCTCTGAGGATTTTCTGCGGAATGTTGTGCTTGGTCTCAAAAGACGCGGCATAGCTTTCCCTATTTGCCTTCCGGATCTTCTCCTCCTGCTTATCTTCCTCATACTCATAGATCATCTTATCAATAAGCATCACCATGAGTTCCGTTGAAATTCCAGCATCCAAAAACTGCTGGTAGCTTCTTTTCCCGGTTCTTAAATGCCGGAATTTTAATTCCATGTCTGATACCGGTAATTCATCCGCAAGAAACAGAATCGCACCAAAATAGGAAGAATTTTTCATAGCTTCTCTTTTTTCAAATGGGAAAAGGATCTCTTTCTCCTGTTTTGGGACATCCTCATATTTTGCAACTTCATAATCAAGATCCTGAAAATACTTCCTTACATAAGGAAAATCCTCATTCTCAAATAGAACAATTGACTTTCCACCCTTTCCCGTATATACCTCATGTGCCGCAATAGCATCACACAAAGCATCTTCAAGAGTTTTATGTAAAATATCATCTTCCAGTTCCTGTGGTGACAGATTTTCCCACCGCATACGGATTTCTCTCCGCAACTGACAAAATAGTGCCATTGATGAAAACACCGCTGACATATCAGCCATTGCATAACGATGATTGCGATCTTTTTTTAGAATCCAGAATCTTGCACCATGCGTTTTTGCAGGCAACTTTGTCCCTCCGGTAGGCGCATAGATCTTTTCAAATCCTTTCACTTCCACCGCAATGCAGCCCTTATAATCATCCTTACAAAGCCCTTTCAGTATTAAAATTGCATTTTTTTCAGGCTTTGCCGGCTGCATACAGTTCTCCATTCCCGGAAGCTGTCTCAAGATTTCTCCAAGATCTGTCTGCCCATCCACAATCTTGTCTGTGATCGGACGAAGTACCTTATTTCTCATGCACTGCAGAACATAAGCCTGTCTGTCATATGTGTTTTTGGAAAAATAAGTTTTCGGTACCAGCGCATCCAGAAAAGGAACTGCATGGAACTCTTTTCTTTTTCTTTCCCTTAAAAGGGAAAGTATCCTTTCTCCTTTATGAAGGTAATCCTCCATACTAGCCGGAGCCGGTTTTTCCGAAGGTACACTACCTCCGTTAAAGATCTCGAACAGCTCATAGAAATTCATATTAAGATCTAAGCCATTCTTTTGTTTGTTTTTTAACATATAAACCTCCATTCCCGACAGACATCTATGTCCATGCCGTATAAAAACATAGGATTTATGGCAATAAAAATGCTCCTGCAATAATGCAGGAGCATTTGAATCACTCAAATCCTGAAAACCACCTGACTGCTGCCAGATGTAAATCTATATAAAATAATACAATTACATCATATCACAATCAATTTGCGTTCTCAATATTTTGTTTAATCTTTATTTAACTTTTAATACTTTTCCTATATTTTCTTACGCTTCATACATACAGCTGACCCTACATGTTACATGTTTCTGGCATTTCAATTACTCGTTTTTCATTCACGCTCAAACTTCTCATTTTCTGTATGCCACCATTGTCACACTCCACATACGCGTAACTGAGCTGCACTTCTCCCTCTTCACTAATCTGCACACATTCATTTAAAGTAACCTTCTCCTTAGTATAATTTTCAATAAACTCATAAAAAGAAAGGGGACACGCTCTACAATCATCGCTTTGTAATTCAAACAGAGTCCCTTTATCCGGAAAGAGCTTTAAACAGACCATTATCATCTGATAAAAATCCTTTGCTGATAATATTACCCATTGTTTCTTATCCGTACATATAGAATTTTGTACATATTGAAAATATTCGCCCGCATTCTCGAAATGGTTCTCTCTTGCTTCATACTCAGTCATTGGCAGATAACAATATTTACGAATTGCGATCAACTTATGAATCCAATCCGGAATGCTTGAAAAAAACAAAATAACCAATAGCTCAGCAATCAGGTTTCCTAACATCAGTATACTTATTCTTACAAGTCTCCCCAAAGTACCTGCGGACCATCCCAGGTATTCATATTCAAATCTGCCCAGAATATAGTTTCCTACAATAAACAGAAGTATTACTGTAACACATATCATAATTTGAATACCTATTGAATTATTAACCAGAGTGATCCAAAAATTTTTCTTTTTTACAAGATTCTTAACTTCTTTTTTCACAGTGCAATCCCCTTCTTATTCCTTTCGACCTGCTTCTTTGATCTCATACTGTTCATCTGAGGCATCCGGATTATCAGCCGGAATATATGGTAATCTTTTTTTCTTAGGGATATTAACCATTTTTCCTCTCATTACATTTTCATAAATCGCATATGAATTTTCCCCTAACAAATTATGGATATAGGTTGCATCAAGCCAGTATTTTTCCCTGAATTCCTCTCTTTCCATCACTTTTGTATCTTTATTTCTTTTACGGAGCATCCGGTATGCAAGATCAAACACCATTTCTTCCGTATATCCCCCGACAACAATACTGTTTGTTCCTATTTCCCCCGGATGAAATTCTTTTGCTCCATCTACTTCAATATCAGCAATTGCAAGCACACGTTTTAAGGTGTCTTCTATTCCTTCTCCACTTGCTGTTTCACCTGAAATTCGATTTACATCAGTCTGAGTCATCTTTGCCTGCGTATGCTCATCATTTACCACAGAGTTTTCATCCGTACCTCTTTTATCAATTATCTCCCGACCTTTAGGTACATAGTTTTCTGTGCTGGCTGGAGTCGAGCTTATATTAACAGGCTCATCTGCCATTTCACCAAGATCTTCTACTTCCAGTTTGTTCCCGGTTGAAACAGCCACAACCTCTCCTTCTCTCTCAGAAACCTGCTTCTTTTTTTTTGCCCGTTCTCTTCTCAGTCTCGCAAAAAATCCTTCTTTCTTCGGTTTTTCCTTATTAACTTCCTTTTTTTCTCTGACATCATCAATCTCATGGAAATTTTCTTTTTTCTCTAAAGCCTTTTCTTCCCTGTTTGACTCTTCCTCGACTTCTTCCATCATCTTTGCAATTTCACCACGGCTCAAAAGATCTGATAAGCTTGTATCTACTTCACTTCCCAATTCCTTATTTTCCGGCTCTGTCTGGGAAACTTCTTTTACCTGTGTCTTTACGGGCAATTCTGAATCTCCCAATCCCTCACCTGATACAATGATTTTTTTATTTTCCTCTTTAAGCTTTTCTTCTTTTTTTGCTCTTCTGGTCTGCGCACTTTTGATTTTACGAACCTCTGCCTTGATCCTTGAAATCATGACATCCTTTGTGATCAGATTTCCATTCTCATAACGTGATATATCCATTTCCCTGCAAATCTGCGTAAGCTGAGTCTTGTTCATTGATGAAAGATCTCCAAGAGCAGTTTCAGGAATAACACGATCCGCTGTTTTAATTTCCTGTTTCTTCGCATTCTTTGTTTTTTTCTTTGCAGCCGGTTGCTTCGTTATGGATTTACTTTCTGATTTATCCTGCTTTTTTTCCACTGTTTTAGAAAGAGACGCTTCTTTCCCCCTTTTTCCCGCATTTGCCGGAATCTTTTTTTCCTTTTCACTTGCAGCTTTCTTTACAAGCGCCTTTTCCTCTCCGGCTTTTGCAGATACAGAGCTTTTTGGTGGAGTAACCGCCTTTTTTCCTGCCATTCCTGCTTTTTCTACTTTTTTACCTTTCCCAGAATATGTACCATTTCCATCACCTGCAGGTTTTGAAACCTTATGATCTGTCCCTTTCATATCCTCAATGATTGCGGTACTCATGTGCCATTTTCCTCCTGCTCATTTATTTTGCGCATATTTTAGGCACAAACCCATGTAAAAAGTCAAGCAAAAAAAAGGAAAGTATGCAATTCACATACTTTCCCTTTTCTGACAACTTCAATCATTCTAAACCATTGACGCTGCCCTTAATTTTTCCAGATTATTCAGCTTATCCTGGAAAATCGTTAAAAACCTCTGTGCAAAACAAAAATTTTGCACAGAAAGGATTGCAGCAGATTCATCGAAAACCTCTCCATTTTCAACAAACCCGGCAATTTCCTTTACTTCTTTTTCTGAACTCAAAAGGAGTTGTCCGGCAACACGGATATTTTCCTTTAAAGTCTGCTCGTCATCTCCCAAGTCAAAATAACGATCAAGAAAAATTTCAGCCATCTCATCAATGTAATCCTGCGTCATGCCGCCTCCTCCTTTCCGTCTACAACTTCTTGTGCATAGGCATAAGCATCACACCGCAAAACTTTCACCTTAAATATCCTGCGGAATGGGTTTCCTTTGTTAAATGAGGAAATCCACTGAAGAAAGATTTCTCTTGCATTTTTCTGCCCATCCTCTCCATGCCACCACTGGCACGAAGAAAAAATAAATTTTTCATGTACCCTCGTCTGTCCTCTCCTTGTTACATACGAATAGGTAATACGGAAAACACTTCCATCCTCAAAATCTTTAATGATTTCCGATCGATGAAGAGATGCCAGTTTGTAAAGTACCGACTCTGTGATGTCTGTCCCATAAAAAGGATCTAAATATCTAACCATGCTTTTTCCTCCTTAAACTTCGATGGATACGGCAAACCATCGGTTATTCACTTTAACCAATTCCCAGTTACCGTTGATCTGTATTTCTTCCGATATCATATCCCATCTTAAATATTCTTCCAGTTCATCTGAATATTCAAATGGCAGCTGATACATTCCATTTCTAACAAGATATAATGCCAGATTCTGTTCACACATATCTCTGTTTTCCGGATTTTTCATTTCTTCTGGTGTAATTAGTGAAAATTCTCCTTCTGAGATCTTCCCAACTACATCAGAAAAACTTGAAGAATCAGCAGCATTTATTATTGCTACCATTTCATCTGATTCCATCGGATATGGAAGCTCTGCATGATTAAGGGTTCTTATTATATCCCATATGCTGGAATATCCCCACGGAAAGTTCCACGAAGAATCATCATCACAGATTAAATACTCATGCTGATTATTCAGCATTCTTTCTTCATTGCTTACAATGGTTCCATCTTCTTTCTGTACTACTGTTACCTCTGTATAAGTATCAGCAGTAAGATCTTTTAACGTAAAGATCATATAAAACTCCCTTCCCGAATCACAACTGATTCGTAAAAAACATAGGATTTCGGCAATAAAAAAAGCCCCTGCAATAATGCAGGAGCATTTGAATCACTCAAATCCTGAAATACGATCTGACTGATGCCAGATCTAAAACATATAATATAAAATAATACAATTACATCATATCACATGTTCAAATACTTCACAATCAATTTATTAATTTTAGGTTTAATTTTATTATTGATCATTTCATACATGCCACTTCCATTTATCACTTCTTCGTCTTCAGAAAGCCATATCTTTATCTTTGCGTTTCATTACCTTTTCAACCAACGTATAAAGAGCCTTTTCTTCTTTTGTGATAGTTCCTTCCTCTGTTTTCCTTGAATATTTTGCCTTGATACGATACAATTCCGGAATACTACAGTCATAAAGTTTTCTGTAAAGAGCCATCTCCTCTTCAGATGCCTTTAATTTGTCAATAAACCATTCGCAATCTTCAAAATCCGGACTTTCCTCAAATGTTTCTCCGGTACCTGGATCACATGCCGGATTCCCATTTTCATCAATAATGGAATATAATTTTCCATTTTTCCAGCGGTTGCTATTATTTCTTGTTATATAAAGCCCTTTATATCTATGTCCAAAAATCCCATTTTTATACTGTCTAAATCGAGCCATATATTAAAGTCCTGCCTTTCTTACCATGTCAAGTAGTTCATCCTCAAGCGATGTTGATGTATTAGCCGTGGAACTATTGCTTTCATCATTTGTTTCATAATTTACATTTTCTTCCATTATTTTATCAGAACTATCCACCTGATCATCTACATCTATATCATACACTATATTTTCCGGAATGTCTTGCTTTATGCCCTCATTAATTCCGATATAATTTGATCCAAGTTGCACAGCATATGCCTGATAGTCATTTCTCACATATGCAAGCAGTCTGGCAAACTTTGAGCGTCTTGTTTCACTTTTTGTTGCTTCAAGATAGTCATTGTAGTAACTTATAAAATCACATACCCACAATTCAGCATCAGATGCAGAAAAATCCTCTGTCATGTGATTGCGTGCGGCATGGTCCAACATCCGCAACTGCTCTTCTGTAAAATCAAAAAGCATATCTTTTAGAAGAGGAAAATCTGATTTATCTATTTCTTTCTCACGTTTTTCATACTCTTTCCGTTTCGCCTCTCTCTTTTCGTCTTCAGAAGCATTCTCATATTGCAGATCTTCCAGGGAAAGCTGCTCATACTGTGTATAATTATTATATTCCTGATCAAGAAGGGCATTTTTTCGTCTCTTTTCATCTTCATTCTTCTCTATCAGCGAAAATTTTATCATAACATATCGGCGATACTTTTTCCCGGCATAGTCTACCTTTAAAGGCGTATAATCTATCGTAATGTCCGTGTACTTATTTATTTCCTCTTTTGCCGGTTTCAAAACATTTCTTTCGAAGATTCCCCAGTTTGCCCATCCTTTCGGAACAACTGTATTCCCATTTGCGTCCATTGGGGCAAGCATTACCTGCAGATCTCTTTCCGTTCCCGTTCCATTTTCGAACACCCATTCCAAGTTATTGCATTGATATGTCTTAAGATATTCAAAAAGTTTCCCTGAATACTGGGATTTCATGATCGCGGTTGCATCAACGCTCCAAGATGCTATGTAAACTTTTCCATCTTTCTGCTGCTTTTTTAAATTAAACAGGTATGGTGTTATTGATCTCGAAAATGTGATGGTTATATAGCCGGCAGTCTCATGTAATTCTACAATATCGAACCAGTGGCGGCTTGTATATTTTACATTTGGGGTATTTTTTTTTACACTATACTCATTTCCATCATTCCCCACATGGATAACATTATATTCACTATACTCTACATCTTTAATCCACTGAGTCTTTTGAGACAATTCCTGTAACATCTTAAGCATTTCAGGTGTAGAATAACGGGTAGTCCAGCCTATCATCCGGCAAAATTCTCTTACGCTAAAATCATATCTTTGCATTGGATCATCCGTTGGCTTTATTTTAGAAATCATATAATTTACAGCTTTTTGTTCTACAAGCGTAAGATTATTCCTGCCAAGTTGAATCAGATCTACTCTTTTTGCAACAACCTGTTTTCTTGCCTTTGCAAAATTGATCTCTTCCTGCGTTGATCCGGCAGAGGTGGTGCCATTTGCAGCAACTAAATCTGTATTCTGTTGTTTTTTCTTCCGATCCGGCATAATGACACCCCTTTCTGAAATGATTATATTCTATTTCTTTCCCAAAAGTCAACGGGGTTTCCGACTTTTAGCGCATAATTCAATTCAATTATCCGATGAACAGCGCATAAATCAGGCGTTTATACTTAAATTTTAGAATATATAATAAAAGTTGCCGACACATAGCGCACCTTTTTAATAAATTTTCCGACATACTCGTCATATTTCGCTTGAAATTTATATCTATTTCAGAATATATAATTAAAGTTGCCATCTGTCAGCGCATATTTCAAAGAAAAGTTGCCGACATTCGAAGCATATTTCGAACACATATTCTATATTCACAGGACGGCAAATTTTTTCCCAAGTTACTTCTTGCCGACTTTTTTATACGTGAATTAAATGCAAAATTCCTGATAAACCCCGATAAAATCAGCGGTTAAGCTATATTTTGCAAACAAGGACGGCAAGTTTTTTGATGAAAACTTGCCGTCCTATCATGCTTTCTTTCTAAAAACTTGCCGTCTTATAAATTTGCCGTCTTTTCAATTCAAAATTGTGCGCATAATTGAAAATTTGCCGTCTTCAATAAAACCCCTAAAATAAGCCATTTTTTCTTTAATTATTAAATAATGACCCTATATTTCATATTTCTTATTGGTCAATCATATTTAACATCTAATCTTCTGAAGCCCTTGATATCACTGGGTTTGAAATAATATTTACAAGAAAGACGGCAAATTTAATCTTCTTATCCAATTGCCGTCTTGGTAAAGACGGCAAATTTTTCAATTATTTCTGTTTGCTAAATTTAATTGCCGACTTCGAAAAAGCCCTGGTTTTCCCATTTCTTGAAGTGTACCGTTTTTCCAAAATTAAATTTTTGCGCATAGTTCGCATACTTTTCCGCATAATTTATAAACTTCTGCGCATAATTCGTCAAACTTTAGCGCATAGTTCACATAACTTTTCCGCACAGTTCGCACACTTTTGCGCATAATTCATTTCTCCAAATTAAATTTTTGCGCATAGTTCGCATACTTTTCCGCACAGTTCATCAAATTCCGCGCACAGTTCATCAAATCCTGCGCATAGTTTACAAATTTTTCCGCACAACTGCACGAGTTTCTTCCTATATACATTAATAATATATTTATACCGTACCAATAAAATAACATAACAGATAATATCCTTATTTGCCGACTTCGCTTACGCTCAGACGACAAATGGCTATTATCTGTCAATATATATACAATAGGCTTTATAAAATACGAATGTAATAAAAAATAATATAAGAAAATAATATATCAAATAAAATAGATATAATATAACTACTACGTTGTTGTTCTCTTTCTGCTTTCTTTTTATTATATGCAATTATTTTAAATTTACAACAAAAAGAAACGCCCTTTCGGACGTTTCTCTTAATAACAGACTTTATGTACTGCACATTCGATGCCAGTTATACTGTCTTCTTTGATATATTCGGTTGCAAGATAAAAGGCTTGTTGCCTGCTATATGCATATACCTCCAGACAGTCTTCCCTTGCATCTCCTTCATCATCAATTTCTTGATAGAAAACGATATATTTATGAAGGCTCATAAAACCTCCCTTCTGAGAGAAGAACAAGCGATCTCTCACATAAACCTGGATTGTAAATCTAATGGAATGGCAATTCTTCATCTCCTTCTGGAAAACTCATAAATCCATCTCCTGCAGTTCCACTTGGGGAAGGCACTGCAGACCCTCCATTGGAATTATTATTGCCAGAGGCGGCATTTTTGCTTTCTGCAAACTCTGCATTCTCTACCACAACATCTGTAGTGTAAATGCGCTGCCCATCTTTATTTGTATAACTGCCCGTTTGAATACGCCCTTCAAGAACAAACTTAGTTCCTTTGCGGCCAAATCTCTCAAAAAACTCTGCCGTCTTGCCAAATGCAATACAGCTTATGAAATCTGCTGTCTGTTCATCACCGTTCCGACGGAATCGGCGGTCAACTGCCAGCGAGAATCTTGCAATTGCATTGGTACTCTCTCCCTGAGAGTACCGGACCTCTGCATCTCTTGTTAATCGGCCCATAAGAATTACTTTGTTCATAGTAGAACTCCTTTCTGGGGAAATTTCCCCTATAAAATGAACTATAAAATGTCATAGGATGGCTGGAATCCTTTTGCAAGAAGATCATCCAGTCCTTTTCCACAGGATTCATCCCAGTTGGCTACTCCAACATAGAATCCTTCTTTTCGTATGGCGCCCAGAACCTTGTTCTGAGCGTTTAATACGCTCTCATTTACCGCTTTATCTGCATCATAGGCAATAATGAACATCTTTGTCCCTTTTTGCTTTAAAATGTCGATTAAGCGGTGATTTTGATCACCGGTAAATAAATCTCCCCAACTGTCAACGCCTGGAAATGTTACCAAAGGTGCGTCCATCGTGTGGTTGGCAAATATTCCTTTTTTCTCCCCTTCCGTCAGGTAACAGATAAGATAGGAATCGTTTTCGTCTGCATATAAACTTGTACCAGACTCGAGAGCACAGCCACTGTCGTAAGAGTTGACAATACGGTGGTTTTGCTCTTTTTCCTTTTGATCTTCAAAAAAGGATGTTAAAGGGCGGTATTTACCGCTTGTTCTTATGAACTTTTCCTGACCGTTGTGCTCGGTGAAGTATCCCTGGTCTTTTTTTGAAAGAAAAATCTTTTCTCCTTTGTCAAAGACATACCAGCCCTTAAATGGCTGCAGGTAATACTTCTTTTTCCCATGTTCATAAAATCTCTGTCCATAACGGTCTTTTTCCAGCTGTATTCCGCAATCGGTGAAATCCATTCTGATACGGATTCCATAGAGGTATCCATCCGCATCATAAATTGGAAAGCAGATTCCGCTCGGGCCGGCAAATGTCCAGTTTCCGCTCTTATCCTTAAAAGCTCCTGGAAGGCCAAGCAGGCTATCGGAGCCGAGTTTTGCCATTGTTTCCCTGGCAAGTTTTTTTCTGTAAGGATTTCGGCAGAAGAAATTGCTGTATTTTGCCCGGATCACATCCCGCATTGGGAAAGATCTGATTTTATGTTTTTCGATCAGATCGTCTGACCAGCCTTCCTGATGAAGATATTCCCTGTGGTAATCTTCCAGTGTAAGGCAGGAAAGCATAGCCTTATAAACAACATCCCGATCCTTATGGGACATTGGCTTAATTGATTCCACTATTTCGTAGTGGATTGGTTCGGGAACGACAATATTTGCCGCCACAGGAGAAGATGTTTTACTTTTATCCTGCCATTTTCCGTGACGATTAGGATTGTATGGGCCTTTTTTGTTGGCTCGCATCCAATCATCCTTTTCTTTTGCCCGGATTGCTTCATACAGTTCTTTCTCCTGAAAAACTGAATTCTGCTCTTTTTGGGTTCGACGAAGAAAATGATATATTCTGCCGTCCTGCCCGTAAACGTCTTGTTGTGATTTAGTCCGTTTACAAATTATTTCCGGATATCCCTTGCCATTTTGGTAAAAGCAGCAATAATCTGGTTTACCGCAGATTGGACAAGGGCGGGAACTTGATACCTCTGTACATCCTTTTCCCATATAAAACTCCTTTCTTCAGCTTTCCGCTGATAAAAAACATCCATACCGCAATCAGCATGGGAATGCTCTCCACATGGGGGAGCTTTTGTTTTGTCCTGTAAAAAAGAACAAAAAAAATGCATCCATATGTCTCTATGACATATAAATGCACGACAGCTCCGGAACGAAGCACTTATAATAATATAAATAAATACATTTATATCTTACCTTATTGAATTAAAAAAATCAAGGCACGATTTAATAAATTATATAAATGCAGATTTTTATATAAAAAAGGGAACTACAAAAAGGCACAACCAGATTTTCTTGTCTGGAATGTGCCTGGTAGTTGTTACCTGCATGCATGTATGAGGGATAAAGAAACATTTCTGGAAAGAAGGTGGTTTACACATTCTTTCCGGTTAAATGTTTTATACGGAAATATCCGATCAGATCACGGATATCATTTCTCCGTTTTCCAGTTTTTTCATCCATTCATTATTCTTTTCCTGCGATACAGCTATATGCCCTGGGACAGCTGTATCGCAGGAAAATTCTGCTTCGTTCCTCGGACAAAGATTCATCCCTTTCCCGTTTGCAAACCGTACACGCCAGATAGGGCGATTCGTATGATAGTATCTCTGTCTGAAATCCAGGCAGAAACAATATTGGACGATAGCTTTTTTACGACGATATATTACAATATCCCCGCGGTGTATGTTTTCTAATTTAACAGATTTCATAATCTTAAACCTCATTTGTAATAGTAAAATCCGGATAATCTTATTGTTCACTGTTTCGGATATTAAGCCTGAAAATTGATCTTTTACTATAGTCATTAGCTGGGAGCACATCTATCAGCCGGTTAAAAACATCGTTTTCCGTGACAAATGATACGTCTGTCGCGTAAAAAACATCAAGATTTTTAAGATCATTCTCACAACATCTGACACGTTCACATGCCATGGAAAACCATTCGCTTTCCACGATTACCATAATACTTGCATTTTTAATCTGGTGCTTTCCCATAAAGGTACGAAGATTCCTGAGCAACATAAGGTATCTGCTGCTCCATTGCGGATCTTGACGTATTGAAAATGCAAACAACGCAATCACATCGTTAGATGGTAGTTTTATTCCGTAAAGCATCCTTATTCCTGAATTTTTATAGACAAAATCAGAGAAATCACAGTATGTAACACGCCCACAAGGCTCGTACTGTTCTTCAAAAAGTATAGAAAATTGGTTTTCCGACAGAATGCGCAACACCCGTTCGCATTCAAAAGGAATGCTTTGTTCTTCATTTTTAATAAATTTGTAAGGACGGCTTTTTTTGAGATATTTGTAACCAAGAGGGGAAACAGCATATATAAAAGGGCTTCCTTTTATCGACTGATCCTCGCCTTTGTGAAATAGTTCATATTCCAAAATAAGTCCTTTTTGGCGCATGGCATTTAATGTACGTCTCATTCCGGTTGTAGACATCTTTTCATGATTTTTCAAATAAGCAAGTCTTTTCCTCAGCAGAAAAGAATTCAGATAAGTATAATCACTTAAGATGCAAAGCAGATCAAAATACAGTGAGGGGAGATTTTCTTTTAAAATGGAGTTTAAAAGAACGAAAGGGACATCCTTACGTCCTTTACACTTAAAGTACATTCCATCATGGTAAAGGTAGGGTGAAACTTTAAGGTTCTCTTCATTATCCTCAATTTCTATATCGTCCACTTCTATTCGTGCAGCTCCAGGAAGGACTGTAAACATTGATTTTGTGTTTGATTGAGACATATTTATTCCTCAGCTGGCTAAATATTCGTATAGCCATTATAAGTTTTGGTTTTAATAGGTTCCTTTTTGTCCCCGGTTTCATTGAATAGAGTAGATTGCCCCTCTACTGCTGTATGTTTGGAAGACTTTGGTTTCCTTCTCTTGGATTTCTTTTTATCAGAATTCTCTGCGTCAGCCTTTTCCTTAGAGTTCTTCCCTTTATCTGATGAAAGAAAAATTTCAGATTTTGAATAATTATCAGTTGCGGATACTTCCTTTGCTGTGGATATAGAGGAAGAAACGTCTGAAACTTCAGTATTGACCAATGAAGCCTGCAAAGATTCATTTTTTTCTACAGAGTTAGCGGTTACACCTGAGTCATTATTAACAAATAAAGGTTTTTTCGTATGCTTCTGTGCCGATTCCAATGTAATAGGACGGGGAGCCAATGTTCCACCAACAACAGAAACATTTTCTTCATGGGCATTGATGCCGGCAGCAGTTGTATCCGAGACATCATTAGCTGCAAGGGAAACGATCTTTTCCTGCTCTATTGGAGTAAATGTGTTTTCCTGTGTTTCATCTTCCTGCGAAGTACCTGTAGAATTAAGAATCTGATCAATGATTTCAATTGTCAGATCGTCTGAGTCATAAGAATCAATATCTTCTACATCCTTATTTTCCGTCTCAGGAAAAATATCAGATGGAGGTGCATTTTCTTTGTCTGGAGCATGGCCCCCTGAAGAGAACATAAATGTTTTTCCTCTTGATTCCGATGAATCATATTTTCCCTTATCGCTGGTCGATGATGGGTTGTTCTCATGCGATCCGGCATTATCAGTGGAATCTGCTTTAACAATTCCGAACAGATTCTTTTTTTTCATGCTGGAATCTCCATTGTTAAAAGAATCCGAATGAAATGTATCTGATCCAATTTCGGACCGAATGGAAACCGGGGAATCTTCTTCTACCATATCTGCAGATAAAGTATGCAGATTTTCTGTACCTGCTGCTTTAAGTGCTGGATAAGCGGACCAGTCTACAGAAAATCGTTTCTTTTTCAGTCGCCGGTAGCTTGGAAGGAAAGATACTTTTCCCAGAAAAGCGTCCACAGCACTTCCATTATCAACTGTAACCACGGTGACTTCCTGAAAATTACGGTACCTTACATCAGTACCGGTGATATTTGATTTTTCCTCAATTGTATCCCTCCTATCATACGAAAGGTTAGGATTATCCGAAAATACGGATGTTCCACGTTCGCCCTCCATATGGGTTACCTGCAGGGACATGCCGGCAATGGATTCGTAAAGCTCCATTTCCTGTGCTGCAGCACGTCCAAACACAAAGTGATGGGCACAGTTTCCGAGCAGTACATCTTTTAAGAAAGCGGTACTGTTTGATTTTTCCATCTGTGCCAAAGACTGTACAGCAACAAACATGGCAACACGAAACTGACGGAACAGAGAAAAACAGCCTTCGATTCGTGGATGCAGCAGCACTGGAAGTTCATCGATATAGAAAAAGTGTGGAAGTTTTTTAATTTCCCCGCCAGGACGGCGATATACCGCATTGATCATAGATAACATGAAGAACAAACCGAATACAGTAGAATCACTTCCAAGTTCCAGTGCATAATTCACCAGTGTAATTTCTCCATTTTCCAAGGCATCGTCGAGACAGATAGAATTCTGTGTACATAGGATATTTTTGATCAGTGGATTTTGAAGGAAAGAATTTATAATATTTCTAAGTCCACGACACTGGTCAAACAACTGATCGGCCCCATCTCCTAACAGGTCCTTTTCGATGAAATCATAGATTGGCTGGTAAATACCCATATCTGGATTCATTCGGTTGTAATTGCCATTTTTATCTCTTTTGGCATAATGCTCGACAAAGATTTTTTTAAGGGTTTCTGCCTTTTGAAAGTTGTTAAGGATGTTCTGCACATCAGTAGGGTCTGGCTGTGAGCGCCCTGCTTTTTCGCTCTCAGGAAGAAATTCAAAAGTAAGCAGTACAAGCATGGTCACGGATGTAGTAACGTTTTTGTTCAGTCCTGCAAAATATACGTCTGACTGTCCGGACGCATCATAGACTGCTTGTGCAACATCTGCAAACAGAACCGATATTTCATTTCTTTTTATGATCTGTTCCATAACAGGTAATCCGGGTTTCATGTAGAGTGGATTGAATCCTTTAAAGCCTTCTTTCAATCTTCCATCTTTCCCAAGAGTAGGATCTACACGGTTAACTTTAAGTCCCTTTGCACGTGCTAAACCGTAAATTTCATCTGAGAAAGAGGCATTAGGTGCCATGGCTGTAATGCCAGCAATTGGAGCCTGAAATTTGAGATTGTATAAGAGCTTTTCGTTTTTGGGATTATCGGGAACAAAATTATCTACTGTAAAATCGCAATCCTTCATAGGCATTTTCATATGAATTTGCCCCTTTTCAAGGTATTCCATCACTTTTTTCTTCTGGTATTCCAGGTTATAAACAATCTGATCTATATCCGATTGAATTGCACATGTAAAACAACCTGATGTTTTACCAGTTCCTGTTGTTCCATTCGCAACAGCGTGGAGAAATCGGTCTCTTTCTTTGATGTTTTTCTGTTCACCTGTCTCCAGATCCTTTACAATAGACATATCGTAGGCAAATTCTTTTTCCTTTGATGAACGCAGATCAAATTGTGTATCAAATTTAAAACGTACCAAGGTGGCTTTGATGATGGGGCTGTACAGGTTTTTGCATATTGCCGTCATCATCAAAGTACAAGTAATTGTCGGAGTGAGTAAAAGAACAAGTCTTGCAAAGGCTCTTATTCTTTCCTCATTTAGTGCAATGGTAGGTGTAAGTCCTGCAAAAAAAGGAATTGAGAAGGTGCCAGATATACGAAATACTATGCTGCATAAACACAAAACTGCATTGAAGCAGCAAAAAGTAAAGGTGCGCATTTTCCGGTTATGGAAATTCCAGTATTCCTGGTCTGTAGATATCATCCATAGAAGATATGGAAATAATGACGCAAACATATAATAAATAAGATTTGAGGAAACGCAGGAAGTAGTAATACCTGTAATGCCTGCTAAAATCTTACCCAAAAGAAGCATGCAGTTTGCAGCTACAAGGAAGAATCCGGCACCGCAAAGGATTGTTTTCTTATTATCATGCAGATATGCCTTTATAAGAGCCTTCCGGTATTGTGCGCCTTCTAATCCATCATTTTCGTTTTCTTCTTCAACATTGACATTGAAAGCAGATTTCATGGCGCTATCCATGAGATCGTATATGGTTACCTCTTTTTGAGGGGGCTTATGGGGTGGACTATTAGCTGAAATATCTTCATCATCCAGCGGATCTTCTATTTCAAGATTTTTTTTGGATGACATATCATTTGTTTTGTTTGAAATCTTTTTCATGTTCTCCTTTCTTTACGGACGGCAGTCCGGACAAGGATAGGCTCCTTGTAATGCACATTCCTGCCTTGAACCGTAAACCTGAGATTTTACTTCTGGAGTTGCATTTATAACTTTTTTGCACGAGGAAAGGTGATATAACTTTTTCCCATTTTCTTCCGTGATATAATAAGCATCCGGTTTGACGATTCTGGCACCTCCAATTGCATAAATATTTAAAAATCCAAGTTTAGGGTTCGTACTGACATAAGGATATCCCTGAAAAACAGAGAACAGACTTATATCGTTAATTGTTCGTGCCCAGTCATCTTCTGAAATAAATGGAAGAGAAAATTTGTAGGATATTCCATACTGTCGGGCAATTTTGTTATGCTGGTTAATGTAATATTCCATTGTTTCGGTAATCTTATTGATTATGGTTGTCCTGCGAATGGTATCAAAATTACCATCACATAAAAGGGAACTGCGATAGCAGTCATTGTCTGGATCATCTAATTTAAAAGATGATATTTTGGCATAATCATGGTAGTCACCACCTGATACAGAATTAGTGTGGGGGTCATAAATTTTAATGTTATCATCCAAAGAAAAGGTGAAAACCCTCCCACTATTCGCTTCTGTATATGTAAACGGTATTTTTTTTGACCAGTTTTTTGTTATGATTTTATCACCGTTGCTGGTTGTCACAGTTGTAGAATAGTTTACATAAAAACCGTCTCTGGCAACAAGAACAGTTACGGGAATATATGCTTTAACGGCATTCTGTTTAATTGTGTCGTTTGGACAGCCAAGGTTAATAAAAAGAGTGTGGTAAAATTTGTCAATGATGTGGTCTTTATTTAAGTCCACATCATCTCCGTGATCGGATTCCACGGCACTTTCCATGGCATCATCTATAGCGGTTTCCATGGCATTCGAGTAAGACTGTTTTACATCTGTAATGGTATCCACCTCGCTAGACTGTATCTTCAGTGGAATTAATAGTGCTGCAACTAAGATTGCAGCACATGTAACGTAATTACAAAACCTCATTTCTTATACTTCCCCCATAATATGATGTTATTGTCCCTGTTGGGGAACCTGTGTGGAATATGAAGTTGCGTACTTTTGTGGCTAAAGTTACATTTTTGGAAGAAACTTTTACATAGAAATAGTCACCTTCAGACATTTTGAAATCCTCGCCATCGTCATAGATTGATTTAAGAATATCTTTCTTGTAGGTTTTGATATATGATTCCTGATAGTCATTTTTAAAAACCCCATCATCCGTGTAAACCGGAATGTAGCTGACATGCTCACATGTCATAGTAATGTCATAAAGATTTCCTGTAATTTGAAGCTTTTTAATAAAGTCTTCGTACATTCTTTTGGACATATAGCCGCTTTCGCGGATGTTGTCCACAAATTTAGTTGTGGCAATGTCAACATTTTCCTGGGCCACATGGTCTGTCTGTTCTGATACTACAGACATTGATATGCTAAAAAGTATAAAAGTTCCAACAATTATTGCAAAAAACTTGTCTACCAATGTGTTCCTCCTGCTTACGGTGTTTTTTGTTTTGATAATTACATGTTCCGCATGATCATATGGCAGAAACTACTGACTGGTGTAGAACACCATTTTGATACTCCCATCATCGTTATACTGGTAAGTAACCCTATAGTTGCCATCTTTAATTACGGAATAATCGAAGTTTACATAGAAATAATCTTCTGGTTTGATAACCAGCCCATCAATGTTTACTGGATAATCCAGATACTGCATTAAATTGCTTATAAGTTCGTTTTTGCCGATTACGACATTCGAATAATCACTTTCTTTTTTCGTCTGATAAACCACCGGGTTTGAAGCAGCTTCTATTTCCTTTTGGGAAATAATGCTGTTTTCAATTACCCGGAAAGAATGAAAGGAAAGGTATAAAAAAGTAATAAGAACAAAAGCACCTAAAGCAGCTTCAAGGTAATCACTTATAACTCTTCCCATAGTAATGTCCTATTTCCTCATTTTATTTATTCCTGCGTAAAAACAATACATGTAGCTACATCATTGGAATCTTTTAATATGCTTCCCTTAAAGCTGCCAGTAGGATTGATATACTGGTTGTCTGTTATAGATTCCGCTTTTTTTAGAGATCCGGTAGCTCCGGTAGTAAGGTTATTGCCGGCATCAACGGAATATCCATAATAAGTCGTAGATTTTTTAGTAACGACTTTAATTGAAACTTTCTCCTCAGAGTAATTTTTTATTACATTGAGAACTTCGGAACCACTAATGGCGATTCCGTCATACATTCCTGTATCGGAATCCTGTAAGTCGGAATTCAATTTGCTTAATTTCGACGAACCGATATTCATACTCTCCTGACTCTGATTATTAAGTTTTGTAACAGCAGCAATAAGCACTACTGTCATTAGAACAACTGCTCCAACTGCGATAAATTTATGTATCACGTCTCCCATTTTTTATTTCCTCCTATAAATCAAAATTTTATGATATTGTTGTGTTTAAACCATTCATCGAGCCAAATGCGGTAAGCATCATTGGGGCGATCATATACCCGAAAAGCAGTAAAAGTAGCGGGATAAATACCAACATAGAAGCTAACCCGGATTTCTTGTTGATATAGGTGTTAGTATCAAGCTCTCTTTCTTTTTTTGACACTTCCATATCTCCGGTAAGTTCCACGAAGGCTTTTTCTACGCCAACCCGGTCTGCATCAATTAGACTGTCGACAATCCTTTGAAATGGAATAAATGGTTCATCTTCTTTCAGTTCTTCCAGAGCGTCCGTGTCACCGGCACTCAAGCGGAACTGGCATTTAGTAAGTGAATCCCTGAAAATATTTGAAAAACGGCACATCCAGTTTAATATCACATCTGGGGTCATTTCCGGAATGTGCATAAGCATACATATAATACTTTGGAACTGTGTCACTTCATTTTCCTGTGCCATTTGCATCAGGGATTTTCTTGAATATAAAAGTAACAGGGGGAGAGAATATCCAACAGCCCCTATTCCCAAACATATAATTAAGTACCACCACTTAAAGTAGGTATTTTGATATTTTACAATTCTTTTTACTACATCATTTGCCAAGAGTTCGATCACGTCATCATCAGAGATGGTTCCATCACTTTTAATTACTTTCTGGATGTCATCTGCTGTAATGTTCTGATCAAGATATCCTTTCACCAAATCTGTCGAATAAGTGACATATTGTTGCAATTTATCATTATCGTCAACGATGTAAGTAAGTGATGATTCCAAGGAATCCGTTGTTGTAATGACCAGATTTTTACTCGATGAAACTATGGCAAAACATAAAAAAACTGATAAAAAATACATACCAATCATTGAAAATATTTTTTCAATCTGCAGCATTTTGGCATTCATGTTTGATCCGGAACGTCTCAGCATACCATTTAATTTCAGCGTTTTTCCATAATTCTTATCTTCCCATGCATCAAGAAGCCCTTTAATTATGGGTATGTGGCAAATATAATCCAGAAAAATATGTTCTCCAGATTCCTTAAACTCCAAATCCTTAAGGCTGGATGTATAAAGATATAAGAGAATAACGGAAAAACATATTACAGCGGACATGATGATACCATATGGTCCTTTGTAGTAATGAGCTGTTTCTTCCCAATTATTTACCATGTATAAGTAAATAGGACGGATAAATAGCATTGGCGAAGCAACTAAAATTTCCATAAAACGAAATTTTTCTTCCAGTGTCTTCTGGGTTAATAACCAGGATGATATAGAACTCTTAATGCTGTTTAAATTTCTTACGAAAAGTGAAAATCCCTGTACTATTTTGTCGTCATATTCATTTACCAGTTCACATGCAGAAAGAAATAATTGCAAAAAAGGGTTTGTGGTATTATCCACATAAGTTGCGGTCTGTTCAGTGGAATCGCTGGAATCAACGATCTCACTGATTTTCTCCATGTGGGATCTAATTGGTTCATCTGCGTAGGTGATTGAGTTTGTGATAGCAGATTCAATCATATTGGTCGCAAAATATGCATGTTCAGTGCCCCCTATAAACTGAATCAATTGGTTATTAACCAGTTTCTTCTTCTTGTTTATATTCTGGAAAAGAAGGTATGTGCTTATTATGTAAGCCATGAATCCAGATACAAGAATGGTGTATATAGAAAAATCAATAAGAGCTCCAACAGCAAAGGACATTATACTTATGAACCATATAGTTAATGCTGTCTGAATCGTTTCATTTTCTGTTTTTTCTATATCGCCGGGTTCAAGGATTTCATACCGTTCCCTTATTTTGCGTATGTATCGCCGGGTTAAGGGAAATGAACTGAAAAAGGAATAAGCGGCATGCAAAAATCGTACCTTCAGCTTTCCTTTTCCAGTTACATATATGGAGTTGCTCATTTTTTTACTGAGCTGTTTTTGATAGAATCGGATGGCAAAAAATAATAACACAGCCGCCCAGATCAAAATCATGACCAATGAGATTATAAAATTGCGGGTAAATGTCATTTTTAAGCCACCTCCTTAATCTGTTCAAAAATACTAAGAAAATCCTTTGCTTCATCTTCATGCAGGTTGGCCAGTATTCTTTCCTGCATTTGTTTTGAAAGTTCATGTGTAACTTCGTACCGGTTTTCTTTCTTATTAAATACAATAATGTTGACAAGTTTGTACGGCTTTTTATCATCTTCTACTGGGATGATTTCTGTTATTCTTTCACAGTAAAAGTGACCAGATGGTGTTTTAGCCATATGCATATCAAATTTAAGAGCATCTACCACCTGTTCCATAGCGATCAATTCGTTTGAAAACCCTGCACACATAAGGAGTGCATTTCGATACCATTTAAGCAGTTTTTCTGTAGTTTCTGCGTGGTTTGTTTCCATGTTGAATGGACCACCTGTTTGGGATGCCTGGATTTTCCATGCCGCAACAGCAGGATCTACGGTTTCTCCAAAGATAAGGACGTCACAGTCTGTCTTCTTAATGAAATTCAAGGCCTCCTGACCAGATATAAGGTCTGTTTCCCGGAAAGTTACAATGTTACGATCCTGCATTACCTCATTTAGTTCCAACTCGAAAATAGTTTCTTCGCTTCGAATCGTTTTGTATTTTCGAATAAAGGTTGCTGCCCGGCGTAAAACAGTTGTTTTACCACAGCTTTGCCCACCGGTGATTTCCAACGGCTGCTCTCCCAAAATGATGTATTTCAGAAGTGCGATTACATTTTCTGCGCCAGGATCTGTGAGCTGTTCCTCCAGGGTAAGCATTTTTCCACCGGAGTGCTTTCTTACAATTGCGCTCCAGGAACCGCAGAAATTTGGTCTGGCAACAGTAACACGGCTGCCGTCTTTCATGTCGTTCAGGACTCTTCCGTCATTTGCACTTGCATTCTTTGGGGCATGGTATCTGTAAAGGTTTTTGCAGACACGAATCAGCTCTTTCTGGGAATGGCATCCTGTGCATGACATATAAAATTGCTTACCTTCGAAATTCATCCAAAAACTGTCATAGCTAAAGCGATATGCCGTTTTGTTATTTGCCTGGCTTTTGGAGGCTCCGGCAAAAGAAAAAGTATCTGCGGAAATTCCAGAAACGCCAAGGCTTACACCAGATACATTCAGATCCCTTGTACGGTCAGCGCATCCGTGACCGGAACGTGTCTGATAAATACGGTGTGCCAACACATCCATTTTGTCTGTAAAAGAAAGATTCATTTTAGGTAAAAGCCTGTGATAAACTTCTTTTATGTCTTGTTCGTCTACATAATATTGCTCATTTCGGAGTTCATCAAAGTGGTTTTGGCAGATAAACTCATGCATTGCATCATGCATTCCATATTCACGGGTGTAATAGCAGAGCAGAATATCATATTTCTCATCCGAAGAAAGCTGTTCTTCATCATGAAATTTGATAGGACGGTTGATTGTAAGTGCGTCAATTCCATGTTTTCCTTGTAATAAGGATGAGATATAATCAATGACAAACATTTTTGCTCCATAATCACCTGCAGAACATGTTTCCAGGTTCCGCATTAGATTGGTTTTCTGCTTTTTCTGCTTTTCCGTTTCATATTTGTTCAGGTTCATATCTTCCGGACGTTGCCGTTGCGCATTATAGATGTCGTTCCACACTGCATCTACCAGATAATCAAAGGAAAAAACATCTTCATCGAGTGAAGCCTGGACAGATGGGGCTTTCCGGAAAAATGTAAAGAATATTAAGGCAGCCATTACCAAAATGATAAGAACAATCATAATGGTGTTAAATTCCATTAGGATTCCTCCTTCCTCAAAAGCCCAAACTTATCCAGACAAGTTTTAAGGGAATCAACGAACTCGTAGTTTGCACTTCCATAAGCACAGTTATAATTTTTCAACATGAACTGTACTGCCTGTCCGTCGTTCTGAGCATCCATAAATTCTGCGTTATGCGCAATTGTTGCTGAACGTTTTCGTAAGGCAGGATATTTTTTCTGCAGGTTTTTTAGTGTGAATTTAGAATTCTCATCGTAATTCCCAAACAAATAGTACACATTATTTGAATCAACTGGCTTTGCAAAATAACGATCAATTACATGTGTATTTTGGTTAAGACACACTACTACTACATCCGCACATGAAAGTATGGATTGTGACACTTCCCGGTATCCGCTTCTTACGTCAATGAATGAAAGATTGTGAAACTTATCAACAGAATCGTAAATGTCCTCAAATACTGTTAAAAGTTCTCTTTCGTAATCCGCTTCATTCTGACGACCAGTACCTATGTACAGATCACATCGTCTGTTTAAGTTTGGAACGGTGATGGCATCTGTCCTGATCACATCCTCAGACAGTGCACGTGATTTATAGTCCCGAATCAACGCATCAATTCCTGTGTCCCTGAATTCTTCAGGATTGACATCTGTGCCAACAAGGGGTTTAGACATGTTGTTGAGAACGAAATGACTCTGCAGTAATGCCACTTTTTTCTTTTCGATTGCAGCCATGAGTGCAAGTGCAATCACATTGCTGGTTACTCCAGTCTGCCCATGTACATTAGACCAAAATGCTACCTTCATGGAATTATTTCCCCCTTTCTGCCATTTTGTATAATTTGCGGTATTCACGTGGTGTCAATTCGATTCCACAGTCTTTTAAAACTGTTAAACATAAACGGTCAATCAACTCCTGAAATTCAGGGGAAATTCCGGAAAATCGAAATACATTATCATACATACAATTGATACGACATTCTGCTGTTTCTGCGTCATATGGAACAGCTATTGTGTCACGAAGTGGAAATTCAAGCTCAGAGCTGATAAATTTTTTCTTTTTGTCCGCGAGAAAACCAAGTATTAAGAGATATGTATGGTTTCTTTCGAAAACTTCTTCTACTGGCTCATCTTCTTCACACTCCGAATCGTCTTTTAAGTAGTCAAATTTTGAAAAATTTATAGACCGGGATTTCGCCTGTTCTACTTCCTGCAGTTCAGTTGAGGTTACTATAAATCCGTAATTCGCGTAAAAATGTTCAAGTTCAGCTGATCTTCTTTGTCCGATGTAATAAAAAATAACATCGTAATCAAGAGACATATTTTTTCTATAGTTGGTAGATACGTCTACACCCCTATAATCAATAACCTCATTTTCCTGAATCCCAGGGTTAGGAACCGAATTATAAAGTGATTGGTCGGCAGACCAGTCAATCATTATTGATGATATATTGCAAGCTTTCAGCACCCGGGAAACGTAATGAAGGAGATCAAAGCATTCTGATCCATAAAAAGCGATGTTAATACTCATAATGGCTTCCTCCGTCTTCATTCATTTTGTTACCTTCATCATCATATGATCCTGTTGATTTGTCAGAGTAGGTTTTTTCTCCATTGTCAGTGTTACTGCTGTCATTTCCAGAAGTATCAGAAGAATCTGTATTTCCTGAACTCTCAGAGGAAGTATCAGAAGAATCTGTATTGTTCATTGATGAATCGTCTGCAGATGATCCCGATGTGGCTTCTGGGTCAGATGTCCCGTTTCCGGATGTAATAGTGCCAGTAAGCTTTACATCTTTTTTCGTCGAATTTTCATCTGACTTTCCGTTATTGAGCCGTGATTCAATTGACTCTCTCATGCTTGCATTCAGAGAATTTGTAGCTTCTGTAAGCAGGTTTGGATCATTTGCCATTGCTGCCATTACATCACTGGACGGCTGGTAGTTCACTGTAGTTGCTTTCTGGCCATCTTCTATATATTTGGTTGTATATATGATGGCGCCCTCATTCATGTAAGTATCAACAATGGCTGCAGACATGAGCATTATGTCTTTCTCGTCATTCCAAAGGTAGATCTCATTGGTATCAAAATTGATGCCCTTAATACATTTTTTGGGTAAGATTGTGTAGTTTTCTCCATTTGTGTACATAATTCGAACATCAATAAGATCATTCTTTTTAAGGTTAGAATTCAGAGTGATAAGTGCATATTCACATTCTCGTAAGTAAGCAGCATAGTCTGTTCCAACCATGTTTGAAAAAACAGATTGTCCTTGGCTGATGTTAACTACTGCTATTTTTCCGAGATCGTCATCCGTAATGTAAAGGGAAGTGTCAATGCTCGTTGAAATTGCTGTTTTAGAAACACTATCCTGATCAATAACACCACCGGCAGGAATATCTTTAGTAGCCACATATACCATGTTCTGGACAGAATCAAGCTGATTCTGGATCGCAAGGTTTTCAGCCTCGTAACGATTTTTGATCTGACGGACGGAAAAAAAGAATGCAAGACCAAATGCGATGCCAATTACAAGAACGCAGATGAGTATAGTAGTTGATTTTTTCTTGGTTGCGCGAGAAAATCTTCTCATTTGGTGTACTCCTTTGTTAAAATTTTAAGAAAATCAGATAATTTATTCCGCAGACAATTACTGAAATTACGATATATGCAATTACCTCGGGATACTTTTTCTTCTTTTCAGGGATATAATCACTTGAATACTCTTTAATCAGGTTACTTGTTGTTTTTGGCTCTAAGATCCTGCGAAGAATACGAAACAGTATGATTGCTGTGACAACCATGGCTGCTGTCATCAGGATGAAAGAGATGTTTAAATTCTTCAAATTTTTGCCCTCCTTTTTTCATATTGCGAATTTTACCCATAAACATATGAGAAAAGTCAAGCCAAAAAAGAATTAAAATTAAAATTTATTTAATTGATATATACTAAAAACATGGAATAAAAAGAAATAATTAAATTAAGAAATAATAAAATATGATGAACAATAAAAAAGACCGGGCTAAAATGCCCGGTCTGTGTTTGCGTAATTTATTCCATACGCATTCCAGCTGTTAAAGCAGCTGCTCTTGATTTTTTTTGTGTATGTGGCGACTTTTGATTTTCATTTGAAGCATGATTTGAAGGTTTTGTTTGTGGTTTTTTAGTCATAGGTTCGCTGGTTTTAGTGGAAATTGGCAATGAAGTGGAGGAAACAGGAGCTTCATTATCATCATTTGCGGTTTCAGTTTGTGAAATAGTCTTTGGAGATGAGACTCTATCTTTAGCCTGAAACTGTGACCCCGTGAGACCAAGGTTATGCAATTTCTTCAAAATAGAATCATCTGAAGCTGCTTCCAAACAACTTGGAATCCACTCTTCGTCAGATGAATCTACTTCAATAATGCTGCCTCTGAGTATTTCCCGGAATATGGGTGAGATCTGGATACCTTCATCTGATAATGCAGATACCCAGTTTGTAATCTCATCATCTCCATTATAAGAAATCATGATCCGAGGCTGCATCTCCATTATTTTGTTTACATCCAGACCTTTAATGCATACTTTTCCTATGCAGTCAAATTTTTCATATCTTATATAATTTTTAATGGCCTTTCGCGCCATAATAGACATTCCACCACGCCATGACTCTCTGATTTTAATTGCCCAAACGGCAATTTTCAAATCCGATGGCTTGAGATTTACTAATGAATAAGCCATAGTTTATTTCCTTTCCAAGATAATCACTATGCAGCTTCGTTTATAATGACACCTTTGAAAAGACCACATACGATTGCATTAACAGGTCCTATGTTGTCCTCTCCCATCTTCATATCTTCGCCTGCAAGAACTACTTTGATATATGGCCGATTTTTTTCACAGTATTCTTTAATGAATGGATAATAAGCTTCACCGGTTCCACCGGCCATAAGAATATAGCGAATATCTAAAAGATCGCCGTAGTCTGAATTAAGCATTTTAATGAATTTTTCAGCCATTTGTGCAATTACTTTTTCTTTTTCAGCTCTTACATCAATGGAGACAACTTTATTGGTTTCAGGATCAATATAATTGATTGGCTCACCATTTTTTGCAAGGAGCTCAACCAGATATCCAGTATATTGCTTGCCTGTTTGGGCAGAAATAGATGCAGCAAGTTGATCATTGATGTTCATCATGGCAAAGTCTGTATCGGATTTGTCATTCGTAATTGACTGGTCACGTGCGAAGCCAAATAATCCTACTGTCTTATATCCACCATCTACAATTAAGGCTGGAAGATAATCATATGGTGATCCGTCAATATCATTGCCAAATTCATCCGAAGACTGATTGATGAGTGCACATATGATCTGGGAATTTATGTATTTAGATCCAATTTCATATGTAATTACACCGGTTGAGATGTCACCGATCAATAATTCAAGTTCTTGAGGTTTTTTGAGATAGTCTCTAACAATAGGTCCGTATACATCAAGATATCCGTGAGGAAGTGCTACAGCTACGTCTATAACCCACTCTCCTATTTCACTTAACTTGAATGGGTTAGAACTGTTTTTACTTATATCTTCATATCTGTATAAGGCATAGGCAATAAATGCATCTAATGCTGTTTCAAACAGTGACATGTTGTACCGTTCCAATGTATAAAAAGATTCTAATTCTGACTGACGCTCTGCTCTTCTTCCTTCGTCCATGATAAATGTTTTGGCTACAGCACCTAAAAGATAAGTACGTCCATCTTTGACGCAACGAATAAACTCCTGATCATTTCGCCTAAGCTGAAATTTATCTTTTGTTTCAGTAATATCCTGGATCATGAAAGGAATATTGAGGACGTGTTTATTAACACATATTTTCCCACCGTCAAAACCTGTATCGATTGCAACGATAACTCGTCCTTTTTTCTTTTCACCGCTTGTCATTATTTTAGAGTTCTCTTCCATATATTAAATGCCCCTTTCTTTCTATGAATATATATTAGAATAAACCAGAACAATATAATTGTCAATAAAAATATATTCTAAACATTTGAGAATACAAATGAATATAAGAATAATTTATCAGAATACAAATAAGATACAAAAAAATGAATTAAATGTAGAAATGGACTGCAAAAATATATAAATATAAGATACAAAAATACTGAAATGTTTTGATATTATACTGTCATATATGCATATATTTAAAAATATACAAGAATATTATAAAATAATATAATCAAAATAAATACAAATACTAATACATAAGACTAAACTAATAGAAAAGATTACGAAACTAATAAAATAGAAAATAGTCAATTTGTTTTACAAATCGAATTGCAATTAGAAAATGAAAAATGTAAACAATAAAAAGGCTTAAAATAAGGGAGAATGTGAAAAAAATAAAAACGAATAGATATTAGAAAAAATAATTTTATCACTGATTTAAGATATAAAGCCGATAGAATACAAACTGAAATAATTCTAAAACGATTCTTGTAGAATAGAAAAATGATAATGAGAGCATGGACGTTAAATATTACGAAAGAGAATTAGAATTAACAAATTACTAAAATAATAAAACGGGCGAAATGCCCGTTTTATTTAAAGAATGAAAAAAATCCTTTTTTCTTTGGTTTTTCCAAGGATTCTATGATTTTTTCTTTTAATTCCTCGTTTGATTTGGTTAGATCCTGCAAAAGCTGCTCGTTTTTGATGGAGGTTTTCTGAAGCATATCATATGAAGACTGCAGCACGTTGATTTTTTCTTGCAGTTTATTGTTTTGGTCAATCAATGATTTGTTGTCTTCAAGAAGCTGATTATCTGGCTTCAAATGCTGTTGAATTAATTTATCAAGCTGTTCCATAAGCATTTGATTACTTTTACTAAACATCATTGCCAGATGCTGTTCGAAATCCTGAGATTTTCCGAACAAACCAGATAGATCCGGATTGTCCAAAATTTCCTTTACTTCGTCAATTGACTTGGTTTTACGCAAATTGACAATCTTTTTAAGCAGATCAATACTTTCAGAAGGAAAATAGAGCCTTCCATTTTTTCCGGGTTTACTGAATTTTAATTCAAAATACTCTGCAAAGTTGTTAATGTGAATACGGGCCATATCACTACTTATTCCGAGCGCATTGCCAACCTGCCCAGTTGTCCAGTAGACCTCTTTACCTTCAATGGATATATCATCATTTGAAAAAGTATCACTTTCGAGATCAGGATTGGCGTCTGCTTTTCCTAACTCTAATGGGTTTTCGGTTTCTTCCATAATTCTTTTCCTCCTTTCGTAAAAATATTATTGTCTACTAGTATTTTAATACAAATAGATTCGTATGTCAAAAGGCGAATCTAAAAGTTTTGTCTCATTTTCATTTACAAAGTCTAACATATTCGATATTTTTCGGGTAGGAGGACCAAAATATGGATGTATATTTAAAAAGATCAGAAAAGGTATTCGATGGAAAAAAGGTTAGGGAAAAGAGAAAAGAGAAAGGTTATAGCTTAAGGACTCTTTCTTCCAAAAGCGGATTATCAGTGAACACAATACGATCTATTGAGAGTATGGTTAAACCCACAAATGTGGAGAATCTTGTCATCATTGCTGATGTGCTAAATTGTTCTATACAGGATTTTTGCGTTTTTGGAGTGTCATTACGTGTAAAAGATAGGGTAGACGATGAAATAATCTCATACAGAGCCATTCCAAATGCGAAAATCTCTGAAAAGGACATTTGCATGTAGGATAGAAGAATGGTAACATAGAGTAGAAGCCCATCTATATAACGTTATGCCGATGAGGAGTTTTAAATGAGTGATAAAATTGAGATTATACCTAATTGTTATGCCTGTGAGCACCTTAGGAACCGGATAAGGTGGGAGAGGAGACCGCTTCATTTTTCAGATGCATCATATTGTGCAATGACTGGAAATTCGGATACCGCACCTGTAATAGAAGATAAGCAGTCACCAAGGGAGTGTTGCTCTTATGATATAAGGGTAATATCTGCTCTTGATGAGGAAATTCGTAATGCGAAGCAGGAGCAGAAGGCAGAATTATTTAAGAAAAAATATTTATCAAACGAATAAGATCATATTCGGCATTAAAAAGGCATATACGGATAAAAATCTGTATATGCCTTCTTATTATGCAATGATTGAACAGATTGCACATACTTTTGAGGTACCTTTTTCATGGTATTCATAAATTGGAACAGAAGGAGACGAAACATTGCTCGCTATTCCACCACTGATCACGACTGCATTCCGGAAAGAACCACAAAGAGAATTTAGAATCTCGTAAGAGAACTGCGTGCTGCAGTCATTGTAATCCCGAAATCCTTTCCAAACAGGTGTTGCTCCAACGATATTTGTAATTTTCTGTCCAGGAATTGCACAGAGTCCCTCTTTTAAGCAGGATTTAACCAGTGCAGTTATTTTTTCTTTTTGCTTTTGCGTGTAAGGCATTTGGGGAATATCCTCCATAATTCTGTTACAATCATATAATATCTGTTCGTCGAAAGCATAATAACAGTTATTTGTCTGTAAATATTTATCTTTATCGACATAAAGGACAGACTCTCCAAGGGTTGTACTTACTTTTCCAACTTCCGATACATCAAGTTCTTCGAGTGATTCATAACTGTAATCTTCATGAATCATAAGAAAATCAATTACATCCCAACTCTCCGGATTAAGAAGATGATATGCGTAGTAGTTTCCTTTTTTCACTCCATCAATTAAAAGGGATCTTTGGCGTAATCGTGGAATTTTTTCATATAATGAAATGATTCTATTGATGTAAGGATCTGCTATCACAACAGAACCTGATTCTAATTTACACATCCCGATGTAAGATAATACTTTGTCCATATAGTTAATTCCTCCAGAAATATGTTTTCGTGATTATAGTTTAGATTATCTATTAAAGGAGATAAAATAGTCAAGCTGAAAAGGGCTAATTTTATAAGAATTTATATAAATTTTAAATTTCCCCTTGCAATTTTTATGATATGGTATTATAGTTTATGCAAAAGAGGTAGCCCTAAAAAAAGACAAAAGGGGGGATAAATATGGTAAGTACGGTTGTCATAACAGGAATAGATAATTTTAAAATTTATAAAGAAAAGAATGAAGTATCGTTTTGGATGAAGGTTAAAAATTTGCCAGAAATGGTAGTTGCAGTAGCAAAAAACATAGATAAGGAAAATTATGAGCCTGATTGCTTCGGCTTTCAGTATAATTATGGAATCCTTAATAAAAATTATTATATTAAGAAGGAAAATGGGTTATCTCTGTATTATCTTGATTATGAAGGTGAAAAGCATTACATTGAATATGAAATACCTGATAATTTGATTAAAAGTGCAATCAAAAAATGCAACAAAGTCCTTCAGGAGAAGGGGATAAAGAAAAGAAAGAAGGTTGCAGCTTCTAAATTAGCAATGAAAAAGAAGAAAAAACCTAATGTAGCGGTAAATATGACACCTAAATTATATCTTTCTATGATTGATCCAAATGTGGGGAAAAACAAAAGTGTAACTGGCCAATATACATTATTTGATTTAACTAAATTGTAGGAGGTTAGACAAATGAAATATAAAATAGACCATCCGCGGGAGATTGTACATGAATTTACATCCATTGCTGATTCCAGAAAGATGTACTCATTAGAACAGTATCTTTTCAAACAAAGGGAAGATGGGGAAGTTTCCAAAGATGGAATTATTCATCTTCCGAATCCCTTGGAGATATTTTCAGATGAATCACGTTTTCTTGTAACTATAGTGGATGGTGCATCCAGCACCTTTTGTAATGCAAATATTCCGCTTGCTGATTTTTATGAAATAGAAGAGGAAACAAGGTATGCTTTTGATCAAATTTTAAAATGTCGTCATAAAGGAAATAGCAACACCAAAGATGATCCGTCGAGTCAGGTGGCATATAACGTGTTGATTGAGTTTGGGAAGTTTAAAGGGAAAAGTCCTGCACAGGTATTGCAGGAAAATCCCGATAATCTTGTGCAATTGAAAAATAGTGAGAACTGGCTAGCAGATCGCATTGGACAATATAAGAACAACCAAAAACAATATGAGGCGATTAAAAATGCAATAGAATTATTTGAAGAGGGGAAGCTGATCGGCTCACCTGTTTTAAATGGCGATATATTTTCAATATATGATTCCGGATTTAAGTCTCAGGTAAGACAAAGAGGAGAAGACGGAAGATGTCCGGTTTACCAGATAAAAATTAAGTGTAACACGGCTAAAAACTACCCAATTTCAATTGAAATACAAAATTTTTATACGTTTTGTAATGGTATCATTCCGGATCTTAAAAAAATGATTAACCATAAAGAAGATACTTTTAATATGGATTTAAAGACCTGGAAGAAATCCGTAGAAGCAATGAGGAGAACCATTCACATATGTGAACAAATGTGGGGAAGCTATGAATGGACTCGTATGGAACAATATATTGATAAATACAAAAATAATACAAAATAAATACATGATAATACAAACATTATTATAAAAAGTATATAAGAATATAAAAGAATTAAGGGATAGGTATAAACCTATCCCTTTAAAACTGCCCAAAGAATAGATGCCAGATTTTTTTTCTGGAGTTCTTTCTTTTGCCTACGAAGCAGTTTCATCTGCGAACGATAGAATTCGCGTTTTTGCTTTGTGGCATATAGGGCTTGGACTTTCTTTTTTGCGAAGCCCATCATTTTCCTACATGTAACGTCCAGGCCCCAGCCACAAAAAAGGGACCCGTAAGTAATAAGCATAAATGCTATTACATCAACTTTGTTGCTCATAAAAACCTCCATTCCCGGATCATCAATAGACCCGTAAAAAATAGGATCTGAGAAATAAAAAACCCCTGCACAATAAACGCAGAGGATCAGACCCATAAACACAGAAAACGTTGTTTTCTGTTAAAAATTATAAAAAGTTATATCTACATTATATCATTATTTTTTTATAATGCAATGAGATTTTGCTAAATTGGGTTGACTTTTTATCTGCGTTTGTGACTATTCTTTACTAAAGAAATGGAGAAAACGTGATATGGGATTAATTCGTATACTTTTAGATGATTATATCAATGAAATGAAAAACAAAAAAGTAAAAAAATGTTTTGGTGAATCTCTGGGAAAGACAAATCAGAGAATTACAAAAGACAAGTGCAACAATGATACATATGGCGAACAAACTGAAAACAAGGATAAAACTATAGAAATTAAATCAGAAAATAATAAAAACGAGAACAGTTTTTTCAATTCAATGGAAGAATATGATAAATCAGGGCAGCTGGATAAAGATATTGAAATAAAGGTACAGAATGAAGAGTTCGATCATCTCTTTTCACAGGCTGTTACTTTTGGACAAAAATATAGAATGAGATGTGAGGAGAAAAATGGAAATATTTACATTACAACCGATGCGGGAAAATGGTATTTCAAGCCTAAAACAAGTGGAAAGGTTACTTTGTACCATAAAAATTATGAATTTCGGATGAACCAGGCAGAATATTATCACAAGCAGTTTACCGTTGAATGGTCTGTTAGGGAAATTCTCGAGTACATAAACAGACATGATCGGAAAAAGCTTTTAAGGGAAAAGAGGAAAAAACAAAGAAATGAGAATTGATATAGATCGTGGAACTGTGGAAATATGTGGCAAAAAAATTTGCCGGAGAGAGACCTCAAAAGTTGTCTACAGAAAATTAGAACAATTTATCGTAAGAGAGACGCATAGTGGGAGCTATTATCAGATGCAGATAGAACCAGATCTTATGGGTGGTTTTCCGGTTGATTCCTTTTTGCTTTTTCGGTGTAAAAAACTTATATCCATTAAAATTCGCCCCTGTTGGAGAAAGATAAGCAGAATGGATATAACATGGCCGGACAAGACATTCCCAGAATTGGTTACTATTTATGCAAAAAGTTTTGGTGATTATCTCGGGAAGACTAATGGACTGCATACCTCAACAGGGCCAGGTGAATTTAAAACATTTGGACGAAGAATAAGTGTTACTGAAAAAATTATAAAAGCTAATCAAGATTATCTTATTTTTCTTGAATTTTGATAAAAAAGCATGGTGCATTTTAAGACCATGCTTTTTATTTTAAACTGCTCTTTTCGTGCTTGACATTTTAACTATATTTATGACTAAGATGGCGCGATGCCGGGAAAGGGGTGAGTACATGTTATCGGCCAGAAGGCTGCGGCAGTCTGTATACAGAAAGGAGCAGGAATATTTTTAGCTTTTTTAGGAAAAGAAAAGTTCGTCTGACGGCCGTATCCCTTGCAATACTGGTTATTATGGCCGCAATATCCCAATATGGCGATGCTGATATGGACTATCCATGGGTATCTTCCAGCCCGCAGGATGTTACCAGTTCCAAGGGTCAGGATGAGGATTTTGGAATAACGGACAGCATAGAAAAGGTTTCCGGCCATATAAAGAAATCTGTAGAAAAACAGACGGATTCTTTAAAGGAAAAAGTCTCTGAATACAGTAATACCGGCAGCAAAAAAAATCATGCATCTATTAAGGAAACGATAAATGATGTGGTAGATAAAGCTGCCAATGGGACAGGAAAGGCTTCCACCAATACAACCTCAATAAAGAAGGATGCATATGTACATTCCCTTAAAGATACAAAAGGGAATGTGATCATAGATGAAATTCCGGCATATTCTGGGGAATCCTATTGTACCTTAAATAAGAACATTCCGGATTTAGATCTTTCAGATGCCTCGAAAGGCGCTTTTAAAAAGTTTAGTAAACTTGATAAACTTGGAAGAACCGGCACAGCATATGCATGTATTGGAAAAGAGTCTTTGCCAGAGGAAGAGCGTGGTGAAATTGGGATGGTAAAGCCATCTGGCTGGATACAGAACAAATATGCGGGAGTGGTAGAGGGAAACTATTTATATAACAGATGCCACCTGATCGCATATTGCTTGTCAGGGGAAAACGCAAATCCCCAAAATTTGATTACTGGAACAAGGCAGCTTAATTCTGGTAATGATGCTCTAAAAATAGGAGATGGGATGCTTACATTTGAAACAAAAACCGTTCAATATATTGAACGAACAGGAAACCATGTTCTTTACAAAGTCACTCCTTTATATGAAGGAGAAGATCTGCTTACATATGGAGTTATGATGGAAGCGGAATCCGTGGAGGATAATGGAAAAGGTATTTGTTTCAGCGTATTTATATACAATGCACAGGAAGGTGTATCCATATCCTATGAAAACGGCGATAACAGATTGGATGTAAATAAATAGGAGGAAAACGGGAAATGAAAAGGAAAACAAAAAATGTCCTGATAGGTGGATGCATTACCTTGTCGCTTGCCGTGGTAATACTGGTGACTTTTATAATCGGGCAGAATACGGGACAGAAAGCTGTTCTTGCAGAAGCATTCGTAGACAAGGTGTCTGATCAAGTTACCGATCAGATGGATGATGTGACAGGGCAGATTGCGGAAAAGGTAATATCAGAGAAGGTAGGTGACTATGTATCATCTGATATGATCGAACAGGCTGTAAGTGATCATATCAAAGACAACATTCCGGAGGCAACGAAAAAGGAACTTGTCAAGCAGGTTACCAAAAATGTAAAACAGACCGTGGAAAAGGCTGTTGCAGCAGAAGGATCTTACAGTATGGACTCACTTTCCGAAGGACAGCGATCTGAGGTTAAGGGAATGATCAAATCAGCTGTGAAGGGTGCTGTTGGCAATACGGATGTATCCAAAATATCCGATGATGATGTGGCTGCCATCCAAAGCACAGTTGAAAAGAATATCCAGAGCAGCCTGCAGAATACAATAACGAAATACATCAAAGGAAATGATGTGACACTTTCCCCGCAGACGATTGAGCAGATCACAAAGCAGCTCAACGTCACTAAAACGGTAAAAGATGTACTAAAGAATACGGATACTGTGGTGAAGGAGAAGGAACTTACAAAAATCCAGAATGACATTATTAAGCAGGTCGAGAAAAATGTAAAAACTCCAGTAAAGGGCACTGATTACTTTACGTCATCGGAAATCAGCGATATTGAGACAACGGCAGCAAAAAAAGCAGCTGACAGTGTAGCCGGTGATATCAAGGGAGTAAAGAATTCAGTTAATTCCATTACTTCAAACGTAACAAATATTCAGTCACAGATTACATCTCTGTCAAGCCAGATCAAGGATTCACAGAAAGAGTCGAACAATGCGATTGACACTAAGGTGGCAACAGTTCAGCAGTCAGTAACCAATATCAATGAGCAGATTAAGCAAATTAATCAGAATGCAGATGATCTTGGCGGGAAGATCAACGTAAAAAATGCTTTCCTGCGCCGGATCACCGCGAAGAACGGTTCCATTGATAAAGCGGAAGTTGTTGATACTTCTGATATGACGATAGCACAGTTCGTCGGTGTCCTTTCCGGAAATGAGAAGGAGTATACGAAAGCAATCAACCAGCTCAGCTATGCTGTGACACAGATTGAAAACATTATCGGGGAGAACTTTAAAAGCCTTTCCGATGAGTGTGCATCCCTTTCACAGACCATAGATGCAAATGGAGATAACATCACAACACTGCAGGAAGCGCTAAACGCTGAGAGCCAGAAACGGGAATCTGCCATCACAGATATTAAGGGGACTATAAGCGATAATATGTCGGATGTACAGGAGAAGCTGGATGCCTACAAGAAAGCAAGCCAGGCATATGCCGATGACCAGTCAGAGTCGAACCGGACTGCACTTGAAGATGCAAAACAGGCCCTGCAGGATTCCCTCAATGCATATAAAGGCAACCTTGATTCCCTGTCTGACACTGTGGATGGGCTGGATAATGCAACGCAAAAAAAAGTTGCAGATATCAACCAGCAGATCGCAGATGCACTGGATGCACTTAATGCCGGTGACAGTTCGCTCGACGAGAAGATCACCCAGCTGTCCGGAAGCACAACTTCCCTTACTGATGCACTGCAGAAAGCCATTGATAAGGAGATACAGGACAGAAAAGACCAGATTGACCAGACAAAGAAAGAACTTGGTGACAGTATCAATGACCAGATCAAGAATGTAAATGATAAGATGTCCGAGGTTGAGGCAGCACAGAAGAAATATACGGATGATGCCAGTGCGGAGAATAAACAGGCTCTCGCTCAGGCAAAAACAGATCTGCAGGCTGCCCTTGACCAGCTGAACCAGACGTTATCCGGAGATATCAGCAGTCTTGACGCTGACACGCAGCAGAAAATTGCAAATGTAAAAGCCACGATCAAAACACTGGATGATCAGCTGAAACAGGATGGAACAGACATCACAACGCTTAAGAACGGGGTGGCAGGACTTACTACAAATCTTTCCGATGTAACAAAATCCATAAAAAATGAAACCACTGCCCGTCAGAATGCGGATAATGCCATTAAAAAGACAATGGGGGATTCCTCAGACGCGGCTGATGTAAAAGGCGATACAATTTTTGCAAAGATTGCTACACTGTGGCAGAAAATTACAGAGGTATCCAAGAAGGTTGATGATACAGACCAGTGGGCAGACAATATTTTGCTTATGAACAGTACGGGATCAAATGCAGATAAAACGGTGCGGTACGAGAATGTAACCGGTGGAACACATGCCGGCGGCATCCGGTGGAAAATTGATGGAAACCTTGTGGGGCTGACCAATATCAAGCCAACAAGCAACATCACCATACAGTATGGTTCATCGACCCCGGATATAGTCTGCAGCTATGAACAGGGCAGTGGATATCTGTACATCTATGTAGATGCGGATTACAAGGCAGCTGCACTGGCCGGGAATATTACGATTGATTCCATCCATGTTGAGTCAGAACAGTAAGCAACAGGCAGCGTAGTAGAAAGGAATAGAAAAATTATGAGAGTTTTAGTCCAAATGGACGGTGGAAACCTGTCAATTATCGAGGCATCCCGACTGGAATACACAGAAAACAAAGGGGAGGATGCAGTTCATGGTATCCTTATTTGTGAAATGGGAAGCGAGGAAAGATATCTGGTAAAAGATGTATCCAAGGCTGACTACAATGAAATCTGCAAAACGTGTGTAACAAATACGCATATGGATTTTGTACGTTACGGTAAATGCGTTCCATTTATTGAAACACCGTGTGACCCATATTTTTATTCACGGAGACGTGGTGGAGCACCATGTGACCCATATTTTCTTGTACGCGCGGGATGCATCAGGGAACACCGGGCATAAGATGCTGTATATCCAACATACGGTTATAATCCAGCAGAGCGACAACATGAAAATCAGGTTCTGCCGGATATAACATAAATTTCTCCTGAAAATGAAGTCTGCAGTTATATGGGGTTCCGTGAGGAAATAAGGACATTTGAACATCAGAGTATTATCGGAAGAAAGGGAGTACAGGACTTCCAGTGTATGATTACAGGTGTGTAATCTTACACAATTCACCGCGAGAAAAAAGAAGCAGTGGAATCCTGGATCAGTCTTTTTACCATAGGAGAAAAAATTAAAGCAGGCGCATTTTTAAAAAAGACATCTGGCTTTACTGTGGAGGTCAGTCCGGGAAGATCGGAAAGTAGCTATTGTAAAAATATTTTTTACACCAATCCATACAAACCATATAAACACCGTGGTCCTGCTAACTAAGCACAGTATTGGGAAAGCAGGATCACAAAAACTGTAAGATATGGAAACAGACATTTTTTAAGTTATTAACAGATGTTAACAAGTTAATAGATGTTAATTTAAAAATTACAAGTCAACTGAGAAGCCCGGAATTTGTTTTATAAATTCCATAACATACGCATTAAAAAGAAAGGAGCCGGAAATGAAACATTTATTTACAAAAGTTTCGAAAATTTTCGGGGGGGGGTAAAATCAGATCCTCCAAAGCAAGGGACAGAACACGGTAATCCCAAACACGAACCTAAAAACTTAATACACGATCATAACGGATGGATAAGGACAGTTACATTACTTGTCGTATTCGCTCTGATCTGGGGACAGGTTCCGGTAGCTGGAAGTGTCACTGACAACATGCCGTCTGTGATCCAGAGAATCCTTGGTATAAGAGAAGATACCGTTGTAGACTCATTTGAAGGTGCAAGCACAAATGCCAAAATTAATTACATGGAGAAACAGATGGTTGCCCTGCAGTCCTCTGTGGAGCAGATCAAGGGGCAGAACAGTGCCTATTCGCTTTACTGTTTCATCCAAAGCGCGGATACCCGGTATGAGGGATGTGAGCTTACACTTACATCCGGATCCGGGAACCAGGTAGCAACCGGGAACCTGCATTTGGATAAGAAGCTGAATAAGTATGTAGCGAACATCTACAGTAACTTTAATGGAAACTGTACGCTGCAGTATGGATCGGTAAAAGAGAGTATCAACCTTGGTGCGACCGGACAGGAGCATCAGTTAAAGCCATATATCAGTGACCTCACAGTATGGATCGATAGCAACAACAGTGCCTATGCCGGCAGAAGCGTAGTCTTAAAAGACAGCGGTGGCGGTACCGTACAGAGTGCAGAGCTGAAATTGGTAGGCGGCCACTACGAAGCAACAATGACCGCGTATGCAAATGGTAACTACACTATTGCCTACCCATATGTGGCAAGCAGCAAGATCTTAAACCTTACCACTGGTGTTGCCTTAAACGGATCAGCTAAGAGACAGCAGCTGTTTGGTGATCTACAGCAGATGACGGTTGCAGATATCCAGGCATGTTGTAAAGCTGGTGCAATCACAAGTATCGCAAAAGTGGGTGATACATTCTCCGATGGAACTTATACTTATACCATCATCGGCATCAACCAGGATAAGCCAAGTGATGCAAGCGGCAATGCATTAAGTAAGAACCAGTATGGTGATGTACTTACTGTTATGCCATTAGGTGCACCAAAAGGGGCAACAAACGGTCAGCCGGTAACGATGAAAGCAAGTGCCACTCCGTGGGGTGTAAGTTATGCACAGATGAACAGCGATGGTTCAAGTTTTGGAAGCTGGGCATCATCGCAGATGAGAAGCACCACGATGCCGCAGTACCTTGCAAAGCTTCCGCAGGCTACACAGAATGCCATTGGTTATGTTCAGAAAGTTACTGGAACCTGGAACGGAAATAGTACCAGTGGTGGAAGCAACTCTGTAACAGGAGATAAATGTTTCCTGCTTTCCGGCAAAGAAATATTTGGTGGAAGTGGTGCCAGCAATGGATCACAGTGTACGACAAACGAAGCAAATGCAACGTTCCAGTACCAGTATTTCCAGAGCATTGCAACATCAGCGGAAAGCCGAAATATTAACAATTCAGTCGACTATCAGTGGTGGCTCCGCAGCCCGGACTACGGCTTCGACAACCACGTTTTCTGCTATGTCCACGCGGGCCGCTCCAGCAGTATCAGCGCGAGCGTGAGTAGTGGCGTTTTCCCTGCTTTTTGCATTTACTGATATCTTTATTCCATTTTTATGATCGTGTATACCTTAAATGAAAGGGGACACGATAGCATGTCTAAAAAATACAACGAATATTTCGGGGGGGGGGTAAAATCCCCTCCGAGATAAAATCTCAATCAAAATCACATAAAAACTTAATACACGATCATGCAGAAAAAATCAGAACATTTGCTTTTTGCATTATTTTTGCTCTGCTATGGGGGACTTCTCCCGTGGGTGCTGCTGTGAATGACAATTTACAGACTGTAGCTCAGGCACTGCTTGGGCCGGTCGATGCACAGGTAACAGGATCTTACGAATCTTCATCTACAAATGCAAAACTTAATAGTTTGCAGAAGCAGGTTACAACGCTTCAAAATTCTGTAAATGAATTGCGGACAGCATTGGGAAAGTAGGTGGATTCACATGAAAAATGGCGGGATATTAAGAAAAATTGTGTCTTTGGTTATTTCGTCTATATTGATCTGCAGCATTCCGGTTTTTGCATCTAATGTACAGTCTAATGCAAACAGACAGGAGAACAGGCTCGTATCGACAATTGGGCAGACAGATGATGTTGTGGCAACTACTTATGAAGCAGCAACTACTAATGCCAAACTGAATTCATTAAACGGTAGTTTTCATACGATTCAAAAAAATGTTGATTATCTGATCAACAACTGTTTTTCAAAGTTGACAGTGTGGATTGATTCTACAAACAGCACATATGCATCTAAGACAGTCATTTTGTTGAAAGGCAGTAGCAGTACGACCGTAGGATCATGCACAATGAAGGCAAATGGCACTCATTATGAAGCTGTTTTTGAAAAATTACCGGATGGGACGTATATAGTAAAGTATCCGTATATCCTTTCGAATGGAACAGTTCAATCTATCACAACGAGTATTACTATACAGGGAAAAGATGTAAGTAAACGCCTGTATGGGGATTTGTTCCAGATGAGCATTCCGGAAATACGGCAGGAATGCAAAGATGGTACAATTCATGAATTTGCACATGTTGGTGATACTATCAGTGATGGAAAGTATACATATACCATTATAGGAATAAACCAGGATAAGCCTTCTGATGAAAATGGAAACCTGTTAGCGAAAAGCAGTTATGGAGATGTTCTCACGCTTATGCCGCTTGGGGCACCTGTTGGCTCCTGCAATGGAAACCCTGTTGCTGATAATATGCAAAATACTCCAAGTAAATATGGATTCCTTAATGTTAGTCCAGGATACTTAGACTCTGATAATGGTATGAAAGATTATTTAAACTTGTTATCAGCTGATACAAAAAATTCCATAGGCTATGTACAAAAAATAACTGGAAATAACTATGGAGGAGAAAATACCATTCGTGCTTTAGGGGAAAAATTATTTCTGCTCTCTGAGAAAGAAATATTTGGTAAATGTGTTTTTTCTATGCAAATAGAAGCAAACGCAAATTTTCAATACCAATATTTTTCTTCCATTGCAACATCTTCGGAAAGCCGTTCTTTTAAAATAGACAAGAGTTTGGATGATGATTATAGAAATTTTTGGTGGCTCAGGGGACGCGGCGAAGAGGATACTTACTATGTGACTGCTGCTGCAAATGGATACCCAACACAGATTTGGTGCAGCAATAAACTCAATTGTTACCCGGTATTCTGTATCTATTAAATCATATCTCTTTTTTGTATGATCGTGTATGCCTTAAATGAAAGGAATACAATACTATGTCAAATAAGTACAACGATTATTTCGGGGGGGGGTAAAATCACCTCCGAGATAAAATCTCAATCAAAGAAACCTAAAAACATAATATTGCACGATCATACAAAAATAAAACAATTCATTCTATACACCGCTTTTGGGGTATTGATAGGCACAACGCCTATTGCGGCCAATGTGACAGATAATCTTTCCGGTCCGATCAAACAACTGCTTGGATCGAGAGAAACAGTTACGGATGCATCTTCCTATAGTTCGGCTCCGGCCAATGCAAAGATAAACTATCTGGAAAAGAGGATAGTGGAATTGCAGGATAAAGTAGATGTCCTTAAACAGATTATTGAGTCAAAGTAAGGCGGTGTGTATATGAAAAAGAATGGTTTGAAGAAACATAAACGGAATATCGGAGTTATAGCAGTATTTCTCGTTGCAATAGTTCTCTTTAATCAGGTACCGGCAGATGCCAGTGTCACTGATAACATTCAAAACTGTGTGGCTGCTATTCTGGGTCATGTGGATGATAAGCTGAGTGGTACATTTGAGAAAAGCTCAACGAATGGAAAACTTAATCAGATGAAAACGGATGTGGATGCAGTTAATACATCACTTGATCAGCTGATTTCCCCATATATGAGTAGTTTAACGGTATGGGTAAATGATTCAAATACGGCATATAACGGAATGCAGGTGTCTATTACTGACAGCAAAGGAAAAGTGAAGACGGCTGGTTATGTGGCTCGCAACGGACACTATGAAGCAGATTTTGGTAACATCCTAAGAGGAAGCTATACCATATCTTATCCCTACATTGTATCAGGTAAAACCATGAAATTTTCCATATCTTCCACATTAAATGCGGGAGAGAACAGAAAACAGTTGTATGGAAATATCTTTCAGATGTCTATGACTGAGATACAGAACATGTGTAAAGCAGGAGTAATTCATCAAATGGCACATGTCGGAGATACTATAAGTGATGGTACTTATACCTATACCATCATCGGAATTAACCAGGATAAACCATCTGACGCGGAAGGAAATCTGTTACCGGAAAGTAGTTACGGAGATGTACTTACGGTTATGCCACTTGGCGCACCAAAAGGAGCTACAAACGGTCAGCCGGTAACAATGAATGCCAGTGCTACGCCTTGGGGTGTAAATGGTGCACCGATGAACAGCAATGGATCAAACAGTGGAAGCTGGGCAGCATCACAAATGAGAAGCACCACGATGCCGCAGTACCTTGCAAAGCTGCCGCAGGCTACACAGAATTCCATTGGCTATGTTCAGAAAGTTACTGGAACCTATAATAATTGGTTCAGTGGCGGAAGCAATTATGTAACAGGAGATAAATGCTTCCTGCTTTCCGGCAAAGAAATCTTCGGCGGAAGCGGTGGCAACAATGGCTCATGTTGTACAACGAACGAGGCAAATGCAACGTTCCAGTACCAGTATTTCCAGAGCATTGCAACAGCACCTGAAAGCCGGAACATTAACAGTTCAGCCAGCAATTGGTGGTGGCTCCGCAGCCCGGACTTCGACTACGACCACAAGTTCTGCATTGTTGACAATGGCAGCTCCAACACTCACATCGCGTACGTCGACAGAGGCGTTTTTGCCGCGTTCTGCATCTATTAAATCATATCTCTTTATGTATGATCGTGTAAGCCTTACTGAAAGGAGACACGATATAATGTCTAAAAATTATATTAAATATGCTTTCGGGGGGGGGTAAAAACCTAACCGAAAGACAAGAGTCCGGCAGGACTGACAATTTAATAAGAAAAAAATTATTTGATAAGGCTAAATTGCTGCTCGTATGCATCATTTTCGCTTTTGTCTGGAACACCGTCTGGAATACAATTCCTGTGACGGCACAGGTTACGGATAACATTTCATGTTCCATCCAGTCACTGCTTGGAGCAAAGAATGCGCAGGTAACAGGTTCTTATGAAGATGCTGTAACAAATGCAAAAATCAATTACCTCGAAAGCCAGATAACGGCATTAAAGGGAGATTTGCAGACATTACAGACGGTTCTTGATTCAAAGTGAGGTTAGCATATGAGAAAAGCAGATCATACAGAAAAGAAAAAACAAAATAGAAAAAGCAGAAAAATATATGTGACAGCCATAGCTGCAATGCTTGCGATTGCAACATTTGTTGGAACATACCCGGCAACAGCAAATGTGGCAGATAACCTAGCAGGCAGTGACATAAGCATTCTTGGAAAACTTAACGATGTGGTTTCCGGGGACTTTGGAACAGCAACGACCAATGCCAAGCTGAACCGGATGAAAACGGATGTGGACTCTGTAAGAAGTTCGGTGTCCAGGATGATCCAGCCGTATGTAGGCAGTCTTACCCTCTGGGTGGACAGCAACAGTGGCTCATATTCCGGACAGACAGTTACGGTAACCAATGCAAAGGGACAAAGCCAGACTGGACGTTTTGTTGCACGAAACGGACATTATGAGGTTGATTTTCCATCCATCCTGAAAGGTAGCTATACCGTAAATTATCCTTATTATTTATCTAATGGAACAAAAATCGATCTGTCATGCACTGCAAGCGTAACAGGATCAGTGAAACAACAGGTATTTGGCGATCTGCAGCAGATGACCATGGCAGATGTACAGGCAGCATGTAAAGCCGGTGTCATCAACCAACTTGCAAGTGTCGGGGATACGTTCAGCGGTGGTACAAACTACACCTATACAATCATCGGAATTGATCAGGATAAGCCATCGGATGGAAACGGAAATCTGCTTCCATCAAATAGTTACGGCAACGTTCTCACTGTAATGCCACTGGGGGCACCCGCCGGCAAGGGAAATAATCAGCCGGTAGCAACAAATGCGGCAGCGACACCTTATGGTACGACTACAGCACAGATGCATTCTGGTGGACAGAACTTCATGGGGTGGCAATCAACACCAATGCGTTTGTCTACAATGACGGATTACTACAACCGGCTGCCAGAAGCCACAAGAAAAGTTATTGGACTGGTGCAGAAACTTACTGGTAGTATGACTAATACTGAATACGTTCAGCCCACAGGGGATTCCGTATTTCTTTTATCCGGCAAGGAAGTATTTGGTGGAAGAGGTTACGGAAATGGATCGTATTGTTCGTCATCTGAAGCCTCTGCGACGTTTCAGTATCAGTATTTTTCAAGTATTGCAACATCAGCTGCTAGTTGTATGATTACTGGTAACAATTGGTGGTGGCTCCGCAGCCCAAGAGATGGTAGCAGCCATGATTTTTGCGCGGTGGGCTATGGTAGTTCAAACAGTAACAGTGCAGACGGTTGGTGTGGCGTTTTTCCAGCATTTTGCATCTATTAAAATTTTTTTATTTAGCCTTGTCAAATTTCAATTATAAATTCTTTATCCCTCAAACAAGCTGAGAAAAGGAGAAAACTATGATTTTTGACAAGAAAAATGCTGCGGAGAATCCTCCGCAGGACCGGAAAAGAAAAATGCCATCCTGGTTTAAAAGCAAAGTGAAGATTGTAGCCATGATGGTTGTATTCGCCCTGCTTTGGGGACAGGTTCCAGTAGGGGCAACCGTTAATGACAACCTTTCGACCGTATTACAGAAGCTGATCGGTGCAAAGACAGATACAATAGCTGACAGTTATGATAATTCAAGTGTACATGCAAAACTAAATTATCTGGAGAAACAAACCGTTGCCCTGCAGTCCTCTGTAGAGCAGATCAAGGGGCAGAACAGCGCCTATTCGCTTTACTGCTTTATCCAGAGTGCGGATACCCGGTATGAGGGATGTGAGCTTACACTTACATCCGGATCCGGGAACCAGGTAGCAACCGGGAACCTGCATCTGGACAAGAAGCTGAATAAGTATGTTGCGAACATTTACAGTAACTTTAATGGAAACTGTACACTGCAGTACGGCTCTGTGAAAGAGAGCATCAACCTCGGTGCGACCGGACAGGAACATCAGTTAAAACCATATATCAGTGACCTCACAGTATGGATCGACAGCAACAACAGTGCCTATGCCGGCAGAAGCGTAGTCTTAAAAGACAGCGGTGGCGGTACCGTACAGTCCGCTGAGTTAAAGCTTGTGGGTGGCCACTATGAAGCAACAATGACCGCGTATGCAAATGGTAACTACACCATTGCCTACCCATATGTGGCAAGCAGCAAGATCTTAAACCTTACCACCGGTGTTACCTTAAACGGATCAGCCAAGAGACAGCAGCTGTTTGGCGATCTGCAGCAGATGACGATTGCAGACATTCAGGCATGTTGTAAAGCCGGCGCGATTACAAGCATTGCAAAAGTGGGTGATACCTTCTCCGATGGAACTTATACATATACAATCATCGGTATCAACCAGGATAAGCCAAGTGATGCAAGCGGCAATGTATTAAATAAGAGCCAGTATGGTGATGTACTTACGGTTATGCCACTTGGAGCACCAAAGGGAGCAACAAACGGTCAGCCGGTAGCAATGAATGCCAGTGCCACTCCGTGGGGTGTAAATTATGCACCGATGAACAGTAATGGTTCAAACAGTGGAAGCTGGGCAGCATCACAAATGAGAAGCACCACGATGCCGCAGTACCTTGCAAAGCTGCCGCAGGCTACGCAGAATGCCATTGGTTATGTACAGAAAGTAACTGGAACTTATAACGGAAGTAACAGTGGTGGTGGTAATTCTGTAACGGGAGATAAATGTTTCCTGCTTTCCGGCAAAGAAATCTTCGGTGGAAGCGGTGCCAGCAATGGATCATTCTGTACTACAAATGAAGCTGCTGAAACATTTCAGTACCAGTATTTCCAGAGCATTGCAACAACACCTGCAAGCCGGAACATTAACAGTTCAGCCAACCAGTGGTGGTGGCTCCGCAGCCCGTACTGCGGCAACAGCTACAGTTTCTGCAATGTCCACACGGGCAGCTCCAGCGATAGCGGTGCGGACGGCGGCTTAGGCGTTTTTGCCGCGTTCTGCATTTACTAATCCGTAGGATTAGCCAATCCCTAAATCCCGCTGCTGTATGCAGCGGGGTGACCGGGCAGCCACAACACTACAGCAGGAGAAAACCCAAAACATCCAGACCGGTAGAAAATCTGGGGGAATGGTGAAAGGAAAAAAAATGTCAGTAGACAAACTGCACAGGACAGAATCAAAATTCGGGGTGTATGACAGGGCACGGAGAATCCGGAAAATGGTAAATGATTTCCTGGACCGGGATTTCGGGATAAAGGTATGCAAAAGGGATATCAGAAATGCTGCTGTGGGGAAGTACCGGCGGTTAGAGGACGGAAGCACGGAATTTTACGTCCGGATGCCAAAACAGGCGGAAAAGCACAGCCGGATCGAAGATTATTATATTTTCATGCCCGTGAATGGGAGCACAAGCGAAAACGGGGAACTCATGGTCAGGGAAGTCCCGGAATGGAAACTGGAAAAATACCGGGATGAACTCTGGGAGAATGCAAAGCACATAGCAGAGGATGTCCGGAGGGCAAACAGTATCTATGCATATTATCCAACAGAATACTATGAGAGAAGAAAACTGCAGGATATGGCAGTGGCACACTGCTTTAACCTGCATGATTCCCTTCTTGAAGTTGCAGAAGATCTTCCGGTTACATTGGAAAAAGTGATGCCGGTCATTGACGAGGTGAAAAAAGAGATTTCTGCAATCAAGGATTGGAGAAAAGGGGAAAATGCGGTATTGCAGATCTGTATGGGACATGTGGAACAAAGAAAACGTGCTGCGGAAAAGAAAGCAGCAGAAGCCGCAAAACAGGAAGAATCAGGACAGGAAGAAAATACAGTGGATGGGGCAGTAACAGACAGCCAGGCCACGAAAGGAAACAAAAAGACAGGGAGGGAAATGGATGGAAAAGCAAACAGTGGATAACCCATACCAGAACCATATCCGGGCGCCGTCCCGGTTATGGACTGCCTGAACAGGCGGTGAAACAGGCATATGCCTGTTTCTTTGTAACCGGCAGGGAAAGGTGCGTTTAAAAACAGACGTCTGCGTATTCCATTGTGGTGGTGGCTCCGCAGCCCGAACTACAACAACAGCAACAATTTCTGCAATGTCAACACGGGCAGCTCCAACAATAACAACGCGAACAACGGCAAAGGCGTTTTTGCCGCGATTCTGGATCATGTAAACCAGAAGGGAACATGTAATGCAGAAGGGCACCTTTTCCGTTTCCGTGGGGAATCCCATGGAATGAAACCAAATGCCACGACGGGAGGGACGGACGCTTTCGTGCATGCACACGGTCCAAGGACAATCCGTGCGTATCATGTCCCAAACCCTGTGCAGCCATGGTAAAGTCCTGGGTATACCTGCTGTGCGTGGCATATCAAAAATAGCAGAGGATTGGCAGTTTGGTACCAATGACTGGAAATGAGAAACGTAAAAAGAGAAGATACGCCAGGCGCGTAAGAAAAAGAAAGAAAAAAAGAGATGAACAGGTAGGCAGATATGACGACATAGAAAGGGTAATCCATCCGGATGCCCTGTTTGATGCTTTCCATGCATGCGAAAAAGGTGTGGCATGGAAGGCAAGTACACAGAAATGCCATTATAACCTTCTGTTTGAAATAAGCGGCTCATACGAGTCGCTTTCTTTGCGTAAAAGCATACAGAAGGGATTTTACTGTTTTAATCTCATGGAGCGCGGGAAATTAAGGGACATTGCAAGTGTGCATATATCCGAAAGATATGTGCAGCGGAGTCTCTGTGACAATGCCCTTGCGCCGGTGTGCACCCGCTCAATTTTATACTCAAACTGTGCCTCCATACGGGGAGCCGGGTTAAAAAGGTCCGAGGAGGTCCTTATAAAGCAGCTGAGGAGATATTACAGGAAACACGGAAACAATGGGTATATTGTGCTGTTTGATGCAAAAAGCTATTTTGACAGCATTCCGCATGAAAACATTATCGCAGATATCGCAAATTTGTTCTATGATCCGGATATTATCCAACTATATCAGGAATTTATGGGAGCATTTGATTCCATTCATCCGGAATGCCAGAAGGGAAGGGGACTTGGGCTTGGAAGCCAGACATCCCAGATATCCGGGGTAATGGCTGCAAATCCAGTGGACCATTTCCTGGCAGAAATTTTCTCCCTGGGATACGGGAACGGCCGGTTCATGGACGACAGTAACGTAATTGTAAAAGATAAGGCATCAGCGGTTCTTGCCATTAAAGTGGTGGACCTGCTATACCGGAGGTATGGCCTTACACTTAATAAAAAGAAGACGAAAGCGGTACCGCTCAATCATCCATTTATATTCCTGAAAAGGAAAGTTATAGTTCGAGACTCAGGAAAAATAATAATGACGCCAACTGCTGCCACGATAAAAAGGGAAAGAAAACGTCTGCGCCTGCATAAAAGATATTTGATGGAAAAACGCATGACAGCGGAAGAAATCAGGGAACAGTACATATCTTTCCGGAGACAGAATGAAAAATATAGCTGTGCAAAGGCTTTGTGGAGGCTCGATAAATACTATTGTTACCTGTTTTCGGGGAATGCTGATATGATGCTTAAGAAAGAAGAAAAAAAGAAAAAGAGGAAAAAAGATAAGATGGAAACGAAAAAACAAATGCTTATGAAGCAATATCCGGAACATGTGATTATAATGATAGAAGGAATGTTTTATGTTGCACGGGGGGCAAGTGCGCGCATCCTGTCAACTCTTACGGGATACAAGTTGAAAAACATAGGGAATGGAAAGGTCCGTTGCGGGTTTCCTCCTCAGTCTATGAGCAGGGTCGAAAAGATGTTTACACGGGCACATATCAACTACGTGATCTATTCGGGAGATCTCATGGAAGCACATGGGGAATTTCCGGACAATGCTTTCCGGTTATTTACTGACCGGGTGGACCCTGGCAGAATAAAAAAGGAAGAACCGCCTGTGATTCCGGTTCCAGGAGATAATAAAAATGTGCCATCCGTCCGTCCGGCCAACACAGAACCTGTTGACCCACTGATTGAGTTCCTTGAAAACCTTGAAACAGGGAAACATCCATTTTTTGGAGGATGTTCGGACACGCTTGATTTGGGGGATAAAGAGATCCAGAAGTATTTCCACGAAATCAAGATGAAATTAAAATCGAATCAAATGAATGAAAAATGGGACTGGTGATCTAGCTATCACGACAGACAGGAATTTATTATAACTTCAAATTTTTTCATTCTGTTCTCCTTCCTGTGCTTTGATACTTGTTTTATATTCTAAAAATAGAATAATATCAATAGAACCTTACTCAAAAATTAGAATATTTTTTAATTGACTTTTTACTATATATAAAGTATTATTATTTAATAAATCATATAAAAAGGAGTGGTGGAAGTGATAAGATACAAAACAGATATATTTACCTTATTAAAAGAACATGGGTATAATCAAACGCGCATACAACGTGAAAAGTTGTTGCCTGCTCAAACAGTGCAAAACATTAAAGCCGGAAAAAGCATAACATTAGAGACGTTAAATAAGATATGTATAATGTGCAAGTGTCAACCGGGCGATCTGGTGGAAGTGATTCCGACAGACGAGGAAATAATAAAATATTATTAAAAATGTGCTTGACAATATTCTAAAATTGGAGTATTATAATATCAGATCAAGAAAACAAGCACCGAAAGGAGTACGGATGTTGAAATTAGAGGGTTTGAAAAGCAAGCAGGAAAACGGAATAACCCTGTATTTTTACGCGGGGCTTGGCTGGGTAACGGAAGAACGGCTGAACCAGCCGGACGTTGCCAAGAACGAAGCTGTCAAAGATTTTGATTGCAATCCGGAGAACAGTCACTGTTGTTCTGACTGCCCGCACAACCGAAATTTTTCGGATTGGCAAGATAGATTGCCGTGTGGTCAGTACCACTGCTGGGTTGACGTAACTTGCAAATAAAGGAAGGAGAACGGAATATGATTAGATGGAAGGCAACAAGTGTGAATGGACTCGTGGAATATGAGCAGGAAGCGGAAAGTTTCAAGGAGCTTTTCGATGCGCTGGACGGAAGAGGAATAATTAGCGATCCAGATTTCCCCCTTTATGATACGGCACTCTTGGAAAAATACGGGAAATCATTTGATGATGCCGGTTTTAAAGACGAGAGTGGCGAACTTGATTATGAAAAAGTTGATAATTTCTTAGATGGAAAAGAGTTGTCCGATAAGGAGTTATACGAATTAATATGCTCCCGAAATGGGGAAGCATATTATCAAAAATTTATGAGAGAAACCGAAAACGGCATCGTTGAAATCGGGGAATCAGATTTTGATAAAACCGGCAAATACAAATATTAAAAATGCCGGTGGATAATCCACCGGCAACAGTCACGTAAATTTGAAGGTACTAAACCTAATCTTCCAAAACTTACGTGGTTAAGAATAGCATATAATAACTCAAAAGTCAAGAAAGAGACTTTTGATTGACGCAAAACAATACATGGTATCGTTATACTTAAATATCATTGAATGGTAGAGATGGATGAATATAAAAAGAAAATCCGCGTAGTTAATGACTATGATGTAGATGGAGTTGCATCTGGTCATATACTGTATTCTGCATTGAAGAGGTGTGGCGCTGATGTGTCAATCCGTGTCCCGGATCGTATTAAGGATGGATATGGATTAAATAGGAATATCATTGAAGAGGCACATACAGATGGGATCGACACGATCATTACCTGCGATAATGGTATTGCAGCGATTGAAGAAATCGCGTATGCCAAGGATCTTGGTATGACGGTAGTTGTCACAGATCACCACAGTATTCCATCGGAGAAATCCGATATTTGAAGAGTGAAGCAGATGCAATGCGGTGACGCCGAATGCGGCGGTTAATATACGGCTGACTTTGCAGCCGGAGCGTGAGGCAGTGATCCCAAGCGGTCGCGTAAAGCACTCACGGAAACCTATGTATAAAGGTGTAGTTGAGGCTTTGGAAGTCTATTAAATCACATAGGTACAAAGCACTTTGTGACCCTGTCAGGATCAACCCCATGCTTTGGAAGTCTATTAAATCACATAGGTACAAAGCTATAGAGGTGCCAAAACATATGAGCCATATGCTTTGGAAGTCTATTAAATCACATAGGTACAAAGCGAATAGGAGAAGCTAATGTAGGAAGTGAATGCTTTGGAAGTCTATCAAATCGCATAGGTACAAAGCAAAATTTTTAAACACCAGCTTGATAAATAATCGAACGATAATATCGGAGGGAATAGATGGCTGAGAAAATGACAATGATTACTAAAAAATGTGTTCTGATTCCAGAAAGAAGCGATTCTTCGCTGTGGGAGAGAAGAGTGTATGATTTCACTGTTAAAGATTATGAACAGCGAATCAGTTTTTACGAAAGTCAACTTGAAAGCAAAAAAAAGGAAGTTAAGCGGAATGCTAAAACTCGCCTCGAAATTTTAAACAAGGAATTAGATGCTTTTCTTAATAACCCCGAGATCACTCAGAAAGTAATCAATAATTATACATACGGACTTGTGCGCACTGCGATGAGCGAAGAAGCAGCAAGAAAGAATTATATCATCGAGTATGTTAAGTCAATACTCATTGCAGAACATGCATATGCTATGGACTTCAGGGATCGAAATAAACGCATCTCTCAGATTTTACAGTATGCATACCGAAAAAAAGGTTCCAGTAAGGGAAGTCTTTTTGATGAAACAGAAATTGGCAATATCCTTGGATCGTATGGAATAGGATTTAGTCAAATGCTTACACGTAAAATTCAGGATTGCTGCAATAAGGGCGCTTTAGAGGGCAGAGCTAGTTTCCCTTTCTATAAGGAAGATTCTCCGTTTACAGTAACAAAGGCAGCTATGGGGTTTTCACATGAATATGATTCCTACGAAGAACTGTGCGAGCATGTTAAGGACTGTAAACTCTATTTTGACTACGGCGGTAATGGAAAGCCACATATTGCCCGTTTTCAAATCGATTTAGGGCATGGACGTAATCGGGACAAGCTCATGGCAACACTTCTTAAGGTTTATTCCGGAGAATATGCGTATTGTGGAAGCAGTATCCAAATTTCAAAAAACAAGATTGTATTAAACCTATCCTTACAGATTCCGAAAGAGGAAAAGGACGAGTTGGATAAGGATACTGTTGTGGGAGTTGCCATTGGATTAGTACAACCGGCGGTATGCGCCTTAAACAATGATCAATACGTCCGACTGCCAATCGGTGATGAGCGAGATCTGCTTGACAACAAACTTCAGATCCAAGAGCGAAGACGCCGGCTTCAGTCAGCATTGCGCGAAACTTCCGGCGGGCATGGGCGCAAGAAGAAAATGCAGGCGTTGAACCGTATAGCAAAAACTGAAAGCAATTTTACAGAAACATACTGCCATATGGTAAGTAAGAGAATCGTGGAGTTTGCATTGCAGAATAATGCAAAATACATCAATATGGAAAATCTATCTGGATATAATACAGATAAATTTATTTTGCGGAATTCATATGCCAGCAAAATCATAATGTACACGACATATAAAGCCGGACATTATGGAATCGAGGTTAGACTCGTCAATCCGTGTTTTAATGCGCAGGTGTGCAGCATTTGTGGCAATTGGACATCAGAACAGAAAATTTCGCGGACGGAATTTGTATGTGCTGATCCGGACTGTAAGAGCCATACAAAGTATAAAAAAGGATTCACGGCGGATTTCAACCATGCGCGAAATGTAGCAATGTCCACTCTGTTTATGGAAAACAGTTCTTTCTCAAAGAAATCTATGGATGAAGCGGCTGAATACTACGGTATTTCTGAAAAATATAAGGCATAATACAATTGGTTTAGATTATAAATCAGATGGATTGTATGTAAGTGATACAGGGGTAGTTACTAATATGCCACACGAGCCGAAAATAGAATAATATATTTTTTATACGGCTGACTTTGCAGCCGGAGTGTGAGGCAGCGATCCTGTGCAATCGCGTAAAGCACTCACAGAAACCTATGTGTAAAAGATGTAGTTGAGGCTTTGGAAGTCTATTAAATTCATGGGTACAAAGCGAAACTAGAATATATCAGAAAAGCAGCAAAGCTTTGGAAGTCTATTAAATTGCATGGGTACAAAGCATTGGCATGAAAGGAATATCTGAAATAAATGCTTTGGAAGTCTATTAAATTACAGAACTTTCGAATGATACAGTGCGAACAATCAATGATTTTGCGGGAACAAGAATCCCATTGAACGAGAAAGGAAGTGTGGTTAATATGTGCAAAGCATGGAGAGATCAATTTGATTCAATTACAAGAAACCTTATCAAATGTCAAAAAGGTATTTGGTGAAAAAGGACGAGGGATTGCAGATTAAACTTTTCCATGACATTCTAAAAGGCTTAAAATATCGCGGTTATGATATGCTGGTAGTTGGGAAAGATAGAGAGTTCCCAGATCGTGAAAAATGGGACTGGTAATCTTATAAAATAAGGTTTATTATTATAAAAAGATGTTTGATTATGCACAATTTTGAGATAACCAAAAGAGATTAAACTTATTACAAAAACATTTTAAAAGGATAAAATTAAATGAAAATGCAAAAAAACGAATTTGAAACAATATGTGATTCACTGGAAAGGGAATATTTGCAGGAGGCTGACGAAAATAGATTTCGTTATGCAAAACATTATTTAAAAAATCATACAGGCAATAATTATGATCGTTTAAAAAGTATACATGCGGAAGCAATGGACAAAATTGGGGATACATATGATAAATATTTATCTATGTTTTCTTTGATTGTATCAGTTCTTTCGTTTATTGTGGCTGCGTTTGCCCTTATAATAACTGTTGTGCATAGGAATGGTTTATTGATTGTGTTTGCAATTATAGGTTATCTCATTTTGCTGTTAATCATTTCGGTTTTGTTCATGAAGTTTATAAATGTCAGTAGAAGTGTGAGCCACTGGCAAAAATATGTAGTGGAAGCTGTGGAGGACATCCTGGATGATATGAAGAATGAGAAGGATAATCGAAAGGAAGTTCATCTTCCAGACAATCTGTATGAAAAATTAGATAATCTCGAAACAAAAGTTGATCTTCCGGATCGGTTGTATAATCAGCTGGATTCTATAGAGAAAGCATCTTCTGAAAATCCGCTGAAAAAGATAATATCAAAAAAATAAATGCGTAAATAGCAAAAAGTGCCTCAAAAAAGGAGAGGCACTTTTTTTTAGAGATAGATACGGATATTTCGTATTCAAGTTTTGTAATTAAGCATCTTGCTTACCGATATTTGAATACAAAACCAATGATCACGGTGTGTGAATCATCTTCAATGTAATACTTCATGTGTTGACCGGAAACTGACAACTGGTTTTCTTCCACATAAAGCGCATTAAACTTATACTCATAATTTGTTATAACATCAGTATCTGATAATGCAAACCTAAAAGACAGTGTGGTGTTTTCAGGTTTTTCGGGCGTATAATCAACGGTTGCACTTAACATTTTCCCGTATGCGCGGTTTCCATTGTTGAAATTGAGTTCCACCTGCAGTTTTTTGCTAATAGCTTCTTCAACAGTTGCCAGAAACCATCCAAAATCCTTTGTGTTGGGAGGCATGGTCTGCTGCAATAACTTTGCTGTTTCTGGATTGTTTTCAATATTATAAATCATGTGTTACTCCTTTCATTTTGATGTTACATTTATCGACACAAAAATAAGAAATTTTTATATGAATTTACTAATTTATAAAAATTTTATATTTTTGTAAATTGGCTTGAAAATGAGTTTGTCTTTATGCTTGACAAAAATATGCGGTTTATGTTTATCATAAGCAGTGTCTGGAAGATCTTCTTCCTTATTATTATTTCTTCGGGGCGATTTGACACATGCCCCATTTATCCTGGCGGTTTATCCACCCCCTTGGGAAACCGCCAGTTCCACTAAAACATATCAGATCCTTTTTTATGGATCATACTTAAACTTCCACAACAAATTTTATGTGTTTCCACAAAGCTATTGACTTTTTATATTGGTTTATGCCTATAATGCTGATTTGAAAGAGAAATTTATGAAAATTAAATGAAAATTTAAAATTTATGGTCTTGCACAAATATGTTTGCTCAGAAAGGATTGAGTATGGAAAACATGGATTTGAATATCGAGGTAGTTGGGAAAACCAGGGCTTTTGCCATTGCATTATCGGTCGAGGTAAGAAAATTTTTCCAAAACCGAGTGTCAGATTTCTTTTTTTCTCTGCCATCTAATGAGGGAGAAGGGAAAATTAGCATTACTTTTAAGGCATATGATTTTTTTTGGATCAAATTGCGTTATAAGAATAAAAAACTAACCTGTGGAATTGAAATGGGGGACAAACTTCTATATTTATGTGAGTCAAAAGTTTCAAACACTGAAGAGTTGAATGGGATTTTTGAAATTCTTGAGATGCAATTGGAACTCCGGATTCCAGATAAGTTTCTAAAATCGAACCATTGGCTGAGATGGGAAAAGGTTTCCTATGATAACTTTGAAAATTATCACGAGGGGAAATGCGATTTTTCTTTGGAAGATTACATTTCATTGTGTCCAGCCTTCAATTTCCGGCACGATCACACAGAATAGTGGGCATTTTGCGGTCCATATGGAAAGATTATTGATTATCTTTATCCTCTTCTTCATGCTTAATTTCCACAATATCAGAAAGCTGGCATTTTAAGAGTTGACAAATTGTATCCAGAGTTTTAAGTGATACACTTTTCCCTTTTCGGATATTATCCAGGGTAGCAGATGACAATATTTTTTCCCGACGGATTCTACATGCGGAATATCCCATTTTACTTAGCTGATTCAGTACATCCTTATATACAAACATATTTTCTCCATTCATATAAGTTATTTCGTTTAAAATTTGTTTTAAATATAACACCGAAGTGATAAGACAACAATAGAAATGGGAAAAAATGGAAAAAATTATTTTAAAGGAAAGGAAATTAGAAATGGTCTGCGCATTTAACATAAAAACGGCATTTATGCAGGAAATATTAAATGTAAAAAAGCTGACTTCCGGAGGTACCGGTGATACGTTGGCTACGATTTTGGCGATTATAGTAATTATATTTATTATTATCCGGTTTATAGATATAAGCTATAGAAAGAACATACTGGAGAAGGCTCTTGACTTATATATTCCGGAAACCCTTACTGAATGGGAAAATAGAAATATCCGTGTCGCCGGAAGGGATTCTCGCAAAGGGATGTTTTTCACAATTATACATGATGATTCGATAGATTCGGATCTTATCACATATATGTATCTGTATGCAATTGCTGCGAATCTCTACTTTGAAAAAAAGGGGTTGCGATATCGGGGAAGATGCACAGAATTGATACCGGAAGATGTCAAACATCTCCCGCTTGTTGAGGAACTCATGCAGAAAGATGCAGTTATATTTGATAAAATTCTGCAGAAACAAAATCCTGAACTGAAAAAAGTCCCACATGTGTTCGTACATAAACATACGAGAAAAGGGAGAGAGAAAGATGAAAAACATAAGCGTAATTGAACCTTTTGGCATTATCATTTATGCATTTTGTCTTGTAATGCTGATCCTGTCTTATTTTAACAAAATAAGACAGGATACTCTATACAGGATTTTAACAATGATGTTCTCCGTTGGAGGAATAATAGGATTTGTTCTTATGATAATAGGAATTATTTATCCATTGATGTTTAAATAAATGTTCTATTATTCTTTGGTATTGTGCATATGTGTGATATAAGTGTTTCATAAGAAAAAGAAAGAGGGAATAAAGTATGATGTTTTATTACAAAGACATAACGCAGGTGTGTACAGCATTTCTTCGGATGATAAATGCGGTATCTATGTGTGGCATGACTGCTGCAGTCGCACTAAGGGTTTTACGCAAACTTTGCCGGATCAGACATAAGGGGATTTCAGTTTTAAAAGGGGTTTGTGTCCTTTGTTTTGTTTTCTGGCTGGTTTCCATGTTTGGGGAAGTAATTTCTGTGCAGAAGGTTTTTCTGATCAAGGATATGCCATATGCTATGGGCATGGCATTGGCCGCGGTTATCACGTTTTTAATTATTAAAATTTTCGGCTCCAACTATAAAAGAATGAAAAGGGAAATCAAAAAATGCATCAAATTTATAAGATAAACGAAATGAATAGGACAGAAGCGGAGCTTGTGGAAAAAACACTGGACCAGATTCGAAAAGAAAAAGGTGCAGCGTACGGAGAATCGTTTAAAGTACGGTTTATTGATATTGAAATGCGTAGCCATCTTGGACGTCCGCACGTGCGTATGTGCATAGACGATCTTACTGCCAGTGGAAAAATTGATTTTATATCCAGCAAAGGAAGAGGAGGATGTACATGCTCCATGATAGGTCCACCCATCCCAAACAATGGGTTTCCAGAGAAGAATATGGATATCCCATCATCGGAAAACGGAAAGAGATGTGCGACAGGAATGGAAATTCATAGATATTCGACGGTAAAGCAATCCGTTGCAGTGGCCAAGGCATCGGGAAAATATAAGTCTGTAAGGGATAGAATGAATGAAAAACTCGCTAACACCGATCAGGAGGTACATAGATATGGGAAATAACCATAATGATAAATTTCCTTTTTTTGAAGCTATTGTTCTTTTAGTCGGTATAATTGCTGTGACGATACTTGTGGGTTATTTGTTAAACAGATATGGAATAAAAACTAAAATATATCCATTTCATCCATTTCGGATGATTCCGTCAAAGGATCTTCCAAGACCGTGACCATTTTTGTAACACGAATTCCAATTCGTAAATATAAAATTGATTTCTGTTAATACCTGATTTTATGGGCATTTAGATAAATTTGCAACACGAATGTGATTAGGATAATACAAATAGTTATTTCGTGATGCGTAAATGGGAAGGATAAACAAAAGAAATGGAAAATTATAGAGATCTATATTGGAAGGGGTTTAAATTACCTGATGGCAAACAAAGGTGGCTGTGCACAAGCGATGCGGATCAGGTTAAAATATTAAAAGCAGATTGGTTTAACCGGCAGACAGAGTATGTAGTGATCCATAAGGGATGTGAGACTGCAGAAGCCAGTACAAAACCCATATCTGGGATTGTATATATAATTACTGTTGTGTGTCCGGTCAGAAATTATTTTGGAGACAAAAGTGGACACCATTACAGAAACAGGGACTATGTTTACAAAGATGGAACATTGTATAAATTAGATCTCAATCAGGGTATTAAGGTAAAAAAATCACAAAAGAGCTGAGAGGGATATTAAACAGCATCAGTTGAGATAAAAAAAGAGAGGATGTTTATATATGAGTAAAAGAAAGATACCAACAACTCGTGCAACAGCCGAAGAAATGGGAGAAGTTTTAGAAAACATTAAGAAAAGTTTTAGCGAACAGATTGAACAAAATGTTTGTGATGAGCAGGTAATAGCAACGTTACGCATATCCCACGGACAGCTGACGGAAGATACACCGGGCAAAAGAAGTCCTCCAGAAGCAAATATTTAGTGAAAAGAAAGTTAACGAGGTTTATATGGCTAAATATTATGGAGATATTTTGTGTTAAGGAGATGAGAACATATGAAAATCTTTCTTGAAATAGCTGCGCTGGTTCTTGGGGGAGCTGGTGTATTTTGGTTGGCTTGGCTTGCTTACAATATTAGCGAGGTAATAAAAGGAAATTTTTAATGGTGAATGCGGTAACCTGTGAAAAATGTAAAGAATTAGGAGTCAAAAAGGGAAAGTGAATCAAATCGAAAAATGCAATAAATTTGCAAAAAATTGCCTATCTTCCATGGGGATAGTTCATGGAATCATCCTGATAGTTCTAGGAATTATTTTAGTTGTTAATTCATTTAAACTTAAAGACGATGAGGATGATTCTTGGTGGGCTGGTCTAATAGGCGGTATTGTCGCATTTTTTTGGGTGTTTTAACGATGATATTGGCATACAAATAAGAAAGGATCAGAGAAAATGGGATTACAAATGAGAAAAATACCAAATGGTTACACATTTTACCCGGTGTTGTGGAAAGGAGAAGCGTATGCTGTTGATCTCCTTTGGGGTAGAGATGGAGTCGTGTCCGGGTACGTTATTGTGTACATATGTCAGTACATGAAGGAAAAAATAATTTTGTGTGGACATTCTGGAAAACGGCTGTTCGACGCAGGGAAAATCCACTTTAAATCTGTAATAGATCCATCCATTTCATTCCATAATATTAGTTGCAATCAGATGTTATTTGCTCTTTATCCGGATATTATAAAGAAAGCATTCGCTGAATATGAGAAGAGGTTGTCTGAACAGACTTTGCTGAATGAAATGGAAAAGAAAGCAGCTGAATGGGATGGGGTTATAGATGCCGTTCAAGATTCTTCCAGCAGACGAGAAATGTTAGAAAAACGACTCATATATTTACATGACTATTTACAAAAGTACGATGATGTGAGTGAACAGATTTATAATAGTTTTAGCAAAGAAATTGCAGAAATAGAAGAAGAACTGGGAAAGCTTGGAGGTTGATGATACATATCCGCAACTTTTTTGGGTGTTTTGATATTTCTTAGCTGAAAAGATATTTCTGATTTCTTTAATTTTGATTTTCATTTAAAATTTGCAAATTGGAGAGTACAATACTGTTTTTAAGGAGAGATTTTTATGTTAGTAAGACTTATACCGAAATTGGACAAATACGCTATGGATTCATCAATAGCGGTATATTTATTTTCACTTGTGATTGTGATGGTGGTTGCGAAATACATTCTTGAGCAAATGATGCTGCTAAAAAGATATGAAGCTTTTTGGGTATACCATTTCTTAAGTGTAATATTGCTGATAGGACTTGCATTAATTCAAGACGTGTTGATTGATTTATACATTGTGATCGACTTAGTTATTTGTATTTATTCAGGAATAACCGAATACAGACGGCATAAGAAATCGAGGAACTGAGAGGGGAAGTATGTTATTCAAAAGAATTTTTAAATCAAAAAAGCCTGTGAACAATACTGGAATTTCTTCATCGAAACAGTCAGTTCAAATTCCAAATATACATGAGATAGCCTTAAAAAGAGCATTTTTTGTTTATTATGATGATAAATTTTCCCACATACATCGTTATGCATGTGGTGAATCAGGGATAGATGAGGCTATTCATGATGCTATTAAAGGTATGGAAATTTCAAAAGAAGAGATCATTTCTGTTAAAAGCGAATTAATGGACATATTAGATGATATGGCTCTGCCGGAAAGAAATTTTTCATTTTTACGGGAATGGATCGGGGATGCATATGATCGAATTAATGACTTAACTCTGTGGATGAACAGATAATAAAAGATATGAGGAAACAAATACAAATACGTGATGAAGGAATGAAAGAATATGAGAATCATATGAAAGAACGAGAGGAATTTGTGATTATCTTATAAAATTTACAAATTGGAGAATACAATACTGTTTTAAGGAGATTTTTATGTTAGTAAAACTTATACCAGGATTAGAAAAATATGCCATGGATTCATCAAACGTAACGCTTTTATTTCTTGTAGTATTAGCGTCAATTGTTATCAAGGATATTTTTGAGCAGAAAAAACTGTTGAAGGAGTATGAGGCATTTTGGATATACCCTATTATAAGTGCTATATTGTTGATTGGCATTGCTCTAAGTCCGGATATAGTATCAGATTTATTTATGATACTTGAACTTCTCTGTTGTGTAAAGTTGGGGGCGCGCCAATACGAGCTGAATAAAAAATCGAGGAACAGAATGGGGTCATGTACGATTTATATACTCATATTGCCGGATAATACGGTAATTGTTGAAAAACCCATGTATGAAAATGAAAGGCAGTTATCAGGATGTATATTTTATAATCCAGAATCCAAGAAATATGAAACATATGGGTCTGTATCGGATGAAACACTTGCGAATGTAAGAGATAATGAGCCCGAACTATATGAAAAGATAGTCAATAATGAGCCGGTCAATGCGCAGGATTGTCCTTTATCATGTGTATGGGAAAGTAATATTCCAAAGGAACATGATGAGCTGCAGCAATACATAATAGAAGAGTGTGTTTATCTGTATTCAGATCAGCTTATAGAGCTTGGAGAGTATATGGATAAAGAGACAAATATTATTTTCCAACTTTACGGGAAAAGAAATGATACAGTCAGCATAACACTTGATGAGTATTTTTCCTCATTACCGATAAATGAAATTATAGACAAGATTAAGGCAGAGTTGGATAAACAGTCCTCAGAGAAAGCGCATAGGTTATAAAATAAATTGGAACATATATAAGAACATAAAATTCAATACTAACAGATCATTTAAATAAACTATGAATGTTAGTATAGCTGCTAGTGAAAAAACATTTGTTTGTTTTACAAATTTTTTACGGAAAGTACCGGAGAAGATAGTATTTTATGGAGTTGATGGAGTGGTGGTCAATATGTTGAACGAGTTTGGTGTTAGAGGATATAGAGGATTAGAGGATTTAGAATTAGATGACTTAAAGAAAGTAAATATTTTTGTTGGATCCAATAATTGTGGCAAGACATCTATTTTGGAAGCAATTATTTTATCAGGTTTGTTTGATGATCTGGAATTACTGTTGGATGCGTTAGTATCAAGATACCATGGGTTTTCAATGGATTTGTTAGAATCACTTTTCCCAATTGACTATGATGATCCTAGTATTTGTTTGAAATCCAGATGGAATGGAGATGAGGAGATTCTGCATACGCATTTGACGTTTGATCAGGAACAGGTTATTGATATAAAAGAACCTGGAGTGATAAATGAATCTCTTTCGCTATTTTTTAACTATTCGTATGGAAAAGAAAACTCTAATGATACCTTGAAGGGAAATTTTAAAGTTCAATTTGAAGAAACAGGAGATAATTTCAGGGTTGGAATAGGAGAGTCGGAAGAAAATGCACTTAAAATGAAAATCCCATGTAAGTTTATCTCTTTTTCAAGATTTGATAATTCAAACAGATTCTTAAAAGATTTGGATAGCATTCTATATCATAATTTAAGACAACAATTGATAGAAATTTTGCAGATTTTCGATCCAGGTATTACGAATTTCGAATTAATTGGAACAAATCGTATTATCAAATTATTTAAAGAAGAAAATAAGAAGCCATTGACATTATATGATTATGGCAATGGAATGTATAAGGCTTTTTATATTGGAATGTCAGCATTATTGGCGAAAAATGGTATTTTGCTAATTGATGAGGTGGCAGCGGGAATACACAATAAAGATCTTCGAAATTTTATTTCAAAACTTATGAAGGTTTGTGAAAAAAATAATGTGCAGTTATTTATGACAACACATAGTTTGGAAGCGATAGATGTGTTATTGGAAAATTGTAAGGAGCATTTGGATGATACTGCAATCTATCATATTCGTAAAGGCGAAGACAAAACTATTGCCAAGAGATATGGCGGAAATAAACTGTTGAATTTGAGGAATGAGATAGGGTTTGATGTACGATGAATATCAAAATATAATATGTTCTGATAGCTGATGGCACTGCGAACGTGCAATGAAGAAGTACAATATTTTTTGGCAGTTCTTAATATTTTTGCAATGGGTTTCTTTGCTTATTGTGTATTTGTAGAGATAGCCTCGATCCGGTAAATGTAAATTTGTGGAGGAAAGCAGAGTGGAAGTCATTATTTCATATGTTGGGAAAAAATACAGAGAAGGGAGACATTTATCCGTAAGGGAACTTGCGAAGAGAGCTACAATTGCACCATCAACGATCTCCAAATGGGAAAATGGGCATGTGGTTCCTGATCTGCGGCAGCTTATAGTTGTTTCCAAGGAACTTGGAGTTGGATTTTCTGATCTTATCTCTGTAAAAGCTGGCTAAATAAATAATATATGCTATACTTATTGTATTATAAATCACAGGAGGATAAAACGATGAAGAAAGAAACAGGAGTTTTAACACGGCGACAGGAAGCTTTGATGAATTTCTTGTGGGAAATAGATACTCCACTTACGGCAAATGAAATGGCAGGAAAGTTAAAAGACGAGGGCTGGAGCGCGGTTACAGTTTTTAAAACGGTCCAGGCACTGGAAGCGGAAGGATATCTTATGGTTACCGGAATTGTAAGTACAGGAAAAACATATGCAAGGAAGATGGCTCCTTCAATGTCTAAGGCTCAGTATTATGGTTCTCTTCTTGAAAAGAGAAATCTTAAAACTGAGGATATCCCGGAAATTGTTTCCTTTATCATTGGCAAAGGTAAGGACGATGAAGAGGAAAAATTAGCAGCAGTCAGAGATGTGTTAGAAAAAGTGCTGGCATCTATGTAGCAGAAGATGGAGAAGACTACACTAGAGTATTCCAATCCGGTAATGGAAAATTATGTTGTCGAAGGACAACTTGATATTTTCGATTTTATTTCAGATCCGGAAAAAGAAAAAGGAAGTGAACCAGATGAACACAGTAATTAAAGGAACGAAATCAATCACTGAATTCAGACGGAAAAAGTCAGAACTTACATCCATGGCCGAAAAATATTACGCAGATCACGTTGAAATATCTGAAGCATGGACGCATGGGGAGCCGGTAAAAACATGGTACGGCGAATACCCGTTGCCGATATTTATCGAATATCGGGATGGATCAGTATTTTGCTACCCGGAAGATATTTCTAAGGCGAGAAAAGAAGTGTAAAACATCTTAAATCAGGTTGTTTGCCCAGTAAGGAGATACTGTCTTTCCTGTTCTGTAGTCCGATATTCGATTGTCCATGTATGTCGGCTATAATTGTAACACAGAAAGAATTCCTGTTCCTGACCATATACGGCAGACACACAGAGAAAGTTCTTTCCAATTAAATTGGAATCAGGACTTTCTCTTTTTATGCGAAGATTTCTGATGGTAATAAGTTCACCATCAGAGTTTTTAAAACGGAACCATTGTGGATGAATTGTTCCATCGGTATCGGTTATGCTGGCAACCTGTGCCGGGAAACTTGTATTTTCATTCTGCATATCTGGATCTCCAATCGTCATTGGTGGTTAATATGGCGGTAATTAAGTATCTGCAGGCTTAATTTTTTTAATATCTTTCATAGTATAACACATCATAATAAAAAATAGACGATTTCTGCAGACAGAAATTTGAATATAAAATGGCAGCAGTTTGATTTGTTGTGTCATAAATTAAATATTGAGATTTTTTAAAGAATGAAATATAATGAAAAAGGGTAATCACTTAGAAAATGAAGCACGGGGTTCATATGTATGGGTAGAAAAACAAAACAGGACATCATCGACAGACAGAAAAAACAACTGGAGACTTATGAAGAGGCAATTGAAAGGCTGCAGAAAAACTATCATGAGGTTTTGCAGAAGGAAGATGATGATTTCAGAAGAAGTCCTTATTTCGTTCAGATGGAAGAAAAACTGAAATTCTGGGAAAATATAGGTAATCTGAGTGAATCTTTTGTATCTGATGCTGAAAAACGTCGTCTTAAAATGGACGATTATGTGAAGCAGATTTATAAGGATAATGAGCGGCTTACATCTGAAAATGCCGACATGGAGTATTTTGTGGGGATTACGGAAAATTATCACAGTGCCGAAGAATGGATGCATGTTCAGGAGGAGATTAGGCAGCTGAAAGCAAAACTTGTCCAGATGCAATTTTCCATTGATGCAAGAGATAATGAAATTTCGAGGCTGCTTAAGCAGGTGGGAATGTATGCACACAAAACTGAAAACGTTCACAATGCGCGTGGTGCAGGTCGAAAAAAAATGGATAAGGCCATGCAGGCGCAGATAAAGCAGTTTATGGATCTTTGTGGAAAAGGATATAGTGAAAAGCAGATCATGGATGCCATGGAGATCAGCAGATCGACTTATTTCCGGTATAAGAAGATATGCAGCAATAAAAATATAAGCGTAATAAATAATAGTGAGGGGTAAAAGGAAAAATAAAAACGCATCAATTCGATCATGCGATTGAGAAATATCACTGGATAAAGACAATGCTTACTTATAGATGCCCGGAAAGAGAAGATGTAGCGATAAATGCATATGACCAGCTTGCGGGAACTCAGGTATGGTCGCCAGATGAGGATTTTTTAAGTAATCTTACAGTGCTTGGAAAACTGCTGCTGTTACAAAAAAAGGTTATGCGTGATGTTGCACTAAACAATATTTCATATGCTGATGGAATTACAGATGTAACTTATAACGAAAAACGTTATACCTGGGATTATACTGGAGATAAGTATGAAATAGTATAATTATAAAAGGACCCAATTATAAGGGGCCTTTTATAGTGGCTATACCAGAATGACCAGATCATGAAAAATGATATGATCGACGGTTACATTATGATGACATTGTACAAATAAAGTTGAAAGAAACTACACGGCAAAACGTGTATTTTTATCTTGACTATACACGTTCTGCCGTGTATAATATAAGTATAAAGAAGCAGATGTCAAGGAGTTGAAATAAATTATGAAATATACAGTAACATATTCCTGCGGTCATACAGGAACCGTTCAGTTGTACGGGAAAACAGAGGAACGCGAACGCAAGATCAAATACTATGAGGAATACGGTCTTTGCCCGGAATGCTATAAAAAACAGAAACAGGAAGAAAATGAAAAAATGGGGCTTTTATTATGCAGCAATGTAGAATATGAACTTTCAGGGAAAGGTGAAATCCAGGTTCGGCTGTCTTTTCGCGGAGACACGAAGCCGCACAAGGAAGAAATCAAAGCACTGGGGTACAGATGGACGGTTCTGGATGATACTCAGATTCTTTCTACGGCAAGACCAGAAATGGGATGGGTCAAAATTGTTCCGCATGAATGTCTGGAAGAAGAGAAGGGAAAAGCCTTCTCCATTGGTGCAAGGGAAGCCACAATGGAAGAAAAAGAAAAACTGGAGCAGAAGAGCAGGTTTGAAGAAATGCTTGCGGCTCAGATTCTCTTTAAAAAGCAGCACGGGAAAGAACTGCAGAAGCAGAAGGAACGGGAAGCAAAGCTTGCAGATCTGCTGAAAGAGGAACCGGATCTTATAAAAGGTAAGAGATGGAACCAGAAGATTTATGGGAAATCCGGAAATTATTCCATTTATCCAGATGGGGAAAAAGTGAACATTTCCGATGAAGAAGCGGAAGAACTGAAAAAATACCTGAAAGATTTCAGGGAGAAGATGAAAGAAGAGGCAGGTATTGACTAATGGATGGATTATTTTATAAAAACGTGGATATTTACGATTTACCATCAATACTGGAAAACGGATTGCTCAGTATGGATGAATCCGGCAATAATAATTGGCAGGATAACAACCGTGCAGACAACCGGACAGATGTCGTATATTTATTCCGGCCGGTAAATGAAGGAACTTTACAGGAAATTCCTTCATTCCCTGAATATGGTGCTGCACTGGTAGAATGTACCGCGGATGCCGAACCATCAAAAATGTCATTGCAGGACTGCCATTTTGGAAAATACAGGGAATATATTGCAAAAAGAATTGCCCCGGAAAATATATTGCGTGTATTTATACCTAAACTTTTCGAGAAAAATATTGATATTACATCGGATAAGATATGTTTATGCAGGATGAAAGCAAGTGTGTATGGAAAAGATGGACTTGTCGAGGCATCTGCAGATACTTTGAAACTGTTTGCTGAAACAGCACCAGTACGCTGGACACAGATTGACGGTTATTTCCGAGGAATATACAATAACGGAAGTGGAGTATTCGACCTTTATAATGTAAGATACCAGATTCCGGAATAATTTAAAAAATCAAAGGAATGTGGGTAATAAAAAAATGGAAGGTGAAAGTTTTATGAAAATAACCGGAAGACAAACAGAACCTATTAAATGTTATAAAAAAGACCAGTTAACAGAGGATTTTTTTGCTGGACAGATCTGTTTCCGTAAGGGAATGGAGACAGAAAAATATTGGAGTGATGCATTCAAATCCCGTCTCCGAGACATTCTTGATGAAGTATACAGCAGTGATTATGGAGACATCAGGGATGATATTGATTCGGACTGGAACATGGATTACGAAACATACCAGAATTATTACAGTTTCATCTGCGGAATCATTGATATGGATATGAAAGACACCTATGAAAGTTATTCTCGTAAGATGGAAAGAATCGGGGAAATATCTTCTGCGTATGCAAATGCCATTCATAATTTTCCGGATGACATTGCTTACACGGTTTCTTTTTCCAGGAGCAGCTGTTCGGTATATCTGAATACAGGTATTCCTGTCCGGAAGGATTCCGTAGATCGATTTCTCTCCGTTCTTGAACCTTTAAAGGGAATTATAGTATCGGAAACATATTCCGGATATGAGAGAAAAGATTACGAAGACAGCAGCCTTACAATAAGGATATCAGACCATGATTTCGGGGGAAACAGGGATTATTCCTACCAGTTCCCATGTGTTAATGTGATTGTTGAAATACAACATGAATTCTAAAAAATAAAGGGATCAGAGAAATGCTTAAATATAAAATAAATATTTTAGATAAGCTTGTGGATGCCGGCTACAATACCTACCGGCTCCGTAAGGAAAAATTGCTTTCTGAAAGCTCAATCCAGTTTCTACGAAATGGTAAAATGGTTAGTATTAAATCACTCGAATGCATCTGCAGATTGCTTAAATTGCAGCCAGGAGATATAATCGAATATATCGATGATAAAAAATAAACCATAACATATGATGTGACGCTAATGCGCAAATACACTACATAGCCGCTATGGCAGTGGCAGAAGGGAAGGACAAATGGGAGTAAGGATTACAGAAAATTTCATTCGCGAAACGGAGGCTTTAAGAAAGTGCCTCTTATATAAGGGTGTAACGTGGGAAATCACCAAAAAGGATGATTATAACGACTGGGGAGACAAGACTCATCCGGAGAACAGTTTTGATCTTCATCTCAAAGAGGTTGATCAGGCGGAATCAAGTTGCTTCGACATGCCGAACGGCTTTGGAGAAAAGGGACAAGATATCATCTGGATGGAGATTGGAAACCTTGAACTAAAACAAAGAGCTTATCTGGAAAAGACACATCCGGAACTGGATCTTACAGACGATGAACTGGATTGGAGTCCGTATATTTCAGAATCCATGAATGCGAAGCTTGAAATGGATGCTATGACGCAGACATATGTGGATATTGCTGAAAAGGTTGTGGCATATATCCGACAGCAATTTGATCTTTATAAAGCAGTAATTTCCGTATATGCGAAAAATGAGCTGCTGATCGAGTCAGATCCAGAAAACAGTGAAAAAGGTGAGACTGATCCAATGAAAGACTTCCGGAGATTTAAAACCATCTTAGAACAAAGATGTGCAGAATACGAAGGCTGTGCGATTAAATGCTACGAGGGTTTTGTAGGTAAGGATTTAGAATATTACGGGGAAATGAAGAACCTTGTTTTGCTTGGCAAATTGCAGCTGCTGGACCGACTGCTGCCGGAAGATATGTCAGGATGTGAGATAATTGAAGAAGATGGAAAAATAACAGTCAGGGAGAAAAATCATACTCTTATCTGGGATTACTCGTGGATTACTCGTGCGATAAATACATAGAAAATTAAAGAAATTCAAACAGCATTCGGACATATCATACTCCGGATGCTGTTTTTATTTATCCATTTTCGATCCTACGCGCAGGCTGGATAATTTTAGAACACCGGTAATTATACGGATAAGGGTAAAAATATTTACAAACGCTACTTTATAGTATGTACGGGAAACCATGTGCCTATCGTCTGATCAGCAGGATGGCAGCAGTATACTCCAGGTTGTCTTACGGACCGCTAACTGATCAGCACGCGAAGACGCGGAAGCTTCCAGCTTAGTTTTTTGTGAAGACCAAAATAAAACAGAAACTCTTTAGTACGGAAACTTGTGTTTTGCATTTACAGGGAAACCGAAATAACATATTTGATAAGTGAGATAATGTCTATCTACATGATTTAAGAAATGATACAGATAATGGTGTCAGGCGGGGTGTATTATATTTCTATAATACATCCCGCGACGTAAAGCTGATCGGAAAAGATGTATCCTTTGTTGAAAAGCGGCATCTATATAATCAAGGTAGAAATGTATCGGCTAATGGCTGAATCACCCCTCCCGCGAAACTAAGAACCAGATTTGCTTCCACGACTACGACCTACATTTTTCCTGCCCCTATTTGTTGATTTCCTGGTGTTTGAATCCTTACCCAAATTTACATTTCCATCTGCGGGTTTTCCGGTGTTTGAATCATCACCAAAATAATCGTCGAGACAATTGATAATGAGAGATCTTATCCACTCTTCTGATCTCTTAGAGACACTTGCCTTGGCTGCTAAACCAACGCCCGAAACAAAAGTTACAATTGTTACAATGTCCGCAATCATCGATACACTCATATTATTATCCCCCTTAATTATAAATCGGGGATACATCTTTTCTTACATATAATTTACCATAATATTACATAAAAATCAATTAAATATTACATTTGATTTAAAAAGTTGTAATGTAATCTTGCAAATCATTCTTCGATATGGTATATGTAAAATACAACTTTTAATGCATCAAAAGAGAAATACCAGCAGATCCACAAAGGGTTTCGGATATGGCATATTGCAGAAGGAACAATAAACAGGAACAGGATTATGTAAAATGCGGCAGGAGAGAATCAAATGATAAAAATTACGGAAGAATTCATAAAGAAACTGGAAATATATAAAGAAATCAATCTTCACAGTAATATGGGATGGACAGTTACACCAGGTGATCAGGAGCAGAGCACTGCTGCCGGTTTGGAATCCATTGGAAAACATCGGTTTGAACTGCATCTGGAAAAACCAGTACCAGGGAAAACGTTCTGTTTTTTGAAAACTTCGGGTGAAATCCGTGGGATAGAAAAATATCTCCGGGAAAAGGAAGAAAGAAATTACCGGGGGAAGGTCTGTCCGGTACCGGGCAGCCGGAACAGGGATGTTCTTAATGGGGATGAGGATTTAAGCGAGGCCGTGATGGCGGAGCTCCGATGGAAGGCGGCATATGATACTTATATTCTTGTTGCGGAGCAGATCATTGACTATATCAAAAATAATTTTCAAATGAATGAAGGGAAAATTGCTGTCTATATGAAAAACGAACTTCTGATTGCAGAGGAAGATGATAATGCGTCCTGTGAGAATCATCCGGCAGCAGTTTTCAGACAAGTCCGGAGTATACTTGCCTGTCGCTGTGGAGAAAACAGGGATGTGGCAGTGGATGCGTATAACAAATTGGCAGGGACAAAGCAGGCATCATTCGGGTCGGATACGCTAAACAGTCTTGTGCTGCTTGGAAAACTGATGTTGTTGGATGAACTGATAGAGGATACACCACCTGACTGTTTCAAAACCAGCCAGGGTGTTACCAGCGTCACACATCGTGGGAAAACGTATATATGGGACTACACCGGGGGAAAGATCAAGATCATAGAGAAAGAAAAATAGACGTTTCATCATATTCTGCAGCAGGATAAAACTTTGGCATAAAAAAGAAACAGTCTTTTGTATATTGTATACACATATCTGCGCCGGAAGCTGTTTTGCGGCAACTGCTGCACTTACCGATACAGTGATTTATGTCACTTTCTTTCCGGTGACTCTTGATTAGATATATCCTTTCCCTTCCATACCGGACAATGTGCCGGATCCTGATATGTCTTATGTGTTGGAACTATGGCGTTTATATACTTGTTGTGATAGAAAATAAATTTAAATAAAAATATAGTATGTAATAAAAATGCATAAAACTTTACATTCCCATAAAACAATTATTGAAAAGTGAAGAAGAGACAGAGAGTATAAGGGAGAATATATAAGATAGGGGCATTCATTGGTATACGATGAATGTGCCAGGAAAATATGTTCGAAGATCTGTTGAGCTGGTGGTGAATTTATGATAAAATATCCATGAAGCCACAACAGGGGCGGCAGCTTCCCGACCGATATACAATGGAAGGGAGGTGCGTGATCATGACTACATATGAAATTATTATGGTGTTCCTTGGGATTATTAGTTTACTTATATGCTTTGGACAGTTACTGATTGCGTTGCTCACCTTTCTCGACAAGAGAAACAAGAAGCGCAAAAAATAATGCCTACCCTGCGGCCAACAAGGTAGGCGGTGTTCGTTGAACACATAGAAACGTTGTTGGGAAGCTCCACCTTTGGAGTGATGCTTCACCGAGTGTCTGTTAGCAGCAGGCACTCTTTTTATGTATTTATCATATCATTCCACTGTTGTTTTGTCAACTTGACAGGGCGGATGAAAACGTATTGTATATTGTATACACGAATTAAAACGAGGTCTCCGCTGCGCTCCGACGTGATCCATGTGAGAGATTTTGTCCTTTTATTTACTTATTTACATGCTGGCCATATATTGGATTTCCTATGTTTGGAGATGCATAGCCTTAATATCTGGCTATATCTGTCGTTTCTATGATGAAGATGTAAAGATTTAAAAAATGATATACATTAAAAACAATAAGGAAAATACGAAAGAAAAATAATGGAAAATGATACAGATGGTGTAATACGATAAGAGAAGGTGCCCTGGAAGAACTCTACAATAAAACCACCTCTGCAAAATGAACAGAGCTCATAAATGTAGGTGGGTGGTATATGGTCTGTCCTGTTTTTCATTTTATCTAGGGAAATCTCATGAAGGTAAAGGTAAAAGTAAAAAGCAGCAGTGCTTATGACTGCTGCCGTAAGAATATTTATATTTTCCGGATTATCCGGGGAACCGGTATGTGGTATATAGGGATTCCCATAAAAAAAGGAGTATTAAAGGTTAAGGGGAAGATTGGTCCGTTTCCCGCTCCGGTTAATCTCAAACAGGCCGGCAGAATTTTCAAACATACTGTATGTGCAAAATACAACCCGCAGGGGAAGATCATGTTTTAGAGATTTTCCTTCACGTCTGGTTTTGCCAGTTCCTTGAACCGATGAGAGAGGAGAGGAGGAGGGAGAGATATTCTGGCCGTTTCCCGTTGCTTCATCCGAAGGATATGAGGTTTCGTCCACACGGATGTAATACTTACATTTTGCCAGCTTCTTAAGTGTTTCTGTGTCTGTATCCGAAAGCAGGCAGATCAGATATCCTTTGCCGCCATTCCAGCTCATGTAATCAAGGTATCCTTTTACGCGATCATATCCACCGAAGTCATCAGAGATATTTTCAACGAAAGCATTCGTTCCATCTTCCCATGTAAGTCGGTTCCGGAAAGAGAGTGAAAGTTTTGGATCATCCTGGTAGCTGGAATACACCGGGACATCTTCCCGGCTGTTCTCCATGGGGAAATAATTGATCGCAAAGCCACGCATAATCTCCGGGAGATCAAAACATACATTTGGCATAAGATAAGGAACTATGGAACCAAGGTCTCGGTTCGGGGCTGTACAGACAGAAAAGCCCGCCTTAAACATCTTATGCAGATCCGGGATGCCGTCAATTGCGTGTTCTATGGTCTCCCTGCGGGCGATATAGCGTTTTGCATGGAGACGATTTCCTGCCACGGTCTGAGGGTTTGCGTCCGGGGATCCGGAAAGCCTTCTCATTTCCCATACATAGGAGAGATATTCCCCGATGGTAAGATCGCTGGACTGCTTGGCAAGTTCTAAGAGATGTGATGCGAGGTTCTCATAATACAATGGGTATTCTTCACACTCACGGGAAACCATTGAACACAGATCGGCCACGTCAGAAAGAGTGGCTTCCCTCCAGGCTGATCCATATTTTGTAATGCATATTCCGGGTACCGCTATCATGGCATCCCGTTCCCTCCATGCGCTTCTTTTAAGTTCAGGCATGGGCTTATTACTTTGAAAACGATTAAACCGGCCGCGGGCGGAACTTCCGGTCACCTGTCTGCCTGACGGGAAACCATAACCACTATCTGTACTGGTATCTATATTACTATCACTACTGCTGCCCGTAGCAGTGGATTCCCTGTATGGTTTCTTAAGGCTCTTAAGGTCGCTTTTGGTGAGTTTGGTCTGCAGGGTAAACAACAGGGTATGTAATGCCGGATGTTTTGCGTGGCTGGCAGCAGTGTTCATGTAAGCATTCAATTTGCCGGAGATAACATTCAGCCGCTGTGTTGACATGTCCTGTTCAATATAGGTATAGCATGTTTGATCCGGGTATGCGGCCATGCCTGGCACCCACATATTGTCAGGAGCGTCTATAGCATCTGCCCCTACCTGGCAGTGGTTTTTCCCATCTGTGTTCCCACTGCTGCCCGGGGAGCCGGTATCTGTATTCCTGTCATGTCCCTGAGAACTTTCCGGCTCTTTTTCTTTCGAGTTATTTCTCTCTGAATCTTCCTCGTCCGTATTCTCATCAGAAGAGATCCACGCCCTGGAAATCTGCGGAACCCCGTCCATGATGCTTGATCTGGTAAAAAGCGCATCAGAGAAAAAGACGGTACCCTCATGCAGACGGTTTGACTGCAGTGCAAGGATTTTCTCATGCAGATCGAGCACAATCCCGTCAGATCCCATGCCAACTTCAGACTGAAAATGAAAACGGGTGTCCTTCACGCTTGACAGCATAAAAGCGTGGAGATCACGCGCAGCAACAAAGTGGGATATATTGGTAGGGGCGGTGAAGCTGTCAAATCTCTTTCTGATTTCATGAACGGCATTCTTATCAATATGTTTACCAGCTACCGGGGTGCCAGACAATGCATTAAGCCGCTGCTCTACAAAGTCCGCTCCTTTTTGGGTAAGAAAGTAAACGTTTTGGTTTTCTCCAGGCTGGATGCTCTTATCCACCTCAAGCACATCCTCTCTCACAAGCCGGTTTAAAAACACAAGCTCACATTCGGGCTTTGCTGCGGGGGTGATTCCTGTGGCACACAGCTGCTGGACCGTGATCCCATAATAATACATGCAGTATGACAATACACATATCTGCTTTGATTTCCTGCAATGCAGATCAAATTCGGGATCGCAGAACATCATGTGAAGCATGTGCTCATAGGAATAGTGGCAGCGCTCCAGATAATAGGCTTTCTCTTTGGCATTCTGCTGTGTTTTCCGGGGAGCCGTTCTTCTTATTCGCTTTGAACTCATAGTGGGCATTATCCTCCTTATTTTCCTTCTGGGTTTCATATCCGGATGATAGGCTTAAACCGATAGGAAAAGTCAAGCAGGATAAGGAATTTCCGGGGAACCGTAATAAATATATTTTCTTGGGGTTAGTTAGGAAAAATTAAAGGCTTTCCTCTGTGTACCGGGCTAACCAATGCATGGGGTGTAACAAGAGGATGTAATCTATTGTCTCGCCTTGTTTTTCCTATTTCCTTGGCCAGATTTACAATTCATCCATATAGAATAGAATGCATGTGTATCATAAAAAGAAATAGCGTTGTTTCCAGGATATTCTATGCTATTTGGTATTTTATAGGAAAACACAAAAGCAATTAAATGAGATGTTCAACAGATCATACGTGCATATCATTTCATGTTAGGATAGATAAACATGAAATTTGAAAACGTTTACACTCTTAAATCCCCAAAAAACCCTTCTTCAGTGTTTTATGGTAAAACAGTGACAAATAATGACAGTATGATTGCGCATCTGTTTGAGGTCGTATTAAATACAAAAAACATATAGGAAAATACAAAAGAATACAATAAATATAATGAAAAATACAACACCACAATAACGTGTAAATAAAAATATGCAGCAGTTCTTTGATAAAACCGCTGCATATATGATTAAAAATTACATATTATTGTGCCAAAATCCGTAAGAAATACAATAGGTGTGGCTTGATAACGGGATATTATATGCCTTTAGGAAAAGAGATTGTATGGCTGGCATTATAATGTCATAAAACTGATTTGCCAGCTGTTCGTTCCCGTCAAAGAAAAAATTGATAGTGTCCTGATATATGGATAAGATATATGCCTTGACGCGGTATCTGTGAGGCAGATTGTTCATCATCATAACCATACGAGATAGCAGGGTATCAGGGGAATAATTTGTATCAAATGATCCCGATGGAAGACAGACAGTAATAACACATCCAATCTTGTGAATTCCCATTCCTGTTTTATACCGAAAATCGAATTGATAGTAGCCGCTGGTAATAACGTTGTCTGTTAGATCCTCATTAACTTTTTCAGGATGATTTGAATGTGCCAGGACACTATAAAGGATGCTTGTCAGGTTTATTTTGCGTAAAACTTCTTTTGTGCATTTAGCTGCATAATTATTGTACCATTTAGGGTAGTCCGGCATGGTAGCATAAGAGATCTCTTTGATGCTCATGTGGGCCAGCAGATCCCGGAAGGTGTCCACATGCAATATAGTGGCCAGCAGGATATCCACCGGGAAGACTTTTTTAAAGCTGCATCCGTGGTTATCCAATAAATCGGAACAGGCCATGGAATGGAAAGTACAGACAATTTGATCATGGGATGGATTAGTTAACAGGGTATCAAAATAAGAGCACCCCATGAGGTCCAGATCATAAAAGTAATATTTCCCAGAAGAAGAAAAGTAAAGTACAAATCCATTTTCATCATACCAGATAGCCGGCAGTAGACATATGAAGTTGCTGCAGGAAGCCTCAGAACATATCGTTCGACCATCGGTTCTTTCCATGTGGATGATATCACCGCTTGAAACAAATTCAGTTATATTCTCGCGGTATGAAAAACCTGGTTCTGTTATAACTGGGGAATTTTCAGACTGAGCATCTTTCTCTAAACGTTCAGGCGATTTCTTCACTTTTGATTTTGGTGGTTTGTTTTTTGAGGAAGCAGACGAATCAATTACTTGGTCTTTTTCTGCATGCTGGTTTTTTGAATTAGCAGCAGCAGATAACGTCTCAGCGTTTGATGCTTCTTCAGATGGTGTTTCTTTTTCAATATGAACCGGCTCGGTGGCTATTTCCTCGCCTGTTGTTATGTCCGGGAACTCCTGTGGATCATAAAACTCAGAGGAGTATTCTGCAGGATCAGTTTCGGGTGAAGCAGCAGGAAAGCCATATATATCACCCATATCCAGAGGAATTTCTTCGTCATAAATTTCTTCTTCGTAGGGCATAGCATCATATGGAGCCGTACATTCATAGGCATATTCCGGGATATCTAAAGGTGGCTCTACATCATAGAATTCTGTATCAATTTCAGGGTTCGTATTTTCCGGTAAATCACGAACACCGGTATAAGATGGCTCTGCATCTGTCTCCTCTGAATTTAAAGTATCCGTTCTGGATTCCTCTTTTATTTTGTCTATGTCTGTTGGAATATCGGCATTTGAAGTATCGGTTCGTGTTTTATCATCAGATACGAACGTGTCAGGGCCGTCTTCCTTAGAGTTTTTTGTATCGTTTGATGGTTGAAGATTATACGATGCACTTGTAACTTCCATTTTACCATCTGGCTTCGTTTTATTTTCATTAGAAGCCTTATCGAGAGCCTCCCTTTTTCCATCATCAAACTTGATAGGTCGGCCCACTAAAGACGGAAGAGGAGGAATGTACTGATACATTTCTTGTAACTCTGAAACACTCTTTTCAAACATTACATCGGTTATGTAGTCGATGCTGATACCATAGATCGCTTCAAGCTTTAAGGAAATGAGGGATGAAAGTTCACCACTATATTCTGCCCTAAGTAGTGGGGCCAGTTCCGTATCTCCAGACTGTGCAGCATTTTTCAGGTAGGACACAAAATCATTTAAGAACTGTTCCTTGGTTCGGTCACCGTATCCCTTACAGTTCCAGAGATATTCATAAATATAATAATTCAAAGGTATAACAAGAGCATCTCCTATCATGTAGTCTCGAGCAAGACGATCACATGACCAAAACGCCATGCCAGGATTAATAAAGGGCATTTTTTCATATGAATAGTTCTTATCTATCATACGCCGTAATACAATATCTTCCTGTTTTTTTCGTGCGTTCGTGTATCCATTGCTATATTTGCACATCCGGCATGCATTGCTTTCGATATCATAAGTTCTTACATATGATAGAGCTTTTGTACATAAATGATGGCAGTTTTTACATCCTGCTCGCTTTGAAAGCTTTTTTTTCTTATCATCTGTAATTCTGCTTCCACCAAACAAATGGTATTGTGTGGAGTATAGCATATAATAGGATTCAAATTTATTTGCATCATATCCAAGAGCCGTGCACATTCGATAGTAAAATTCCTGCATTTGATCGACGGTGAGCTTGTCGGACAGATAAAACAGGCATATATGTTTATCCATGTTATTCAGGTAACCTCCTTTTGTTTTGTCCCATTATAGGCCGAAATATGGGACAAAAGTCAAACAGGAATTCCTATCCTAAATTTACATGATATCTTAAAGCTGGTATGTTTTGTGGAATGGTTGGGAATTTCGTTGTGTGAAAAATGAAAAAATGATATAATAAGACCATACAAAAAGCAGTACATGCATTAGCACAGCAGGCGGTTTGCCCTCATTACGGGGGCTATGTGCGCCCCCAGTAAAAAGAAAGGGGGCGATAGCATGGTTACATATCCAGAATTATTTCAGTTTTGCTTATTGATCGTTGCTATTATAAGTCTGATCATTCAGATTTTTAACAATAAAAAATAACCGCCCCTTCCAAAGATCGGTTATTTTTTAGCATCACTTTGGCAAACCGTCTACGGTATTGCTTTTTGTATTTTTATTATATTAGAATAGATTCTAATTGTCAACAAGTTGACAATTTTGAGTGTCAAATACTTGACAAAATAGGTTTTATGTGATTAGCAAGGCAGCATTAGAAACTTCTGCTTAATATCATTATATGGATTTAAAGAATTATTTTCTCTTCGGGAGAACATAATTCCACACTTCGTCAATGCTGGCTGGAACCGGTTTATGAATTTTCGTGGTTAAAAAATCAGTAAGCCGGACACAATTTCCGAAGATGGAAACCGGACATTTGTGTTTTCCTGACCGAAACACAATGACGGTGGAATGCAGGTCTGTGATCTGAAAAATTTCCAATATATCCTTATACGGAATATCATATGTCTGCGTTTTTTCAGTAGCATCAGATGTGCATATAAAGCAGACGAAGTTTTGGACAGGAATATTTTGATCAAACAAATTCACTATCCGAATCATATCCGGAAGAAATTTTATCTTTGTAGTCGCTTTCACTGTTTCACATTGTAGTTCTCCATCAGTTCTTCGTTTGACAATACACATTATAATAAGAAAGAATACACTACATATTAAGATGACAGGGTGTATTCCATATAAAGCAACCCCTATTCCGTTTGCAACACACAGCGATATCAGAGTGATCAAAATCAGCTGTTTGGGCAGCCGTGTTTTTCGATAAAGAAAGCTTTGATCAAATCCTTTTATTTCTATCATTAAAATTTTCCTTTTTAAATAATCATATTTATATGCTTTTTCATAATAACAGAAAAAAGAGTATAAGAAAAGGAATTTGTGATATACACATTTTATTTATGGAACATATTGCAGAAAACTATAGAAAAATATTCGATATTAGATGCAGAAAAGCATTACCAATGTTATAATTAGTGCACCATAACAAAATATCATAAGGGATGACATAGATGAAAATCAACAATTTTGATGAGGAAAAAGCAGAACTTTTAAGAGAAATTGCATTTGTAAAAAGAGAAATATATGAGCTGGAAAAGGAAGAGGATTTCAAGGAAGCCAGAATTTTTACAGACAATTACCTGAAAGATAGCTGCATATACAAGAGACTACCAATATCGTATTTAAAAACTGTGTATCACCTGAAAAATGACGAAATAGTAAAGCTGCTTTCTTTTTCATTTGAAAATGAAATGATTATAAAACTATTTAGCCAGATGAGAGAACACAATAAGTCATCTTGTATCGGTTTTGCAGTTATGAACTGTTCCGCAGTTTATCGAAAAGATGGGGGATATGTTTTGCAGCTTTCTGATCCGTTCTTTGATCTGAAAGGATTTGTGTATCATCTTCCGCGTGATCTTAAACCGGAAACAATTGCAAATACTATGGTACAGATAAAAATTGTGCTTGATGAAAATGTATTAAACACTCATAAAGCGAAACTTCTGGATATATGTCCGCTTCCATATTGGATATATGGGACTATAAAAGGGAATTCAAAAATTGAATTGGAGTCACCAGATTACGAGATCACAAAATCCCTTGAAGCAGTAAGGGGAAGAGAAAAATGTATTTCTGCAGGATTATCCTGGGCGCATGAAATGGTTCGTGAGCATGGAATGTATGAGCCTTCCCCTGAAAATAAAGAAGAATTTCTGAACCACGGTTATATATATGTAAGGGGACTGTACCGACAATATGTTTTGGTGTTTGTTGATGACAGGATAGAAGCTGTTGTTACGGAAGAGGGAAAATTGAGTGAATCATACCAGAAGCACTGGTATGATAATGGAATATGGGAGTGGCAATGTCCTGAAGGAGATGCGGTTAAGTGTATTGATGTGTATCCACCATTACTTAAGTATATTCCTTAGAAAATCGAAAATAAAAGAAATCAGAACTGCAGTGCAAAAATGAACGTTTGCATTGCAGTTTTTTGCTGTTTGACTTTTTATCTGGGTTTATGCCTATTATTTTAAAACGATACAGCAAAAGGAGGATTGCAAATGAAAGAGGTGTTGGTCAGCTTTCCGCTGACCGGAAGAAAAGGAAAAGATGTCAAAAAGAAAGGAGAATCAAATTTATTAGATATTTGTTCAATGATAGCTTTCTCTTCTGATAATGGAAGAGATGATTATTTAAAGTCTATCAGGCAAAATGCATCAGGCATTGTAGTAAAGGATCGCAAAGAAAACCATTATGAATTATCAACAATATGGTATCGCCCATGGAGATTGGATGAGGTTTCTTTTATTGCTGCCAATGTTATAGAAGAGAATGAGTATGTAAAAAATTGTGTTCATGTTCTGTGTGAATATTACGACAGCGGGAAAATCTACAAATGCTGTGTTGTCGTTCCACAAGAGGAATATTATGAGAAAATAAAAGATTTTCATAATGATACAGATCACGAGAAATACATTGTCGGAACATGTATAAGGAAGAATTATATGGTACCTGGCAAAAGTAAGTACAACAAACGTTCCCATTCTGTTCGTCAAACGGAACCCATTCAAAAGCAGAGAACGAAAATGTTAAATTTCTGTTTAATTGAAAGGGAAAAGCAGCAGGAGGAAAATTGAACTATGAATTTGATAGAGGCATATGGAAAAAAGATTACAGCAGCCGAGTATGTAAAAAGAGAGGTACTTGCCTGCGGTGGGAAGGCCGCATGCTCAAAAGCGGATCTGGGAGCAATTGCTGAGGAACATGGACTGAAAATGCCAATTTGGAAATATTCAAAAGAAGAAATATATGATGCACTGATGAAAAGTGGAAAGTATACCCCTGAGCAGATTGCAGAAAAATATCAAATTGGAATTCCTGGAAAAGTATATCTGGATCGGTTCCGTTTCGATCCAAGACTTACTAAGCTGCTACGAAAGAGCGGATTTTTGAGAGTTGTTGGTTTTCGAAAATATAAAAGAGGGAAAAAACTTTTTAAGGAACCTTTATATGATGCTTTTCAGTATGAAAAAATGAAGCCTGAGCAGTTAAAACCAGAGTTGGAAAAGGCAAAAAAACTACTTATAGAAATGCTTAAAAATTCGAATATATGAGAGGCAGTCATGAGTATCAGATTGACACTCATATTCTCCATTATAGTTCTAATTACGTATGGTTTTTCCGGAAATCTCTTCATGGATTTTTTCAACAATAGAGAAAATCATAAAAGAGATCTGATATGATGATACTCTTGGTGGAGACAAAAACGAGGTAAAGGCAGAAGTTCAATTTGCTTTTACTATTGTAGAATATTACTATGATATGGAGAAAACTGGTAAGCTGACAGTCACAGAAGCTTAAAACTTAAGATCATTTCGGTATGGAGACGATGGAAGTGGGTGTGGATTAATGATACAGATTACAAGTTAGTGATGCATCCTATTTTATCAGATCAGGAAGGAACGGACCGAAATGAAGACTGGCTGATGTCTGTAAAATATTCTGAGTAAATTTAAGAGTCATCATATCATCACAGGATGGCTCTTTTTTGGTTGAAAATTGATTGGGACATAGGAAACGATTTAATTAGTTTTTGCGTGTTAACAAATAATTACTAATGATAAATATAATATAATTATGGGAGGACGCTGTATTCCGTTATTATTTGTTCTAACGTGGAAATGATAAGAAAAACGATAAAATAACGGCATACAGAGATAATAGCGCCGGGAACTCTTGAAAATGCTGCGTTTGAGGATAAAGAGGGGGGTAAACAGCATTTGCCGAAGAAAGTCTCAGATGCCACAAGCGGAAAAAGACATAGAATGAGAGGAATATATCAACAGACAAAATTTAAAAAGCCAGTAAATTTGTTTTGAATGATATTGAATAATCGAAATAAATAAGGTATAATGTTTGCAAACAATGCCTAATTTTGTATGATTTTGGATTGGCGATAGAAACTATATCCAAAAAGAATTAATTGCTCTTTTTATTTTGCATACATCAAGGTTTTAAAGGCATTAAATAACAAAAAACATGCTTTTTACACTAGCTAAAAGGAGGTTTATAATATGCTTTTTAGAATAGAGGATAATAAAAACGTAGATGGTCGGCATAGAGAATACGAAATTCCATTTGATTGTTTACCAGTATTGAAAATACAAGAACTTGAAAAATATATTGCCGAAGAAGTGAGAAAAGAAATTAATGCTTCACAAGATAGAAAGCTGCTGAGCTATTCTAAATTATTAGGGGTATGCTTGTTAAAATATAATGGATACGCAGATAATGAATTGCATATCAACATGGATTATTTAGAAGGTGTTTATGGAGGTGTATATTTTTGTTATAAAAAAGATGCAAATTTGAAACTATATGAACCATTCGATTTGATGAATGGTTTGTTTGGTTTAAAAAAACAAAAGTATGGGAAAAAAATAAAACTATTAAATTTCAATATAGATGTATCGGATAATAATTTGCTTGATGAGTATTTAAAAAAAATGACAGGGACGGGCAGAAAAAAGGTTGCATCACCTGAAAAAGATAAGGAAATTTTGATTATGCAGGCACCAAAAGACATAGTTATTTCCACTTATTTGGAGTCTGTATATCTATTGTATGCATTAGATTTTAAATATGGTATGAATAAAGAATTGCATGATGATTTAATTGAGAGTATTCGGAGTATAGACTATAATTGTTTTAGGGATTGTGGTGAATATGAAAGAGAGGGTTTAATTCTAATTATTGAATATCTTTTTGAGAAAGGCAAGCGTGAAAAAAAGATGATTAGGCAAATAATGGAGGATAGTAAAAACGATGAACGCTTGTCTATGCATTATGATCCAATTCTGCAATTACATGGAATAATAGATAAATATAATTTTAAGGACGCCTCTAATTTAGGGGAGTTCTATAATAGCAATATTGCGTCCGAATGTATATGGATTTGTTATGGTAAATATATAGAAGAATAACAAAATAAAATTATTAAAGTTTACTGTTGATTGTGGAAAGGGCATTGCCATTTTTAACTTATTTTCGTTTGGGAAGACGGGAATATTAACTCCTAAATGATCTGCATTATGCAGATCATTTGTTTTTATTTTTGATATTTCAATTTGTTACGTTGTTTAGCCAATTTCCGGCCGCGGTGGAGGCTTCCTTTCTTTTTTCTTCGCTGATATCCGCGTAACGCGCGGTTGTGTTAATCGATTTGTGATTAAGAGCATCCTTCACTAGATAGATGTCCCCTGTCGAGTTGTAAACACCTGTGGCATATGTACTGCGCAGCTTGTGTGGCGTAATATGTTTGTTCTTTACTGCAACGGAAGCGTATTTTTTTACCATGCGCTGCACGGAGCGTGGGGTGATTCTTGTACCATTCCGGGAAATAAAAAGGGCAGTAGTAGGTTCATCCAGATCCATATCTTCACGTTCATCCATATATGCACTCAATAATTCGGCACATTTTTCATCAAAATAGACATTCTGAAATTTTCTACCTTTCCTTTCAAGGTAAACGCTGTTTTCTTCCCAGTTAATATCGTCTATGTCAATTCCTACACATTCTGAAATTCGCATTCCTGTGGAAAGCATGAGATAGACCATAGCCATGTCACGGGTCCTGTTCCTGTCTGAAAAAACCTGCTGGCGCGACGTAAGTCCGGAACCAGTGGTTATTACATCAAGCAAGAGAACTATTTCATCATCAGAAAGGAAAGTGATCGGTTGTACGGTAATCTTTGGTGACGGGAAAGCAGCGGCAGGATTGTTTGTGATTAGGTTCTTACCAAGCAGATATTTATACAGCGCACGAATGGATGCCAGCTTGCGGGCACGGGAAGCATTATCATCCATAAATGTCTTTCCATTTTTCTCATAGCCATTTTGTAGTTTCATCATGATGTCTTCAAAGTCGTCGGTATTCAGATGATCCAGAACATCCACGGTTATATCTTTTTTACTATGTATAACAGGATTGATTTCTGTGATAATCTGAAAAATGATGGAAATGTCCCGTACATACTCATAGACGGTGAGCCGGCTGGAATTCTTCATTGTAGACATATGCGAAACAAAACGCACCATGTAATCAGGCAGATCATTTAAAAGCTTGGTTGTCTTTTCTATTGCAGACAAATTCCTTTTTACCTGATAGTTTTTTTCTTCCATTTGTTTTCCTCCGATTGGTTTCTCTATACACTGGAATTCATAAAATTGGTATAGCAAGATTGTGTAAGGATAAATAGGGTAAATTGTGCGTATAATGAGCATATGGACACTATTTGCCTCGTTTCGGCACATTACGTCGCAAAATGATTATTTTGCGACACAATATAAATATATAATACCACTATCCCATCTGGGTGTAAATGCTAAATGTACATTGTCACTTTGCATATAGATAATACAAAGATGCTGATATTGCATTCTGTTAATACAAAACAGCTGATTTATTTGCGTATAAATGATACAAAACAAGATTCTGTATTGGATGACCCACTTGTGGTTGATTTTAAATTGCTTTCACCAGTTTTATAGTCGATCTTGACCCCTGGCTGCACATTATAGGCGTACACGCAGAGGCAAATGCCTTTTCCTTTATCCTCAACAGAATATCCTTCCATAAGGACTCCGGATGCGAACAGATTGTTTCCCTTAAAAATCGGTGTTACGCGATACAAAACGTGGTTCCCAGTTTTCTCTATCCCTTTAAGTCATGATAGTTTTCAATATTGTACTACATTTTCGAGGTATTTTTTCCGTTCCGCTGCAAAAGAGAGCAGTATTGTTTTCTGTTGAGCATCTGTCAGATGGTACCATTCTGCCAGACGCTCTTCGAGATGGTTTAATGCCGTCTGTAAATTTTCTGCTCTTGCAACCAACAAAGCCGGATCTTTGACTGCATAATCCGTTAAAAAATCTTCAACTGCTATCGCACGTATATCTCCAGGTGAGCAGATGTCGACAATGGTGTCTTTTAGTTCTGTTCCTTCGTAAACAATAGTAGCGTCTGACAACTCAGTTGCATTGTTTAAACCCCAACGACACGGGAAATCAATGCAGACAAAGATATCTCCTCCGTATAATGCAGGTTCAATATGCAGATTTCCTCCATCTCTAATAACTTTTTCGATCATTTCTAACATATTTTTTCTCCTTTTTTGCGAGGTATTTAACATTTGATTTATGTTCATAGACTGATGAGAGAGTAATATTGAATGGAATTTCAACCTACTGCACATATTTTATTCTTCTATTTCTGGATCACACCTTTCTCCCTCAAAAAAACGTCCCTCAATGAGGAACGTTTTCAATGATTTTTATGCTTATTTTTCTGTCTTAAAGCTGTTATGCCCGGCAATCATCTTTTCTGCGAAATGAATCCATTCCTCATATGTCTCTGCTCCGCAGGCTTCTTTCCACCCATCCAGCTTGTTTTCCGTAAGGGGAAAGTAAATGACGGGATCAAAGTCCTCAAATGGTGTAAGGCTGCCGTATTCAATCAGTATTCTTTTTATTGTAATGTCTGCTTTACTTTATCAAGAGCTGGTTTTATCACAAGTTCTATAACTGCATCTCGCGTAATCTCTGCTGATTTTTCTAATACTTCCGTATCAGATATATCCGGTTCGTCGATGCCATGTGCAAATTTGAGATATTCGATGTCATCCAACTCAAGATATTCTTGAAGGGAACATGTTACTGATGAATCGTTATGCCACTGATCCACTAAATCTTCCCACTTTTCTCTTGATTTATCCAAATATTTTGCCATGAATTACTTTCCATACAATTTCAAATAATTTATGCCTTGGAAAACCCAGACATAAATTATTATTTAGCATGGGCTTTTTAGGCAAATTAATTCTATATATTCTGTTTCAACCATCGCCTTCATTACAGAAAGCGTCTTTTTGAATATCTTCATTAAACACAAGTTTCAACCATCATACAATGTCATATTTAATACTTTTGGATGAGTATTCTATAGATCTTTCCGGATTTTTTTGATGATCCAAATAAGATCCCGCCTTTTCCATTGGTGTATACGGTCGTTCCTTTTTTGGTATATTTCCCTGAACAACCAACAGTTACAGATTTTATTTTAACATTTTTGGCATATTTCTTGGAAATACCCGCGTAATCATATAGATTGATCTTATTATCTTCCGTGCTTTCCATAAGCGAGAAGTAGTTTGATTTAGATACATTGTATCTACTGCAATCAGTAAATATGTAATTTGGGTATTTCCCATTCATATACTGTTTATGATCACATAAAAATGCATCATCTGCATACCCCTTCATGAAATAATCCATAGATCCTGTCTCATCATCCATGGAAACATCGCAATAATACCATTTTCCATCAAGTTTAACCAGATTCCACATGTGGCCTACAGAAGATCCGCTTTCAAATCCATCGGCACATACGGCTTCAACTCCAAGCTGGTTTAACAGGTTGGCATATATAATAGAATACTCGTCACATTTTGCAAGTCCACTCTCCAGACATTCAGATAAGGATCGGCCTTTTCCAAGATCATAACGCAGATGATCACATAACCACTGATGAATCCATACGGCTTTTTCGATACCTGTAAGATTATCAATTTTAAAGGATGCAGCTAATGTTTTCCAGTCAATATCATTTATATTCCGGTACTTCTCTACCGTTGAACAAACCGAATATATTGTTCCGTTTGAGACAATACGGTTTGAAACATAAATTAAGGTTTGTGGAAATGTCTTTCCATTATCCATTTTATGAATAATTTCCTTACCCGCCTTTTCTGCTTCACTATAACTATAATAGTTTCCATAAGAGACGGAATATCCTTCTTGCTGATGATCTACGGCATTTTGTAATTCCTGAGCGGCAAAATTTTCATTTACTTCCGCCGAACAAATGCTGGATGAAAATAATACAACTATAATTCCTGTTAAAAATGTAAGAATTGTTTTTTTCATAATCAAGTATCTCCTTCCCTTTACCTGATTATGGTATATCATATAAAAGAAGGAGATACAAGAAATATAGAACAAATAAAATTGATAACTATATTATAGTTTTACTTTTTTGATAGGACTCCATTTTCCGTAATAGTAGGTTTTCCCAATCTTTTTATAAGGACGCACGCGAACATAAATGGTTCCGGAATTTACCGTATGCAATTTACGGGACAGCTTTGTGGTACGCACATCTCCCCAGTTTTGAAAATTCTTATGGTGAGAATATCGGATCTGGTAACCGGTTGCTCCATTTGACTTCTTGTATGTAATATTAAAGTAGCTGGAATTTACTCTTTTCAGTTTAGTAATTTTTGTTGCAGCTGTCTTTGTGGAAATCCATTTTGCATACAGATCGACAGGAGAATCTACCTTTTTGCTAAAATTGAATTTAACTCCGGCATATGTATACCATCCGGCAAAATAATAGTTTTTAAGCTTCGGATTTGCAGGTTTCTTGATGCACTCTCCTGCTTTTACCGTTGCTTTTGTTTCGCGTCCGTTTACATTGACACGATTATCCCGATAGTGGAAAATCACCTCGTAAGTTCCGTTTCCAGTGGAATTTTCATTGTTTCCGATTTCGGATGATGTTTTGCCGTTCAAAGTAACATCTTTTCCATAGCTGTTCAATATTTTGGAGATGGTTGTATAAGTGAGGGAATCTGCAGGAACAAGAATATATACTTTAGTACCTGTATAAGCATCTTTTGCACTTGATACAACAGAGGAATCTACCTTATTCTCTCCGGTTGCTGAGGTACAGTTGTAAAAAGCATAGTCCATCTTTGTAACCCCATATGGCACAGATGGAAGTTTATTTAATTTACCGCACCCATAAAGAGCATAGGAAATATCTGTTGCGTTGTATGGAAGTCTGTTAAGCGATGTAAGATTGCTGCACTGATAGAAAAGATATGATGCATCTCCGTCACTCGCTTTAACAGATTCACCAAGATTTACAATGCTGATAGTTGTATTTCCGGAAAATACTCCACTTGAAGCAGTTGATTTTCCGAGAATCGTATCATAACGTTTCCCATTAATTGCATAAGTATCTTCCACACGGACAGAAGAACTGTTGCCAGTATATTTTACGAGAGTAACTGTACCCTTGGTATCATTTACAATAACGTCAAACCCGTCAACAAGTCCAGAAACTACTTTCTGGTTATTAGATGCAGTGTTGTTTGTGTTATTGTTATTTGGATTGTTTGTGTTATTGTTGTTTGGATTGTTTGTATTATTGTTTTGATTGTTGTTTGCATTATTGTTATTATCCGGATTGGTAATAACTCCTGTGGAATGTACATATGCACTTAATTCCGGATATCCATATCCAAAAGTCGAATCTTTTCCGCTGCCACCGCCAATAAAGGTCTTAGAAGTATTGCGAATCAGAATAGATTCAGCATTGCTTGCAGAGTAAGATGGATCATAACTGTAAATGTGGGCAAGAGCTGCCGACACAAATGCTGTAGATTGGGAAGTACCAGACATAATGCATGTTCCATCACCCAAGGATAAGTATTCTGCACTCCAGTTATTGGAAGCAGATGCCTTTGACATATTCATGCTTGATGCTTCGATACCACGGATATAACGTCCAGGTGCAGTAAAATCCACACATGATCCGGTCAGAGATTGGGAATATGCACCCCAGCTCCCACCATTTTGCGCAATCCCGGATACAGCCAATGTTTTGCCATAATTTGCCGGATAGGAATCGTCAGCAGTCATTGCCGGATAAGAAGAATTTTTATTGCCGGCAGAGGTTACGACGAGAATTCCTTTGGAATACAAAGCATCGATATATGGATTGATATAAGATGCAATCTGATCCATCTGGTTGCTGTCAAGCGTGCAGATAGAAAGAGACAAGTTTACCACATTGATACCAGCAGGATTAGATACAATGTACTGTAAAGCTGCAGCAAGTCTGGAAGCGGTAAATCCTCCATTAGAATCCACTGCTTTAACAGGTACAATTTTGACATTGGATGGAGTGTTATTTGCAATGATACTTGCAATAAATGTTCCGTGCCCATAATCATCAATCGCGCTTGATGCCTGGGAAAGAACATTATAGCCGTTGATCACACGTCCAGGGAATCTGGAAGAAAAGTTACTTCCACTGTCAACACCGGAATCCACTACTGCTACCCCAACCTGACTAATGGTGGCAGCACTTTGTGCTCCAACAATGTTGTTTGATGATACAGTGAGTCCCATGATCTCGGGGCTTGTAGTCAAAGAAACAGTATTTGTTGAATCTGATACGGTTGCCCCATATTCTCCGATAACATCTGGGGAATATGTGACATTTGAAGAATCTACCATGTCATCATCGTAAAGCTTATCCGGGTATACGGTATATCCATCAGCTTTAAAACTTTCATATGCTGCAGCGGCATCATCCGGAGAGTCAAATGACATAAGGGAAATTCCACCACTCGCAGAAATTTTTCTTGCACCATGGTAGTTACGGAAAGATTCTCCCGACACAAACAGGCGTTTTGATGAAAAAAGAGAGGATACTTTAAAACCATCCCCTTCTTTCTCAACCTGGTACCCTTTGCTCTTGAAATATGAACTTACAGAAGATGCGCTTTTTAATGAATGAGCTTTTAAGGGCGATACCTTTACGATATCATCAAGATCAACAGATTCTCCATCGGCTTCGATGGACCCGTCTTTTAAGATTGTCAGAGAGTCTATCCCTGGCTGATCATCTGCAACCATATCAAGAATTGATACTTCTCTTGGAACAGATAAATTTGCTGCTTTTGCGCTGTCCGGAACTATAAAAGTGGCACACAGCGAAAAAGCCAAAAACATTGCTAAAGTTTTCTTTTTCATACTCTTTTACTCCTTTCGTATGGTGAAACGATTTTAACCATAAACCCATAGAAAAAGTCAAGCCTGATGTGAAAAATAATGTTCTATTATTCTTTACATTGATTCCTATGATGATATGATATAGACACAGCGTTGGAGGAAAAAATATGGGAAAAAATATAGATTTTAAGGAACATGTAAACAAATTTCAATTAGAATTTAACGGAGGCAGAAATGAACATACCAATACCATGCGAGTTTGGAAATTATGAGAAATGCTATAACAAGCAACTTCCACTTGTCGGAGTGAGTTGGTTCAAATGGAGTAGAGGGATGGAATACACATATTTCTTTTCTACAAGTGATAAGTGGCATCAAACCGATTTTTATACAACATTTGAAAGCGTGCAGCCGTATAAGTTTTGCATTTCAGATGAACTTTTGATAGATGATTTCATTAAGCACAAAGGTTATCCATTAAAAGGCCGAGGATTCGCAACCGGTGTGTATTACGAAAATGAGAAAACTTATATAGATTTCATAATGACGGATATGTACTTGTTGCACATCAAGGTGCAATGTGATGATAAAGGTAACTATGTGCCGAACGGAGATATAATTTTTCCAACAGGATGGGATACTGAAGAAAAGAAAGAGAGGTCAATTTTAAAATCAATGAAATTCATTCAGGGAGAACCACTGATAGTGAAAGAACCGCAACCTAAGCAGATGGACATTTTTGATTTCATAAACAATTAAACAGACGTTAAGAAAAATAGAATTTAATGGAAATAATGAAAATCGCCCAGACTTTTGTAAGCCTGGGCGATCTCTTTGAAACTATAATTTTTTTAATTCCAGTCTGATCTTAAGCTCAGACTGGATCTTTTTACAGTTTCCAATCAAGTTTTCAAATTCCATCCGGTGGATATTATTTTCAATATCCATCAGATAGCCATGAATTTTGGTTTCGGAAGCGATTACTTCGTCACTTCCGTAACCAAAATCACTTTCATTTCTCAGGTGTTCCATAACAGACCGCATAGCAGTAATTGCTTCACGGTTGTTGCCATCGTTTACACCTGTATAAAGAACCAAAGCCTTCATATAGGCTTCTTTGCCGTGCAAAATCGCACTGTTATTATATACTTGTTTTTTTTCATGAATCTTCTTTTCAATATTAAATAAAATTTTTCCTAACATTTTCCTCCTAAAAACAGATACACCTAACTTATAGGTGAATAATTACACTCATGAGGTGCATCCGTCTTAACTAAAAAACTATTTAATTCAATGCAGAATACAGTATATGACCAGATGCAACTCCATCTAATCATATTCCGTTCTCCTTCCTTTATTTGCAAGTTACGTCAACCCAGCAGTGGTACTGACCACACGGCAATCTATCTTGCCAATCCGAAAAATTTCGGTTGTGCGGGCAGTCAGAACAACAGTGACTGTTCTCCGGATTGCAATCAAAATCTTTGACAGCTTCGTTCTTGGCAACGTCCGGCTGGTTCAGCCGTTCTTCCGTTACCCAGCCAAGCCCCGCGTAAAAATACAGGGTTATTCCGTTTACCTGCTTTCTTTTTAAATTCTCTACATTCATCATAAAAACCTTCTTTCTTCCCGCAACTAAAACGGCGGGACTGCTAAACAATTTCTTTACTTACACCATCATAAAAGCCTTTTATAGTTTTTACAGTGGCTTTGCTCACGCCTTTTACAGACTTGAGCTTTTTACAGCCCTCGAAAATTTTGTATGCATTTCGAAGGTTATTTGACAACTTAACCGTTGTCAGGTTTTTGCATCCGTTGAATGCATAATTTGCATTGATTACAGATGCCGGCACACCGTTTACTTTTTTTAAATTGGAACATCCCATGAACGTTTTGTTCAAATAGGTGATGTCCCAAGGAAGGGATTTAATTGTAGTAAGATTCTTGCATCCAAAGAACATTTTATAGGCATTACCCTTGATTGTCCGGACGCTTTTCCCAAAAGAAACGGTTTTAATTTTGTTGTTGCCATAAAACAATGTCTTATATGCAACAACCTGGTAAGGAGTACCGTTTACTTTTACAGTGTTTGGCACACTTACTGTTGACTTATTTCCAATGTAGGAAATAAGTGTGATTTCCCTCTTTGTATTGTTCAGCTTATATTCCCAGGCTGAACGGACGGCAGAAGAGACACCGTCACTTGTCTGCTGTTTCACCGAAGCATTTGCCTCTGGCTTAACAGCAGGTACTACAACATCAGTTGTGGTACTTGGAGTGGATACATATATATATTCCACTCTGCTTTCAGAATTACTTCCCGTAGGCTTTGAAGAATTCTGATCTTTGTCTCCTGATGGAGTCGGAGCCGGAGTTGTTGAATCTGCTTTTGTATCAGATTTTGAAGTATCCGGTGTTGGTACAACGTCTGTTTTGGTATCTGTTGTACCGGTTGCTCCATTATCCTTGTTGTTGTCAGGAGTTGGAGCCGGTGATGGTGTTGGTGATGGTGTTGGTGATGGAGCTGGGCCGAAGGACTCGGTTGCTGTATCCACACTATAACTTGTGGATGCATATACATTTGTAGCTCCACTTACCATTACTGTCATTACCATTACTGCTACCATTAATTTTTTCATAAAAACCTTCTTTCTTTCCGCATCTAAGACGGCGGAACTGCCATTAAAATATCTGACTTTTTTCTGCAAAAAACTTTACATAAAACAAACAAGTATGCGAAAAACATTTATAACAATAAAATTATTTCCTGTTATCACCATCAAATGACAGATCAACGGGAATAATAAAACCGTTTTCAATGCTTTCATACTAATTATCTTTTGCTATGCTTTTTGACAATAAAAAAGCCAGCCCATAAAACTGGACCGGCAAAAAGCCAAATGTCAAGAACCTCGAAGAGATTCTTTTAAAAATGATTAAAAAGTTATACATATTATATATCATATTGGACTAAAAAATGCAACCTTGAATTAATTTATTAGAAGATATAAGCGATTTAGGCATTAAAGTTTGCTGTCATTAAGATTTATTCTCTGTTAAAAAATAACAGGGGCTCCATAAGTAAGAGTCCCTGTTAAGCAATTATATATATAACTGGTTAATGTGTACCGTAAGACCGGTAATCCTTTTTCGCTGATCCATCAAGCGAATACATCAGTACATCTCCATACCGGAAAGCATACTGTGCCTTATGCCAGTCTCTCCTCCGCAACTGCTGGTCTTCCATCTTATACATGCTGCAGTAGCCATAATCAACATTCTGCCGGTTTGTATATGTAAGATGCGGGGTTGGCGTTTCGCTTTCCTTGTCAAAGATTTCTGCTCCCTCCATCCAGCCCATGCCGGTATCTCCATCACCCTGGATATTTTCAAATCCGGCTTCAAAGGTTACGATCTCGAAATTGACTACAATGTATCCATCTTTTTTCCAGAAGCCTTCTTTATAGTCAATCCCTCCGTTCTCATGCGCGTATTTCGTTACGTCAAATCCTTTTTTGACCGCATGCACATCAGATGGCAGTGAGTATTCGAAGTACCATTTCTGTTTTGATTTTGTGACCCTGTCAGGATCAACCCCATCCGGAATTACCCCGTCCGGTGCACAGTCCATTCCGATATATGTGGACATACGGGATGGGATGGTAATCTCCCCATACGTGTAGACATCATAAGTTGTGGACCGGATATCTTTTGGTTTGAGTCCTGCGATTTTCGCCTTCTGGTTGAATTCTTCATCTGTTACCCCTGTATATGGGTTTCCAAGCATCATCTTTTTGACATTCTGTTTATCCAGATCACTGCCGACTTTTACAACATTTCGGTATTTGCCATTGATCGTGCCATTGTAGTAAAGGTCAACCTCTTCCAACCTTGTAATATCAGATCCATTCACATTTCCCTTATTCGAAACATAATAAAATGACGGGTAAATCTTGACATAATCCGTGCCGTGGTAGATATTTCCGATGGTTATGAGGCTCATCCGGGATGTATAGCCCGGTTTTAGCACACCGAGATTTCTCATATAAGGGTGGCTTCCATCCACGGTCGGCAGGGTAAATGCACTTCTTACTTTTTCCCCATTCTGGTTGTTGAATCCCACATGGTATGCAAACCTTTTAAGTTCCAGTGATTTCGGTTTCCGGAAAACGTCGAGCCAGAACGGGTAATCCGAATAGTCGTACATATTCAGATTGTATAAACGTCCGGATACTTCGGCGTTTTTGGTATCAACCGCAACATAGTTGGAATTGTCTGCATTGGCACACACTTCTTCCATTTCCAGTCCATCGTTGGCATCACAGTTAATTGCACGTGCCCGGAAATCAATACCAACGGCAGCAGTTTCATTGACCCAGATAGGGAGATAGAACTTTGTGGAATCCTCGTGCAGCGTGATCCACGTATCCGCATCATAATAGGTGTAATCATCCCCATCGCACATGTATACCTCAAACGGGAATTTGACTTCCCGCGATTTAATGTATTTTGCGTAATCGCGTTCCCCGTATCCCTTCAGCGAACTGTGGTAACCGCTGGTAGGCAGGTTGACGGTAAAATACCGGTCCAGTACCAGATGGTAACAGTTACCCGGTGACACCAGCTGGGTATATTCCTTCGCATCCGTAATCGTCGGATAACATACGGTAGGGGTATGGATCACAACGTCGTTGACCGGGTTTATTTCAATGTCGACATCCGGAATATTCGTATTATAAACAAACGATGGATAAAACTGTACATCACCACTCGAATTGAAGGTACCATTTGATTTTTCCGGCTCAATCAGCAGGTCTGGCTGATAAAGTATATCCCTGTCAATCTGCGTAGATTCCGGGATTCTGCCCGGGGTCGGGGTTTTCTTTTCCACCGGGTCGGCATTCATGATGATCTTTCCGTCAAATTCTAGGTAATCATTCATGACGATATACTGCCCGACCGTCCATCCGTCTGACGGGGATATGCCTATCCTTCCACAGGACATAAATGACACATTCCCTACATTATAGGATGCATCCGGTTTTATGGTGACATGCTCATCCGGGAGGGAATAATTCATCACGGTGGCAGATTCTATTCGGTATATCACCAGATAATCTACTTTCCAGTAGGAATATTCGCGCCATACCAGTTCGGTATCATGATCGTGTAATTTTTTCCCATGTTTATCGGTGTGGCTACAACTGATATAATGGTTAAATTGCTTCTTTCCATATTTTCGGACAAACCGGTATTTATATAGGTAGGAATCCGTAAACACGTTGACATACTGCGTCTCGGATGTCGGAATTCCCTGTGTACTGTCAAACTGTTCATTGTCTCGTTTGTCTGACTGGATTACAGCACTTGTGCTGGCTGGTGTGAGCTTCTCTGCCGAAATTACATCCTCATCCTCATGAGAGTCTGGTTTCGGTTTCAGGCTGTTTTTCTTATAAAGCACGTTGATAACAGTACCGCCATTGTAGACTTCAAAAGTCTGACGTGCTGTTTTAAGCCACTTGGTATAGCTGCCAGTCAGGTTTCCATCCTTGTCTGCAAAATTGCAGCTTTTAAAGATCGGGGCACTGGTTTTTGCAACTTTGTTCCGGATGGCTCCATTTTTTTTGCTTTTCTGCTTCGACACAAACGTCTTATACAAATAATAATTTGATGTTTTTCCTTCTCCTGCGCCGACACTTGAAAGACGTGCCGGAAGGCTCTTTGAGGATGTTTTTATCTCCGAAAGGCTGATGTAGTATTTCTTTTCCAGTCCAAGTCCACGGTCACCACTGGCGATAGAGCCGGAACCACTGGTGCTGCTCCACTGGTAACCGGTATTCGCTTTATTCAGGTTTCTTGTGGCAGGATTCTTTTCAATTTTTCCATCATCTGAGTTTGTGACAGATAAAACCAGTTTCCATTTGCCCTCATAACTTTGGTAATAATTGATAGTAACCGGTGCTTCGACCTTCTTGTACTCAACCGCAATATCATACCGTGCCCGCCAGCCTTCGTTACAGCTGGCCGGCCAGCCGATGCCATACCATGTAGATCCGTTTACCCGTCTCGTGTTACGTGTGTTCGACATCTGCTTATAGGTATAGCAGCGTTCGGTAACGTTGCGCTTTGATCCGCCTTTGCTGATCTTGTATCCCTGCAGAACGCCCTGGATATATACCTTGCCACCATTCTTCTGCAATGTTTTCAGATTTACACCGGCTTTGTCACACATGCGGTTAAAGACGTCTTTGGAAATATTGAAAGTAGTAATAACTGTATTTCCTATGACGTCGTCTAATTTTGAACAACCTTTTGGAAGCTTGTCAAAAAATACACAGTCTTTTGCTTTTGTGCTTTCTATACCGTTTCTTCCCGTTGGATCGCTTGTGACATACAATCCCACTGTCTTCCATCGTGTTCCAGATGATGCAGCTCGTGCACTTAATTTGAAACGTAAATTCCCGTCACCATCAACAGATGCTATTTTATCACTTTCGCTTGAAATACTTCTATTGATGGCCGCATTTGCAGATGCGGTCCCAAACGGTTCAAACAAAGTGAGAAAAATAGAACATAATAAAAAAATAGCTAAATTTTTAAATTTTTGTTTTTTCATGATTTACCTCCATTTTTAATGGAAATATTGTAAGCATAAACCTATATATAATGTCAACCACAAAAAGAGCACCGGAAAATTTAATTTTCCGGTGCTCTATATAAATATATTTTAGTAGTAATTATCAATACCATCAAAATACCATGCTAATCCATATGATGTTAAAGTTTTTCCTGTATAAGAAAGATCACATCCCTGATCATTTAAGTAAGTGATTGTTTTCTTTGATGAAAGATTTTTTACAGCTGTATAGCTTCCATAAATTACTTCATTTTGTAATTCACTTTTAACGGATGGAATCTTTCCTTTTTCTACACAAAATTTTACATATACACGAGCGTAACATATTCCTGTACCGTCAATCCATAAAGATGAAGGATCTACTATAACTTTTCCGCTGCTAAGTACGACTTTTCTTGCCTTTGCCGCCTTTATATATGCATTTACCGACTTCTGTTTATTCGGGTCAATGTAAGTGTTCATCAGATCGCTTTTCCATTTGGATGTGAATGTTTTTCTATAATCCACGTTAAGTCTTAACTCTACGTTCTTTTTGATCTTTGCACAGATCATATCCTTATCTTCATCACTGAGAATCTTCGAAGTTTGAGCTGGAGTTTTTAAACCTTTATGTTTCTGTTTTGTTGCTCTTGTTTCTTTTTCATAATAAGAATTTGGAAAACTTGCAAGGATATACGGGTAATCCTTATAGTTCTTTGGCAGGTTAATGATTCTTAACACCTGTCCATCGTAGGAAAGTTTGAATCTCTTTCCTTTGTTTTTCAGGCGATTCATCATCTTTTTTGCTTCATCCCTGGTGATCTTTGTCTTTGGCAGGAATTTCCGGGTGCTGGAATATGTTCCGTTACTCTTTCCTACCATAATGCCCTTGGTGAAGCATTTGTACAGGGATTCCTTATATTTGTCATCAGCCTTCTTGATATCACTGATACGGTTAAAGTATTTCACATAGCCATACAGATCGTAGTTATAGGAGTTCTCCCCTCCATTAACTGCGGAATCAGCTTCATTCAGGAGATATGCTGCTATCTCGTTTGTAGTAGCGGCAGCGGTATTTTTTATGCCGGCATTCTTTAATACATCTTTCCCTGTTACTTTCTGCACCTGGCTGGCAAAATCCTTGATGCTGATCTGGTTCTTCCCGATAGTAGTTGTTTCTGTAGTCTGATTTGCTGTATCTGTCGTTGCTACCACACCGGTATCTGCAGTCTGTGTATCAACGGCCGCCTTTACGCTCTGGGTATGTCCTGCAGCTGCTACGGAAATTCCCATTACAAGGGCAAGTGCAATTCCGGATGCCTGACGCATGGAATATCTCAGGTGCTGTCTGTTGCTGTTTTTTAACCATTTGTTTTTCATATACATTTCCTCCACTTTATACTCTGGTTTCCTTTTGGAAACACCTGTTTTCTTTGTTCTGATATCACTATAACTTCTTTTTATACGAATGGCAATAAAAATAGGAGAAAAGAAATACCAGAATTTTCAAAAAAGTATAGGAACAATCAAATGGTATTTGTCAAGCAGAAAAAGAAAACCATGCGGTATAAAAATTTTTTAGTGATAATTTCATGAAATATACAATATGAGCTGTTTGTCGAAATCCGTGCAGATATCAGGATCAATAAAAGAGCCATCCAGATGGATGACTCTTTTATCTAGTGCTTATTTAATTGATCATTCAAGCGCTACCGTTTCAGCATCTATGGCGCTTGATTTGAAAAAACTATTCTGCTTTCCACAATCAGGCTTTCATAAGAGCCAACGCTTTCTCGTATTCCTCCTTGGAATACTGCTTAAGGATTTTCTCCTCAGATGCACCAAGGGAAATCGCAAACTTGACTGCTTTGATACGTTCCTCTGAACGACCTTCCTGCCGCCCGATATTTTTTAATCTTTCAGCAACATCACACATGCTCTTCACCTGAC
>ENA-OUQM01000007-OUQM01000007.1-human-gut-metagenome-genome-assembly--contig:-NODE-7-length-148019-cov-7.236977_pt1 | contig 148019 bp, 129 predicted proteins | sample MGYA00237949_ERZ548830 | MGnify/ENA primary metagenome ERZ548830 (study PRJEB26490, sample SAMN05194706) | human gut metagenome | biome: terrestrial biome; feature: human-associated habitat; material...
CTTCTTGCCCTTCGGACAAGAAGCATCCCTCGCTCTAAAGAGCTCGGTCAATTTTTATTTGGTGGTAGACCCGAATCCTCCGTTTCTGACTGCCGTTGCATCGTCATCCACGGTAATCCCATACTCTACAAAAATCCCCTGCATAAATCCCTGACCTTTTTCTACGGTCAGTGTCTTCTCTTGTTTGGCATCGTTTGTAATCTTTGCAAACATATGACCTTCGTTATCGGAATAGAAATAATCGCTGTCTATGATTCCGACACTGTTGTCCAGCTGCAGGCGGTATTTGAATCCCAGGCCGCTGCGAGGGTATAACTTCAGCACCCATCCTTCTTCCATCTCAACGCGGATCCCGGTCGGGATTTTGATAGTTTCGCCGGATTTCAGGCTAAAGGTTTCCGGTGTATAAAAATCGTAGCCTGCAGATCCTGCGGTTGCACGTTTTGGCAGTTTGATATCTTCGTAAATTTTCTGCAGTTTTGCTTCTGTAGTCTGAGGGAACTCTCCCATCCATCCTTCTTTAAACTGTTCAAAACTTACTTTATGAAATTTTGCTATTCTTTTCATGCTTTTCTCCATTTTCTGTGTCATAGGACACGGTTGTACAGGTATCCCTTATTGTCTCAGGTTCTTTTTTTGAACATGGATACTGTCCATACTATTCGCAGTACAGACAGACTTTTCCTGTTTCCAGTGATTTTGGCACATCGATTACCCGCTGATTGCTGCTGCCTTTCCAGTGAAGCTGCACATTGCGTTTGTCTTTCTCATATTCGCCGTCTACACAGACATCCACATACTGCATCACTTCAAAATGGCTGATCTGTTCCCACAGATATCCAGTGTACAGCCAGATTGTTTTCGTTGGAAATTTTTCTCTGATCTCATGCACCAGTGCACGGATATCCAGACGGTTTGCCGGATGCAGCGGATCTCCGCCGCTTAAGGTAATACCGGAGACATAGCTTTTGCCCAGTTCCTCAAACAGCTCGTTTTTTGCTTCCTGGTTAAACGGAATGCCGCCATTTGGATCCCAGGTGATCGGATTCTGACATTCCTCACAGCAGTGATTGCAGCCGGAAACCCAGAGTACAACACGCAATCCGTCTCCGTTTAACATATCGTCCTTTGTTATATTATGGTATCTCATATTGTCTCCTTGCTTCTTATCATACATAAATTTATCTTAGTCGGAGAAGACGCCCACTTCTATAGACGGGAATCATCTCACATCTGATATACGCCAAAAAACTGCCACTTCAAAAAAAAGTGGTAGTTTTCTGTATGGATCTATGTTCAGATGAAGAACTTGTAAGTGCTGTTTCTACCTGTCACTTAGTTGCCGCACTCGATACTGATCTCATTGAATAGATCAAGCACATCATCTACATTCATATTTTTCTTCTCTTCGCCCTTTTTGTCAAGGATTACTTTTCCCTGATGCATCATGACGATACGCGTGCCGTATTCGATCGCATAGCGAAGATTGTGGGTAACCATGATGGATGTGAGCTTCTTTTCACGCACAATCTGATCCGTCAGACGCATATTGATCTCGGCAGTCTTTGGATCCAGTGCAGCCGTGTGTTCATCCAGGATCAGGAAATCCAACGGTGTCATCGTGGACATCAGAAGTGACATTGCCTGTCTCTGTCCTCCGGACAGGGCTCCGACTTTTACATGAAGCTTATCTTCCAGTCCGAGATTCAGCGGACGGAGCAACTCGCGGTAAGCTTCTTCTCTTTTTTTATTGACACCCTTTCCAAGGTTATAGGCTTTTCCTTTATTCTCTGCCATTGCCATATTTTCAAGGATCGTCATGGACGGGCAGGTTCCCATGGAAGGATTCTGAAAAACACGTCCGATTCTTCCCATGCGTTTATATTCCGGCATATTTGTGATATTGGTGCCGTTGATCAGGACAGCTCCTTCATCAATCGGAATGCTCCCGCAGATAATATTCAGCATGGAAGTTTTTCCGGAACCGTTGCTGCCGACAACCGCAACAAACTCACCGTCATCGACTTTAAAATTAAAATTGTTGAACAGGCACATTTCATTGACTGTGCCAGGATTATAGTATTTATAAATTTCTCTGAGTTCAAGCATCGACTTTCACCTTGACCTTCCTGTTTCGTTCCATTCCAAGCACCAGGATCAGCAGGAACAATGCCGCTGTGATAAATTTCAGGTCCGTGGACTCAAAACCAAAACGAATGGCGATTGCCACACATGCTTTATAGATCACCGAACCGATTACCACGCTTGATGTCACACGCAGAATCGTTACTTTACGGAAAAGGCTGGTTCCGATGATCACACTGGCAAGACCGATGACCATCGTTCCAGTTCCCATGGATACATCGAAATATCGCTGTTGCTGTGCAAACACACAGCCACTTAATGCCACCAGGCCGTTTGAGATCGCAAGACCCACCACCTTTACCTTTCCTTTGTTTACACCAAGGGATGTAATGATATGATCATTATCCCCGACTGCACGCAGCAGCATACCGGATTTCGTTCTCAGATACCAGTCCAGAATGTATTTGCTGATCAGGGTGATGATCAGAACAATGATCACTACCTTAAAAGAAGAAAGGCTTTTTGGAATGATTTTATCTACCAGATCATTCTGGAAAATGGTACTTTTATTGTAGATCGGCAGGTTTGCCCTGCCTGCGATTCGGAGATTTACCGTATAAAGGGCCGTCATCATAATGATACCGGACAGCAGATCACGCACTTTTAATTTTACATGGATAAGGCCTGTCAATGTTCCGACTACAGCCCCGAGCAGAAAACAGATTGGCAGTGTCAGCAGCGGGTTTACATCTCTGCTGATCAGTGCTGCTGCGATCGCTGCTCCCATCGGGAAACTGCCATCTACCGTCAGATCCGGAAAATCCAGGATTTTGTATGTAATATAAATTCCAAATGCCATGATCGCATATATCAGTCCCTGTTCCAGGACGCTTATCAGCAATGCCATATCAACCTCCGATTATTCCACTGTGATCTCATCGAAAACTTCTGCCGCACCATCTACGGTAGCCTGATCCAGCTCAAAGTTCAGTTTGTCAGCAACTGCGGTATTTACATAAAGGCTTGCACCGCTGCATACTTCATACGGCATTTCTTCTGCCTTTGACTCACCTTTTAAAATCTTGGCTGCCATCTCGCCGGTCTGTTTGCCAAGGGCGATATAATCAATACCCATAGATGCCAGACATCCGCTCTTAACCTGTTCGATTTCAGAACCAAATACAGGGATATTCTTCTCATCTGCGGCTGCGATCACGGTCTGCAGTGCAGATACAACGGTGTTGTCTGTCAGGTTGCTGATGCAGTCTACCTTGGATGCCAGATCCTTTGCAGCCATCTCAACATCTGCTACGGTATTGATACCGCTGTCAACAATCTCAAAATCATAATTCTCTGCCAGCTCTTTGTATTCTTTGATCGTGCTTACGGAGTTTGCTTCGCTTGTTGTGTAAAGAATACCGATCTTCTTTGCATCCGGCATCAGATCACGGATCATTTTCAGCTGTTCTTCAACCGGAAGTTTATCAGAGGTTCCGGTGATATTTCCTACGGAATTGCCCTCTTCATCTGCAAGTCCTGCACCGACCGGGTCAGAAACTGCGGTATATACTACCGGGATCTCACTGTCCAGACAGCTGTTATAGGCACTCATGGCACTCGGAGTTGCGATTGCACAGATCAGATTCACATTTTTGGATACAAAGTTATCAGCGATTGTACTTGCGGTTCCGGTATCTGCCTGTGAATTCTGGTATTCTACTGTCAGATTGACACCTTCTTCGATCCCAGCACTTTTTAAACCTTCCAGGAATCCTTCGCGGCAGTTATCAAGAGAACCGTGCTCTGCAAACTGAGAAATACCGATGGTATAATCACTTTCTGCCGCACTGCTGTCTGCGGATGTTTCACTTCTGGTTGATGCCTGTGTATCTTTTGCAGTGTCTGAACTGCCGCATCCTGTCATCATTGCCATAATCATCGCTGTTGTCATAATACCTGCTAATACTTTTTTCTTCATAATAAAAGTCCTCCTTCTTCTGCCGTGAAACAGTTACAATTTTCTGATAAATAAAAAAACGCCTCAAGCTTTTCTGCCTGAGACGCTGATATTCATCAACGCGGTACCACTCAAATTGACTTCTGTCCACTTTGCATGTACATAGTTATACATTCCAGATTGATAACGGGTTCGGTTCCCGACAACGCCTACTCTCCTGTCCGGATTTTGGGCTGCCCTCGAAAGTCCATTCAATCATCCACGCCGTACTGCAATCCCACCGTCTGCAGCTCTCTGTGCCTTTATGGAAAATCTACTCTTCTTTCTCATCGGTTTTTCCTATGCAATCAATAGTAATACTTTTTCGCTTTCTTGTCAATGAAAATTTCTGTTTTTAATCCACTGTGATCTTTCTGTGCAAAGAACTGCACAGAAGAATCACGATCAGATCAGAGATCATTTGACGGGTGCTGATCTCTAGCCCAGCCTCCGGCACAGGAAACGGCTTTTTTCCATCCTTTTCGGACTTCTTTTCGCCAGTTTTCTTCCTGCTTTGGCAAAAAGGTATGCTCCAGCGCCCAGTTTTTTCGGATTTCTTCGCTGTTTTTCCAGTAGCCGACTCCGATGCCGGCAAGATAGGCAGCTCCAAGGGCTGTCGTCTCGATGCATTTCGGGCGTTCTACTTTTGCATTCAGAAGATCGGCCTGAAACTGCATCAGGAAATCATTGGCACAGGCTCCGCCGTCCACTTTCAGGGATGCAAGTGACAGACCTGCTTCTTTTTCCATCGCTTCGATCACATCCGTGACCTGATAGGCGAGTGACTCTACCGTTGCCCGGATCAGATGTTCTTTTTTCGTGCCGCGTGTGATGCCGACGATCGTTCCTCTGGCATATGGATCCCAGTACGGTGCAGCAAGTCCGGTAAATGCCGGGACGACATAGATACCGTTCGAGTCCTTCACTTTTTTGCAGTATTCTTCGGATTCTGCCGCATGATCGATCATACGCAGATCATCGCGAAGCCACTGAATGGCTGCTCCTGCCACAAAAACGCTGCCTTCCAGTGCGTACTGTATCTGATCGTCAACTCCTGCTGCAATCGTAGTCAGCAGTCCATTTTTTGAGATGACCGGCCAGTCTCCGGTATTCATCAGCAGGAAACAACCGGTGCCATAGGTGTTTTTTACGTCACCGGAGCGAAAACAGCACTGCCCGAACAATGCAGCCTGCTGATCCCCGGCTGCTCCGGCTATCGCAATACCGTCACCGATCAGACAGTCTTTTGTATAACCGTAGACACCACTCGATGGTTTTACTTCCGGCAGCATTTCGCATGGAATATCCAGTTTTTGCAGGATTTCTTCGTCCCATTTTCGTTTATGTATATCAAAGAGCATCGTTCTGGATGCATTGGTGTAATCGGTGACATGTGCCTGCCCGCCTGTCAGTTTCCAGATCAGCCACGTATCTACAGTTCCAAACAGCAGTTCGCCATTTTTTGCACGTTCTCTGCCTTGTTCGATATGATCAAGGATCCAGGCAAGTTTGGTCGCCGAAAAGTAAGCATCTGGGATCAGTCCTGTTTTTTTGTGGATTTTTTCACCAAATCCGTCTTTTACCAGTTCCTCCACTTTTTCTGCAGTCCTGCGGCACTGCCAGACGATCGCATTGTATACCGGCTTTCCGGTTGCCTTCTCCCAGACGATCGTTGTCTCTCTTTGATTGGTAATGCCGATCGCCGCAATGTTCTTTTCCGTTACACCGATCTTGCCCATCGCCTTGGCTGCTACCGCGATCTGCGAAGACCAAATTTCCATCGGATCATGTTCGACCCATCCAGGTTTTGGGAAAATCTGCGTAAATTCCATCTGTGCCATACTGCAGATGTTTCCCTGCCTGTCAAATAAAATGCACCGGGAACTCGTGGTTCCCTGATCCAGTGCCATAATATAGTTCTGCATTTTTACCCCCATTTTATCTTAGTCGGAGAAGACTCCCACTTCTATATTAAGTCCGGAAATCCGTCTCTCGCTAAGACCGATTTTTTATTTGCCTTTTATTATACATTTGGATCTACCAAAAATCCAGTAAAAAACAGGGATTCATTCATCCCGGAACAGACATTTTTTCATATCTTCCGGAAACGGTGCTTCAACGGTGATCCGCTTTCCCTCAAATGGCTGATAAAAACAGATCCTGAATGCATGAAGTGCCGCCCGTTTGATGCCGGTAAAGCAATTCTCTGCATCCACATCTGCTTTTTGATCTGTGTCCGCAAAATACAGCCGATCTCCAATCAGCGGATGCCCTGCATCTGCCATATGTACGCGAATCTGGTGTGTTCGTCCGGTTTCCAGGGTAAGCTGCACCAGTGCCGCTTCCATATACTGTTTCTGCACCTGATAATGTGTGACTGCCGGTTTGCCGTCTTTTGAAACACACATTTTCATCAGGCTTCCGGGCAAAGGTGCGATCGCACCGTTTAATGTTCCGTTCTTTTCTGCAAATATGCCGCTGCAGATCGCCAGATATGTTTTCTGCAACCTGCCGTCTTCTCTTTGTCTGGAGAGTCTTGCCGCTGCCGCACGGTGTTTTGCAAACAGCACGATGCCGCTTGTCTCCAGATCCAGCCTGCCTATGCTGTGAATTTCCACCTGCTGAGTGTTCTTCCGAAAATAATAGGCAAGCTGATTGGCCAGCGTATCCTGATAATGACCATGCGACGGATGTACTGCCATACCGGCTGGTTTATTCACTGCGATCACATCCGCATCTTCATAGAGAATGTCCGGCATTTGTTCAAAGGACAGCAGATGTGCGGAGCTGCTGTTTTTTGTTTCCAGCAAAACTTCCAGCACATCGCCTTCTGACAGTCTGGTCGCCACTCTTGCCCGCTGCCCGCCCAAACAGATGCCATTTTCTGTAAATTTCATGCTTCTGATCTGTGCATTTGAAAATCCGGCAATCTGTTTTAAATATTGCTGTATCGTCAATCCTTTTTCTGCTTTTTCAATAAGGTAGGTTTTTTTATTCATCTTTCGTCTGTCCGCTTTCTGCTACTCTTTCATCTTTGGCTGGAAGATCAGGCTGGCAAGATAGGAAAAGATCAGAGCTGCACTGATCCCGACGGCACTTGCCTTAAATCCTCCCATAAAAATCCCTAAAAATCCATTTTCATCGACTGCTTCTTTAACACCTTTCCAGAGTACGTTTCCGAAACCGAGAAGCGGCACCGAAGCACCGGCACCGGCAAATTCCACAAACGGCTGATAGATGTTAAAGGCTCCAAGCAGTGCTCCGCTGCAGACTAGGATCACCATCACACGTCCCGGCATCAGTTTTGTTTTTTCAAGAAGGATCTGACACAGGGCACAGATCAGTCCGCCCACCCAGAATGCTGTCACATAACTCATGTTTGATACGCTCCTTTCTGTCCGCTAACAATGTTCGATCACGACCGCATGAGCGATCCCGGGCACGGTCTGCCCTTCGTTAAAGCTGACCGTAGAGAGCAGTGCTCCGGTCGGAACAAAAAGAATCCGCTTCCAGTCTCCTTTTTCTATTTTCGGAAGGATCATGGCGGAAAGCGTCACTGCGGAACATCCACAGCCGCTTCCGCCAGAATGTGTATCCTGTAACTTACGGTCATAAATTTCGATTCCGCAGTCCATATGCTGCTTTTTGATATCAAACCCTTTCTCTTTTAGCAGCTCCAGCAGGATCGTCTGGCCGACATAGCCCAGATCTCCTGTAATGATGCGGTCATAATCCTGTGGCTGCCGGTTAAAATCCATCAGATTCTGACAGATCGTATCTGCCGCTGCCGGTGCCATGCAGGCTCCCATATTCAGAGAATCCCTCACACCGTAGTCCACTACTTTCCCGGTCGTGATTCCGGTGATTTTTGCATGGCTTTTCTGTGCTGAGAGCAGAAAAGCTCCGCTTCCGGTGACGGTCCAGGTCGCAGAAAGAGGTCTTTGATTCCCGTATCCGAGCGGAAATCGAAACTGCTTTTCCGCACTTCCAAAGTGGCTGGAAGTCACGGCAAGTACCTGATCGGCATACCCTGCACTTACCGTCATTGCCGCCAGTGACAGGGTCTCTCCACAGGTAGAACAGGCTCCATACAGTCCAAACAGCGGAATTTCCAGCTCTTCTACACCAAAAGATGTGGCAATGAGCTGCCCTAACAAATCTCCTGCAAAAATATAGCGAATCTGTTGCGGCATCTTCCCTGCTTTTTCCAGTGCCAACTGGATTGCTTTTATCTGAAGCATGCTCTCCGCCTTTTCCCAGTTTTCTTCCCCAAGCATGGGATCCTCACAGATCAAGTCGATTTTTTCTCCAAGCGGCCCTTCTCCTTCTTTTTTGCCTGCCACAGAGGCACTCACAAAAAGATAAGGCGGCTTCTCAAAACAGATACTCTGCTCTCCGGTCATACTATTCATAATCTTATTCCTGCCTTTTTGACGTTATTTCACGCCCTTTGTTTTTGATTGGAATCTGGTTTTAGTATGGCTTTTATATGAAAAAGTATACCATGGTTTTCTGGTTTTTCCTTTGATCTGACACATCTTGAAACCTGACATCTATTTTTCGCAAAGTGCTTATTCTGAAATGCTCTGGCTTCGCTCTTCTAATTTCTGCAAAACTTGATCTGCTGCCTCCCCGGTAAGCGGTGTCGGCTGATAATTGTTGTAACCCTCTGCCGAAGAAACACTGCAAGGAATGACTTCGTAAGACGTCATGTTTTCCGTTTACGGTAAATTTCTGCTGAAAGATGATCGTATCCATCTCTGTCGGATTGGTATTTCCGCCAAAGCAGAAGTTACCAAGACTGTAAGCGATCGTCTTTCCTTTATAACCGCCAATCCCCTGGATAATATGCGGATGATGTCCGACGACCACATCAGCCCCCTCATCGATTGCCAGATGTGCAAGCGTTACCTGATTTTCATCCGGGACAGTAACAAGCTCATTGCTCCAGTGAAAAACTGCCACAATAATTTCCGCTCCGTCTTCTTTGAGTTTTGCAATATCACTTTTTACCTGTGGTATGCGTTCCAGATGATCATCCAGCTCATAGATACCGAAAAATCCGATTTTGACGCCTTTGACCTCGATCACCGACGTATCATCGTAGCCAAAGGTTTTGATTCCATTTTCTTCCAGGGTATTTACCGTATCCTGAAAGCTCTGCTCTCCATAGTCATGGCTGTGGTTATTTGCCATATTTGCTGCTTCCACCGATGAGGAAGTAAGGATCTTCACAAATTCCGGATCGCCTTTGAAGGCAAACTGTTTGTCTGCACGTGTGGTTTCTTCCGTAAGCGTACCTTCCATATTTATGATCGTCAGGTCATCTTTTTCAAAAATATCCCGCACATTCTTCAAGAAATATTCCGGACCGTTTGCCTCATAGTAAGCATTGAAACCGGTATCCCAGGCAAACTGCTCATCTGTTCCCAGAATACAGTCTCCGGTAAAGTTAAGCGTCAGATTGATCCTTGTTGTATCTTCCGTCTCGGTCTGTGTTTCACTTTCTGCAGGCTGCTCGGTCTGTTTTTGACCAGATGGTACGTTTTTGATCATTTTCCCGATCACACGAACTCCCCCATACACTGCAAGTATGAGCATCATACAGGCCAGAATCAGTGCAAAAATATAATTTCGTCTCCGGATCTTCAGCCGCTTTAAATGTACTTCTTTTTTCTGTGGATCAGTTTTACTCTTCTTTCCTCATCCTGACAGTCCAGGATGAGGATCGTCAGCTTCTGTTCTGCCCGACACAGGCGTTCTTCTCCTGTAAGTTTGTTCCAAAATCTCTTCATTTCCCTCTCCCTTTGTTTCTTTTGTATTTTTCTAAATGATTCTTCCATTGAACGCACACGAAACCTGGCACGCACTTTTGCTTTATTATAACATAAATCTTAAAGAATACCAGAGCGAATCCCGACACGGATACAAGCTTGTTGCTCGCCGTCTTTAGAAGCGAAAGTCCTCTCACATCTGATTTAGCAAACAGAAAACGCTTCAGATGCAGTTCCCTGTCACATCTGTGACTTTGGCTCTGCGTCTAAAGCGTCTGGCTGATTTTTCTATTTTCTGTTTTCCGGAAGATGTTCTCCTGCTTCAATCCCATTCAAAAAGAATACCAGAACAGCGACCACGCATCCGGTCAGTACCTTGATCCATTTTGCCATTTTATTCTCTCCATGGTAAAATTATCGATTACTCCAGTACTTTTTTGTAAAAGTCAAAGCAGTCGAAGGTTGCAAAATAATCTTTCGGTGTCTCTGCACGGCGGATCAGTTTTGCCTCTCCGTCTTCTGTGAGCAGAACTTCTGCAGATTTCAATTTGCCGTTGTAATTATATCCCATGGAAAATCCATGTGCACCGGTATCATGGATAACCAGAAGATCTCCCATATCTACCTTCGGCAGCATACGGTCGATTGCAAACTTATCGTTATTCTCACACAGAGAACCGGTTACATCGTACATATGGTTGCATGGCTGATCTTCTTTGCCCATAACCGTGATATGATGATAAGCACCGTACATCGCCGGACGCATCAGATTTACCGCACACGCATCCACACCAATGTATTCTTTGTAGGTGTGCTTTTCGTTGATCGCCTTTGTTACCAGACAGCCATAAGGTCCCATCATAAAACGGCCAAGTTCTGTGTAGATCGCCACATCACCCATGCCTGCCGGAACCAGAATCTCATTGTATACTTTCTCCACGCCTTTTCCGATCACGCGGATGTCATTTGGCTCCTGATCCGGGCGATAAGGGATACCGACACCACCGGAAAGATTGATAAATCCGATGTGTACACCAACTTCTTCTTTCAGGCGTACTGCCAGTTCGAACAGTTTCTGAGCCAGCAGCGGATAATAATCATTTGTGACCGTATTGCTTGCCAAAAATGCATGGATACCAAACTCTTCCACACCTTTTGCTTTCATGATACGGAATGCTTCGAAGATCTGTTCTGTTGTCATACCGTATTTGGAATCGCCAGGGTTATCCATGATGTCATTGCTGATCTTAAAGATTCCTCCCGGATTGTAGCGGCAGCTCATCTTTTTCGGCAGCCTTCCAACAGCTTTCTCCACTTTTTCAATGTGCGTGATATCATCCAGGTTGATGATACCGTTCAAAGATGCTGCATAAGCAAACTCCTGTTCCGGTGTATCGTTGGAAGAAAACATAATGTCATCTCCGGTTGCACCGATCGCTTTGGAGAGCATCAGCTCTGTCATGGAGGAACAGTCGCAGCCACAGCCGTATTCTCTTAAAATCTGGATCAGAAACGGGTTTGGCGTTGCCTTGACTGCAAAATATTCTTTATATCCCTTGTTCCATGCAAAGGCTTCTTTTAAAGCTTTCGCATTTTCGCGGATGCCTTTTTCATCGTAAAGATGGAACGGTGTCGGAAATTCTTTTACAATTTCCTGAAGCTTATCGTAAGTCACAAATGGTTTTTTATTCATCGGTACGTTCCTTTCCTGTTCACTTGCATGAACACCTGCAGAATATGCTGCTGACAGATTCCTTTTTATATCTGCAACTTTAGCACGCTGCTCTGTCAGACAACAATATGTAAAAAATATAATACGGAAGCCTTTGTTTGTCAATACCTGCATGCATGCACTTTTGAATTATTCCAGAGCCTTTTCACTGATATCTGCAAAGAAATTTTTTATCCGATGTTTTTTATCAACAAGATTATTATACTGCAAAATTGCATAATCATTCAAAATACCGTTCTGTTTTTCATTGCTCCACTGCTGAAATGTGCCATCTGTTCCCTGATAGAAGTTCGCTGTCACAACCGGATACTGCTGCTGCAGTTTTTCCAGCCAGCTCTGATAACCGGTCTTTTCAAGTCCGGCAGTATCCATCAGCAGACCACTCAAATAATTGGTACTGATCGCATCGACTTCTTTTTCCTCGATGTCGTAATTCGCCCACATGACAAACGGCACTTCGTAGCTGGTTTTCAGTTTGTCCGTTGTATCGTTTCGCGTGGCTGTGTCTTCTCCTAAAACACGCAGAACAGAGTTGGTGATATATTCTGCAGGCTGATGATCACCAAACATCAGAATGATGGTCTTTTCATCCTCATCCTGGAAATAGTCGATCAGATTTTCAAAAGCCTCATCGGTTTTTTTGATCAGAGTCAGATATTTCTCAGTTGCCTCGATCTGAACCTGATGAACCGAACGCAGATCTTCGCCGGCATCGCTGAACTGGATCTCATTTGTCAGATCCTCATATTCTTTGCTGTAGCCTCCGTGATTCTGCATCGTCACTTCAAATGCAAACAGTGGACTGCCTTCCTCTTTTTCTTCATAAAGCTCGATCAGCTTGTCAAAAGCAGACTCATCATCCACCCAGCCACGCAGCAACGTTGCATCCGGAAAGTCTCCGGTATCCCGAAAATACTCGCTGTCAAAGCCAAGATACGGATAAACTTTGTCCCGGTTCCATCCGGTTGAATAATAAGGATGAAGAGCTGCTGTCTGATAGCCCAGTTTTCCAAGCTGTGATGCAAGGGACGGCATGGCTCCGTTTAAAAACTGCTGATACGGAACACTTCCGGTCGGCAGAAATGCCATCGTATTTCCGGTCAGAAACTCAAACTCGGTATTTGCCGTATTTCCGCCCTTTACCGAAACATAGAGATTGCCGCGGACGGTATTCTTTTTCAGGGACCGCCAGAACGGCATGTAATCTTCCGTTGTGTTAAAGTCTCCATAGACAGAAAGATCTGAAAATGCCTCATTCATGATCACAAGAATATTCGGCTGATCTTCCATATCCGTTTTGTCGGTATGGTTCTCTTCGCCTCCGGATGAAACGGATGTTTCCTCTGCAATCTTCTGTGCCGCATCTGTGGAATATCCCTGCGGCTTTTCAATATGCAGATACTGCAAGTTGGCAAGATACGCTACCATAAAACCATTGTTTCGGTAAAGGACATTTGGCGTAAACAGAATATCATCCAGTCCAAAAATTTCTTCACAGTTTTCTGTCTGCACATAGCTGACAAAAGCAAACATCAGTACCAAAGATACTGCAACGGAGAGCAGGCGTTTTTTCACATTTCCAAAGGGAAACCGCATCTTTTCTCCGAGGATCGCGAGCCACAGAAATCCCATAAGTACAAAATACAGCCGCCAGGAAACATCCAGCGTATAATTATCTGCCACGCTTGCTGCCGTGCGAAGCGAATACAGATCCCAGGGCACGATTGGAGAAGAACGAAAACTGACCACAAAATAGTTGACTGTCCCTGCCAGAGCCGGAAAAACCGGTGTAAGCATAGCTCCCCATCTCATATTGCCGGATACTGCTGTTACGATCAGATATAACACCAGATAAAACAGGTAGTTCAAAAAAAAGATTAACGGTGTCAGATCCCATGGCACATGGGTAAAAAACTCCATGCAGCACAAGGCTGCCGCCGGAAGTGCCAAAAGCACGATCGGGTTTAATTTCTTTGGTATTTTAAAATCCCAGGCGATAAAACCGCCCGCCAGGATTGCAAGGAGCAGTGCCAGTCCTGCTTTTGCCAGCTGAAATCCATCGCCTTTTACTGCCAGTATTTCTAAAATAATCATAAGAAGAGCTGCACCAAGTGCAACTCCTCTTCTCTTCTTCGACTTTGTCATCGCCTATTTCGCCTCAACCACCTGCATTACATTTGTGGAACGTCCACGGCCAGATACCATGTTGGTTGCCGGATCGCCCGCTGTAAATACAGCCAGTTCTCCTTTCTTAATCAGTTTGCGGCGTAAAATGATCTTCATGGAGTTGGTGATCATATGCCTTGTGCTGTCTTCTGTTTCACCCGGCATCGCATAGACACCCCAGTAAAGCTGCATCCTGCGGACTGCCTGCTCACTTGGAGAGATCGCATAGATTGGTGTCTTCGGACGCAGGCTGGAGATCATCCTTGCCGTGTAGCCGGTCATGGTCGGAACAACCAGACAGGATGCTTTAAGGATCTCAGCTGTGGACACACTTGCAAATCCAACTGCCATGGAAATATCTTTTTTACGCTGTTTTTTATTTAATTTCTGAAGATTGGAGTAATCCAGATGAGCTTCTGTCGTCTCTGCGATCTTTGCCATCATGCGGACTGCTTCTACCGGATATTTGCCCATTGCGGTCTCTCCGGAAAGCATGATCGCATCACTGCCGTCGTAGATCGCATTTGCCACATCACCGGCCTCTGCTCTGGTCGGACGCGGATTGCGGATCATCGAATCCAGCATCTGTGTTGCAGTGACAACCGGTTTACATTTGCGGTTGCATTTGTGGATGATCTTCTTCTGGATATGCGGAACCTGGTCTGCCGGGATCTCCACGCCGAGATCCCCTCGTGCAACCATGATGCCGTCTGCCGCATCCAGGATCTCATCAATATTTTCCACACCTTCTGCATTTTCGATCTTGGCAATAATGCCGATATCTCTGCCGTGATTATCTTCCAGGATCTCGCGGATATCCATGATGCAGTCACTGTTTCGTACAAAGGAGGCTGCGATATAATCCACACCCTGTTCAATACCAAACAGAATATCTTCTCTGTCTTTCTGTGTCACACCCGGAAGATGTATTTTTACATTTGGAACATTGACGCCTTTTCGCTCACCCAGCTCACCGCCGTTTTTGATGATACACTCAATCTTGTCGGCAGAAACACGCTGTACTTCCAGACCGATCAGACCGTCATCGATCAGGATCGTGTCACCCTTTCTCACATCGTAGACAAGCTGCTGATAGGTGATGGAACATCCTGTTTCATCGCCTTCTCGCTCTTCTGTATACAGTGTAAATTCCTTTCCCTGCTCCAGAGATACTTTCTTGCCGTCTTTGAGAAGCCCGGTACGAATCTCCGGTCCTTTCGTATCCAGCATCAGTGCAACCGGAATGCCAAGCTGTTCGGAAACCTGACGCACCAGTGCGATACGCTCAGCATGTTCTTCGTAGCTTCCATGAGAAAAATTGAAACGTGCCACGTTCATTCCGCCTGCGATCAGTTCTTTGAGAATGATCTTGTCCATCGTTCTTGGTCCCATTGTACAGATAATCTTTGTTTTCTTCATTATTCCTCCTGCTGCCGCTTTGCGGCCTGACCACATTTTTATTTTTTGATATGTTTGTGCGTAAACAGATGATCCTGGCAATACTCATAATTTCCGTCGCATTTGGAACAGAAACGAAATTCGAGATCATCACCGTCCAGCTCGGTTCTGCCGCAGATCGCACACTTGTGCTTGGTAATACCGGATCTGCCTGACTGACTGGTCTGCCTTTTGAAATTTTGCTTCCGACGGATTTCTTTTGGTGAAACCTTGTTGTAATTTCTCGTCATCAGGAAAAACAGGATGAAATTGAACATGGATGCAATGATCGCCACTCTTCCAGCCCAGTTTGTCTGAAGGAAGGAAAGGACAATGAAAGCTCCGTAAAGAATCCCAAACCATTTGACCTTGATCGGTATGATAAAATACAACAGCAACTCCATATTCGGATAGCAGACTGCAAACGCCAGAAAAATGGACATATTGATATAATATGTGGAAAACAGTGCCTGCCCGAACACGATATTTCCGCCCATCACAGCATATAAGATAAATGCTCCGATAATTGTCGAAATAATTCCTGAAAAAATATAAGCATTATACCGGAACGCCCCCCAGGTCTGCTCCAGTGAATTGCCAAGAGAATAATACAGCATCAGCATGATGATCGTAAAAATACCAGGTGATTCCGGCGGAATTAAAACCCAGGTGATCAGTCTCCAGATCTGCCCTCTTAAGATATAATACGGCTCAAGGCTTAAATAGTTATACAGTACACCCGGTGCCAGGAAATACAGAAAATAACCGATAACATAAGCTCCGATGATGTACGTGGACAGATTGTGTATGGCATACCGTCCGAATTTACGTTCCATTTTGTTTAAAAAGTTCATAAAAGTTCTTTCATCTTCCTTTCCGCATCGTGTGTTCTGCAAGCTTTCACGGGACAAAAATGCTCTGTCCCGCCTGCCTGTCAATGCCGAATCTATTATAAATTTGATTGTATCTTTTGTCAATCAAAGTGCCTGATTTTTCACAAAGTTTACAAACACTTTAGATTATGAAAGGCTCTGCATTTCATCCGCTCTTTTCTTATCCAAATTTTCCCCTTTTGTCTCTTTGCATCTTCGGCATCCGAAATCCGGAATGCACAGTTCATCTCCGATCTGCAGATTGTATACGTTTACCCAGGGATTGGCAAACAGAAGGGCCGAAACGGTTACACCATATCTCTTTCCTAGTTTATATAAAGTATCTCCCTGCTCGATCACATGAATAAATCCAAAACGACATGTTTTTGCATTGTCCATTCTCTGTCAGCTCCACGATTGCTTTCTGCTCGCTCTATTATATGAAGCACAGCCTGCTGCTGTTCACAGATATTCGGCAAACGATAGCCTCCAAGGCTTTCCACTATTTCCAACTTTCTATTGAATTTTCTGAAATCTTTCATTATAATAACCTCAAAATGATGATATGGGATATTTAAAAGTGAGAAAATTTCTCTGTAACTCTGTAACAGAACTGTTTTCAGGCATCCGGTATGGGGCAGCTGTCTTTTGGTCCCGACATCTTATTTTACTTAGGAGGTAATTTTATGGCAGGTTCTACATTTGGAACTTTATTTAAAATAACTACATGGGGCGAATCTCACGGTGCCGGCGTCGGTGTCGTTGTGGACGGATGCCCTGCCGGTCTTTCGCTTTGCGAGGACGATATCCAAAAATTTTTAAACCGCAGGAAACCTGGACAGAGTCGTTACACGACTCCGCGAAAAGAGGATGATGCGGTTGAGATCCTCTCCGGTGTTTTTGAAGGAAAGACAACCGGAACGCCGATTTCCATGCTGGTACGCAATCAGAATCAGCGTTCCAAAGACTACAGTGAGATCGCTTCCTACTACCGCCCGGGACATGCCGATCTGACCTTTGATCTGAAATATGGTTTCCGTGATTACCGCGGCGGAGGACGTTCTTCCGGCCGTGAGACAATCGGACGCGTTGCAGCCGGTGCAATCGCCTGCAAGATTCTTGATCAGCTCGGCATAAAGATTTTAACTTACACAAAATCGATCGGTGACATCACCGCAGATCCGGCCTGCTTTGACCGCAGTGTGATCATGGAAAATCCTTTTTATATGCCGGATGCCGACGCAGCAAAAAAAGCAGGGGAATTTCTTGAAGAATGTATGAAAAATGAAGATTCCAGCGGCGGAAGCATTGAGTGCGTGATCCAGAATATGCCGGCCGGTATCGGTGAACCGGTATTTGAAAAATTAAGTGCCAACCTGGGCAAAGCGATTTTATCGATCGGTGCCGTAAAGGCTTTCGAAATCGGTGACGGCACGGCAGTTGCCCATGCACTCGGTCATACAAACAATGACCAGTATACAAGGGATCCGGATGGAAAGATCATCAAGCTTACCAACCACTCCGGCGGTATCCTGGGCGGCATCAGCGACGGAAGTGACATCCTTTTGCGTGTATCCGTCAAACCGACGCCTTCGATCTCAAGAGAACAGTCCACCATTACAAAAGACGGAGGCAGCAGACAGATTTCTGTAAAAGGCCGCCACGATCCGGTCATCGTACCGCGTGCCGTTGTTGTCGTTGAATCCATGGCTGCGATCACGCTGGTCGATATGCTGATGTGCAGCATTACTTCCAACATGACAAATCTGGAGCGATTTTTCCGTAAATAAAATGCTGAAAAAGCATATAAGATCATGAATCCTTTCTGTATGATTCGAAAGGCATTACATAAAAATACCGACTTTCTGTTTTTTGATTTTTCAATCTTATTTCAGAGAAAGTCGGTATTTTTTATATTCTTTATGTTTTTCTGAATCCCTTTGATCCGGTGTCCGTCCTTAATCCGGCTGTCCGGCTTTGGAGATCAGGATACAGTTCGGCGTATCGATCTTGATCGGTCTTCCTTTCATATAAAGCAGACCCTTTTCGTAATCCACCGTGAAGAAGCGGATCTCATTGGACTCATGGTTCAGCACGACCATGGTCTTCTCATCCGGGAATACAGCAATATCTTTTGGATACTTTCCGCTGATCGGAAGAATACAGATCTTGGAAAGCATACCTGTCTCTGGATCAATTTTAAACACGCCGGCTGTCTCAGAACCTGCTGTGGTGCAGTAGAGATATTTGCCGCTCGGTGCGATACGCAGTCCGGAAGAAGCACATCCATAGTGGTCTTTGCTGTCGGAGATGTCCACTTTCTGAATCTGTTCGAATTTGCCGCCCTCTCCGCTCGCATCGTATGCATAGACCAGCACTTCGTTGGTCAGCTCGCAGTTCACATAAGCGAAACGTCCGTCTCTGCTGAAACGGATCAGACGCGGTCCGGACTCCAGTTCGCAGCGGATGATATCATAGAGTTTCAGTTTACCGTTCGTCTGATTTACCGTATAGACTTTGATCTGGTCAATACCATTGTCTACCACGCACAGATATTTATCGTCCGGTGTGATCATCGCACAGGTGACACGCGGGCGGAAATTTCGCTCTGCAACGCTGCCGAGTCCCTGATGGAAAATGCCGTCGAGCACTTCTCCAAGACTTCCGTCTTCTTTGATACGCACCACTGTGATCTTGCCGTCATGGTAGCCGCAAACAAAAAGGAATTTTCCTTCTTTGTCTGTTGAAAGGAAACATCCTCTCATACCGTCAATACCGACTTTGTTGATTGGTTCCAGTCCGCCGTCCTCTTTGATCTTCAGGACTTCAACACCTTCATCTGCAATCGAATACAGATATTTTCCATTGTTGGATTTTGCCACATGAGATGCGTTATTTACCGGAACGACTTCGCGTTCTGTCATGTAACCATTTTCTACGTCCAGGTCGTATACATGGATACCAATACTGCTTCCGTGTGTATAAGTTCCGACATATGCAACATACTTATCCTTACTCATCTGTAATCCTCCTTTAACTTGTCAGTCTTGTTTTTATTTTACCATATTTTTTTTGATTTGTTAAGACAAATTAAAACATTTTGCACAAAAAAGATATTGCAATTTTTTATCGATACGTGTATGATATTTTTGGAAGCAAAGAGGTCACTGCGTAAGCACTCTGCGCTATATCCGGCAAGATGCCCGATGTTCGCAGAAAGCACTGCAGACGGCCTTTTTTTGTTGTAAGATTAGGAGGTGCTTCACTAAAAAACAAACTCAGACTGGAGGTATAAAGCATGAGCAACAAGCTGATTGATTTTATCAACATTTCAAAATCCTACGGTACACAGACCGTTCTGGATGATCTGAACCTTTATATCCGTGAAAATGAATTTCTGACCCTGCTTGGTCCAAGCGGCTGCGGCAAAACAACGACGCTTCGTATTCTGGGCGGATTTGAAACTCCCGACTGCGGTCAGGTAATCTTTGACGGTGAAGATATTACGAATCTTCCGCCTAATAAAAGGCAGCTGAATACCGTTTTTCAGAAATATGCACTGTTTACCCACATGACTATTGCCGAAAATATTGCGTTTGGCCTGAAGATCAAGAAAAAAAGCAAACAGTATATTTATGATAAGATCAAGTATGCCTTAAAGCTTGTCAATCTGGACGGATATGAAAACCGTATGCCGGATTCTTTAAGCGGCGGCCAGCAACAGCGTATTGCGATTGCCCGTGCGATTGTAAATGAACCGAAAGTACTTCTTCTGGATGAACCGCTCGGTGCCCTGGATCTGAAACTGCGTCAGGATATGCAGTATGAACTGATCCGCCTCAAAAACGAACTTGGCATTACTTTTATTTATGTAACACACGATCAGGAAGAGGCACTTACCATGTCTGACACGATCGTGGTTATGAATCAGGGCTATATTCAGCAGATTGGCACGCCGGAGCGTATTTACAATGAACCGGAAAATGCTTTTGTCGCTGACTTTATCGGTGAGAGCAACATCATTCCGAGCCTGATGTTAAAAGACCGTCTGGTAAAAATACTTGGTGTTCCGTTTGCCTGCGTGGACGAAGGATTCGGACAGAACAAACCGGTCGATGTCGTGATCCGTCCGGAAGATATCTGCCTTCGCAAACCGGGTGAAGGAAGCATTGACGGTGTTGTCACGCATCTGATCTTCAAAGGCGTTCATTATGAAATGGAAGTCCGTGCAAATGAATACGACTGGCTGGTGCACAGCACCAAGATGTTCCCGGTCGGCACACAGGTTTCCATCCATGTAGATCCTTTTGATATCCAGATCATGAAAAAACCGGAATCTGAAGATGAGGAGGCCGTCAACATTGAAGAATAAACGTTATCTTGCAGGGCCGTACTTGTTCTGGTCGATTTCTTTTGTCGTGATCCCTCTGCTGGTGGTCTTCTACTATGCCATGACAAATGATGAAGGCAGTATCACTTTTGCAAATCTTGCCCAGATCACCACACAGGAAAATTTAAAGGCACTTGGCATGTCACTGCTCCTCTCTTTCGTGAGTACAGCGATCTGTCTGCTGCTTGCCTATCCGCTTGCCATGATCTTAAGCAGCAAGAATGTCAATCAGTCCAGTTTTATCGTGCTGATTTTCATTCTTCCGATGTGGATGAATTTCCTGCTCCGCACCATGGCATGGCAGACGCTTCTGGAAAAAAACGGTGTGATCAACAGCATCCTTTCTTTTGTGCATCTCCCGGCACTGGAGATCATCAACACTCCTTGGGCGATCATTCTTGGCATGGTTTACAATTTTCTGCCTTTTATGGTGCTGCCGATCTACAATGTACTGATCAAGATCGACCGTGATGTCATCAATGCAGCAAGAGACCTTGGAGCAAGCTCTTCTTATACTTTTTTAAAAATCATACTGCCACTGAGCATCCCCGGCATCATCAGCGGCATTACGATGGTATTTGTACCGGCTCTGACAACTTTCGTTATTTCCGATCTTCTCGGCGGAGGCAAGATCCTGCTGATCGGCAATGTCATCGAACAGTCTTTCAAGCAAAACAGCAACTGGCACGTCGGAAGCGGACTTTCCATGGTCCTGATGGTATTTATCATTGCCAGCATGGCACTGGTAGCAAAATATGACAAAGAAGGGGAGGGCTCTTCGTTTTGATAAAGAAATATCTCGAAAAAATATATCTTGCCCTGATCTTCATCCTGCTCTACGCACCGATCCTCACTCTGATCGTGCTGTCTTTCAATAATTCAAAGACCAGGGCAAAATGGGGCGGATTTACTCTGAAATGGTACAGCAGCCTTTTTCAGAATGAACAGATCATGAATGCACTTTACACCACTTTGATCATCTCCCTGCTCGCAGCCGTGATCGCAACCGTGATCGGAACAGCCGCAGCGATCGCGATCCATAGCATGAAACAGAAATGGCGTACTTTATATTCCGGGCTGACCAACATCCCGATGATGAATGCAGAGATCGTGATGGGTGTTTCTCTGATGCTTTTATTTATTGCCTTTCACGTTACGCTTGGATTCGGAACAATTCTGATCGCCCATATCACGTTCAATATACCTTATGTCATACTGAGTGTGGCACCGAAACTGCGACAGACGAGCCGACGTACTTATGAGGCGGCACTGGATCTTGGGGCTTCTCCTCTTTATGCCTTTTTTAAAGTGACGTTTCCTGACATTCTGCCGGGTGTGCTCTCCGGTTTTATGCTGGCGTTTACCATGTCACTGGATGATTTTGTGATCACACATTTTACAAAAGGTCCCGGTGTGGATACCCTTTCTACCAAAATCTATTCAGAAGTGCGTAAGGGCATCAAACCGGAAATGTACGCACTTTCTACCCTGCTGTTTGTTACGGTTCTGGTACTTCTGATCCTGGTCAACGTATCACCGAAAAAGGACGCAGAGACAGCGGCAACCAGAAAACACGTCCGCCGCCGTTCCAGAGCCGGCAGGATCCTGATCAAACGTGTGATCCCTGTCGCGATCTGCCTGGTATTTGTCGGAGGCGGTATTTACTATGCTTCCAAGGGTCAGATGCTGACAAAAGAAAAACTGATCGTCTACAACTGGGGCGAATACATGGATCCGGATGTCATCACCCTGTTTGAAGAAGAAACCGGCATTGATGTTGTATATGAAGAATTTGAGACAAACGAGATCATGTATCCGAAGATCAGTTCCGGTGCCATTGCCTATGATCTGGTATGTCCTTCAGACTATATGATCCAGAGAATGAGGGAGAATGACCTGCTCGCCGAAATCAATTTTGACAATATTCCGAATATCAAAAACATCGGCAAAGACTATCTGGAACGTTCAAAAGAGTTTGATCCGGAAAACAAATACTCGGTTCCGTACTGCTGGGGTACCGTTGGTATCCTCTATAATAAGACCATGGTAGATGAGCCGATCGACAGCTGGAGTGTTCTGTGGGATGAGAAATACAAAGACAACATCCTGATGCAGGATTCCGTCCGTGACGCATTTGGCGTGGCACTCAAATACCTCGGCTACTCCTTAAATTCCACGGATCTGGATGAACTGAACGAAGCTAAAGACCTGCTGACCCGCCAGAAACCGCTGGTACAGGCATATGTCATCGATCAGGTCCGTGACAAAATGATTGGAAATGAAGCAGCGATCGGTGTCATTTATTCCGGTGAAGCCATCTACACCCAGCAGGAAAACTCGAATCTGGAGTACGTGATCCCGAAAGAGGGAAGCAATCTCTGGATCGATTCCTGGGTGATCCCGAAAAATGCCGAGCACAAGGAAAATGCTGAGAAATTTATCAACTTCCTCTGCCGCCCGGATATCGCCCTGATGAATTTTGAATACATTACCTACTCAACGCCAAACACCGCAGCACGCGAACTGATCGAGGATGAAAGCATCCGCAACAGCAAGATCGCTTTCCCGGATCTTTCCACTGTACCAAATCTGGAAACGTTTCAGTATCTTGGCACAAAGAACGATGAGGTGTATAATGAACTTTGGAATAAAGTAAAATCAAAATAACCTGGAGGTATATACTATGAGTTTTAAAAAGATCAAACCAGAAGAACTTCAGAAAAATCCATTTCAGATGATTGGAAAAGAATGGCTGCTCGTAACAGCCGAAAAAGACGGAAAAGCAAACACCATGACTGCTTCCTGGGGCGGTGTCGGTGTGATGTGGGGCAGAAACGTGGCCTTTATCGTGATCCGTCCGCAACGTTATACAAAAGAATTTATCGACGCTTCCGATAAGCTTTCTCTCTCTGTTCTTGATGAAGAGTACCGCAAGACACTCAGCTATCTTGGCTCCGTATCCGGAAGAGACGAAGACAAGATTGCCAAAAGCGGTCTTACCGTAGCTCACACGGACGATGTTCCGTATTTTGCCGAAGCAAATACCGTGATCACAGGCAAAAAACTCTATGCACAGGAATACAGACCAGAATGCTTTATCGATTCATCTCTTGACGAAAAATGGTATCCTCAGAAAGATTATCATACCATGTACATTCTGGAGATTGAAAAAATACTGGTCCGTGAATAAAACATTTGTACAATCTTGCATAATTGCTCATAGAAAAAGTGACAGATTTCGATTGTGAATCTGTCACTTTTTCTATAATGTGTGACACCATGATGCCAGTTCAAAAGACCGTTTAACCAGGTATCTTTTTATGCAAAGAATTTTGTATAATATCCCATCACAAAGATAAACAGGACGATCAGCGGCAAAATGTATTTCACATAAAACGCGATCTGTCTTGGGAATTTCATACCTTTTCCGGTATTCGTCTCTTTGAGGAAATTCTCATATCCCCATCCAAGCTTCGTCGTACAGAACAGCAGGTAGACAAGACTTCCAAGTGGCAGCAGATTGTTGCTGACAATAAAGTCCTCCAGATCCAGGATCGTGCTTCCAGCTCCAAGTGGTGTGATACCGCTCCATACATTATAGCCAAGCACGCATGGCATAGAAAGAACCAGTACACCGACCAGATTGATCAAAACCGCCTTTTTGCGATCCCATCCTTTCAGATCCATAATAAAAGAAATGATATTTTCAAAAACGGCGATAACCGTAGATAAGGATGCAAATGTCATAAACAGAAAGAATAACGTACCCCACAATCTTCCTCCTGCCATGGCGTTAAATACATTCGGCAGTGTGATAAAGATCAGGCTCGGGCCGCTGTCCGGCTGCACATTGTAGGCAAAACAGGACGGAAAAATGATCAGTCCTGACATCAGTGCCACAAAGGTATCCAGCACACAGATGCTGACTGCCTCGCCTGTCAGGGCACGCTCTTTTCCAATGTAGCTTCCAAAGATAGCCAGTGCCCCGATTCCGATACTGAGCGTAAAGAATGCCTGTCCCATCGCAGCATAGACCACTTCACCGATCCCGGCTTCTTTTACTTTTCCGAAATCTGGATACAGATAGAACTTCAGTCCTTCCTGTCCGCCCGGAAGCAGGACCGAACGAACTGCCAGAACGACCATCAGGGAGAGCAGACATACCATCATCACTTTTGTGATACGCTCCACACCTTTCTGAAGACCTTTTGCACAAATGCCGAAGCAAAGCAAAACAGCGATCGCCATAAATACCGTCATCAGTACCGGCTGTCCGAGCATATGACTGAAGGCCTCCCCTACCTGATCGGAATTTAAGCCATCAAACTGTCCCGTTGCCATCTTCACAAAATACAGGATCATCCATCCAGCGATCGTTGTGTAGAACATCATCAGCAAATAATTTCCGGCGATCGCACCATATTTATACAAGTGCCATTTCGTTCCTTTCGGCTCCAGAACATCAAACGAACAGGCTGCACTTTTCTGACTCGCACGTCCGACCGCAAACTCAGCTACCATGACCGGCAGACCGAGGATCAGAAGAAACGCCAGGTAGATCAGTACAAACGCCGCTCCTCCGTACTTTCCAACAATGTACGGAAACCTCCATACATTTCCAAGACCGATGGCACATCCTGCCGAGATCAAGATAAAACCAAGTCTTGAACCAAACTTCTCTCGTTCCATTTCTTACTTTTTCCTTTCTTTTTCATCTTTTCTTTGACAAGCAAAAATTTGTGCCCTATACTCTTCTTTAGTTTTACAAAAAGTAACTCTGAAAGGATTTTCTATGACACGTACATTTGTTTACTCCATATCTGCCGAAGAATCCGGCACAAAAATAACGGATTACCTGAGAAATCACGGCTATTCCCGCCACATTCTGACCTGTCTGAAGCATACCGACGACACGGTTCTTGTAAACGGTTTAGGCGTTTATATGAACTATGTCCTTCAGCCGGATGACCGGCTGACCATTGTGATACCGGAAGAAACACCGTCGGAACATATCGTTCCTGTAAACCTTCCTTTTCCGGTTGTCTATGAAGATGAAGATCTGATGATCATCAATAAACCATCGGATATGCCGATCCATCCATCGATCCATAATTATGAGAATACACTCGCCAACGCTGCTGCCTGGTATTTTGGGCAAAAAGGAGAAACCTTTGTTTATCGCTGCATCAACCGACTGGACCGTGATACCACCGGACTTCTGATCCTGGCCAAAAACCGTTTAAGCGGTGCCCTGCTCTCCAGAATGAGTGCAGAACGTAAGATCCACCGGCAGTATCTTGCCATCGCTACAGGAGAGATTCCAAAATGTGGTACGATCGATGCACCGATCGCAAGAGCCTGTGATTCTGCCATCCTGCGGCAGGTTGATTTTGTCCATGGTGAACGGGCAATAACGCATTATCGCCTGCTTAAATTTGACGGTTTTTATTCTCTTGTGCTTTTACAGCTGGAAACGGGACGTACGCATCAGATCCGGGTTCATATGAACCACATCGGCCACCCGCTTCCCGGAGACTATCTTTACAATCCGGATTACCGGCTTATAAAAAGACAGGCTCTCCACTCTTGTCGGCTGACTTTCTGCCACCCGATCAGTGGAAAGCCCATGGATTTTACTGCCCCGATTCCGGATGATTTTAAAACATTTGCGTGCGGATGCGTGGAACTTCATCAATATGCAGATAACGGCTGATGCTCTTTACGATCAGATCGTGATCAGAAAAATGATCCTGCCCTTCGACCAGAATGGCTCCGATCACACCTACTTCTTCGATGCGGATCGGAAATCCTCCTCCGCAGGCTGCGTAATCTTTCTCATCAAGATACCAGTCTGCGAGCGTCTCTTCACTTTTACGCAGAAGCACACTCGTATAAAGGGAACTTCTCTCTAAGGTACGCACGGTATTCATTTTTCGCTGAAGCCACCGTTCGCTCTGAAGGTTCACACTGTCAGATGCATACTGAAATACCGTCAGCCCGTTATTCAGACGGATACTGACTGCCACCGGAAGTTTTCTTTTGATTGCTTCCGCCACGATACAGTTACCCACCTCCCATGCATCTGCATTTGTAAAGTGAGAAAACTGCAAAATCTCTTCCTGCATATCAAGCAGCCCCAATAATTCATCAATCGTCATATGCTATCACTCCTTTTGTATCACTATGACTGTCTTTTATTCTACCACTCTTTTTGTCCGGACTCAACAAATTTCTGCTTTTCACATGCCTTTCAAAATGCTATACTGAAGACAGGATGTCTGGATCAAAACAGGAAGCCGCAATATGTGCCTTCTCGTCTGATACCCACATCAAAAATATTGAAAAAAACAGAAAGAGAGGTTTTTCCATTGAAAAAAATAGCAAGTTTCACCATAGACCATATCAAACTGCAGCCGGGCATTTATGTATCCCGCAAGGACCACATCGGTGCAGATACGATCACAACGTTTGATCTTCGCATGACTTCCCCAAATGAGGAGCCTGTCATGAATACCGCTGAACTCCACACGATCGAGCATCTTGGTGCTACTTTCCTTCGCAATCATCCGACTTTTGCTGATAAAACTGTATACTTTGGCCCGATGGGATGTCGCACCGGTTTTTATCTGCTTCTCGCAGGAGATTATGAATCCAAAGACATCGTCCCTCTGGTCACAGAAATGTTTACCTTTATCCGCGATTTCCACGATGAAGTACCTGGGGCATCACCAAAAGACTGCGGCAATTATATGGATATGAATCTTTCCATGGCAAACTACCTGGCAAAAAAATATTTAGATGAAGTTCTGACCGATATCAAAGCAGACCGCCTGATCTATCCGGAATGATCACTTTCCTTTCAGGTAAACCTGCCGGATATAACGGTAAAGATAATCTTCGCCTTTTTTATCGAGGATTGTCAACAGTTTTACCAGATCTTTTTCTGTCTGGGGATGCATCATATAATGGTGCTTCCCCTTTTCATAATACTGCAGCGGGAAATGATCGTTATAGTTTTTTCCGTTGTAGATCTTGGATGCCGCCATACGATCCATCATCATCTCTGCGATATATTTTCTTGGCATCGGCATACCGGTCATCGGGTTGCCGTCTTTTTCCACACTGTAATCGATCCAGTATTCAAAATGATGGCGGTTGCGTCCTTTGTGATGCAACCATGCTTTGGATACGCCGGTCTCTTCTCTCTCTGCATTGTTCGGACTGCGGTTGCCCTGATAATATTTGCATCCGACCAGAAACTCCGTCGGCGAATATTTTGACAGGTCGTGTGTCAGTCCCTGTTTGTAAAGTCCGATTTTAAAACACTCTTTCATCACCAGGATCTTATGCCTTGTGATGGTTGTGAAGTGTCCGATTACTTTCTTTAACATCTTTATGCTTCCTTCCAATCAACACGATTACCGTCCTTGACGATACCTGTACCTGTCTGCTGTCCGGCAACAGACGCCATTTGTCCTCTTCCAAAATGCCCTCACTCGTATCCAGAGCCACATTCCAGCGATAGCCGCCCGGCAAAGCCGGAAGTGCAAAAGTATGCTCCATCCAGTGCATATTATAGGCAATATAGATCAGTTCATCCTCATCGGCATATTTGCCGCAGTACATGACACCGATCTTACGGTTCTGCCCGTCCAGTTCCCCGTACCACGCACTGCTGCTGTGATAGGAAATCCCTGGAAAACCGCAGGATAAGCTGTCCGTCATGCTCAGTTCCTGTCCCATATGCAGGATTTTATGCTTTTTGCGAAATGCAATCAGATCTTTTACAAAGCGGAACATTTCACTGTTTCCGGATTTATATCCTTTCCAGTCAAGCCAGGAAATCTCATTGTCCAGACAATATGGATTGTTGTTGCCAAGCTGCGAGTTGCAGAACTCATCCCCGGCAAGGATCATCGGCGTTCCTGCCGACAAAAGCAGCATACACCATGCATTTTTCATCTGACGGTTTCGAAGCTCCAGAATTTTCTTTTTGCGGCTTTTTCCTTCTTCTCCGCAGTTCCAGCTGTAATTCTGCACTCTTCCGTCACGGTTCTGCTCGCCGTTATCTTCATTGTGACGTTCTTCATAAGATACCAGGTCACATAATGTGAACCCGTCATGGCTTGCTATGTAATTGATCAGCCCGCTGCCCTTTGGATTCCGCCTCATCCGCTCTGCAAATGCTTTCAGGCTCTCTTCGTCTCCTTTTAAGAAACGCCGGACATCGATCATAAACCCATCGTTGCACTCTGCCACCATCCGTTTTTTTGGCAGATTCTTCTTGCCATAGATCTCCTCCACCGGGAAATAAATATTTAAAAGCTTGGTATCTGCAAACAGTGGATCCGTCGCCATCAGGTTACAGATGCCCTGCACGCCGCGGACATGAAATCCATCCACATGATATTCCTGCACCCAGTATTGCAGACATTCCGTAATATAACGCGGGCTGCATCCTTCCGGAAAATAAAATTCCATCAGAACTTCGATACCAAGACGGTGCATGGTCTTTACCATATCTTTAAATTCACGCACCGGATCTTTTGTCGCTGCATAGGCACGTTTCGGGGCAAAATGAAAGGCCTTTGTATAGCCCCAGTAGTTCAGACGCTTCGGAAGCTCTTCTTCTTTACGGTACCGGGCATGTGTTTTCACAGACTCCATTTCAGTGAATTCATAGGCCGGCATCAGCTTGATCTGATTGATGCCAAGCTCTTTGAAATATTCCGCCTTCTCGGTGATTCCAAGGAAGGTTCCCTTATGACGCACACCGGAATAACGCTGTTTTGTAAACCCACGTACATGAAAGCTGTACATCACGGCATCTTCGTATGCGATCTGCGGTTTCCGGTCATCCTCCCAGTCGTAATTTCCGGCGATCATCGCACAGCGGACTTCGTGTCCCTCCGGATGCTCCTCACCAAATTTCCCGGTTCCGATCAGTACTTTTGCATAAGGATCCAAAGTTACTTTTCCATCTATGCAAAAATTGTATTCATATCGTGCAGATGCTATTTTTTCTGCTTTGACACAGACGATATCTCCAATCGTGTTTGTTGCAGGAAACGGTATTTCCTGTATTACTTCTTTACTGCCTTTTTTATAAAGAAGCAGGCTGGCTTCTTCGTTGTTTTTGCGTTCCATCGAAAAGACGATTCCGTCTTTGACCGGAACGGCTCCCATTGCCTGGAATGTTTCCACTTTCATCAACCTTTCTGTGACTCTATTTTTTCCGCCAGATCATTTAAATAAACCCATCGATTCATCTTTTCTTCCAGTGCATGCTCCGCCTTTTCTTTTTCTTTCATCAGTTCGTTTAATTTTCCCGGATTTGTTGCATTTGCCAGAATCTCAGCTTCCAGAGCGGCGATCCCATCTTCTAACTGTGCGATGTCGTCATCGATCGTTTCAAATTCTTTCTGTTCTTTATAGGAAAATTTCAGTTTTGTCTTACGGTTCTGCTTCCAGTCTCTGGAAGATTTTGAACTCCCTTCCTCAGACTTTCCCTTTCCGGATTTCCCGAAAAGTGCATTCCCGCTTTCCGATGTTTCTTGTGATGTTCTTTTCTGTTTTGTTTCCAGATAGTCGGTATAACCACCTTCGTACTGCTGCAAATGACCGTTTCCGTCAAATTCAAAAATGCGGTCCACCACATTGTCCAGAAAATAGCGGTCATGGGATACGGTGATCACAATCCCCGGAAAACTGTTCAGGAAATCCTCCAGAATCGTCAGCGTCTGAATATCAATATCATTGGAGAGCTCATCAAACAGATATACATTTGCCCCGGTAAAAATAACTTTCAGCAGGTACAGTCTTTTTTTCTCCCCGCCAGAAAGCTTGGATACCGGTGCATACTGCATTTCCGGTGTAAACAGAAATCGCTCCAGCATCTGAGATGCCGAGATCTTCCCGTCTTTTGTCGGCAGATACTCTGCCACATCTTTGATGTAATCGATCACCCGCTGCTCGGTATTCATATCCGGCACTTCCTGTGCAAAATATCCAAGCTGAATCGTCTCACCGATCTCCACGCTCCCACTGTCCGGCTCGATCAGCCCGGCAATGATCTTGATCAGCGTTGATTTGCCGCATCCGTTCGGTCCGATGATGCCAAGCCGCTGATTTTTCAGAACAATGTAATCAAAATCATCGATCAGTACTTTCTCTCCGTAGCGTTTGCTGATATGATGCAGTTCTACTGTCTTTCTGCCCATTCTTGCAGCTGTTGCTTCAATCTCAAGTGTGGCGTCACTGACCGGTGCTTTTCCCGCTTTTAAAGCCTCAAGACGCTCCAGTCTCGCACGCTGTTTGGTACTTCTCGCACGACAGCCGCGTTTTGCCCATTCAAGTTCCATACGAAGGACGCTCTGTCTTTTTCGCTCCGTTGCCAGTGCCATCTCTTCTCTTTGCACTTTCAGCTCCAGAAATTTTGAATAATTTGCTTCATAACTGTAAATTTTCCCATGATCCAGCTCCAGGATCCGATTACTCACACGATCCAGGAAATAGCGATCATGCGTTACCATGATCACGGTTCCTTTATAACGATTCAAATAGTCTTCCAGCCATGTGAGCATCTCATTATCCAAATGGTTGGTCGGCTCGTCCAGCAGCAGTACATCAAAATCCTGCACCAGTGTCCGTACAAGTGCCGCCTTTCTCCTCTGACCACCGGAAAGCTCTGCCAGCGGCTGCTCATGATCCACAATGCCCAGCTGATTGAGCATGCTCTTTGCTTCACTTTGCAGTGTCCAGTCCATGTCCCACATACCATCTGTCACATAGGAAAGTACGGTTTTTTCTTCCGGAAATGCCGGATTCTGCTGCAGGTATGCGATCCGGATCCCGTTCTGTGTGATTACCTGCCCTTCATCTGGCTGTTCCAGTCCAGCAAGCACACGCAAAAGTGTTGTTTTTCCGGTTCCGTTGATACCGATCACACCGATCTTCTCTCCTTCGGAAATGCCACAGGAAACGTCATCAAAAATCACTTTTCCGCCAAAAATCTTGCTGATATGTTCTATATTGATAATATTCATAAAATGCCGGCTCCTTGTCTCTGTCTTCTATACAATTATACTAAAGCAAAAGATGCATTGCAATAAGAAACTGTAAATTGTCTCTTTTCACAATGCACCTTGCATTATATTCACACTCTTTTTCCGTTTCAAAGATCAATATCCAGCTCTACCGGGCAATGATCAGAACCCATGATTTCCGTGTGGATCTTGGCATCCACCAGTTTTTCCTTCAGACTTTCCGAGACACAGAAATAATCAATACGCCATCCGGCATTTTTCTTCCTTGCCTGGAAACGATAAGACCACCAGGAATAGATTCCTTCCTGATCCGGATAAAAATAGCGATAGGTGTCGATAAATCCCTGTCCCAGCAATGTAGAAAATTTTCCGCGTTCCTCATCCGTAAAACCGGCATTTTTTCGGTTGGTTTTTGGATTCTTCAAATCAATTTCTTTGTGTGCCACATTCAGATCTCCGCAAAATACAATCGGCTTTTTCTCTTCCAGCCCTTTCAGATAGGAAAGAAATGCATCTTCCCATCGCATACGATAATCCAGTCTTGCAAGTTCACTCTGCGAATTTGGCGTGTAGACCGTCACCAGGTAAAATTCTGCAAATTCCAGGGTGATCACGCGGCCTTCCTGGTCATGTTCTTCGATACCGATGCCGTATGCCACGGACATTGGCTCTCTTCTGGTAAAGATGGCCGTTCCGGAATAGCCTTTTTTTATCGCATAATTCCAGTACTGATGATAACCTTCCAGTTCAAGGCTGATCTGCCCTTCCTGGAGTTTGCTTTCCTGAATACAGAACATATCCGCATCCAGCTCCTTAAAAATATCTAAAAATCCTTTCTGTACACAGGCACGCAGCCCGTTTACGTTCCACGATATCAGTTTCATCCATCATGCTCCTTCCTCTGCTTTCTTTTTATCATATCATCTTTTCTTTTACAAATCTACTTGCATTTCTTGTACTTGTCTGTTAAAGTGGAGGAAGTGTTACAGCGAATCCAAGAATGCCTGGGCATTCTTGCTGCAACGAACAGTAGCATAACTATAAAGAAATGAGGTAAATACGAATGAGCGATTTTGAAAACGGATGTGCTGGTTCCTGCGATGCATGCGGTTCCAAAAGTGACTGTGAAAAAGCAACCGTTACTCTGACACTGGACGATGGTTCCATGATGGAGTGTGCGATCCTGACGATCTTTGAAGCAGATGAAAAAGAATACATTGCACTGCTTCCGCTGGATGAAAAGGGCAATGCTTCTGAAGAAGGTGACGTGTATCTGTACCGTTTCCAGGAAGTAAACGGAAATCCGACACTGGATAACATCGAAAGTGACGAAGAATATGAAATGGTTGCGGATGCATTCGATGAATGGCTGGATAATGCAGAATTTGAAGATATGGAAAACTAATCTTTTTCATGGAGCAATTTTTCTGTGTATGTTAAAATCCCCTGCAGGTTTTTGTCTGCAGGGGATTTTTTAACTCCTTTAAAAATCATTTCTGCTGTTTTCCGTCACAGTTTGACAGATGGCTTATTTTCTGTTGTTTTTGCGTCGTATGCCGGATACAAACAATGCGATGAGTGCTGCAAGAGACGCTGCAAGCACGATTGAAAGTAAAACAATCGGGGAATTGTCACCGGTTACAGCTGCCACCCGGACATTCGAGTTTGAACCAGAAGCACCTTTGTTCGTGCTGTTGGTGATTGTATTGCCGGTCACATTCAGCTGTACTGTCTGTACATCGGCATCCCCTTTGGCAATCCACTTGCCGTCTTTATAGAGCTGACGCTCATATGTCACATTCAGTGTATAGGTTCCGGCTGTTGTAAACTGGAGTGTTCTGGCATAGGCGTTTGTTTCGTTCAGATCTCCTTTTCCTGTTCCGCAGGTCCAGGATACCGGAAGATAACGCACATCTCCTTCGATCGGTGCTTTGTTATCCATCCGGTCACCAACTGCCTTGAAGGTAATGTTGGCACCGGTCGCATAATTGCCGCCATTTGTCAGTCCTTCAATCTTATTGTTGTCTGCTTCTCCGATCAAGTTGATCTTTGGCAGTGTCTTGGTCTCTTTCTTCTTGCATATGCCACACTTACGTTCTTTTTTCCCCTTCTTCTCATGCGTTGCTTCGGCTGTGACTTTCCATTTGCTCCAGGTATGAGCAGCCAGTTTGCCTCGTGTGATCTTGCAGCGTTTGCAGGTGCTCTTTACTTTGCAGGTTGCTTTTGTCCAGTCATGCCCAAGAGCTGCTGATCCTTTGATGCCACAGCGTTTGCAGACGGCCGCTTCTGTACAGGTTGCTTCCTTCCAGTCATGCCCAAGAGCCGCTTCTCCTGTTACCCAACAGAGCTTGCAGATGGCTGCCTCCGTACAGGTCGCTTCTTTCCAGTCATGTTTGCAGATGGTCGCCGCAACTTTATATTCTCTTGTCACGGTTTTTCCGTCTTCTGCGGTTCTGGTAAGTTTATAGATGACCGGTATTTTATCTGATGCAGAGAAATCTACTTCTTTTTCACTTGCCGGATCTACGGTCACACCTGCCGGAACCGTGATCTTCGGTGCCAGTTTTTTCAGATCTGTATCGCTCTTCTGCATAAGAACGGTGATTGTCTGTTTTTCCTCATCGATCGTCACTTTGGCATCTTTCACTTCAAAAGCAGTGATCTTCAGATTCGTATTTTCTGTTTCAGATTCTTTTGTTTCCGATTCTTTCGTCTCTGACTGTTTCGTTTCGGATTCCTTCGTCTCTGACTGTTTCGTTTCGGATTCTTTTTCAGACTCCGTTGACTTCGCATCTTTTGCTTTTGCATCTGCCTTTGTTTCCGGCTGCTTCTCACTGATCTTCGTCTCAGGCTTCTTTTCCGTTGCCTTTGTTTCCGGTTTCCTGACTTCTGTTTCTTTTTCGGTTACCTTTGTTTCCGGTTTCTTCACTTCTGGCGTTTTTTCGGTTACCTTTGTTTCCGGTTTCTTCACTTCTGGCGTTTTTTCGGTTGTTTTCGTCTCAGGCTTCTTTGCTTCGGTTGCCTTTGTCTCCGGCTGCTTCTCACTGATCTTCGTCTCAGGCTTCTTTTCCGTTGCCTTTGTTTCCGGTTTCTTCACTTCTGGCGTTTTTTCGGTTGTTTTCATCTCAGGCTTCTTTACTTCGGTTGCCTTTGTCTCTGGCTGTTTTGTCTCTGCAGCCTTTGTCTCTGGCTGTTTTTCGGTTGTCTTTGTCTGAGCTTCTGTGATCTCAATCGTCAGTTTCGGAAGCACCACATCTTTTGCCAGCTTATAATCATCCGTAATCTGTGCGGTAAAGGTATACTTGCCTGCTGTGGAATCCTCTTTATAGTCTGTTTTCCATGTAACATCTTTGATCTTGATATCCTCTGCTTTTTTGCTGTCTTTCTCTTTATAGCCTCTGGCAGAAAGCTTATCCGGAAGTTTCATATCTTTGACCTTTGTTCCCCTGGCAAAAGAACCTTTTTCCAGTTTCGGATCCGTAATGCTGATTACACGGATCTGCTCTTTTTTCTCTGCTTTTTCTGTTCCGGCTTTGGCAGAGACTTCCGTTGTCTGTCCGTCCACCGGTGCTGCTATCGCACTGCCCGGCATCGCAGTTGCCATAACTGTGACTGCCAGTAGCACTGCCAGTATGTTTTTCCTTCTCTTCATAATATCCACCTCCTGATTTTTGATCACGGTTTTTATTCTACAACATTTCTGATATTTCGCTGTGATTTTTCTCACATCTGCACTAACTTCACAAACCCCCTGTAATCATTTATTGTCAGGTCTCACATGCGTTCGCCCTGCATATTCCCACCATAGCGAATCCCGATCAGTGTCAGCCCTTCCGGTCTCGCTGTCTCCCCTGCGAGCGTCCGGTCTTTTGCCTCAAGGATTTTTTTGATCTGCTGCGGCTCGATGAATCCGCCTCCCACGCGGATTAACGTGCCGGCAATAATGCGGACCATGTTGTAAAGAAATCCATTGCCTGTGACACGTATTATGATCATATCACCTTCTTTTATCACATTCAGAGAATAGATTGTGCGAACTGTATTTGTTACTTCCGGTTTCTCGGTACAGAAGCTTTTAAAATCATGTTCTCCTACCAGATACAACGATGCTTCCTGCATCTTCACTACATCTAATGGATAATAATAAAAAAAAGAATTTAATCTTCTGGTCGGATCCGGAAATCGGCGGTTCAGGATGCGATATTCATAGGTTTTGGTGGTTTTCTGAAAACGCGGATGAAAATCAGACGGCACTTCGCAGGAGTCCTGGATACGGATGTCTTCCGGCAGCCTTGTATTTAATGCATAAGAAATCTTGTCGGCAGGCATACGTGCACTGGTATCAAAAACAGCCACGTTTCCCAGAGCATGCACACCTGCATCGGTGCGGCTCGCCCCGATCACTTTGATTTCTTCTTTTAACAGTTCTGATAAATGATGATTTAAGACTTCTTCTATGGTAACTGCATTTGGCTGTGTCTGCCAGCCATGATAATTTGTTCCGTCGTATGCTACAATGAGTTTCACTCGTTTCATATTTTTTCTCCATTCTGCCATCTGATATGGCTTTTATTTTAGATGTATATCAGCCGAGCTGTCCAGAATCGCATGCCGCATCTTATATGCGTTCGACTTGAATTCTGTTTTTTTCTTTATTAAAAGCCCTGTTTCACGAAATAATTTTCATGAATCAGGGCTTCTTGTCAAGCGGATATTCGCGATTGAAGCAGAGGACTTCCTTGATTTGGTTAAAATGCTATGATATTGCCCGTTGTAATAATACATACCAGATAAGTCAGCAGTATCACATATGCAACATGGTCTCTTTTTTTATAGATCAGTGGCTTCATCTTCGTTCTTCCTTCACCGCCGCGGTACCCTCTGGCTTCCATCGCCATCGCAAGGTCATTTGCCCGGCGAAATGCCGAAATAAAAAGCGGAACAAGCAGCGGTACCAGGCTTTTTGCTTTCTTGATCAGTCCGCCGCTCTCAAAATCGGCACATCTTGCCATCTGAGCTTTCATGATCTTGTCTGTCTCATCGAGCAAGATCGGGATAAAACGAAGTGCGATGGACATCATCATGGATATCTCATGCACCGGAACTTTGATGACTTTCAGCGGGGAAAGGGCTTTTTCCAGTCCGTCCGTCAGATTATTCGGTGTCGTAGTCAGCGTCAGCACTGAAGATCCAAGGATCAGATAGGTCAGGCGCACAGCCATAAAAGCAGCCTGCCGGATACCTTCCCAGGTAACTTTTAATTTCCAGATCGCAAATGCTGTCGTTCCCGGTGTCAGAAACAGATTAAACACAACGGTGATCATCATCAGCACAAAAATCCCCTTCAATCCTTTGACCATAAAAGAAAACGGCACTTTTGAGATCATGATCACAGCAGCCAGAAACAGTGTTGCCACAACATAGACACTGATCTTCTGAAACAAAAACAGTGAAATAATAAATACGATCGTCCCAAACAGTTTGACGCGGGGATCCATTTTGTGGATTACGGAATCAGACGGATAGTATTGTCCTAATGTAATATCTCTTAACATATCTTTTCCCTTTTCTTGATTGCCAAAAGAATGGCTTCTTTTGCCTCTTCTACCGTGGTTGCTGTCGTGTCAATATCCCAGCCTTTTTCTTTCAGAGCCTTTACCACATAAGTGACCTGAGGTGCTGCAAGTCCGACGCTTTCCAGCTCTTTATAATGCTGAAAGACCTGTTTTGGTGTATCATCAAACAAAATCTTTCCGTCATTTACTACAATAATACGATCTACATATCTGGCAACATCTTCCATGCTGTGCGACACCAGTATAACTGTGATCTTACGTTCTTTCTGAAGCAGTGCTACCTGATCCAGGATCTCATCGCGTCCTTTCGGATCAAGGCCTGCGGTCGGCTCATCCAGGATCAACACCTGCGGATGCATCGCAAGGATACCTGCAATCGCCACACGCCTTTTTTGACCGCCTGAAAGTTCAAACGGTGATTTCTTATAATAGCTTTCATCCAAGCCAACCTGTGTCAGTGCTTTTTTTGCCCGCTCTTCCACTTCTTCTTTGGATAATCCCAGATTTTTCGGTCCAAAGCAGACATCAGAAAAAACATCGACTTCAAAAAGCTGGTGCTCCGGATACTGGAAGACCAGACCGACCTTACTTCGCAGGGTACGCATGTCGTAACCTTCCTGATAAATATTTTCTCCATCATAATAAATCGCACCGGAAGTTGCCCGAAGCAGTCCGTTTAAATGCTGGATCAGCGTAGATTTCCCGGAGCCGGTATGACCGATGATCCCGATAAACTGTCCGTCCGGAATTTCCAGACTGATCTCATCGAGTGCTTTTTTCTCAAACGCATCGCCCTCACTGTAAACGTAGCTTACTTTTTTTAATTTCATTGACATAATGCTTTTACCAACTCCTCCGTACTTAGTACACATTCCGGCAGATCAACACCGGCTTTTCTCAGTTCGTGTGCCAGAAGAGTCACCTGTGGCACATCCAGACGGTATTTTTTCAGAGTGTCCACCTGAGCAAAAATCTCGAACGGTGTCCCCTGCATAACGATTTTTCCATCATCCATCACGATTACTTTATCTGCATAGATAACTTCTTCCATATAATGCGTGATCAAAATGGCAGTTACTTTTTCTACCTGATTTAACGCACGCACGGCACGAATCACTTCTTTTCGGCCGTTCGGATCCAGCATTGCGGTCGGCTCATCCAGAACGATGCATTTTGGATGCATTGCAACCACGCCGGCGATCGCCACACGCTGTTTTTGTCCGCCGGAAAGTTTGTTTGGAGAATTTTTGCGATATTCCCACATGCCGACACTTTTGAGACTCTCTTCAACTCTCTCCCAAATCTCCTCGGTTGGTATTCCCATGTTTTCCGGTCCGAATCCGACATCTTCTTCGACCACCGTACCGATGATCTGGTTGTCCGGATTCTGAAATACCATCCCGGCCGTTTTACGTACCTCCCAGATATTCTTTTCATCCCGCACATCCATACCGTCCACATACAAGGTACCGTCTGTCGGTGTCAAAATCGCATTGATCTGCTTGGCAAGCGTGGACTTTCCGGAACCATTATGCCCCAGAATTGCCACAAAATCGCCTTTTTTCACATCCAGATTCACACCGTCCACGGCACGGATCGTCTCTTCGACTTCCCCATTTTCGTCATACTTTTTATATTCAAATGCCAGCTTCGCCGCCTCAATGATTCCCATGGTCCACCATACTTTCCTGTATTTTTAAGATACTTTTACGCAAGTTTTCGGAGTGCTTTTTTGCACTCGCATTTTATTGTAAAGGATTTAGATGTTAATTACAAGTCTCTTCCAGCTGTTTTTTTAAATATCTTCCGACTACTGCCGAAAAATTATCAATTCTGCGGATATAGGCAAAATCTTTGCCGAAAATTCTCCGCTCCGCCTGAAGATCCCCTTCCTCCCCAGTAAAAACACCGAGTACGGATACACCCGCATTTCGCAGATGCCGTACTTCCATTGCCGTATCTTTTGTGCCATAATCACCGAAATAAGGCCTGGGATTGCGGCTGTTCGGGCGATTGACTACAATATCATTTGGTCTTCCGTCACTTAACACGATCAGGATTTTGTTTTCTTCGTCTCTTTTCAGAAGCCCTGCGGCTGCAGCACGCACAGCCAGTCCGTCCCGGTTGTTGGAAGAGCCGTAAAATTCAAAAATACGCAGGTTTGCTTCTCTTCCATCCTCGTATTCCCGAAATCTCCGCATGACCGTATAATCCCAGAACGTGCAGAAACTCATAACCCGGTGTGGGATTCCAACATTGGTGAGTGCCTCACTGATCATAAAAGCCTGCAGTGCCACATGGCTCTGTCTGCTTCTCTGGGAACCGCTGCCGTCGATCAGCACTTCAACCACAAAATCGGTATTATAACGCCTGCTCTCCTGCAGAAACAATTTTCTGTTCTCTGTCCGTCCGATATTCCAGAGGCGATTTGGCAAGATTCTACCAGATTCTCCCACATAGGTTTCTTTTTCGTTCCTGGCTACCAGTGCACGTTTTAAAACATTGGTCAGCATATCAATATTCTGTTTTGCCATTCTGCGGTTCTGCTCGTATACACGCCAGTTGACTTCTTTCGTCCTTCTGGCATACTCTGACTGGGCGTTGACTTTCACCATATTTGCAAGGATCCCATCTGTAAAATATAAAGTACAGTCTGCATGTGCCCCTGTGCAGATCTGATGGTTGATGCGTTCTGCCTCCAGCGGTGTCAGGTAACTCCTGCCATAATTGAGTTCAATGTAACTGTTCATTTTTGCAATTGCTTCATCATCCAGCCCGATCACCTGCGTACTGCCCTTTTGCTCCTGTTCCTTTTTTTCTTTTTCCTTCTCAGAAAAAGAAGTCATGGCATCTGCCAGCTGATGCTGCATCCTCCGATAAGCATCTTCCGCCGCTTCTTCTTCCAGAAAATCCTGCCAGTCAAAGCCGGATAATTCTTCTGTGCTGACGGAAAGGACTTTTTCCAGATCTCCGACTCTCTTTTCAAACGTCGGATCCACCATCTGATTGTAAAACCAATCAACCGCCTGCACCAGTTCTTCCGTTTTCTGTGCCTGTTCCAGCCTTTTCAGCTGTTCAAACGGGCGGATCACGCGGCTGTCCGCCGGAGCACGCCCGGTCAGTGCTTCTCTCATATAGGCAAGTTTGACTTTTCCGGTATACGTGTCCAGCATTTTTTCAAAATCGTGGTCCATGATTGCCTCAAACGCTTTTTTGCGGATATCCGGGACACCGGGCCGCTCCTTTGCGATCTTGTCATGGCATGCCGCCTCCACACAGATCTGTCCCAATGTCACAAGCTGACTTTCATCTGCCCCGAGATACACTTTTTTCAGAAGATAGAGTGCAAAAGCATCCTTGTCAAAAAACCTGGAAAAAGCTCCCTGCTTGATGGCATCGTAAATAGAAATGTATTTTGATTTGTAAAAAGATGTCACATCCGGCTTCGTATCCAGATCATAATCTCCGCTGATCGTCCACATCAGGTTGCGGATGCGGTTCTCAATCTCAAAACTGCCATGTTCCAGCTCTTCGTTTGTCAATCTTCAAACACCTCCGCTGCTTCAAGCGATGACGGGATTCTGGTCATAATGATATCTTCTACCATCTCCCTTTCGAACAGGTCAAAGCTTTTGTTGCCCACGCCCATATGGATTGCCCGGATCGGAGAAAGTCCGATCTTCATCAGCCCGATCGCCGCCAGGAGCCCTCGAAGATCCAGTGCTTTGGCAGAAATCTCGCTGTTCTGGGCTTTTGTCTGAAGATCCAGAAACAGACCGACAAACTGCTCTGCCGCAGATTCTTTTAAGGTTGGATACATGCTCTTTAAAATATGATTCAGAGTTTCCTCATCCGGTGACGGCATATTGATGACCACAAATCTGGAAACAAGTGCTTCGTTTAACTCTTTTGTGCCGGCATAGCCATAGTTCATCGTACCGATAAAACGCGTAGCCGGATGAAGTGCAACTCTTTCGTATCCCGGCACATCAATTGCTCTGCGGTAATCCAAAGTTGCATGCAACACCGATACGGCATCGTTTTTTGCCATGTTGATTTCATCAAGAATCCCAAAACCTCCGGTTTTTGCACACTGGATAATCGGACCTTCCCGCAGCTGGACTTCGTTGTTGCGGAACGTATCCGTACCGATCAGTGTACTGCTGTCTGTATTGACATGAAAAGAAATATTATAAGTTGGCCTTCTAAAAAGCCAGGCAAGATTTTCTGCAAGAATATTTTTCCCGGTGGCCTTTCCGCCGCAGAGCAGCACGTTTTCGCCCGCTAACAGAGCCGCGATCGCCATTTCCAGAACCTCTTTTCCGAAAAACGGGATCTGCGGACGGATGCAGCGTTCTTCTGCCGCATCGCCCGTATCATTTTCTCTTCGAAATTCCATAAGTTCTTCTAAAATATGCCCGGAAATGCCCTGTTCTTCCAGCCTTTGTATCTCTTCTTTTAAAATCTGCGAACTTTTCTCTGTATTTGATATCATATCGTCTGTCTCCTTTTTTCTCCCTGTCCGGGTTTTGGTGTGCCGTCTCCTCGCAGTTCTTCAATAAATCTGGAACAGGACAGCTCCTGCCCATAGCGTTCTTTTGCATAATACAGATAGAGCTTGTCTTTTGCCCGCGTCATGCCCACATAAAACAGACGGCGTTCTTCCTGGATATCCACATCCATTACTGCTTTCCGGTGCGGCATATTGCCTTCCACTGCATCCACAAGAAATACCACCGGAAACTCCAGACCTTTGGCACTGTGCAGTGTTGTAAAAACAACCGCCTTTGCTTCTTCTTTCTGCTCACTGCTCTTTTTCTGCAAAGCTTCTTTATATTCTTCCATATGGACATACCAGGCATCAAAAGTATCAAAACTTCTGGCTGCTTCCTGAAGTTCATCTAAAACCTCATACAGCTCTTCCGGCTTGATCCTGCGAAACTGTGCATATTCTCTCAAATATTCTTCATATCCTACCGCATGCCTGATATAATTGATCGCCGCATAAGGCTTCATTTTCGCAATACAGGAAAGATCATATTCCAGGCGGTCGATCCGATCTTCCATCCAGTCCCGCCCCTGACATTTCTGCCGCAGTCCTTCCAGTGTAACCGTCTGGGAATCCAGATAATCACGGCTGATATAACGGTTCGGACGGTTTATGATCTGCAGAAAATCTTTCCGGCTGCGATTTCCGTTTGCAATGCGTATGTAGGTAAACAGATCGTTTGCGATCCAGTGTTCGTAAATATTCGGCAGTCCGTCCCGCATCCGGAACGGGAGGTTGTATTCCATGAATTTTTCCAGATAAATACGTGCTCCGGTATTCGTCCGGAACAGAACTGCGATCTCCTGCGGCTCTCTTCCGTCTCGCAGCATATCCTGCACTTTTTTGACAACCGCCAGAGCCTCCATTGCCTGATTCTGAAAGAAAGAGATTGTGATCTTCTCTCCGTTTCCGCGGATGCCATGTGTGCTTTTCTGAAAACGGTTGGTGTTGTGAGCGATCACCCTGCCGGCTCCTTTGATGATGCACTCCGTCGAACGGTAATTCTCTGCAAGCTGGATCATCACAGCTTTCGGAAAATCTTTCTGAAAATTCAACATAATCTCCGGCTTTGCACCGCGAAAACGATAGATAGACTGGTCATCATCGCCGACGATAAACAGATTGTTTCCAGGCTGTGCCAGAAGTTTGACCGTCTCATACTGGATCGCATTGATATCCTGAAATTCATCGATCAGAATATAGCGGAAACGTTTCTGCCATCCCCTGCAGATATCCGGTCTTGCTTTTAACAGTTCGTAAGTGCAGACCAGCATATCATCAAAATCCAGTTTCCGTTTCCGTATCAGAGCCTGCTGATATTCTCTGAAAATACTGCGGAACACATCTTCCGGGCAATTAGAAGAATAATAATGCTCAAGCGATATCCGCTCGTTTTTGATCAGACTGATCTCCTCTGTGACACCCAAAAGAAACTCCTTCTCATCTTCGATCTCCAGATCCATCGGTTCCAAAATATCACGCAGGATCGTATATTTCTCTTCTTCTCTTAAAATATTTTCTGCCGTATAGTGATAGGCAGCTTTGAGGATCGTAAAAAAGACCGCATGAAAGGTACCAAAAGTAACCGGTGCATAACGTCCCTTCATTGCATTGTGAAAACGCTCCCGCATCTCGATGGATGCTGCTTTGGTAAACGTGATGACCAGGATTTCCGATGGGCTGATCCCCTGCTTTTCGATCAGGTATTTTGTTCTCTCGGTGATAACGGTGGTTTTTCCGGAGCCAGGCCCTGCAAGACAGATGCAGGGACCTGCTCCATGGGCGACTGCCCTGGACTGAGTTTCACTCAAACTCATAGATTATTTCTCCAATTTCTCTATTGCCGCATGGATGCGTTTGATGGATTCTTCTTTTCCAAGAATCTCCAGGATCTCGGTTGCACCTGCCGGTGTTGTCTGTTTACCGGAAAGAGCAGTACGGATCGGCCACATGATATACCCGGTCTTATATCCATGTTCTTTACCGAATGCTACCAGTGCCTCAAACAGTGCATCGTTGCTGTAATCATTCTGTGCCTCAAGCAGAGGAAGTACTTCTTTTAACAGGTTCAGAGAAGTTTCCTCTGTTGTTTTCATTTTTTTGTGGCAATACATCTGTGTATCATACTCCGGAACTTCTTCATAAAAATCGATCAGCTCTTTGATCTCCGGGAATACTTCGATACGTGTCTTAACCTGAGATGCGATCTTTTTCAGATCCAGATCTTTGTGGATCGCTTCTTTCAGATATGGCAGTGCACGCTCGTAGAATTTATCAAAATCCATCGCCTTGATATATTCACCGTTCATCCATCTTAATTTGCCCATATCAAAAACAGCCGGTGATTTATTCATATGATGATAATCAAAAGCTTCTACCAGCTCCTCCAGAGAGAAAATCTCACGGTTGTCAGACGGACACCATCCAAGCAGTGCCACATAGTTTACAACTGCTTCTGTCACAAATCCCTGCTCGATCAGGTCTTCGTAAGAAGAATGACCGCAGCGTTTGCTCAGCTTTTTATGCTCTTCGTTTGTGATCAGCGGGCAGTGCACATAAACCGGAACATCCCAGCCAAATGCCGCATACAGACGATTGTATTTCGGTGAAGATGACAGATATTCATTTCCTCTTACCACATGAGTGATGCCCATCAGGTGGTCATCAACTACATTTGCAAAATTGTAGGTCGGATATCCATCAGATTTAATCAGAATCATATCATCCAGCTCTGAGTTCGGAACTTCAATCTTTCCGTAAATCTCATCTTCGAAAGAAGTCGTTCCTTCATTCGGGATGTTCTGACGGATAACATACGGAACGCCTGCTGCCAGTTTGGCTTCTACTTCTTCTTTGGAAAGATGCAGACAGTGTTTGTCATAAACAATAATTTCTTTTCCGGCAACTTCCTGTTTTAAAGATTCCAGACGCTCTTTGCCGCAGAAACAGTAATATGCTTCCCCTTTTTCAACCAGCTCTTTGGCATATTTCAGGTAAATGCCCTGTGCCTGACGCTCGCTCTGTACATACGGACCAACGCCGCCATCCAGATCCGGACCTTCATCATGAACCAGACCTGTCTCTTTGAGTGTATGGTAAATAATATCCAATGCACCTTCCACGTAACGCTCCTGGTCGGTGTCCTCTATACGGAGAATAAAGTCTCCTCCTTCATGTTTTGCAATCAGATATGCATATAATGCAGTTCTTAAATTTCCTACGTGCATCCTTCCTGTCGGACTTGGTGCAAAACGTGTTCTGACTTTGCTCATATCTTTCCTCCTCATCCTTGGGCTTTTCTATGCTTCCCAAAACGTCATTTCACTTCATTATATACTCTGTTTTGTAATTTGTACAGAGAAAAAAATCCCCGGAATTCTGAAAATAGACAGATATCTGCATTTCCAGAATTCCGGAGATTTTACTTTAGTTCTTCCATAATGTCCGCCACATGCTCCAGTTTTTCTGCCTTCCAGGCATTTGCCCCACAGAACAGCAGTGCTTCGTCCAGATTTCCTTTCGCCGCCGCGATCAATGCACGTGTGATACAGTAAGGGATTTCTTTTGGATTACAGTGTTCCAGGCAATGGAGACATTTTTTATCAATTTTATGCGAACCATGTTTGATAAAGGTATTGAAAATAGCACGCCCCGGCATGCCGACAGGGCTTTTGACAATACCGATCTGTTCTTTTTTACAGTCGATGTACGCCTGTTTATAAGACAGATCTGCGTCACACTCGTATGTCGTGACAAAGCGTGTCCCCATCTGTACGCCATCCACGCCAAGTGCCAGAGCCCGATCCATATCGGCACGGTCATAGATCCCGCCTGCCAGCACGACCGGTATATTTTTGTGGCTGTCCGCTTCGATTTCTCTTACCACGGTCAGGATTTTTTTTACTTCCTGTGCATAGGTCTCATCCGTAAACATTTCCAGCTGTTCCCGGTGAAAGCCCAGATGTCCGCCTGCTTTTGGTCCTTCGATCACCAACAGATCCGGCACAACATTGTATTTTCTTTTCCAGATCCGCAGCATCACTTTGGCCGCTTTTTCTGTGGAAACGATCGGTGCGATCTTCGTGTTGCTGCCTTTTACATATTCCGGGAGTTTTTCCGGAAGCCCTGCCCCGGAAATGATCAGATCCGCCCCGGCTTTTACAGCAGCCTTCACGTAATCTGCATAATCTTTTGTGGCAACCATGATATTAAATCCGACGATTCCGCCGCCTGCAAGTGCTCTTGCCTTTGCAAGCTGGGACTGTATGGCACGCAGATTCGCTTCTTTTGGATGTTCTTCAAAATCTGGCTCTCGAAATCCGATCTGTGCGGCAGAAAGGATACCGACACCGCCATTTGCCGCCACACTGCCTGCCAGATGCGAAAGACTGATCCCAACACCCATTCCGCCCTGAATCACCGGAATCCTTGCAGTTAAGTCTCCGATTTTTAATGGTTTTCTGTCCATATATATTCCGTCCTTTTGTACGATGTCAAAGTCAGACATCTAATACCTGCGAAAACGCTCGTAGCGTTCTATGGCAAGCTGATCTTCGCTTTTTTCTTCCTGTTTTTCCAGGAAACAGAGCATATGTTCTTTCATGTTTCCTGCAATCGTTTCCAGATTTTTCTTCTGTGCCGGCTCGACTTCCGGAACGATCCACTCGATCACACCAAGTTCTTTTAAATCTTTTGCCGTGATCTTCATGATCCCTGCCGCTTCTTTTGCACGTTTTCCGTCTTTCCAGAGAATCGATGCAAATCCTTCCGGCGAAAGGATCGAGTAGGTGGCATTTTCCATCATCCAGACTTCATTTGCCACGGCAAGGGCAAGTGCCCCTCCGCTTCCGCCTTCTCCGATCACAATGCTGAGTACCGGAACTTTCAGACCTGACATCTCACTGAGATTTTCTGCGATCGCTCTGCCCTGTCCGCGTTCTTCTGCTCCGATCCCGCAGGCAGCCCCCGGCGTATCCACAAAACAGATGATCGGACGATGGAATTTTTCTGCCTGTTTCATCAGACGAAGTGCCTTACGATAGCCTTCCGGAGATGCCATGCCAAAATTGCAGCGGATATTTTCCCTGGTATTTTTCCCCTTCTGCTGTCCGATGACTGTAACCGGAATACCTGAAAGTGTGGCGATTCCGCCGATCACAGCTCCATCATCTCCAAAGCAGCGATCCCCGTGAAGTTCAGTAAAATCTTCAAAAATCTGATCGATATAATCTCCCGCCGTGCATCTTGCCGGACTGCGTGACAGTTCCACCCGCTCCCAGGCACTTTTCTCCTTTTTATTTTCTTTATCAGAGTTCTTTTCTTCTATGGGATCTGCCTGGAACATGCTTGCTTTTGATGCAAAGGTTTCTGCTGCTTTCTGACTGTGAAGCCTAAGTAATTTTCCAAGTTCTTCTCTCATATTTTTACGCTCAATAATCGCATCGATCATGCCTTTTTCCAGCAAAAACTCCGCTCTCTGGAATCCGTCCGGCAGTTTTTCTCCGGTTGTCTGACGGATCACACGCGGACCTGCAAATCCAATCAGGGCTCCTGGCTCTGCAAGGATCACATCGCCAAGCATGGCAAAACTTGCCGTCACACCACCCGTTGTCGGATCCGTCAGCACCGGAATGTAAAGAAGGCCTGCATCGCTGTGACGTCTGATTGCCGCTGTTGTTTTTGCCATCTGCATCAGAGAAATAATCCCTTCCTGCATTCTCGCCCCACCGGAACAACAAAACAGGATCACTGGCAGTTTTTCCTCTGTCGCTTGTTCAAATGCCTGCGTGATACGCTCTCCTACTACATATCCCATGCTGCTCATCAGAAATCTGGCATCGCACACACCGATTACCGTTTCCCATCCACAGATGCTTCCTTTTCCGATCGTAACGGCTTCCTTTAATCCTGTTTTTCTTCTTGTATCAGAAAGTTTTTCTTCGTATTCCGGAAAATCAATCGGATTTTTCTCTTCGATATCCGTTCCCCATTCCTGAAAGCTTCCTTTATCAAGCAGCAGGCGAAGTCTGGTCTTTGCCTTGATTCGAAAATAGTCACCGCATTTCGGACAGGTGTAAAACTTTTCTTTTACATCTTCCCGATAGACCATTTTTTTACATTTTGAGCACTTCAGCCACATACCATCCGGTACAGACGGTCCCTTCTCTTCTGGCTGCGATCCAATTTTTATATAGCCTGTCTTTTTAAACATGGATTTGAAAATTGCCATGCTTTGGCCTCCTTATTCTTTTTCCATCTGAAACTTTTTCTCTATAAAAGAAGTATCAAAATTTCCATTGATAAAATCCTCATCATCCAGAATCTGAAACTGAAAATCAAGATTTGTTGTGATCCCTTCCAGAACCAGTTCGCCAAGGGCACTTCTCATTTTCTGGATCGCCCCCTGTCTTGTCCTGTCATGAACAATCACTTTTGCCGCCATTGAATCATAGTAAGGCGATATCTCACATCCACCGTAAATAGCAGTATCAACCCTCACGCCAAAGCCACCCGGCAAATGTATCTGACCGAGCTTTCCAGGACACGGCATAAAATTCTTCTTTGGATCTTCGGCGTTGATGCGACATTCCAGTGCATGACCGCGTAACGTGATCTCTTCCTGCGTCAGATCAAGCGGCAAACCGGCTGCAATATAAATCTGTTCCTTGATCAGATCCACGCCAGATACCATTTCGGTCACCGGATGTTCTACCTGGATCCGGGTGTTCATCTCCATAAAATAATAACGCTTCTGCTTATCCAGAAGAAATTCAATCGTTCCGGCATTTTCGTAAGCTGCCGCTTTTGCGGCACGCACTGCCACCGCTCCCATTTCTTTTCGCAGTCTTTCATCCAGCACGCTGCTTGGAGATTCTTCAATCACTTTCTGATGATTTCTCTGAATGGAACAGTCACGCTCCCCAAGTTGAATGACGTTGCCGAATTTATCGGCAAGAATCTGAAACTCAATATGTTTCGGCTCTTCGATATATTTCTCGATATACATGGAATCGTCTCCGAAACCGCGGATTGCTTCCAGCTGTGCTACCTTGAAATTTTCCAGAAAATCTTCCGCTGTCTGCGAAAGCCGCATGCCTTTTCCTCCGCCTCCAAGTGCCGCTTTTATCATGACCGGATAGCCGATCTGATCTGCCGCCTCTTTTGCTTTCCCGGCATCGGTGAGTGGTCTTTCGGTTCCCGGCACAACCGGGATGCCGGCTTTTATCATAGTATTTCTGGCTTCGGATTTGTTTCCCATGCGTTCGATCACCTCTGCGGACGGACCGATAAAGGTGATCCCGCATTTTCTGCACATATCTGCAAATTTACTGTTTTCCGACAAAAATCCAAATCCCGGATGAATGGCATCTGCTTTTGCTGCAATACAGGCACTTAAAATACGTTCCATATCAAGATAACTCTCCGCTGCGGCAGATGGTCCGATACAGATGGCTTCGTCTGCCAGCTGAGCGTGCAGTGCTTCCGCATCCGCCTGTGAATAGATAGCAACGGTACGAATGCCAAGTTCTCTGCATGCACGTATGATCCGAAGTGCAATTTCCCCCCGGTTGGCGATCAATATTTTCTGAAACATCTTTCTCTCCTTTTTATCCGATCGCAAAGGTCAGCTCTGCAGATACGGCTACTTCCCCTTCAACCGTTGCCACGGCTTTTCCGATCCCGATCGGACCTTTCTTCTTGATCATTTCCACTTCCAGCATCAGGACATCCCCCGGAACCACTTTCCGTTTGAATTTTGCCTGGTTGATGGCACCAAAATAAGCTGTTTTCCCCTTATATTCCGGACACGATAACATCACAACTGCACCGACCTGAGCCAGAGCCTCAATCATCAGTACACCAGGCATAACTGGTTCCTGTGGAAAATGACCTGCAAAATAGGGTTCGTTGTAACTGACACACTTCTTGCCAATTCCATGCTCGCCCGGTGTCAGTTCTTCAATCGTATCGATCAGAAGCATCGGCTGTCTGTGTGGGATCACTTCCATGATTTCTTTTGCTTTCATCACTGACATTTTTTCTTCCTCCAAAGACGATATTATTTAATACAGAATAGTGGCTGTCCATATTCTACCATCTCACCGTTTTCCGCAAGTACTTTTTCTACGGTACCGTCACACTCTGCCACAATTTCATTCATCAGTTTCATTGCTTCAATGATGCCGATCGTCTGACCTTTTGTCACCGTATCTCCCGGTTTTACAAATGGATCTTCTTCCGGAGACGGTGCCAGATAGAACGTGCCGACCAGCGGTGAGCAAACGAGATTTTCCTCATTTTCGATATTCCCTGTAAAAGATTCTTCCGAATCATGGTTTGCAGGATTATGGGATGCGACGCTGTTTTTCCCTGCTTCCCTAAAAACCTCGCCCTGCTCTGCTGCGGTATCTTCCGTGCAGATCTTTACGACTTTTTCTTTTTTCATGCAAAGCTGAAGATTGCCTTCTTCTAAAGTAAATTCAGTCAGCCCGGATGCAGAAACTTTATCGATCAGCGTAAGAATTTTTTCGATCTCCATATCTGATTCCTCCTAGCGATACTTTTTGATCAGAATACTTGCATTGTGTCCGCCAAATCCGAAGGAATTGCTTAAGGCATAATCAAACGATTCCCTGATTTCTGTATCTGGCACATAATTTAAATCCATCTCTTCTTCTGCTTCCAGAAATCCGACGGTCGGATGGATATAACCTTCTTCCAGTTCTTTGACGCAGGTGATAAATTCTACCGCACCGGCTGCACCGAGCATATGACCGACCATGGATTTCGTGGAATTGATGCGGATGTTGTACGCATGCTCTCCAAAGGCTTTTTTGATCGCTCTGGTCTCAAAGAGGTCGTTGTGATGTGTGCTGGTTCCGTGTGCATTGATATAGGTCAGCTCTGTTTTATCAATGTTTGCCTCTGCAACGGCATCACTCATCGCTCTTGCCGCACCCTCACCGTCTTCCGCCGGTGATGTGATATGGTAAGCATCGCTGGTACAGCCATAGCCGACCACTTCCGCCAGAATATTGGCGTTTCTTGCCTGTGCATGAGAAAGTTCTTCTAAAATAACAACACCTGCACCTTCCCCCATCACAAATCCGCTGCGATCCTTGTCAAACGGGATGGAACAACGTTTCGGATCTGTCGCAGAAGACAGTGCCGTCAGAGCGGAAAAGCCTCCGACACCCATCGGACAGATGGCTGCTTCTGTACCGCCTGCCACGATCACATCGGCATCTCCGATCTGAATACTGCGGAACGCTTCACCGATGGAATGGGTTCCGGTCGCACAGGCAGTCACCACATTCAGGCTTTTGCCTTTCAGTCCCAGCTGAATGGAAACATTTCCGCATGCCATGTTAGAGATCATTAGCGGAACAAGAAGTGGATTGATCCTGGAGGCTCCACGCTCCAGCAGTCTTTTATGCTCCCGTTCCATTGCCTGCAGACTTCCGATACCGGAACCGACATAACAGCCCACACGGTAAGGATCTTCTTTTTCCATATCAATGCCCGCATTCTTCATTGCTTCCGCTGCAGCCGCCACTGCATACTGACAGAACAACTCCATACGTCTTGCTGCCTTGAAATCCATAAATTCTTTCGGATCAAAATCTTTGATCTCTGCCGCCAGGCTTGCCTTGAACCCTGTGGTGTCAAATTTGGTGATCTTATCAAATCCGGTTCTTTTTTCTTTGACACTGTTCCAGAAATTCTCAACACCGATGCCAATTGGTGTCACGGCTCCCATACCGGTCACTACAACTCGTCTCATATCTTGCCTCCTGTTTTTACATTACATCGCCATGCCGCCATCCACACAGAGCACCTGACCTGTGATATAGGATGCTGCATCAGATGTAAGAAATGCCACTGCTTCCGCTACATCTTCTGGATGCCCGAATTTTTTCATCGGAATCTGCTGTGTTGCCTGTTCTCTTATAGTATCAGAAAGTTTTTCTGTCATATCTGTCTCAATAAATCCTGGTGCAACGGCATTTACCTGAATATTTCTGCCTGCAAATTCGCGGGCTATGGTTTTGGTAAGGCCGATGATCCCTGCTTTTGCAGCTGCATAATTTGCCTGACCGGCATTTCCAAGCACACCGGATACGGATGCGATGTTTACGATTTTTCCGCTTTTCTGGCGGATCATCTGTCTTGCCGCTGCATGGATCGTATTAAATGCACCTTTTAAATTGACTTCAATCACACGGTCAAAATCTGCTTCGCTCATCCGCATGATCAGATTGTCTTTTGTAATTCCGGCATTATTGATGAGAATATCCAGCCGTCCATATTGCTTTACGATTTCTTTGACCATATCTTCTGTGGCATAAAAATCTGAAATATCACAGCCATAAACCACGGCTTTTCCTCCCGCATTTATGATCTCTTCTGCCGTCTGCTCTGCTTTCTCTTTTGAACCGCTGTAATTTACCACAACAAAAATATTTTTCTTTGCCAGTGTTTTTGCGATCTGAGAACCGATCCCTCTGGATGCACCGGTCACCAGTGCGATTTTTTCTTCCATTATCGATTACCTCTGCTTTCCAGTACTTTTTCCAGATCTTCCGGTTTTTCAATGGAAAATCCCTTGACACTGCAGTCGATCTTTCGAAGAAAACCAGTTAGCGTTTTCCCAGGTCCGATCTCCACAAATGTATCAACGCCATCTGCGATCATACGCTCCACACTCTGCTGCCATAACACAGAAGATGCTACCTGCTTTGCAAGAAGTTCTTTGATTGCTTCCTCTTCTGTCACATATTCTGCTGTGACATTTGTCACATATGGGGTCACCGGTGCCTGTACCGTTACCGTTTTTAAGACTTCTGCCAGTTTTTTTCCTGCCCCTTCCAGCATTGGAGAATGAAACGGACCGCTGACCTTGAGCGGCAGCACCCTTCTTGCACCGGCTTCTTTTAAAGCCATGCCCGCTCTCTCAACAGCAGTATCTTCTCCTGTGATCACGACCTGCCCCGGACAGTTATAATTCGCCACCGAAACTCTGCCTTCTGTTTCCTGACAGATTTTCCGGATCTGTTCTCCATCCATACCGATCACAGCCGCCATCGCTCCGCCTGTCGGAACTGCTTCCTGCATAAAAATGCCTCTCTGACGCACCACGCGAAATGCTGTTTCCATATCCAGCACACCGCTCGTGATCAGTGCACCATATTCTCCGAGGCTGAGCCCCGCACTGACATCCGCAGCAAGCCCTGCTTCCCTCACTGCTCCAAGGATCGCTGCTTCACAGGCGAGAATTGCAATCTGCGTGTACTGCGTTTCGTTCAGTTTTTCATTTTCTTCAAAACAGAGTGCCGGAATGTCCAGCCCGGTCGCTTTCGAAGCGAGGTCAAAAATCTCTCTTGCCTTTTCACTTCTCTCATAAAATTCTTTTCCCATGCCGGCATGCTGTGCACCCTGCCCCGGGAATACAAATGCAATTTTGCCCATCTTCTATGCCTCTTTCAGAAGTTTTTTTGCCTGATCCATGATCTCTTCGATCATCTCACTGCAAGTCTGTTCCTGTTTCACCAGACCTGCACTCTGACCTGCCATAACGGTTCCTCTTGTCACATCTCCCTCCACAACTGCCTTACGCAGTGTGCCGAGCGTCATCAGCTCCAGTTCTTCAAACGAAGCCCCTTCTTTTTCCAGTTTCAGATATTCTCTGGTCATCTGATTTCTCAGACAGCGGACAGGATGTCCGGTGCTCATGCCGGTAACTTCCGAATCGATATCTCTTGCTTTCAGCACACGTTCTTTATAAGCTTCGTGAACAATGGATTCTTTTGAAACGATAAAACGTGTCCCCATCTGAACGGCATCTGCTCCAAGCATCCTTGCCGCTGCAAATCCTCTGCCATCGGCGATGCCTCCGGCTGCGATAACCGGAATGTTTACCACATCCACAATCTGCGGAACCAGTGTCATCGTCGTCTGAGCACCGATATGTCCGCCGGACTCCATTCCTTCTGCAACCAGTGCATCGGCTCCGACGCGTTCCATTCTTCTTGCAAGTGCCACGGAAGCTACCACCGGAATGACGAGAATACCCGCCTCTTTCCACATCTTCATATATTTTTCCGGACTTCCGGCACCGGTCGTAACCGCTTTTACGCCTTCTTCTGCAACTGCCTGTGCCACTTCATCCGCATGCTGACTCAGCAGCATGACATTGACACCAAACGGTTTGTCCGTCAGTTCTTTTGCCTTGCGGATCTCATCACGCACCCATTCGGCTGGTGCATTTGCAGCTCCGATAATACCAAAACCTCCGGCATTTGACACCGCTGCCGCAAGATTATGTTCTGCTACCCATGCCATACCGCCCTGAATGATCGGATATTTTATTCCAAGAAGTTCTGTCACTTCTGATTTCATGTTATACTCCTCCATCTGTTGTTACGGATTCCAAAACAGGCTTTTATGCTTTTCCTGCTATTTACGCTTACGCTTCTACGCCCTTCTGTTTCAGGTAATCCACAACACTTTCAACCGTCGTCAGCTGTTCCAGTTCTTCAGATGGAATTTCCACACCGTAAGTATCTTCCAGGGACATCACAAGTTCAAACAAATCCAGGGAATCTGCACCCAGATCCTCTTTAAAAGAACTTTCCATTTTGATCTCCTCTGCCGGGCAATTTAACTGTTCTGCGATTAATTCTTTCATTTTTTCAAACATTTTGATTTCTCCTTTATTTTTCATGGTTTTATTTGCATCGTGCCAGGATCCTGTATGCAAAGCATCCTTCTTGCCTGCAAGGTAATAGCTTTTTCCCTGACATCTTGTATTTTACTATGTGTCTCAAATATTTTGACTTTCAAAGTATAATGCAAGAAAGATCCTTTGTCAAGAAAAATATTTTGATAATCAAAGTTTTGTTTCAACCGGCAAAGATTCTTTCTCTATATGCAGTAAGCAACTGTTCTTATTTTATAATCTTTACGCTTGCTTTCTGTCCTTTTTTCTTCAGCAGCCGCTTATAAGCGGTTAACTTTGTTTTCGGAACTTTAATCGTACATTTTTTATGGATACCTTTCAGTGCATTTTTTCCGACACTCTTCAATGATTTTGATTTTATCGTGATCGCTTTCAGATTTTTCGCTCCGCTAAATGCACCGGCACCAATTCTGGTCACTTTACTTCCAATCGTAACTTTTTTCAGCTTTTTGTTGTTTTTAAATGCATTTTTGTCAATTGCAGTTACTTTATAACGTCCGTCCGCCAGTTTTACACTTGCAGGCACGTTAAAAGATGTATTTTTATCATTGATTGGTTTTACAAATGTAACGGTTCTCTTGCTTCCGGTTCCGGTGATACGATAAACACCTTTTCCTGTTTTTTGTTCACTGCCAACCGTCATTGTGGAATCCGGTGTCGGTTCCTGTTTATCCGGAACAGATGGTGTTGGTGTCGGCGTCGGATCCGGTGTTGGTGTTGGATTTGGTGTTGGATTCGGTTCCGGTTTTGGATCTGGATCTGGCGTTGGATCTTTTGGAATTTCTACCGTAACGCTGCAGGTCGCCGTCTTATTTCCATCCACCGTTGTAACCGCTACAACAGCTGTTCCGTCTGCTTTTGCGGTAACTTTTCCTTCTGCATCTACGGTTGCCACCTCTTCATGGTCAATCGAAAAGTTCACCTGCTTATTTGTTGCATTCTCCGGTGCCACGGTTGCTGTAAGCTGTACGGTCTGGCCTTTTTCTGTCAGTTTCACTTCCGATGGATTCAGCATAACATCCTTAACAGCAACAATAGACTCACCGATCACATCTGCCAGTTTAAATTTCGCCTGCTTGATGTAACATAAGTCAGTCTTGACATTATAACCGCTGCCGTCACTACCCTGCCAGCTCTGTGAAAATTCTTTGTCCCAGTGTCCGTAAGAATCCATAACAAAAGTTCCATCCGGTAAAACGACCATTCCGGTATATCCGGTATCCCCGGAGTAACGGTTATTTGCCCAGTCCTCACAGAGCAGGATATGACACTGTCCGTCATTTTGTTCCATCAGATCTTCATAAGTTCCTACCCATGCAACCCAGTCACCTGCCATCCAGTCATTCCCACCGTCAAACTGATTGTTTTTATTGAGGTCATACTGGATTTCACGGAATGTGATCACCAGTTTGCCGCTGATCGGATCACACAGTGCTTTGTGGCGTTCTCCGGCAAGGGATCCCGGAAGATCCATCGGCTCAGACCAGGTTTCTCCTTCATCATCTGAATAGATCAATGTGGACGGATTGTTATGGGACTGGCTTCTTGCCAGCCCGACAATGCGTTTTCCGTCCGGTGAACGGAACATTCCGATCTCGCACATTTGATACTTGCTCTCTGTTGTACGATATTCATTCAGATAAGGTTCCGGATCGGACCACTGTTCATTTCCGCTCTCGTCAAAGGTCAGATAGGTTTTGTAGTTGACATAGTTTACATCATGGTAAACGCCCATCCATTTCTGGATATTGTTTCCGTTTTTATCTTTTAACTGTATAAGGCTTGCCATCGCAACGATGGTATAGTTTGTGGTTCCGTCTTTTTTCTTTTCATGCCAGTTTTTATATTCGCTCCATGTCTTTCCGCCATCGTCAGAATAGGAAGTATTCCATCCGCCAATGTGACCGTTCGCATCCGTCTCACCATTTCCCCAATTTGGCAGACCTGTGATCAGCATCAGCCTTGTCGTTCCATTGTCCAGATGCAGTTTATAAATCGTCGGTGTCTCCAGCGATTTTGTCCAGGAGGACGGGATATCGGTCTTTTCCGTCCAGGTTTCTCCGGCATCCTCACTTACCTTCATAACCAGTTTACCATGTCCGTGTCCGACCGGATAAACTGTGATCAGCGTACGGTTGTCATCCAGCATGACCATATCCGGCTGACCAAGGTAACGTCTTCCTTGTGCATTGGTTTCATCTTTATCAATATCAGAAAGTTTGGAGTCATCCAGCTTATAAACCGGAACTGTATTATGGATCGTGATTTCTTTGATAACACTGATCTCTACGGTTTCTTCATAACCGGATGCTGCATTTTTCACAAAGATCTGCGTCGTACCGCGTTTCTTTGCCTGTACGGTTCCATCTTCGCTTACGGCTGCGATCTCCGGATTTGAGGAGGTATAAGTGATCGTTTTATCTTCCTGATCACTGATCAGATTTGTCACGATCTGCCAATTTTCACCGACTTTCAGTTCTTTTTTGGTTTCGGAAATATTCAGTCCTTTGCCCATCATACCCGCCAGAATCTCATTTTCCGTGAGTACGCGGTTATAAATTTTCAGTTCGTCAATCTTACCTTCAAATCCGCTGCCGCCGAAAAGATCAGCCGGGCAAGGGAAATTATTTGTTTTTGTCCAGGTATTTGTCTGAACAAACGTTCCGTTTACATAGAGAGACAGACCGTTTGTCTTATCCTGTGTCCATGTCATATGTACCCATGTTTCTGCCGGAAGTGTATACTGAAATGTCAGGACATCACCGCTTCCGGTTCCTACATGTACACCGGATTTCAGATTGGAGGAACTGATCGCAGCATCGAAAGAATATTTTCCATCGCTGCTCATCAGAACAGAACTTCTCTCTGAAAGAGCCTTACTGTATACCCAGTAGCTGACCGTCCACGCATCGTTTGTAACAGAAGCATTCGAAACGGAAGCTCCTGTTGTATTTTTCTCAACTTCAAGTGCACTGCCGGATTTTCCGGTACTGATCTTTCCACCGGAAATCACTGCATTTCTGCTGCCCCATTCATCTGCGATCAGACCGCCGCTTATGTTATCAAAAGAATAATAAAATATCTTATCTGCATCTGTTACTTTACTGTCTGTGTCTCTCGCTTCCGCCCGCAGTACCTGTGACATAAACGGACAGATCAGCAAGATTGCCAAAATGAACCCGAATATCGACTTTTTCATTCATTTCCTCCTTTTTTCTTTTTCAAAACGATCTCTGTTTTTATAATATAATCCGATACGCACATCCTTTCCTGGTGATTTTGTATAATAGTTTTTGTTTATGATAACTGTTTTTTGGTAAAATGTAAATATATTTTTTCTTTCTTCTGTCTGTATTTTGCATATTGTTGTGCGAACAAATTTCGTGATATTTTACTCTTGACAAAAATACAGCCGTGAACTATACTCTCCAGTCAAAAGAGGTGAAAAAAATGTATCAGGCAATCAACAATCCTGTCAATTATGGTGGTTTAGAGCTGAAAAACCGCATCATCTTCGCACCTACCACATTCGGTCTGTCTGACGAAGAATATTTTGAAAAAATTCGAAAAATCGCCGCCGGTGGCTGTGCCATGATCATTGTCGGTGATGTACCCGTAGGAAAAAGTACTTTTGAAAAATCTCTCTTTGATAAAAAAGGCTTTGCCTATTATCAGAAGCTTGCCCGGATCGTTCATCAGGAAAACTGCCGTATCTGTGCTCAGCTTCATCAATCCGACTCCAATATGCTCGCCATGCTGAAATACGTCCCTGGCGTTCTGTCCAAAAAAATCACAATGCAGCAACTACGTACACTTTTAAATAATGAAGTTTCTCCTTATATCACAAAAATGTCCCAGCACAAAATACATAAAATCATACAGGGATTTGGAGAAGCTGCTGTACTGGCAGTAAAAGCCGATTTTGATATGGTTCAGGTTCACGGAGACCGTATGTGCGGCAGTTTCAGCTCCGTCATCTTTAATCATCGCACGGATGAATACGGCGGCAATGCCAGGAATCGTGCACGTTTTGCCACAGAAGCCGTTCAGGCCATACGCAAACGTTTGCCGGATCTTCCAATCGATTATAAACTGGCTGTCCGTCAGGAAAATCCGCACTATGGAAATGCCGGTGTGCTTGAATCTGAGCTTGGAATCTTTATTCCTTTGCTGGAAGACGCCGGTGTAACCAGTTTTCATGTCACTCTTGCAAATCATTCCAGTCTGGAAGATACCATTCCGCCGGCAAATCATCCATATTTTAAAGAACAGGGATGCTTCCTGAAATTTTGCGATGAAGTCCGGAACTATACAGATAAGCCAATCACCGGTGTTGGCGGTCTGAACCAGCCTGATTTTATAGAAGAACAGCTTGCAAACGGCCGTATCACCTGTGCCGCCATGAGCCGTCAGCTGCTTGCTGACCCTGAATGGCCAGATAAAGTAAAAAATAGACAGATCACAGAAATTCATCGCTGTGTTCGCTGCAATAAAAAATGTCTCGGAAGCTTACAGCAGCATCAGGGCACACATTGTATCTACGAGAAAAATTTAAGTTAACAAAAAATTTCACAGCAGCAAGTCTGTGGCAATTATGGGGGTGTCAAAAAGGGCGGCCCCTCTATTTATGATATCAGTTCTTCACCAAATCTCTGAACATGTGTGATTTATACTCTCTCCACTTTCTTAAGGTAAATCCATCCTGCCCCGCTTTTCAGCTTTCCAAATCCATTTTTTTCTTCGGTAATCTCAAAAACTCCTTTTGAAATCTGTTTCACACGGCGATAAGTTTTTGCCGGTCCGCTTCTGACCGGAATGGTTCCGGTTTTAACCTGCACTTTATATGGTAATTTCAAAGAGACATAAACTTTCTTTCCGGAAGTATTGTATACACGATACCCGGCATATTGATCCGCACACTGTTTCGCCTGTTTCAATGTCTTAAATGCTCCAACCTGACTGCCGGCATTTTTCCAGGTTTTGCGGACACGATACCAGACTTCCGGCACCTGCTTTTTCGTTTCATGATCCGCATTTTTTGCCGAAATTGCCTTTTTGAAAGTGTCCCAGGTGCTTTTTCCTTCATTATATACATACGGATTCGGACAGATTTTCCCTGTCACATCATAATGGCGTATCACATGATCTGCCGGAATGTGATATTTTTCCATCAGATACCGGACCAGCTCAATAGTTGACTGCACCGTCTTATTTTCGAAATACCAGTCCCTGTCCGTTGCTCCAAGTGTTTGTGTTCCCCTTTTTCGCACGCACATTTCAATCCCGATACTGTTGGCATTTCTGCATTCCGGATGTTTATAGCTACTCGCCCCGCAATGCCAGGCAATGTTCTGATCTTCCACACACTGCCAGATTTCACCGTCAAACCCGACAAAATAATGTGCCGATGATCCGCGGTCCCTGCCTCCGTAATAGATGCAGTTCTCTTTTGCTCCGCCCAGTGCACCAACGTAGTGAATGACGATATATTTGATTCTGGAACTGTTCCCGGGTGTATAGTTATATTTTGAAATCATACGATTAATTTTGTTCATATTACACATACAATTCCTTTTTCTTTATTGTATGCAGCTTTTTTGTAAAAGCTTATCCGGATGATTTATTTCTTCTAAAAATACTAACCGGCAATTTTCAATTGCTATACATATCATGCATATAAATCAATACTTTTTATTTGTGTTGATTATTTTATATTGATTCATCTTCATACTTATATTATACTAAATTCAAACCATATATTTTTATTTTCAAGCAAAAAAATTCCACGATTTCATTATTTGAAAACGAAGTCGCTTCATAGAAACAGAAAACGAAATCTTTTAAGTGCATAAGTTACCTATTTTGAAAGGAGTTGTTTATTATGATGTATCCGTTTATGACATTAAATGATGATACGGAAATTACACATTCTGAAATGAAGATCGACGGAACAGTAAAAGTATATATTGAAACACCAAATGACACCGGCGGGTTCCATCATGCTACTTGCTGGCTTCCAGAATACAAATGGCAAGATATAAAAGGATACAGTAATTTAGAAATTGCTTATTTCAAAAATTATATTGCGTCCGTCTCTCATATTATTATGGAATTATCTCGCACAGGAGGTTTTAATGCACTATACGAAAAAGCATCTCCAGATTTAGAATCTCTAAAAAATTATCAAATTGATAATCCGAAATATCCGACTCGTATCGCTCAAACCGAATTGTCAAAAGAGCATTCTTATACTACACAAGACATCGATGCACTTCCGGAAGGCAAACGTGCGGAGCTAATCAATGGTCAAATTTATAATATGGTATCACCAAATTATATACATCAACATCTTGTTATGGAATTATCCGGAACGATTCACGAATACATCCGAAACAATCATAATGATTCTCAGGTACTTCCGGCACCTCTTGCCGTACGACTCAACGCTGATGATAAAACTTATGTCGAACCTGATATCTCTGTTCTGTGTGACTCGAAGAAAATATCCGAAAGAGGTATTGAAGGTGCACCGGATTTTATTATTGAAATTGTGTCTCCTGCTACACAAAAACGTGACTATGGCATCAAGCTTTTTAAATATCGTAATGCCGGTGTTCGCGAATACTGGATCGTGAACCCATCAAAAGAGATTGTAAATGTTTTCTGCTTCGAAAATGAAGAGGAAAATAACAACCTTTACTCTTTTGAAGAGGATATTCCTGTAGGGATTTATCCAGACTTCTCAATCAATATTCATGAATTGCTGAAATAGTTCCGGTAATTCTATCACATTAGCAAGTAATTCATCTGTAATGTAAGAGTCCGATGTTGCAGGGCTGCCGCTTTCACGACAGCCCTTTTCTGTTTTTCATATTAATTGCTTTCTATGCATCCACCAGAAGAAACAGGACAGCTGACTGGTTTATCAAAACTCGGATTGTATGCATAAAAATTCTTAGAATCCAGTTCATCCTGTAAAATGCGAAGTGCTTCACCGAATCGCTGAAAATGCACGATTTCTCTCGCCCTTAAAAAACGGATCGGATCTGCGACATCCGGATCTTTTACCATTCTCAGAATATTATCGTAAGTGCTGCGTGCTTTTTGCTCAGCAGCCATATCCTCATACAAATCGGTGATCGCATCCCCTTTTGACTGAAATTCACATGCATTAAATGGAATACCACCGGCAGCCTGCGGCCAGATTCCTACGGTATGATCCACATAATACGGTGCCAGACCGGATTTTTCAATTTCTTCTACTGAAAGACCACGCGTAAGCTGATGAACGATTGTTGATACTATTTCCAGATGTGCCAGTTCTTCCGTGCCGATGTCATTTAAAACACCCATAATTTTTCGATTCGGCATAGAAAAACGCTGGGACAGATAACGCAGCGATGCACCAATCTCGCCATCCGGTCCGCCGTACTGACTCATGATGATCTGGGCGATTCTTCCATCCGGGTTTTTGATATTAACCGGATATTGCAGTCTTTTTTCATAATTCCACATATCAGCAGCCGCCTCCTTCCCATGGCCAAGGTGTTTCTACCCATAAAAAACTCTCGCTCGCTTCATCGTCTGCGGTATCAATGGTAAGCGGACCATAATACTTTGCATATTCTTTCAGTGCGGCAACTCGACGGTTTTTGTGTTCCATGAAATAAGAAAAAGCTGCTTCGTCACACGGATGTGTGTCCAGATAAAGGAGCATATCGTTGACTGCAAAACTGCATTCATTGATTTCATTCAGCAAACTCTTTTTGTCCGGCTGTTGTCTTCTTTTGCATTCCATATTTTTGTCTGTCTGCATTTCCATTCGAGGTCGATTGTTCATCGGTTGTCTGTTATTTGCATTTCGCATACAGGAATTATTGGTTCTGTAATGATTGCAGCCATTCATCGACATCTGCCTCCTTTTCCGCAAAATGTTTTTTCAAGGCATGGAAATATGGTGCCTACTTTTAAAGCATGACATAAAGAAAACGATTTATCAAATTTCTGCCACGGAACGTATGCCATAGCAATCGGATACTGTTCCAGGCAAGATTCTTTTTCTGATCTCTGACAGCAAGAATTTTGATACTGCAACTGTGTTTCCTCCTATTAAATAATCAGTTCAATATAAGTTTATGAAAAATGATGCAAATAGTTCCTTGCAGTTTTTACCTGTTCCGTTCGGGGTGTTTCAAACGCTGAAAAGCAGTGCAGGATGGGTATATTTGAAAAAACGGAGAGGGTATAATGAAAATACAGATAGAAATACTTAAAAGAGTGTGATAGTATAGATGCGTTACCGCCTCCAATACTGGTAACAGGAAGGAGGTGAATCATTTGGATTTTCTTACTTCTCTTATTGTCACTGTTGTGGGTGGTGTAATTTGCCATTGCATCATCAAATGGTTGGATAGTGATAAATAGTCGGTAACCAGCCTATGGATTTGTTCTGCCATTAAAAAGAGAATAGAAAACCCCAGAGTTGCCGCTCTGGGGTTTTCGTTTGTAGTCGAATCATTTGGACTACCTACTTCTCTTTGCCTAATGGCATTATAGCATATGCATTCTTCATTTTCAATATGCCTTTTGATTATAGGTTATTGCAGTACGGCGGACCAGATAGCGAAATCGGTGCATCGCCACGTTATCTATTGCTGTCACGGCAGCCCCTTAATATCAGATTACTATATGCTAAGTGAAATTTTTTCCTGAAATGGTGCTCGATATGGGTTCCTTTTGACTTTAAAATATGTTATGATACATAGTAATCCTAATAGAAAGGCAGGATTTTATATGGCACAGACAAACACAAAAACCGTCAGGAGGAAACGTAAGGTAAGACTTCTGACAAGAAACGGTCAGTATTATGATTACAATCTTCTGGCCTGTGTAGTCCTTCTCACCTGTTTTGGGCTTATCATGCTTTACAGTACAAGTGCTTATGATGCCCAGGTTGAGTATGGAAGTGATACATATTTTCTTTTCCGGCAGGCATTGTTCAGCGTTGGTGGATTGGCAGCGATTTTTGTTTTTTCCATGATCGATTACCATTTTTACGCCAGATATGCCGGCTATTTTTACCTTTTCAGCAATCTTTTGCTTTTGGTTACCAAATTCATCGGTCACGAGGTAAACGGTGCAAAACGATGGATCAAAATTGGTCCGATCCAGTTTCAGTCAGCAGAACCTGCCAAACTGGCAATCATTCTGTTCCTTTCTGTACTGATCGTGCAGTTCGGCAAAAAGTTAAAAGGCTTTAAGGCACCGGCTGTTCTTTTTGCTTTTGGTGCACTTACGTTCCTTCTGACCTGGAAATTTACCGAAAACTTAAGTACCGCCATCATCATCCTCGGCATTACCTGTGCACTGATTTTTGTTGCACATCCAAAGACTGCACCGTTTGTTCTCACAGCCGGCATTGGTCTTCCTGTCGGTATCGTAGGCGTGCGTGGATATGTTTCTTCGCTTGGTGCAAGTGGAAACTTCCGTTTCAACCGTGTCCTTGCATGGATCGATCCGGAAAAATATTCCGATGGCGGCGGCTATCAGGTACTTCAGGGATTATACGCTATCGGCTCCGGCGGTCTGTTCGGCAAGGGTCTTGGCAACAGTACTCAGAAAATCCAGTCTATCCCGGAAGCTCAGAATGATATGATCTTTTCGATCATCTGCGAAGAACTTGGACTCTTTGGTGCTGTTCTTCTGACCATCCTGTTTGTTTTTCTGCTGTACCGACTGATGTTTATCGCACAGAATGCACCGGATCTACTCGGTTCTCTGATCGTTACCGGTATTTTTGCACATATCGCTTTGCAGGTCATTCTGAATATTGCCGTTGTATTGAACGTAATTCCTACAACCGGTGTTACGCTCCCATTTATCAGTTACGGCGGTACTTCGATTCTCTTCCTGATGACGGAAATGGGAATCGCCCTGAATGTCTCGCGGCAGATCCGGATAAAAGACAACTGATGATTATTTCTGCAAAGGGAGGTTCTTAATTATGATCGATCTTCATGTTCATTCTACCTTTTCAGACGGAACACTGACACCAACGCAGCTGGTAGAACATGCCATGGAAAATCATCTTACGGCTTTCGCTCTGACCGATCACGACACCGTAGATGGTCTCGGTGAGGCGTTTCAGGCTGCCGAGGACAAACCAATAAAAGTCATTTCCGGCATTGAGTTTTCTACTGAATACAATGGTCAGGATATCCATATCGTCGGTCTCGATTTTGACTGGCACGATACTTCTTTCTGCCAGGAACTGGATCATTTCCGCAATGCCCGTTTTGAACGGAATCGTAAAATGGCTGAAAAGCTTGCCGACTGTGGATTTCCGATCACTATCGAGGCTTTGCAGGAAATGTTTGGTGATGCCGTTCTGACAAGAGCACATTTCGCACGTTTTTTATATGAAAAGGGCTGTATTCCATCTATGAATGATGCTTTTTTTCATTATATTGGAAATGACGGACCTTGTTTTGTCCCACGTGAAAAGGTAACCCCGGCAATGGCCGTGCACCTGATCCATAAACTGGATGGAATTGCCGTCCTTGCACATCCAATGCAGTACCACCTTTCTGATTCTCAGTTAAAGGAACTGATCCGTACCCTGAAGCCAGAAGGCCTCAACGGGATCGAAGCCATGTATTCACGTCACTCGGTTTCTCAGGAAAACCGTGTACGCCGGCTCGCCCAGGTTATGGGACTTGCCGTTTCCGGTGGTTCTGATTTTCACGGCAGCAATATACCGGGGATTGATCTGGGTGTGGGACGCGGCAATCTTCGCATACCGGACACGACTTTTGAGAACCTCAGAAAACATCGTGACAGACAATACTAAAAGGAGTTTTTATGATGAAATTCAGAGAACGTTTTATGATGGGAGAAGTCCCATTTGATGATATCTTTTCTTTAACAGACAAATGGAACTTCAGTGATGAAGCATGTACTTTGCGTGAATATCTCGGCCTTACTGCCAAAGAAGAAGATGTGTGGATCAGCGACAGTGACGATGCCCTGGAAGAATTAATGGAAAAAGAAAAAAATACCAAGGCAGTTTTCCTGGATCTGGACGGAACGCTCTTTACCGACGAAAAGACTTTTTCTGCCGGCAACTGTCAGGCGATCGAAGAGGCTCTTGCAGCCGGACACCATATCGTGATCTCCACCGGCCGCCCTCTTGCCAGTGCGATCATGCAGGCAAAAGAACTTGGTTTTACGAAAAAGGGCTGTTTTGTGATTTCTTTTAACGGCGGTGAAATCTACGATATGTACCGCAAAAAGAGTATTTTCAAAAAACCGCTTGCAATGCCGCTCGTTCGCCGCATTTTTGACGAAGCCCTTCAGTGCGGTCTTCACTGCCAGACCTATTCCGACAGTGAGATCGTTACAGAGCACGATACCGAAGAGGTAAAACGCTACTCTTCCATCGTCAAGATTCCATACAAAGTCGTTCCGGATGTGACCGCTTTTCTGAAATCAGAACCGGTCAAAGTGCTGGTTGTAAATTATGAAAACAAGGAGCATCTCCGTGATTATCTTGAAAAGACCGCTGACTTTGCAGACGGCAAGATCAACCGTTTCTTCTCCAGCAATGAATACCTGGAGCACGTCGCTCCCGGTATTGACAAGGGCTCTGCCGTTCGTTTTCTCTGTGAATACACCGGAATCCCACTGTGTAATACCATTGCTGCCGGAGATGCCGAAAATGATATTTCCATGATCCGGGCCGCCCATATCGGCTGTGCTATGAGAAATGCCGAAGAAGAAGTGAAGCAGGCTGCTGACTATATCACAGAAAATGACAACAACCACGACGGCGTTGCCGAGATCATCCATAAATTTGTATTAAAATAAGATATCCGGATAAGTACCTCTGCAATCCGCCGCTTAAAAAGGAGATGTGCCTTTCACTGCACATCTCCCATTTTTATACGAGTTTTTCCAGTTCTGTAAGATATTGTTCAAACACCTTCAATGCCTCTTCTACCGGTTCTTTCTTTTCCATATCAACACCACAGAGTTTCAGCAGGTCGATCGGATCCATAGAACAGCCACCGCTTAAAAAGGCTTTATATTTCTCAACAATCCCTTCTTCCTTTGCAAGGATCTTGGTGCTGATCGCAATGGCCGCTGAAAATCCGGTCGCATATTGATAAACATAAAACGGTGTGTAAAAATGTGGAATCCTTGCCCACTCATAGCGGATCAGATCATCCGAAACCATTGCTTCTCCATAGTATTTCTGATTTAATGCATAGTAAGCATCGCACAGCACATCCGCTGTCAGTGTTTCGCCCTGTTCCACTTTCTGATGCATTTCCTGCTCAAAATGTGCAAACATGGTCTGACGATACAGAGTTGTGCGAAACTGCTCCAGAAAATAATTGATCAGATATGCCTTTTCTTTTTTATCTTCTGTCTTTTCCATCAGATCATGGATCAGCAGTGCCTCGTTACAGGTAGATGCCACTTCTGCAACAAATATGCGATATCCGGCATTCAGATAATTCTGGGCATGATCGGAATACCAGGAATGCAGAGCGTGCCCCATTTCATGGGCCAGCGTAAATACATGGTTTAAATTTCCCTGATAGTTCAGAAGGACATACGGATGCGTTCCATAAGCTCCCCAGGAATAGGCTCCTGAACGCTTTCCCTCATTTTCATAAATATCGATCCAACGCTCATGAAATCCTTTCTCAAGCAGGCCTGTGTATTCGCTTCCAAGAACGGAAAGTGCATTCAGCACCATATGTTTTGCCTCTTCGAAAGAATATTTTTTCTCGGTCTTTTCAATCATCGGAACATAGACATCATACATATGAAGCTGTTCTACGCCCAGCAGCCTTTTTCTCAGTTCCAGATAACGCTGCATCGGCTGCTGATGTTCTTCTACGGTGCGAATCAAATTAGTATAAACACTGATTGGAATATTTCCGCCATCCAGTGCTGCTTCCAGAGAAGAACTGTATTTGCGTTCTTTTGCAAAAAAAGCTGTCTGACGCACATTTGCATCAAAAACGGCCGCAATCGTATTTGCAAACCCTTTGTAGCCGCTATACAGGTTTGTAAACGCTTCTTTTCGGATCTCTCTGTTTTTATTTTCCAGATAATGTACATAGCGTTCCTGCGTCAGCGGCTGCTCATTTCCATTTTCATCTTTTACCGGCTGAAAGGTAATATCTGCATTATTAAACATACCGTAAATATTAGAAGGGGCACGGCCAAGTTCACTTACCCTTGCCAGAAGTTCTTCTTTCTCTTCACTGAGACTGTGCTCTTTTGTTCGCAGGATTTCTTCCAAAAATCGTCGATATTCCGAGAAAGGCTCATCCGCCAGATACTCCGTTAATTTTTCATCCGGAATCTTCAAAATCTCCGGCTCCAGAAAGGCGGACACTTCATTGACCTGATTCATCAGCACCTGTACCTTCCCGGAACATTTCTGGCTTTCGCCATTTGCCATATCCTGATGCAGAAGCTGATTTGCATATACATATGCTTTTTCAAATCTCTGATTCAGTTCACTGTAAAAATTCAGTGCCTTTTTCAGATTTTCTGCACCTTCCACAAGCGTTCCTTTGCAGGAATACAGCTCCTGTGCCAGTTTTCGGATTTTTTCAAGATCTTCACTCCATGCTGCCTGATCCTGATATAAATCTTCCAGTGCCCAGGTAAATTCTTTTGAAATTTCTTCTCGTTTTTTTACATGTTCCATTTTACGCCTCCTGCAGTTTTGCGACCACTACTTTACTGTTCTGCCGTTCATTCAGCACTGCCGTCTTCAGTATCGTAAGATTATTCTGTCTGCGGCACATTTCTTCAAGTAGTGTTCCCTGACGATTATACAGCACAAGAACAGCTCCTCTCTTTAAAAGCGTTTCTGCTTTTTTAAAAAATGTCCTATAGAATGCTTCATCTGCGGAAGCCGGCATATCTGTAATCAGTTCATCAAACAGATAGTCATGTTCAAAGGTAAAGAAGTCTCTGGCAATATAATGGATCGGCATTCTCGTCACCGCAGTATTGTCTCTTGCTTTCTGAATCCCTTCCGCATAGATATCAACACCATACAACGGATCGGCAGAACGAAAATACTTGCGTTCGATCAGCATGGTTCCGACACCGCAGAACGGATCGAGTACCTGTGCATTTTCTTTCAGATGGTCTCCGGCGATCTGCATGATCAGTGCTGCATTCACCGGGGCAATGGAAGCGGCAATGCTCTCTTTTCGGTAAGCAAAACGTTCATCTTCCATCGTATACAGCCTCAGGAACGGCAGATAACCACCTTTTTTGCTCTCGACAATGCGGATTTCAATTTCATAATCCGAAATGGAATTGATCAGCATCCGTTCGCTTTTTTCTTCCAGCAAAGATGCCGTTTTTTTCACAAATTCGCTTTTTTTGCGTTCATCCAGAGAACCTTTGTACTCGATGCGAAACAGAAACGCTCCTTTTTCCTCATGCAGACTTTGAAGCAGTTCCATGATCTCGGTGTTCCATACCGTCTGTGCCGCCGCCTCCGCCGTATACTCCCGTTCCACTTTTCCGTGAAGCGGAAATAGGAGCTCCTGCCAGGTTCGTATTTTCGCGATTTCCTGCAGATCTGCCCCCTGAATGCGAACGCCTCCGGCAAGCATGGAGACTTCACCGGTCTGGATCTGTCTTGCTGTGATCTGGCGGTTATTCCGATTGCACAAAAGGATCACATCTTCCGTCTTTTCCCCACAGAATGTATGATGTTTTGGCTTTTCATATTTTAAGATCATGCGGGAAAGAACGGCTGCTTCTTTCTGGAGATGTTTTTTCCCCTCGTCTGCCGCATAGAGCAGTTCTTCCTGCAATGTTTTCTGTCTTTTCTTTAATTTGGGAAGCATCTGTGAAAAATTCAGTTTTTCCATCGCTTTTAAATAAGACTCTCGGACAAAGAGCTGTTTTTCTTTCTCATAGGCTTCGTAGAGCCACGGAAGAACATCTTCGGATTCCAATTCTCCGAGGATCAGTGCTGCATTTTTCCGTATCTTGGCGTCTTTATCCTTTAATAGAGCTGCCAGTTTTCGAAAATCGCCTGCCAGCATATAAGCAAATGCACTTTTTTCTTTCTTATCTGCTATCAGCTGCTTTAAACAGATCAGATTTGCCCGGACATCTTCTCCCCTGCAAATACTTTCATATATATCTTTAACCATACCTTTCCTTTCTATACCTGTCTTCTCTTCCTGTTCTTATAATGGCTGCATATTTCTACTGTTCAGATTTTTGGATTAATTTCCATTTTCTTCAATATACTTTGCCACATCTTCTTTAAATGCATTCCATGCATCTTCATGCTCCACAAAATACTTTGGACAGTCTTTTCCGGTAACATCATAATGGCGGATCACATTGTCCATCGTCAGATTAAACTTTCCGCACAGAAATGCAACCAGCTCCACAAGAGACTGATACGTCACCTCCTGGAACGCTCCTGACTCATCCGGATGACAACATTCAATGGACACTGTATCGTTGTTGCGGTTGTTAGATGCATAGGCGATCTCATTTGTCGGAATGCACTGAATGATCTCTCCGTCCAGTCCGATGATAAAATTGCTGCTGACCTGATTTTCTCCGGTGTCCTTGAGGCTTTCAAAATAATCCCGATTATTCTGTGCGGTACTTCCTGGATTAGCCGTATAATGAACCACCACACCACGCACTCCATCGGTTGCAATCCCTGGTCTGGAGTATTCGTTGACAGTCAGAAGCTGCACATCAAGCTCCGGCTGTGGAACCTGTTTTACAGGATCTCCGATATCATACTGCTCCCATGCATCCATCCCTGCCTTCTGGTATGTCATTTTTTTCGTACCGGTGTTCCTGTGAAAGAAAAAGACAAAAAGCAGTACCAGAACAACTGCTGTCAAAATCACCGATACGGTGATTCTTTTTTGAATTTGCCTTTTCCTCTCTGCCATTTTTCTTCGGCTTCTGTCGTTCTCCCACATATCTGCCTCCAATGTAAAATGCGATAATTGCAGTCTGCTTTCACTCCCGCCGGCGTGCAAAAAAGAAAGGCGGATTCCTTTTTCGGGAAATCCGCCTGTTCCGCTTTTATTCATCAACGCTGTAGTTTGGTGCCTCTTTTGTGATATGAATATCATGCGGATGAGATTCTTTCAGAGATGCTGCAGAAATCTTGATAAATCTTCCGTTCTCTTTCAGATATTCAATATCTTTTGCTCCGCAGTAACCCATACCGGAACGAAGACCGCCCATCAGCTGGAATACGGTATCTTCTACGCTTCCCTTATAAGCTACACGTCCTTCAACACCTTCCGGTACCAGCTTCTTCGCATCAGACTGGAAGTAACGGTCTTTGCTTCCGTTTTCCATTGCTGCGATAGATCCCATACCACGGTATACTTTATATTTTCTTCCCTGGTACAGTTCAAATGTTCCCGGGCTCTCATCACATCCAGCAAACATGCTTCCCATCATACAAACATTCGCACCGGCTGCGATCGCTTTTGTCATATCTCCGGAGTACTTAATACCGCCATCTGCGATAATCGGGATACCATACTCTTTTGCAACACTGTAGCAGTCCATAACAGCTGTGATCTGCGGTACACCGATACCTGCAACCACACGTGTTGTACAGATAGAACCAGGTCCGATACCAACTTTGACTGCATCTGCTCCGGCTTCAATCAATGCCTTTGTAGCTTCTGCTGTTGCCACGTTACCTGCGATAACCTGCAAATCCGGGAATTTCTCTTTGATCATGCGAACACAGTTCAGAACGTTTGCAGAATGTCCGTGTGCAGAGTCCAGAACAACGACATCGACATGTGCATTTACCAGCTCCTGTGCACGATCCAGAACGTTTGCTGTGATACCAAGTGCAGCACCGCACAGCAGACGGCCTTTGGAGTCTTTGGAAGAGAGCGGATACTTGATCTGTTTTTCAATATCCTTGATCGTGATCAGTCCTTTGAGATTGAAGTTATCATCCACGATCGGCAGTTTCTCTTTTCTTGCTTTTGCAAGGATCTTTTTTGCCTCTTCCAGTGTGATACCTTCTTTTGCAGTGATGAGGTTTTCAGAAGTCATGGATTCTTTGATCTTTTTGCTGAAATCCTCTTCAAACTTCAGATCACGGTTTGTGATGATACCTACCAGTTTTCCGTTTTCTGTAATCGGCACACCGGAAATACGGAACTTTGCCATCAGATTGTTTGCTTCTTCCAGTGTATTGTCAGGGGATAAATAAAACGGATCCGTGATAACACCATTTTCAGAACGTTTTACCTTATCAACTTCCTCTGCCTGCTCCTGAATGGACATATTTTTATGTATAATACCAATGCCGCCCTGTCGTGACATCGCAATCGCCATTCTGTGTTCCGTAACTGTGTCCATTCCTGCACTCATCATCGGGATATTCAGTCTGATAGACTTTGTCAGATAAGTAGACAGATCCACCTGATTCGGAATCACTTCCGAATAGGCCGGCACAAGGAGTACATCATCAAAAGTAATACCTTCGCCTATAATCGTACCCATTTTATTATCCTCACTTTCTTTCCTGAATTTCTAACATCTGTTGTTAGTTGTCAAGTTTATCAAATTTGTCGAAACCTGTCAACCCTGTTTTCAGGCAAATTGTACTTTTCCCGGAGAACGTCTTTGCATATCCAGGAGCATTCCCTGATCTGGTTCAAAAATCAGCAGATCCTTCTGCTCCGCTCTCGGTATCAGCATGCCATAGCGCATGCCTCTTCGCCCGGCGGAACAGTCTCTGATCTTGATGTTCTTATCTTTTCGATATTCTCGAAAACGTTTTGCATCCAGCGGAAACAGAGCTTCCATATCCGCCACTTTGTAAGTACCGATGTGTTCCCGTCTCTTTTTCAGGTAAATGCAGTCAATATCCAGCTCTCCATTCAGATACAGGTATTCATACTCCAGAATGGAACCGAAAATGGATCTTGAGACTCTTTTTTCTGTGTACCAATCCTTCATACATTTTCTTCCTGCTTTCTTCTGATTTCATACTATTATATGCCTTGTTTTTTATTATACACGAAATTCTCATCTTGTAAAAGGAATTTTTAAAAAAAGCAGTTACAGATTTGTTCTCTGTAACCGCTTTTTCTTAGCTCGGTTCTTTTATTACATCATTCCGCCCATTCCCGGGGCTCCGCCTGCCGGCATTGCTGGTGTTTCTTCTTTGATGTTCGCAACACAGGATTCAGTTGTCAGGAAAGTGGATGCAACACTGGTTGCATTCTGCAGTGCACTTCTTGTCACTTTTGCAGGATCCAGGATTCCTTCTTCTACCATGTTTACATATTTCTCATTGTATGCATCAAATCCGACACCTACCTCAGATTCTCTTACTTTGTTAATGATAACAGCTCCTTCCAGTCCTGCATTTGCAGCGATCTGATGCAGTGGAGCTTCCAGTGCTTTGAGGATCACGGATGCACCGGTCTTCTCATCTCCTTCCAGAGTATCTACCAGTTTTGCAACTTCCTTGGATGCATGGATGTATGCAGATCCGCCTCCTGCTACAATGCCTTCTTCTACGGCTGCTCTTGTTGCATTCAGAGCATCTTCCATACGCAGTTTTGCTTCTTTCATCTCTGTTTCGGTAGCTGCACCGACACGGATCACTGCTACGCCGCCTGCCAGTTTCGCAAGTCTCTCCTGCAGTTTTTCTTTATCAAATTCAGAAGTTGTAACTTCGATCGTAGCTTTGATCTGTGCGATTCTGTTTTCGATTTCTTTCTTATCGCCCATTCCGTCAACGATAACGGTATTCTCTTTTTTCACTTTGACAGATTTTGCACGTCCAAGCTGGCTGATCTGTGTATCTTTCAGTTCCAGTCCCAGTTCTTCGGAAATGACTTCACCGCCGGTCAGGATTGCGATATCTTTGAGCATTTCTTTTCTTCTGTCACCATAACCTGGAGCTTTTACACCGACTACCTGGAAAGTACCACGCAGTTTGTTCAGAATCAGAGTCGTCAGAGCTTCTCCTTCGATATCCTCTGCGATGATCAGCAGTTTCTTACCGGACTGTACAATCTGCTCCAGCAGCGGCAGAATCTCCTGGATATTGGAAATCTTTTTGTCTGTGATCAGGATGTACGGATCATCCAAGACAGCTTCCATTTTTTCCATATCGGTTGCCATGTATGCGGAAATATAGCCGCGGTCAAACTGCATACCTTCTACCAGATCCAGTTCTGTTTTCATGGTCTTGGACTCTTCAATCGTGATAACACCATCATTAGAAACTTTTTCCATGGCATCTGCTACCATATTTCCGACTTCATCATCACCTGCGGAAATAGCTGCTACTCTTGCCATCTGATGTTTGCCGTTTACTTTGCTGCTCATAGCTGCGATAGCATCCACAGCTGCCTGTGTTGCTTTTTTCATACCTTTACGCAGGATGATCGGGTTTGCACCTGCTGCCAGATTTTTCATACCTGCCTGGATCATTGCCTGAGCCAGAACGGTAGCAGTTGTGGTACCATCACCTGCTACATCATTGGTCTTGGTAGCAACTTCTTTTACCAGCTGTGCACCCATGTTCTCGAATGCATCTTCCAGCTCGATCTCCTTTGCAATGGTAACACCGTCGTTTGTAATCAGCGGAGCACCATACTGTTTATCCAGAACAACGTTTCTTCCTTTCGGTCCAAGTGTTACTTTTACTGTATTTGCCAATTTATCAACACCTGCTGCCAGTGCTGTTCTTGCTTCTGAACCGTATTTAATTTCCTTTGCCATATCAATCAACCTCCAGTTAATTCTTGATTTAATCTATCCTGTTATTCAACAACTGCCAGAATATCATTCTGTTTTACGATGATATATTCTTCGTCTTCCAGTTTTACTTCATTTCCTGCATATTTTGAATAGATAACTTTATCTCCGACTTTCACCTGCATGGTTACTTCTTTGCCGTCTACCATTCCGCCAGGTCCGACTGCAACAACTTCTGCTTCCTGTGGTTTTTCCTGAGATTTGCTTGCCAGAATAATACCGGACTTTGTTGTCTCTTCTGCTTCAAACTGTTTTAATACAACTCTGTCACCTAATGGTACTAACTTCATTTTATATTCCTCCTTAAATTATAATCGCCTTATTTATCATGTTATTAGCACTCACTTTTATTGAGTGCTAACTTTAGTACATATAATAGTGAACTTCCTCAAAATGTGCAAGCGGAATTATTTTCGTATATTTATTTATATTCTCTTTAATTCTTTTTATTCCTCGTATTTTCTCATGTTTTCTCATTTTTTTGTATTTTATACTTTTTTTATAGATGATGTGGGTGTCAAAAGTAATTGTACAATCTCTTCTGATTTTAACATTATACTTAGAAAAAGAACCACTGCAAAAACTGAAAATCCCGTTTTTCTGCAATGGTTCTTTTCCTGTTTAAATCGTATAAAACAATTTTACGTTCTTATCCCTGGGCATTCTCTTTTCGTTTCTTTTTAATATCATCCAGTTCCTGAAATACCACATCATTCAGGACTTTGATGTACGTTCCTTTCATTCCGGAGGAACGGGACTCAATCACACCTGCACTTTCAAATTTCCGAAGTGCATTTACAATAACCGAACGTGTGATTCCGACACGGTCTGCGATCTTGCTGGCTACCAGAATGCCTTCTGTTCCGTCCAGTTCATCGAAAATATGGATGATCGCCTCAAGTTCTGAGAAAGAAAGTGTACTGATAGCTGATTTTACGATTTGAACTTTACGATTCTCCTCCGCATTCTCTTCATGCACAGAACGCATCATTTCCAGACCGACCACGGTCGTACCATACTCGCTGAGGATGATATCATCAATATCATATCCTTCTCCGCATTTGTACATAAATACCGTACCGAGACGCTCTCCTGCAATATCGATCGGATTGATGATCGCCTGATATTTTTTTACATCTCCGCTTTCAAATCCCAGTGTCTCCAGATTGACATTTTCTTTTGTAGATAAAACACCCAGAAAACGTTCATTCAGAAGTTCATCAATGTGGCCCCCAACTTCATCATCGATCAGTTCTTTGATTTCTTCTACGTTTGGTGTGATGCTGATTCCAAGTACTTTTCCTTTTTTGCTGATCACAAGCACATTGGACTCCAGAATTTCTGACAGTACTTCACAGATATCATTGAATACGACTTTACTGCTGTTGTTGTTGTGTAAAAGTTTGTTGATTTTTCGAGTCTTGTCTAATAACTGTACACTCATCGCTCTTCTCCCTTCTGCCTTTTTTGTCTTTTGCACGATTTCCCCTGCTATTCTTGGCATATTTTTAATTTATCATAATTCTTTTGAATTTTCAATATATTTAACGCAAAAAAGCTGCAAACAGCAGCTTTTTTTGCTTTTCTGGCGTGAAATTTCGCACAATTATTCTTTTTGAGATTTATTTTCAATATAACCGCATGCTTCATTGATGCAAAGAAGCTTATTTCCCTTCTCAACCATAAGGCCTCCGCATTTCGGACATTTTTCTTTGGAAGGTTTCTGCCAGGACATGAAATCACAGTCTGGATTATTTTCACATCCATAATACTTTCTGCCCTTTTTGGTCTTTCGAAGCACAATGTCCTTGCCGCATTTCGGGCATGCCACACCGATCTTTTCCAGATAGGGTTTGGTATTTCGGCACTCCGGGAATCCCGGGCAGGCAAGGAATCTGCCATGCGGACCGTATTTAATGACCATGTTGCGGCCGCACTCTTCACAGACAATATCGGTCACTTCGTCTTCAATCTTGACTTTTGCAAGTTCTTTCTCTGCATTTAAAACTGCTTCGTCCAGATCCGGATAGAAATTGCTGACAACCGTTTTCCAGTTGACCACGCCTTCCTCCACTTTATCCAGCAGAGATTCCATGTTTGCTGTAAAATTGACATCCACAATACTCGGGAATGCCTGTACCATGATATTGTTTACGACTTCTCCAAGTTCTGTCATATACAGGTTTTTATTTTCTTTTGCCACATAGCGGCGGTTGATGATCGTGGTAATCGTCGGTGCATAAGTACTTGGACGTCCGATTCCAAGCTCTTCCAGCGTTTTGACAAGAGCGGCCTCTGTATAATGTGCCGGCGGCTGTGTAAAATGCTGCTTTTCCTCAAAACTCTTAAAGTTCAGCTGTGTCTCTGAGGAAATTTCTTTCACGAGAAGATTTCCCTCGCCCTTTTCTTCTTCGTCCTGCACATAAACTGCCATAAAACCGTCAAATTTTTTCTTGGAGGCGGATACATGGAAACGGTATCCGGCTGCATCGATTTTAACGGAAGTCGTAGTATACTGTGCATTTGCCATACGGCTTGCGGCAAATCGTTTCCAGATCAGCTGATACAGACGGAACTGATCTCTTGTGAGCGATTCTTTTAAAACAAACGGTGTCCTCGTGATGTCCGTCGGACGGATTGCCTCATGAGCATCCTGGATCTTTTTACCGCTCTTTTTCTCCTGCACAGCTGCAGAAACGTATTCTTTTCCGTAGTTTTCTTCGACATAAGCTCTCGCTGATGCATCGGCTTCATCGGAAATACGCGTGGAATCCGTACGCAGATAGGTGATGATACCAACGGTCCCGCTGCCCTTTACATCCACTCCTTCATATAACTGCTGTGCAACACGCATGGTTTTCTGTGTGGAGAAATTCAGCACCTTGGAAGCTTCCTGCTGAAGCGTACTGGTTGTAAACGGAACCGGAGCTTTTTTGGTACGTTCTCCTTTTTTTACTTCCGCCACCTGGTACTTTGCACCTTCCAGCTTTTTCGTGATCGTATCCAGCTCTTCTTTTGAATGAATCGTTATCTTTTCTTTTTCCGTACCGTAAAATCTGGCAGTCAGCGGTTTTCGCTCTCCCGGAATCGTAAAATCGGCATCCAGGGTCCAGTATTCTTCCGGTATAAAGGCTGCGATCTCTTCCTCGCGGTCTGCAATGATCCGTAGAGTGACAGACTGTACACGGCCTGCACTTAAGCCTCGTTTGACTTTCGCCCACAGAAGCGGACTGATCCGGTATCCAACCATACGGTCCAGCATACGTCTTGCCTGCTGTGCATCCACCAGATCCATATCGATCGCACGCGGATGTTTCAGAGATTCTTTTACAGCTGTTTTCGTAATTTCATTGAAGGTAATCCTGTGGATATCTTTTTCTTCCAGTTTCAGTGCCTTTGATAAATGCCAGGAGATTGCTTCTCCTTCGCGGTCAGGGTCCGTTGCAAGATATACTTTATCTGACTTTTTTACAGACTTGCGAAGTGCTGCCAGAATATCTCCCTTTCCGCGTATGGTAATATATTTCGGTTCATAATTATTTTCAACATCAAACCCCAGCTGACTTTTTGGCATATCACGTACATGTCCGTTTGATGCTGCGACATCATAGTTAGAGCCAAGAAATTTTTTGATGGTTTTTACTTTGGTAGGTGACTCAACAATAATCAGATATTTTGCCATATGTTTACCCCTTTTTCAACTGTTTACGCCCAAAATCGGTGCAACGGCTTTCACAGTGCTTATTGTTTTTCCTCAGACCTTCGAATAATGATTTTTTACATCCTCCGCAACAAGCCCGCACAGCATCAGGCGAACCAGTATTGCACTTACTTTCTGCGGGGTGAGGTTTGTCTCATCTGCTATGCTCTGAAGATTTTTCGCCTGAAATTCCAGAACACTATACACCAAATTTTCTTCGCTTTCAAGTGCAATGTATGTTTTTTTTGTGTTTGTATGATTTTTTTTCTTAATTTTAAGACGTTCCAGGATCTGATCTGTGGAGAGAAAAATGCCGGCTCCCTGGTCGATCAGGCGGTTGCATCCGGCACTGAGTGCATCTCCGGCTCTGCCCGGCAACACCATAACATCTCTGCCCTGTTCCAGTGCCTGATCTGCTGTGATGAGTGATCCGCTTTTTTCTCTTGCCTCTATCACGATCACCAAATCCGAAAGACCACTGATAATGCGATTTCGCATTGGGAAATGAAAAGGAAGCGGACTGCTTCCCGGCGGATATTCCGATAAGACTCCTCCATTTTTCAGTAAATTCTGATACAGATCCCGGTTTTGCATCGGGTAACAGATATCCGGTCCGCATCCAAGTACCGCATAGCTCTTTCCGCCTCCTTTTATGGCAGCTCTCTGGGCAGTGCCATCGATTCCTCTTGCCATACCGCTTACAAGTGAAATATCATATCCTGCCAGCTCTTCTGCGATCTTTACCGCAAAATGTCTGCCATAGGCACTGCACAGTCTGGCACCGACGATCGCCACGGTCTTCTCATTTTCCTTTGGAAGCTCACCTCTTATAAAAAGTCCGAACGGATAATCATAAATTTCTTTTAATTTCTGCGGATAGGATGTATCTTCACAGCTGATAAAACGTATGCCTTTTTTCTGCATTTCATTCCATGCCTTTTTCGCATCCCAGGCAGCTTTTTCACGAAAAAAGGCTTTCTTATGTTCTTCATTTTTCCAAAAAACTTCACCGATTTCTCTTTCATCGGCCTGCCATATTTCTTCCGGCGTACCGAAAAAATCCAGCAGCATCTGTTTTTCTTTTCTTCCAAAGCTTAAGATACTGCAAAGCCAGAACCATTTTTCTCTCCGTTTTTCATCCTCTGTTTTTTCTTCTTTTTCCTGCATCCCTTCTGTCTCACCTCCAGATCTGCCGCTGTTCAAAAATGCGGTAACCGATCGCCTCATACAGATGTTCTTCGGCAATCTGTTCTTTCTGCTCCATATCCGCAATAGTACGTGCTACCTTCAAAATCTTATGACACGCTCTTGCCGTAAGATCCATTTTCTCATAAGCATCCCGTAAAACTTTCTTTTCTTTTTCTCCGGTCCTACAATATTTTTTAATACCCGCCGCATCCAGATCGGCATTATAGCGATAACCGGTATCCCGATAACGCTCCCTCTGGATCTGCCCCGCCAGCTCAACTCTTTTTCGTATCGTCTTGGAATCTTCACTCTTCTTTTCACAGATCAGTGCATCGTAATCTACTCTTACGGCCTCCACACTGATATCCATGCGGTCAAGGATCGGGCGGCTGATCCGGCTCTGATAACGGCGTATCTCCGCCTCACTGCAGATACATTTCTCAAGATTGGGAAAGTTCCCACACTTGCAGAAATTGGTGGCTGCAACGATCATACAGTCTGCCGGAAACACATAGCTCCCATACACTCTTGAAATATGGACTCTTCGCTCCTCAATAGGCTGCCGCAGGATTTCGATCGTTTCTCTTTTAAACTCTGCCAGTTCATCCAAAAACAGGACACCTTTATGTGCAAGACTGATCTCTCCCGGCCGCGGAATTCTGCCTCCGCCTGCCAGGGCAGAAGGCGATATGGTATGGTGCGGTGCACGGAATGGACGCTTTCTGATCAGCGGCTGTTGACTGGACAGTAAACCTGCCACACTGTAAATGGAAGATACTTCCAGACTCTCTTCCATTGTCAGGGACGGCAGAATACCCGGCATACATTTTGCAAGCAGCGATTTCCCGGCTCCGGGCGGTCCCATCATCAGAAAATGATGTCTTCCGCCGGCCGCAATCTCTGCGGCTCTCCTCACTGCACTCTGACCGTGAATATCTGCAAAATCAGGAATTTCTGTTTCTTCTATATTATATACATCTTTTTTGATTTTCCCGGGGATTGTGCCTTTCTGAAGATAGTGCAATACTTCTTTTAAGGTACTTACTCCGACAATGTGGATATCCGATACCATTTCTCCTTCTGTGCGGTTTCTCTCCGGCAGGATACAGGTATGACATCCGTTTTTTTTTGCCAGCTGAACAATGGGCAACGCCCCTTTGATCCCTTTGACTGCTCCATTTAATCCCAGCTCACCTGCCACCAGGACACCTTTTAAAGTCTCCATGGGCAAAAGCTGGTACGCTGCAAGAATGGCAAGTGCTACCGGAAGGTCATAGCTGCTGCCGTCTTTATGTATGTCTGCCGGAGAGAGATTGACTGTGATTCTTTTCGGACGAAGCTGGATTCCGCTGTTGCGAAATGCTGTCATAACCCGATCCTGTGCTTCTTTTACTTTCGCTGACAGATCTCCCACCATGGAAAATCCCGGAAGCCCTTCACTGACATCTGCTTCTACAAAAATCGGCAGACCCTGGATTCCGCAGAGGGCTGCGGATAAGACTCTGCTGAACATATTCTTTTCTCCTTTGATTCGTTGTGATAATGTGCCGAAATGGCGGAAATAATGATAGATTGTTTCCAGTTTATCATATTTTCTTTTAAAATGCAACACTTTCTTTTTAGACGTTACAGATTATTGTTTTCATTTTCTTCCATATAAATAACAGAAAGGTTCGAAAGCATTTTTTTTGTTTTCAGACAGACTGCCGCCTGAAAATCTTCTCCGTCCAGAAAGAAAAAATGATACACTTCCTCATAGGTCTTTCCATCGAGCACTTCGGAAAGATCCAGATTCGAAAGCTTCTGCCGGATGCCTGTTCCGATGCATTTCAGATAACTTTCTTTTGCCGTCCAGATTTTGCTGAAATATCTGATCTGCACGGCAGGATCTTCGATTGCGAGTAACATCTTTTTTTCATTTTCATGGCATACCGCACGGATCAGACGTTCCGTCGGATGGATCAGACGTTCTATGTCCACGCCAAGCGGTGTTTCTGCAATCCCGCATAAAATGCCGGCATCCGCATGACTGTAATTAAAACAAATCTCCGGGTATTCCGGAAAGTAAGGCTTTCCGTAGATTCCTTTTCCAATAGCCGGCAGTTCCTTTAACGAATATTCTTTTCTGATGCCGTAAAGGAGTACTCTTTTTGCCATATTGCTCTGTATTTTATGCCGTGCGGCACTTTTTTCCATTCTTTCTTTTGTTCTCATAAGATAGATCACATTCTTTTCCTCCTTCGCACAGTGTAACACGCTTTTTTTTTCCTGTCATCTGCTTTCGCGTATGCCTGTTTTTCCTTTTTCCCGAAAACAGGAACGCAGTTTGCTCAGGGCATTTTTCTCAATCCTGGAGACATACGATCTGGAAATACCAAGTTTCTGTGCAATTTCCCGCTGTGTTGTTTCCTTCTGTCCAAGGATCCCATAACGCAGACTCAGTATCTGTTGCTCCCTTTCATTTAACTGTGCCATATAATGATACATTTCACGGATTTCCTGCTTTTTATTGATCATCTCTGCCAGGTCTGTATTTTTTCCTTCCACGATATCTACCAGGCAGATTTCATTTCCTTCTTTATCCATACCGATCGGTTCGTAGAGAGAGACTTCTTTTGAAGTCTTCTTTTTTAACCGCAGCATCATCAGCAGTTCATTGTCAATGCATCTTGCCGCATAGGCCGCCAATCTGTTGTTTTTCGTATGATCAAAGGTCAGGACTGCCTTGATAAGGCCAACCGTCCCTATGGATATCAGATCATCTGCATCTTCATCCGGATGCTGATACTTTTTAGCCACATGGGCAACCAGCCTCAGATTACGTTCAATGAGAATCTGCTTTGCCTCCTCGTCGCCTTCTTTATACTTCTGGAGATAGTATTTTTCTTCTTTGACGGTAAGTGGTTTTGGAAATGTCTTCAAAGAAAAACCTCGAAGCAGATTTATATTATCATATGCTGATTTTCTTTTTGCTGTGCCTTTCCACTTTTTTCTTTTTTAATCCTGTGCTATACTGACAGAAAAGATATTAAGATCAAAAGGTCTTTTGACCCTGGCATCACAGAAAGTAAAGTTTTCACGATCACAAAGGAGATTCTTATGGCCGCACTTTTTCTTGCACCCTTTTATCTTGCGGTGTGCTTTTATGTTTTAAACTGGATGTTAAAATGGATGGCCGTCTGCAATAATATTTTTGCTCTGGCTGCTTTCCGCTATGGATTTTCTGCCCTGTACATTCTGACAGCTACCACTTTGCTGTCTTCTTTTCTGATCAAAAAGCCGGATGGACTGCATCGGACTTTAAAACACATCAGCAATCTGTGGCTGGGCACATTTCTCTATGCCCTGATCGGTATCGGCATTGCAGATTTCATCCGCATCCTGCTCTATTTTTCTCCGCTTGCCGATGCTTCCTGGTTTCATTCCAGACTGATGTTTGCAGCCACCGGCTTTTTTACCGGCGTTCTGATCCTTTTTTTTAGTTTTTATGGATTTTTTCATGCCAAAAAACTCTACACAACAACCTGGAATATCTCCTCTGCCAAAAGCTGCAGCGGACATGACACTCTGAAGATTGCCCTGATCGCCGATCTGCATTTGGGCTATAACACAGACGAAATTTTTCTGAAACGCCTTGTAAAACGGATCAACAAACTGCAGCCGGATCTGATCATCGTGGCAGGGGATACGTTTGACAATGATTTTCATGCGATAAAACATCCTCAAAAATGTGCATCCATTTTATCCGCTCTGAAAAGCACGTACGGAACTTACTGCTGCTATGGAAATCACGATCTGGACGAGGCGATTCTCGCCGGTTTTACTTTCGGAGGACAGAAAGAAAATGCCGATGAACGGTTTGAGCAGTTTTTTCACGATGCCGGCATGACTCTGCTGGATGACGAAGTCCGTCTGATCGAGAACCACTTCTATCTAGTCGGAAGAAAAGATCCTGCACGCTGCAAAAAACTGATTTCCGAAAAAGAACGCTTAACTCCGAATCAGCTTACACAACATCTGGACAAGTCCAAACCGATCCTGATCATCGACCATCAGCCAAAAGAACTTTCGCTTCTTGCGGATGCCGGTGCTGATCTGATCCTTGGCGGTCATACGCACAACGGGCAGCTTTTCCCCGGCAATCTGCTCCTGCCGCTGATGTGGGAGAATCCTTACGGTCTTCTGAAAAAAGGAAATGCCTACAGTGTTGTTACCTCAGGTGCCGGTGTATGGGGACCGAATATGCGTCTTGGAACAAAAAGTGAAATCTGTCTTGTAAAAATGCAGTTCCATTCTTGAACAGTTCTTCTTTAAGACAAATTTTCACCGATTTTATATGGTAATTGTGAAATCTTTTCACAGTTTCCATATTTTTTATTTTAGGTATGGTCATTTTTACCTGTTAGTGTTAAAATTGTAACACACGTTTGTACATCAGAAACAAATTTGCCCTTTTCAAGTCGAACGCATATGAGTTCTGGCATATTTGCACTCTGTATGCTACAACGTCTGCAACCAAAGATTCTATATTCATTCAAAGGAGAGTTCTATGAAAAAGAGAATGAAACAATTGATGGCCGTTATGCTGTCAGTTGCCCTGTGCGTTCCGGCAATCCCGGGTGCATATGGATACGCTGCCACTTCCGGCACGACCTTCACACAGGAAGAGGAAATTGCCCTTTCCGGACTTGGTTCCGAAAGAAGTACCCTTTTTAATGATGGATGGAAATTTTCCCTTTCTGATCCTTCCGGTGCAGAAAGCACCTCTTTCAATGACGGTTCCTGGGATGCCGTAACCCTTCCGCACGATTTCAGCATCAGCCAGAATTTCACAACATCCGGCGAAGCAGAAAGCGGATTCTTACCGGGCGGAACCGGATGGTACCGTAAAAGCTTTACCGTACCTTCAGGATGTGACGGAAAGTCTGTTATCCTGAGTTTTGACGGCGTTTATCAGAATGCCTATGTCTATGTCAACGGCAAACAGGTTGGTGAAAACCACTACGGATACACCTCTTTTGCTTTTGATATCAGCAAATATCTGGTATGCGACGGTCTCACAGACAACGTGATCGCTGTCAAAGTTGTCAACAAACTTCCTTCCAGCCGCTGGTATTCCGGAAGCGGTATCTACCGTGATGTAAAACTGATCGTTGCCGATCAAATCCATGTAAGCCAGAACGGCACACAGATCACAACCCCGGATATCGAAAATGGTGTCGGAACCGTTTCTGCAAAAGTAAAGGTTGCAAACAGTGGAACCTCTTCTGCAAACATCACTGTCCGCAATACCGTTTACGACAAAAAAGACCAGAAAGTTTCAGAGTCTGCCGAAACTACTCTGACGGTTGAAGCCGGTTCTTCTGCGGAAGCTTCTACAAACAACGTTGTCACCAATCCGTCCCTCTGGTCTTTGGATGATCCGACGCAGTACTATGTACGCACAGAGATCCTTTCCGGCGGCAATGTGATCGATACTTATGATACCGCATTTGGCTTCCGCTGGTATAAATTTACAAAAAACACAGGATTTTCTTTAAATGGTAAAAATGTAAAACTGAACGGTGTGTGCATGCATCACGATCAGGGAGCTCTCGGCTCTGCTGCCTACTACGATGCCATGTATCGCCAGCTTTCCATTCTGAAAGATATGGGCGTGAACCTGATCCGTGCTACACACAATCCGTATGACGAAGATTTCATCGATATCTGCGATGAACTTGGTATCCTTGTGATCGAAGAAGCTTTTGACGGATGGGAACTTGCAAAGAACGGAAACAGCAACGATTTCTCCGTTTACTTTAACAAGACTCTGACCGGTGACAATGAGATCCTGGACGGTGACACTTCCATGACCTGGGCAGAATTTGCCATCAAATCCATGGTAAAACGTGACCGCAACGATCCTTCTGTGATCCTCTGGTCTCTTGGCAATGAGATTGACGAGGGATGTTCCGGAAGTACTGCAAACTATCCGACCATCGCCGAGAACCTGATCAATTGGATCAAAGAAGTAGATACGCAGCATCCGGCGACTCTCGGAAGCAACCGCAAAACAACGAGCGGAAATATTGCCGGTGCCATGGCTAAAGTTGTTGCAAGCGGCGGTATTGCCGGTTACAATTACGCAAGCAGCAGCGATCTTGACCGTCTTGCAGACTATAACGGCGGCGTGATCCTGGCAAGTGAGACTTCTTCAGCTACCAACAGCCGCGGTATTTATGTTTCTACCGCAAACAACCAGAACGTAGACGGCAAACTCCATCTGACATCTTATGATACTTCCAAAGTAGGCTGGGGTAAAACAGCCCATGACTCTATCTGGGATACCGTAACGAAAGATAAAGTTGCCGGCGAATGTGTATGGACCGGTTTTGACTACATCGGTGAACCGACTCCTTGGAACGGTACCGGCACTGGTTCCGTATCCGGCGGCAATCCTTATCCGAACAGCAGCTACTTCGGCATCGTTGAAACAACCGGTTTCCCAAAAGATACTTACTATCTGTATCGAAGCCAGTGGAAACAGGATGACACGACCCTTCATCTTGTAACTGCATGGGACAGCGACAATATGATCAACAAGAACGGCAAAACTCCGGTATGGGTTTACTCCAATGCTGCAAAAGTGGAACTTTACCGCAATGGCAAAAAAGTCGGTACTGCAACACGTAAAGTCAACACAACCGCAGCAGGTCATAAATATTATACCTACACAACACAGTCCGATGACAGCAGCGTATGTACAACTGGGTCCGGAACAAATTCCACATCTTTGTACAGTGTATTCAACGTAGCTTACGAAAAGGGAACGATCTCTGCAAAAGCTTACGATGAATCTGGCAAAGAGATCACAGAGGTGAACGGAACTTCTTCTGTCAGCACACCGGAAGCACCGGCAAAGCTTGCTGTAAGCAAAGATAAAGAAACGATCACTGCCGACGGCAGCAGCCTGTCTTACATCACAGTAGATGTCACCGATGCGAACGGAAATCTGGACACAACTGCAACAAACAACATCCGCTTCACTCTGACCGGCGACGGTGAGATCGTTGGTGTTGACAACGGTGACCAGGCAACAGTAAGCAAATATCAGCAGGCTTCTGTCCTCACTGGCACAACTTCCGCAAACATCAATGCCTATGCCGGAAAAGCTCTGGTGATCGTACGTTCTACAAACAAAGCCGGAAACTTTACCGTAAAAGCAGAATCCGACAGTCTGACCGGCGGTGAAGCTACCGTAACAACCGTCAGTGCTTCGGATGGCAGCAACACTTCCATGACAAGCTACCGTATGACAAAACATCTGTATGCACCGGTCGGATCTTCTGACATTGAGCTTCCTGCAAGTGTGACTGCTTCTTATGCAGACGGAACAACAAAAACCTGCAAGATCACATGGGGCACCTATGACAAAGCAGTTTTGAAAACAGCAGGTTCTTTCCGTATTGAAGGTTCCTTCACAGACGGAACAGAAACCGTAGATGTTTACATAACCGCACATATTTACGGCAAGATCAAAGTTGCAGAAAATTATTCCTGCATCACAAAACCAAATACCATTCCGGAACTTCCAAAAACTGCCATGACTTACTACGCAGACGGAACTGCTTTTGAAGCACGCGAGATTACCTGGGATATGAACGGTGTCACCGCAGATACTTTCAAAAATATTGGTGACATTGTAACCATCAACGGCAAGGTTTCTGCTTTTGGTGAGACCTACCCGATCACTGCAAGCGTACGTGTTGCAGAACCGGTGGTTGACAAACACGATAACGTGGCAACTGCTGCCCTGCATCTGACTGACAACGGACCATACAATGATACACTGACAGCCATCATTGACGGAAATCGTTCTGACAATGGTTACAGCGACTCCCGCTGGAGTACCTGGGGCAAGCGAAACGATTCCACACACGGCGATGCTGTGATCACCATGGACTGGGCAACTGCGGTTGCTACCAACCAGATCAACCTGTTCTATTTCTATCAGCCAGCCACCGATTCTCTCTCTACACTGCCGACAAAGGTAAAATTTGAATATACACTGAGCAGTGGTTATGAAAACGGCGAAATTGTTTCCAATGACTGGAAAGAAATCACACCGGTCGGTGAACCGGAAGAGATCAATGATTCTTCTCTGCATCAGTGGACCAAAGGTCTGAGCTACAAATTTGCAGAAACGATCAACCCGATCGCAATCCGCATCACCTTCAGCTATACCGGTTACATCGGTCTGAATGAATGTGAGGTGATGAGTCCTAGCACTTCCTACTATGCAAAGACAAGTGCAGATCTGAGTGCGATCAAGATCGGCAATACCGAGCTTACTCCGGGAACCGATAACAGCTTCGAGATCGAAGAAACTTCCTTTGACGGACTGAGCTTCACCAATCCGGAAAATGCTTCCGTCACCGTTATCCCGGTAAGCAACCGCGAAATCAAAATTGTTTCCGTAGCTGAAGACGGAAAGAGTCGCAGAACTTATTCTGTTGTTCTGAAAAATGTACCGCTGATCCCGGAGGAAACGGAAACTCCGGACTCTCCGAAAGAAACCGAAACTCCGGATACAAAAGAAACAGAGACTCCAAACACCAAACCTGAAACACCTTCTACGGACAAACCGCAGACACCTTCCACTCCAGCTCTCAAAAAAGGTGACACCTTTAAGGTTAAAAACATCCAGTACAAAGTCCTGAATGTTTCCAAAAAGACGGTAGCCGTTGTCAAGGGAACAGACAGAAAACCGGGTAAAGTAACAAAAGTAACGATTCCAAACACTGTAAAAGATGCTGCAGGCAAAACCACCTTTACGGTAACTCAGATCCAGGCAAATGCATTTAAAAACTACAAAAATTTGAAATCTGTCATTATCGGAAAGAATGTTACGTCCATTGGCAAAAACAGCTTCTACGGATGCCAGAAACTTAAAAAAGTAACTTTCAAGGGAACTTCTGTAAAAACGATTAAATCCAAAGCCTTCAAAAAGACGGCTTCCAAAGTGACCGTAAGTGTTCCAAAGAGCATCCGGAACAATAAGAAAAAAGCGGCTGCTTTCCAGAAGAAGCTGACCAAGAGTGGCATGAGCAAAAAACTGAAACTGAAATAAGAAAGTTTGATCATCACACACAAAAAAGATGCGAGTCCATTGCGGATTCGCATCTTTTGGTTTATAAAGGACTATTTTCTTTCATTTAATTGTTTTCTCATCTAAAGCTTTTTGGCTCATCTTATTCTTTTCTTCTTAAAATATCATATGCTTCCGCTCTTCCGCCTTCCAGCTCCACATGCAGGATCTGTTTGGAATGCGGTGCACTTTCCTGTTCTTCACCGTCCTCATTGAGGATCCTCTTTACTGTAACCTCTACATTCTGACCGTCCGGTTTCATGATCTCAATCTGCTCACCGACACTGAATTTATTTCTCTGCTCAATGCGACAGCGACCTTCTGCATCGACTTCCCCGACGATACCAAGATAGGTATATTCTTTCACGTAAGTATTGTTATCGTATATCTGCGTGTTCTCATCCGGTCTTCCATAAAAGAAACCGGTCGTGAACTGGCGGTAGGTACAGCTTGCAATCTGTGTGCGGTACCACGGCATATGCTCTTCATAAAGTTTTGGATCTTCCAGATAATCATCGATCGCTTTGCGATACGTTCTCGCAACCGTTGCCACATAGAGGGCCGTTTTCATTCTGCCTTCGATCTTAAAGCTGTCAATCCCCGCATCAAGCAGATCCGGGATATGTTCGATCATGCAAAGATCCTTGGAATTAAAAATATAGGTGCCTCTTTCATTTTCATAAACCGGAAGATACTCACCCGGTCGTTTCTCTTCCACAACTGCATATTTCCAGCGACACGGATGCGTACAGGCTCCCTGGTTGGCATCTCTGCCTGTAAAATAACTGCTGAGCAGACATCTTCCGGAATAAGAAATGCACATAGCTCCATGCACAAAGGTCTCAATCTCCAGATCCTCCGGAATGTTTGCACGGATCTCTTTGATTTCCTGCATGGAAAGCTCCCTTGCAGAAACCACTCGCTTCGCTCCCAGTGTATGCCAGAAATGATAGGTAGCATAGTTTGTGTTATTCGCCTGGGTACTGATATGGCGTTCGATTTCCGGACAGATACGTTTTGCGATCTCAAACACCCCCGGATCGGCAATGATCAGTGCGTCCGGTTTCACTTCTTTTAATTCTCTGAAATATTCCTCAACGCCCTCCAGATCCCGGTTGTGTGCCAGGATATTGGCTGTCACGTAAACTTTCACGCCATGCTCATGGGCAAAGGCAATGCCCTCTTTCATATCTTCCATCGAAAAATTCTTGGCTTTTGCACGCAGTCCAAATGCTTCGCCGCCAATGTAAACGGCATCTGCTCCAAAGATGACCGCCGTCTTTAATACTTCCAGGCTGCTTGCCGGCACCAGCAATTCCGGTTTCCTCATCGTTCTTCCTCCCATTTATCTATTCCTTTATTTTCACGCTGAGTGTTGCTCCATCCCCGATAGGCACAATGCTGGTCATCAGATGCTCATTGTGTTTCAGTTCATAGAGATACTCCCGCATCCGTTTGTATATTGTCCTGTTTCTTCGCTCTACTGCATAATGGGACTCGATAATGTCACCATCCTGCAGCACATTATCCGAGATCAGGATGCCGCCGACTTTCAGCAGACGCATCACATCCGGCAGAAAATGAATATACTGCCCTTTTGCAGCGTCCATAAAGATAAAATCATAAGAACCCTCAAGTTCTGCAAGAATCTCTGTGGCATCCCCTTCCAGAAAACGGATCTGTGACTCCTTCCCGGCTTTTCTGAAATTTTCTTTTGCGATCGGAATGCGTTTTTCATACTTTTCAATTGTTGTGATTTTGGCTTCTTTTGGTGCATATTCACAGAACAGCAGTGTGGAAAATCCAACTGCTGTCCCTACTTCCAATATATTGACCGGACGCTGCATCTGCAGCAGCACCTTGAGAAAGCTCTGCATTTCTCTTCGTATGATCGGCACATGATCTTCCAGTGCTTTTACCTCAAGCTCCGTCAGGAACGGGGTATTTCCCGTATCCAGGGAGTTGATAAAAGCTGTCATTCTTTCATCTACTATCATATCGTTACTCCGTCTCAGTCTCTTTTTCATCCGCCCGGCTCACTACTCTCAGCATCTCTTCTGCTGTCTGTGAGGTGTTCAGTACATAGCTTCCGGGCTCAATTTCTCCTTTATATTCAGAAAGCATATATTGAATGCGAAAAACATTCTTATCTTTGATCAGTTTCTTCTCTTCCAGAAGCTTTGCGATTTCACCAAAGGACATATCTTTGGTGATCGTAACTGCTACCTTTTTTCCGGGAGCCTCACTCATCGCTTCCTGTGCAAATATCTGATATCCGAATGTGTAGGCCTGTCTGCCGGTAAAAATCAAGGCAAGCACAAGAACCGCCAGCAATACGATTTTCACGGCAATGCCGACTGCAATTGATTTTGCACTGTTCTCTTTCATGCACCCTCTCCTGTCTTACCAGTACATTAATCCTGCAAGGAACAGTACTAGTCCGTTTCTATGATATCTGCAAAATTTTCAATTTCCATATCCACAGATGTCAGTATCTCATCCGCACATCTCTGAATGATCCTGCATATCTGAAGCTCCGCTGCCAGATACTCCTGTATAACCGGATTCTTCCGCATATCTTCGTATTCCCGCTCCAGATTCTGCACATCATCAAACAGATCGTAAGCATTGCTTCCATTCTGAAGCAGATAATTCTTTTTGCGGAACTCATCCAGCCTCTGTCGAAGCTGCGGCTCTTCGGATACTTTTCTGCTCACTTCCCGAAACGCTTTGTACGCTTCGCTTCCGCGAAGTGCAGCCGAAAGCTGCACCGTATATTCCTTTATTTCATCCATTTTCTATCAGCCCCATCATACTTCCATAATGATCGGCAGGATCATCGGGCTTCTCTTTGTTCTCTTCCAGAGGAACTCGCTTAAGCTGTCACGGATTGCTGTCTTTAAACGTCCCCAGTCGGTCACTCTTCGATCCATGCAGTCCTCAATAGCTTCTTCTACTACATGTTTTGCTTCATCCATCAGTCCTTCGGATTCTCTGACGTATACAAATCCTCTGGATACAATATCCGGACCTGCAAGAACTTGATTGCTGTATTTTTCAAGCGTCAGTACCACGATCAGAATACCGTCCTCCGCCAGATGCTGTCTGTCGCGAAGAACGATATTTCCGACATCACCAACACCCAGTCCGTCTACCAGGATCGCTCCGGTCTGTACACGGTCTACAACCTGTGCTTTTTCTTCATCTAACTCCAGAACATCTCCTGAGGACAACAGGAAAATATTGTCCTTTGGAATACCAAGACTCTCCGCAACCTGTGCCTGTGCTTTCAGATGACGGTATTCACCATGCACCGGAATCGCATATTTCGGATGAACCAGAGAATAGATCAGCTTGATCTCTTCCTGACATGCATGGCCGGATACGTGGGCATCCTGGAAAATAACATCCGCCCCTTTCATCGAAAGCTCATTGATCACTCGGGAAACTGCTTTTTCATTTCCCGGAATCGGGTTGGAGCTGAAAATAACGGTATCGCCCGGCTTGATCTGCACTTTACGATGCATGTTGGATGCCATACGGGAAAGTGCTGCCATGGACTCGCCCTGGCTTCCGGTTGTGATCAGCACCATTTGCTCATCCGGATAATTCTTCATCTGATCCAACTCGATCAGGGTATTCTCCGGCACGTTCAGATAGCCAAGCTCTGCCGCCGTGCTGATAACATTGACCATACTGCGACCCTCTACCACACATTTGCGTCCATATTTATAGGCAGAATTGATGATCTGCTGTACACGGTCCACATTGGATGCAAACGTTGCAATGATGATCCTTGTATTTTTATGCTCTGCGAAAATATTATCAAACGTCTTACCAACGGTACGCTCGGACATCGTAAATCCTTTTCGCTCTGCATTGGTACTATCGCACATCAGTGCCAGCACACCCTTTTTGCCGATTTCTCCAAAACGCTGCAGATCGATCGCATCTCCGAATACCGGAGTGTAATCCACTTTAAAGTCACCGGTGTGCACCACGATACCTGCCGGTGAATAAATTGCAAGTGCAGAAGCATCTGCAATACTGTGGTTTGTCTTGATAAACTCAATGCGGAATTTCCCAAGATTGATCGACTGTCCATGTTTTACGACTTTTCTCTTTACGGACTTCAGAAGATTATGCTCTTTGAGCTTATGCTCGATCAGTGCGATCGTAAGTCTTGTCGCATAGACCGGAACATTCAGTTCTTTTAATACATATGGCAATGCTCCGATATGATCCTCATGACCATGCGTAATGACAAAACCTTTTACTTTATGTGCATTGTTTTTCAGGTATGTGATATCCGGTATCACAAGGTCGATCCCCAGCATATCGTCCTCAGGAAAGGACAGCCCACAGTCAACCACAACAATACTGTCTTCGAATTCGAAGGCAGTAATGTTCATGCCGATCTGTTCCAGACCGCCCAGAGGAATGATCCTCAATTTCGAATTGTTAATATTTTTCAAAAATTTTTACCTCCTGTTTCTTTTCCGTTCAGGCTCTTTATTCAAATTCAATATCATCCAGCATTTCCTGGAAGATTTTTGAAACTGCCTCTAATTCATCATCGTCATCCACGATCTCATATAACGCTTCATCATCACCTGGCTTTGACAGATCTTTCAGGATCAGTGCTTCTGCCTCATCGTCCTCAGAATCCGTTACCAAAATATAGCTGATGCCGCCAAGTACTGTCTGTTCCAGTACATAAAACTCAACTATCTGATCGTCCGCCAGTGTAAATGTAATTTTCTCCATAATAAACCTGTTGCAGCCCTGCTTCAAATCACTCTGGCTGCGTCCTTTCCCTTTTCATTCCTTCATGATCTAAATAACCCTGAAGAATATAGACAGCTGCAAGTTTGTCCACATACTTCTTACGGTCCTCTCTTCGCACGCCGCTCTCCATCATCGTCCGATGTGCCTCTACTGTGGTCAGTCTCTCATCCCACATCACAACCGGCAGACCGGTACGCTTCTCCAGCATTTTCTGAAATTCCAGAGATTTTTCCGCACGGTCTCCCACGGTATTGTTCATATTTTTCGGGTATCCAAGCACCAGGATCCCGACATCATACTCTGCGATCAGTTCTTCGATCCGTGCCAGCGTCTTCCTCAGTTTGTTCTCCTGAGTCCTGCGGATGATCTCCACGCCCTGTGCAGTAATCCCAAGCCCGTCACTGACTGCGACTCCAACCGTCTTGGAGCCGTAATCCAGTCCGAGTGCTCTTTTCTTTACTTCTGTTCCCATGTTCTGTTTTTAATATACTCCTTCAGAAGTTCTTCTACCAGCTCATCACGTTCCACTTTCATGATCATGCTTCTTGCATTTTTATAACTGGTGATATAAGTAGGATCGCCTGACATAATGTAGCCTACAATCTGGTTCACCGGATTATAGCCCTTTTCTGCCATTGCGTCATAAACAGTATCCAGGATCTCTTTTACGCGATATTCCGGATCTGTATTTACTTTGAAATATTGTGTATTACTGATATTTGCCATTCTTTTCACGTCCTTACCGTACAAACTATACTTCTATTCTAATATAACTGTCTGAAAAATTCAATTGTTTTTTGTAATTAATGCTTCTTCGCGTGATTTTTATAATGGCTTTGAAAACAATCCGCTGCTCAGGACCGAGCTTTTGTGCACAGCAGACAGTCCTGACAGCGTTCTTTTCCTGCCTTTACCAAAAGAATCTGATTGTCTAAATTTTCCGTCGTCTCCAGCAACATGCGAATATACTCCATGGTATGGCCGGATGCATATACCTTCCCGTCAATCGTCACGCTTTCTTCAAAGAGTACTTTTGTGACGGTTTCGCTGATTTTTTCTTCAAATCGCTGCTTCCGCACCTTGCCGTCTGCGATCAGAATCGCACTTCTTCTGTGTGCCACATCGGACGGCACCTGATTTTCCATGACGGCTGCTTTCGTTCCTTTTCTTCTGGAATACTGGAAAATATGCGTTTCATAAAAATCTACTTTATTTAAGAAATCTCTGGTGATTGCAAACTCTTCCTCGGTTTCTCCCGGAAATCCGACGATCACATCGGTCGTCAGGGCCGGATGTTTAAAGTACTTGCGGATCAGTATGCATTTTTCATAGTATTCTCCTGATGTGTATCTTCGATTCATTCTTTTTAAAGTTGCATCACATCCACTCTGCAGGGAAAGGTGGAAGTGCGGGCAGAATTTCGGAAGAGCAGAAAGTGTTTTCACAAAATCTTCTGTAATGATACCCGGTTCCAGTGACCCAAGGCGAATACGCTCGACCCCCGCAACCTCATGCACTGCAAGGATCAGTTCCTGCAGTGTGCTGCCATGATCGATCCCGTAAGAACTCAAATGGATACCGGTAAGAACCACCTCTTTGCATCCATTGCCTGCCAGCGTTTTTACTTCCTCTACGACCTCTTCTTTTCTGCGGCTGCGTACACGACCTCTCGCATAGGGAATGATGCAGTAGCTGCAGAACTGATTACAGCCATCCTGTACTTTCAGATAGGCTCTGGTGTGTTCCACCGTTTTTTCCAGAGACAGTTTCTCATACTCTTTTGTGTGATTGATATCGATCAGAGATTCCTGCACGGCACTGCGTTCATAATGTTCCAGAATACTGACCAGATCTTTTTTGCGGTTATTTCCGATAATAATGTCGATTGCAGAGTCTTCTTCCAGCTCAGTTCCTGCTGCCTGCACATAACATCCGGCTGCCACCACGATCGCATGCGGATTCATTTTCTTTGCTTTGTGCAGCATCTGTCTGGACTTGCGGTCTGCCATATTCGTCACCGTACAGGTGTTGATCACATAAACATCCGCCCCCGGTGCAAACGGCACAATCTCATACCCTGCTTTTTCCAGAAGCTGCTGCATCGCCTCCGTCTCATATGCATTTACCTTGCATCCCAGATTGTGGAATGCCGCTTTGCGTTTTTCCATATTTTATCCAATTCCTTTCTTTTAAGCTTGACAGTCTCCTCCGAAATGGGTATGATTAATGTATACAAAAACACATATTACAGGAGGTTTTATGACAATGAAAACTGTACAGATTTCTTTAAATTCGATTGATAAAGTAAAGTCATTCGTAAACGAAATTACAAAATTTGATTATGATTTTGATCTGGTATCCGGAAGATACGTAATCGACGCAAAATCTATTATGGGTATTTTCAGTCTGGACCTTTCCAAGCCGATCGACCTGAATATCCATGCTGAAGAGGATTCCGATGTAATTCTTCAGGCATTAAAACCATACATCATCGACTGAAAAACCACATAAAATTTCAGATTTCTTTTGATTTTGATATTTTTAACTGCCGCAGTTCTCCTGCGGCAGCTTTTTTGTAACCATTTTTCCGTGTCTTTTTATTCTACCCAGAGTGTCTCAGCTGTATCGATTGCTTTTTTCACCATCTCGTCGATCTCTTCCTGCAGTTTCTCTTCACTGCGTTTGATCACTTTGATATTCGGTTTGGTAACCGGATGTTTTGCCACAAAGATCGTACAGCAGTCTTCGTACGGCTGGATCGATGTCTCATAAGTATCGATCTTCAGGGATACATCCACGATCTCCTGTTTATCAAAACCGATCACCGGACGGAATACCGGAAGGGTGCAGACTTCGTTGGTCGCTGCAAGACTCTGCATGGTCTGGCTTGCTACCTGTCCGATGCTTTCTCCTGTGATCAGTCCCAGGCATCCGGTCTCTTTCGCGATGTGTTCTGCGATACGCATCATGTAACGTCTCATAATGATTGTGAGTTCATCATGAGGGCATTTATCATAAATATACAGCTGAATGTCCGTAAAGTTTACGATATGCAGAACGATCGGTCCGCTGTATTTCGACACTAGACGTGCCAGGTCAACCACTTTCTGTTTTGCACGCTCACTGGTGTATGGCGGTGCATGGAAATAAACGGCATCAATCTTAACGCCGCGTTTTGCGATCATGTAGCCTGCAACCGGGCTGTCAATTCCACCGGATAACAGAAGCATAGCTTTTCCGTTTGTTCCGACCGGCATACCACCAGGTCCCGGAATGATCTTTGAATAGATATAGATCTTTTCACGAATCTCCACGTTCAGGGTGATTTCCGGATGATGCACGTCAACGCTCATATTCGGAAACGCCTCCAGAATACGCTCTCCAAGATCTGCATTTAATTCCATGGAATTTTTCGGATAATTTTTTCTTGCTCTTCTTGCATTGACTTTGAACGTATGCTCTCCATCCGGATATACGCGTGCCATATAATCGATCACTTCCTGAGAAAGCTGATCAAATCCTTCATCATTTACTTTCAGTACCGGACAGATACCCACAATACCGAAAACTCTCTGCAGTGCCTCCACTACTTCTTCAAAATCAAACAGGCCTTCGCTCTCCACAAAGATACGTCCCTGTTCTTTTCGTACATTAAATTCACCTTCCACTTTCTTCAGTGCATGGCGAATCTGTTTTACCAGTGCATCTTCGAAGAGATAACGGTTTTTTCCCTTGATACCGATCTCTCCGTATTTGATTAGAAATGCATGAAACATAGATTTCTTTTCTCCTTTTCTTTTCCTGTATCGCAGTTGTTTCGTATATTCACAGTTACATCATATCTTTTAATGTCTGCTGTATCTGCGGAGCACCATAAGCAGTTCCTTTAACTGCTGCAGGCAGTATTCCAGCTCTTCTTTTGTTGTATTCTCACAGAAACTGAATCGCACGGTAGAATCCAGCAAATCTTTTTTCAGACCAATTTCTTTTAATACCGGACTGACCGGAAGTTTTTTGTTGGAAGAACATGCTGAACCGGAAGATACCTGAATCCCCCGCTCTTCCAGTGCATGGAGCAGCACTTCGCTTCGCACGCCTGCAAAGCTCACACTTACAATGTGCGGTGCTCCCTGATCCCCCGGAAGGCTGTTCAGAACCGTATCCGGTATTTTCTGCACTTCTTCCATGAAAAACTGTTTCAGCTCACAGAGATGTGTCACTTTTTTATCAAAATCTGTGTAGGCTTCTTTTGCTGCACAACCAAGTCCGGCGATTCCAGGCACATTATCTGTCCCGGAACGCATCCCTTTCTGCTGGCCTCCGCCCAGGATCAGCGGATGGATCTTCACTCCGTTTCGAACATAAAGGAATCCAACTCCTTTTGGTCCATGCAGCTTATGTCCGCTGACCGAGAGCATATCAATGCCAAGTTTTTTCGGATAAATACGGTACTTTCCATAGGCCTGGATTGCATCCACATGCCAGAGTGCCTTTGGATTTTTTTCTTTGATGATCTTCCCGATCTCTTCAATCGGCTCCAGAGTCCCGATCTCATTATTGACATACATGGTGGACACCAGGATCGTATCTTCCCGGATCGCATCGGAAAACTTCTGAAGATCTATTCTTCCATAGCGGTCTACCGGTATGTAACTGACCTCAAATCCCTGCTCCTGAAGATAGATCATCGGCTGGATCACGGCAGCATGTTCGATCGCCGTTGTAATAATGTGTTTTCCGGCACGTTTGTTTGCCATCGCCGTTCCGATCAGTGCCCAGTTGTCTGACTCGGTTCCGCCAGAAGTAAAATAAATCTCTTTTTCATCTGCTTTTAAAGTAGCCGCAATGTCCATTCTGGCTTCGCGAAGATATTTTTCTGCCTCCATTCCCTTGTCGTGTCTGGATGACGGATTTCCGAAATCCTCCATCATCACTTTTACGACGATGTCACGCACACCTTCGGAACATCTTGTCGTTGCTGAATTATCCAAATATGCCTGCATTATTCTCTGCCCTCCAACTGAAACATCAGAACCGAAAGCACCGCCATACCGGCAGTTTCCGTCCGCAAGATCCGTTTTCCCAGTGTAATCGGGCTGATGCCATTTTCCTGTGCCAGTGCAATCTCACTTTCATCAAATCCGCCCTCCGGGCCAATGAAAATACCGATAGACTGCCCCGGCTGTATTGTCTCAAATATCTGTTTTGTCTTTTCCATGTCTTCCGCCAGCTCATAAGGGATCAGCGTGATATCCAGATTTTTTGCATAATCCACAGCCTGACCAAATTTCACAACCTCGTGGATATGCGGAATGATATTTCTCCTGGACTGTTTGGCTGCACTTTCTGCAATGCTCTGCCAGCGTTTCTGCTTCGCTTCCGCCTTTTTTGCATCCAATTTTACAACTGCCCTTTTCGTTGCCACCGGGATGATCTCATACACTCCAAGCTCTACTGCTTTCTGAATGATCAGTTCCATTTTATCGCCCTTTGGCAGCCCCTGGAACAGATAAATTTTCGATGGCAGCTCACGGTTTGCCTCTTCCACCCACATAATGTGCAGATGTGCCACATCTTTTTCATATCCGGCAATTTCGCAGCGATACTCTTTTCCGGTACTTTCCTCATGGATGCAGATCTGTTCTCCAATCTGAAGGCGCAGTACATTTTTCATATGATTCAGGTCGCTTCCGCGGATGATGATCTCTTTTTCACCGATTGCAGATGAGTCTGCAAAAAAATCGTACATAATCTTCCTCCGGTACTATGCCTGTTTTCTTGCAGTGACAGAAACCCATTCGCCCTGATGTGTAACTTCCAGAACTTCCAGTCCTGCATCTTTTACTGCTTTTACGACAACGTCTTCTTTTACATCCAGAATACCGGAAGTAATATAAAGAGCTCCCGGTTTCATCTGATGGCAGATCACCGGCGTCAGTGGGATCAGGACATCTGCCAGAATATTTGCCGTTACAATATCATACTTTTCATATCCGACCTGATCCTGCACGGCTTTATCATCAATGATATTTCCGATCATCACATCCATGCTGCCTTCCGGAATCTGGTTTGCTTCCAGATTTTCTCTGGTAGCAGAGATCGCACATGGATCAAGATCCGTACCGACCGCATGACCTGCTCCCAGTTTCAGTGCTGCGATGGACAGGATACCGCTTCCGGTGCCGACATCCAGGATCTCCATACCGTCCTTCACATATTTTTTCAGCTGACGCATGCAAAGCTGTGTCGTCTCATGCATACCGGTACCAAACGCCGTGCCAGGATCAATATGAATGATCATCTTATCCTTATCTTCCGGTTTTACTTCTTCCCAGGACGGGATGATCAGGATATCATCCACATAAAACTGATGAAAATACTGTTTCCAGTTGTTGATCCAGTCCTTGTCTTCGGTCTGGGATTCTGTGATCGTTCCCTCTCCGATATCCACAAACATACGAAGCTCTTCCAGAGCATCTTTTACATTTGCAAGCAACTCTTCTTTGTCTTCTTTCTCATCCAGGTAAAAGTTCAGATAAGCGATCCCGTCATCTGCCGGTCCGTCTGGAAGAATATCGACAAACATCTGCTGTTTGTCCTGCTCCGTCAATGGTACTTTATCTTCAATCTCTACGCCTTCCACGCCGGCTTCTGCCAGTGTGGAGATCACGATATCTTCTACTTCTGATCTTGTTTTTAACGTAAATTTATTCCATCTCATAAATGTCAAATATCCTTTCGTATATATAATGCCAGATTAACAAGATTTTTTATTTCAAAATAATGCTACACCGTTTGTTCCTGTACAAAATAGTATGATAATCCATACATGTCTGTTCGTACTTTACAGCCACAAAATAAGAGGTGTTTTTACACACCCCTTATCATAACATCTGTGCTTACTTTTTAAAAGTACTATTTTTCTTCCTTTTTCCGCTTCTTAAGCGTCAGTGCAAGTGCTGCTCCGGAAACAACAAGTGCTGCTGCCACCGGCACAACCGGTGTAGTATCCCCGGTCTTTGCTGCTGTATTGGTGCTGCCAGAAGAAGAGCTGCTGCTTCCGCTTCCGGAAGTAGAACTGGATGTTCCGCTTTCATTTGCCTTAAACGTGATAGATTTCTTCACATCATCTCCCTCACTGTATACCCACTTCTTGCCATCATATACATATTTGCGGAATGTTGCCACGATCGTATAAGTGCCGGCCTGTGTCGGAGTCATCGTAAAGGTCTGTGTGGACTTATCTCCCTTCCAGGTTGTGGTATCCGTCAGTTTCCAGGAATACGGTACATATTTTTCATCATCTGCTGACGGTTTGTAATCCTTGTCATCCACATAAGTAGAACCGGTTGCTGTAAATGTCAGTGCTGTATTTAACTTTTGTGTGGAATTATCCGTTACACCGGTGAATTTCACATCGCTCTCTTTTGCTTCCTGCGGAGCACGCAATGTCTTTACCGATACCGAAACCGGATCACTTGCCAGATAATTGTCGGATTCCGGGATTCTTGTATAAATCTTATAGCTTGTTCCCGCCTTCAGATCCTGCTCTTCACCGTCTACTTCATTGACATAGGTGATCGTGGAAGCTTTCTTCGCCAGTTTCCATTCATCATCCTTTGCCTTTTCCGAATAAGCATATTCCTGACCGGCTACGGTCTTGTATTTCAGATACTGATAATGACGTTCGGTCACTTCCGGCTTGGTCAGTGTGATGCCGAGGGATTTCATCAGTTTCTCAGTAAGAGGAGCCTTTGTGATCTCTGCGGAGATATCAAGTGATTCAATCGTATATTTTTTATCTAGATCAGAACCTTCTTTAAATTCCAGTGTTACAGTAACTTTTGAAGCCGTTGCCACATCTGATGAATCATATGTATATGTTGCCGTTTTAAAATATGCCCCTACACTTCCACCAGCTGCAACTGCTTTTGAAATTTCATTAGCATCCTGTGTTTCTGTATTTACAAAGCCACTTAATTTACATGCATCTGCTGCCTCTGTTGTTCCATCATAAGTCTTTGTGATTTTACTTTGAGAAGTTGTACTTGATTTTGCAGGAACAACGCTCGGTGTTAATACCTTTTTTTCAACTGTATAATTAACAGTTCCTGAAAGTGTATGTTCATATCCCAATTTATCTTTTACGGTTACTTTGGAAATTTTATACTCTTCTGTCGTTGGAATCTGATATTTATTGTTCTTTGTAATTTTATATCCACCTAATCCATCGGACACACTCTCCACTTTAAGTGCATCATCCATACTGCTGTCATAATTTTTTGCATTCATTTTAACAGAAGTTATATAATCATTCTTATCTGTCACTTTAACAATCGTTTTATTACTAAGTGTCTCCTCACCATAGGTGCTGGTAACATCTCCACCTACTGTGACCGAAGAAGTTGCTGTATCTTCTACTTCCATGTTACCAGAAGCGTATGTCCAATTTTCCGTTGTAATAGTTAGATCCGATTTATTTTCAATCTTTGTCTCATATGTCTGCACTATACATTTCGCTGTTGCGAGGTTATCTACATATACCATAACCTTTCCATCTGCATCACTCCATACAATGCTTTCTCCTTTTACACTGCCACCAACAGTTATACCAGAGACTACACACGGTACATCCGCTTTACCAACTGAAAGCGTCAGCTTTTTCAATTCTTTTGCACTTCCGCTACTGCTTTTCACAGTACTGCCTGATTTCACTTTACACGCAATCGCACCCTGTGTAAATACAATATTTGTACTTGTAATCTCAGCACTGCCAAGAAGTGTACCCCCATTTACTGTTAAATTTGCAACCGATATCTCGCCTGAAACCGATAACTTTCCGTTACTTACTTCTGTACCTTCACTTCCCCCTTTTTCGAGAATCACAGTACCTTCACCGGTTATTTTATCAATGGTATTCGTCTCCGTTCCAAGTAAATATACATGAAGTGTTTTTCCTGCATCTACACGGACTTCTGAAACACTTTCTCCATTATTCATAACGATTGTAGCTTCATTTCCTGTAACGGTCAGAACTCCATCTATTATGTCACATCCATCTTTGTTTGCAATATCTCTCGTCTTTTTTCCAACTGCACCTTTTTTTTGTCCGGCTTCGCCTTCTGTTTGAGGTGTCTGCTCTGTTATCACTGCTTCGCTCTCAATAACTGCCTGTGACTCACTTTCCGGGACAAAACCACCCTTGATCTCAGTTTCTTTGTCTTTGTGATGTTTTGTTTCTTGGTTTTTTGTCTCTGTTTCTGTATTTGCAGACTCACTTTCTGTATCACTTGAAATAACCTGTACTGCCTGCGTATCGCCCTCAGAGCTGTCTTTTCCTGCCGCCAGCACAGATGCCGGAACCATGGAAACTGACAGGCTGAAAGACATACATATAATCATTAACTTTTTCAGTAATTTTAATTTCATATCCAACTTACCTGCTTTCACCAAATCTATGTATAAAGCTATAGTTATACCTATACATCATATTCTATTCTTTTCAAGCTTTCTTGTCAACGTCAGAAACCTTAAGTTTCTGTTACGTCATACACGAATTCTGTTTCTGCATATCAAAACAGCAAGTATTTTTATGGTGAAAATGTTTCCTTTCCGATAACTTTCATGTACAAAAATGCACCGCGGATCTCTCCCGGGTGCATTTTTTGAATTTCAACTTTTTTATTGTTCTCAGGGTCAGTCTTCAAATGTTTCTTTTATTTTTTCCATAAAGCTCTTCTTTTTCGGCTTTTCCTGTTTACTATCGTTAATCTTCCCGTTGACTGCCTCATCATACTTACGCAGGTATTCCTTTGCCTCTTCGTTCAGCTTTGTCGGAACCTGAACAACAAGTGTTACATAATGGTCTCCGCGGATATTTTTGTTGCGAAGAGAAGGCACACCTTTTCCTTTAAGACGGATCTTGGTATCCGTCTGTGTTCCAGGTTTGATATCGTATGCTATATCGCCGTCTACGGTTGTGATATGGATCTGTCCGCCCAGTGCTGCCTGTGCAAAGGTGACAGGAGCAGTAGAATAAATATTCATATCCTGTCTCTGGAAGATCGGATGACGTTCTACCTGAATTTCAACCAGCAGATCCCCTCTTGGGCCGCCGTTTACACCCGGTTCACCCTTTTCACGAATACGGATGCTCTGTCCGTTGTCAATACCGGCCGGGATCGTCACTGCGATCTTCTTGCGGTTTGTGATGTAACCGCTTCCGTGGCAGTCCGCACATTTCTCTTTTACGATCTTACCGCTTCCGTTACAGTCCGGACAGGTCTGTACATTTCTTACCGTGCCAAACAGGGACTGCTGTGTATATACGATCTGACCTTTACCGCCGCATTTCGGACAAGTCTCCGGACTGGTTCCTGGTTTTGCACCTGTTCCATGGCAGGTTGTACACTCATCCTTCAGATTCAGATCCAGCTGTTTTTCGCATCCGAATACTGCCTCTTCAAAGGTAATCCTTACCGCTGTCCTGACATTGGCACCTTTCATCGGTCCATTGTTTGCACGTCTGCTGCGACCGCCTCCGAAAAGATCTCCGAAAATATCCCCAAAGATATCTCCCATATCGCCGCCGTTGAAATCAAAGCCGCCGAATCCTCCGGCACCTCCGCCGCCCTGTTCAAACGCAGCATGTCCGAACTGATCATACTGTCTGCGTTTTTCTGCATCGCTTAACACGGCATATGCTTCCGATGCCTCTTTAAATTTCTTTTCTGCTTCTTTGTCTCCCGGGTTCATATCTGGATGATATTTTTTTGCAAGCTGACGGTATGCTTTTTTAATGGTAGCTTCATCCGCCCCTCTGTCAACGCCGAGAACTTCATAGTAATCTCGCTTATTCTCTGCCATCTTTAATCCTCCACATGCACGGCAACCTTCCAGAACCTGCCTGTTTGCAGTTCCTTATGGCCTGATTGCTGACACAAGGCAGGAATGAACACATCCCTGCCTGTGTATATTGTAACTGTTTAGCATCTTAACAGTTACGATGCAAAAATTTATTAAAAGTTACTTTTTTTATACTTCTTTGTAATCACCGTCTACAACATCATCAGACTGATAGCTGCTGTTATCTGCTCCGGCATTCATATCAGGACCTGCCTGAGCTGCTCCGTTTGCCTGTGCCTGCTGCTCATACATCTTTGCAAATACTTTCTGAGCACTTTCCATCAGTTTTTCTTTTGCTGCTTTGATCTCAGCAACCTGTGACTCTGTCATTTCTTCCGGATTGCTCTTTGCGATCAGGTCTTTCAGTTCGTTCAAGTCAGCTTCTACTGCTGTCTTGTCATTTGCATCTACTTTATCGCCAACTTCTTCCAATGCTTTTTCGGTCTGGAATACCATAGCGTCTGCATCGTTTCTTGTGTCGATTGCTTCTTTTCTCTTCTTATCCTGAGCTTCGTACTCAGCAGCTTCTTTGACTGCTTTGTCGATATCAGACTCAGACATATTCGATCCGGAAGTAATGGTGATGTGCTGTTCTTTTCCGGTTCCCAGATCTTTTGCGGATACGTTTACGATACCGTTTGCATCAATATCGAATGTAACTTCGATCTGAGGCACACCTCTTCTTGCTGGTGGGATACCATCCAGACGGAACTGGCCAAGAGATTTGTTATCTTTCGCAAACTGTCTTTCACCCTGTACAACGTGGATATCAACAGCTGTCTGATTATCTGCTGCGGTTGAGAAGATCTGGCTCTTCTTGGTCGGAATGGTTGTATTTCTCTCGATCAGTCTTGTTGCAACACCACCCATTGTCTCAATAGACAGTGACAGCGGAGTTACATCCAGCAACAGGATATCGCCTGCACCGGCATCGCCTGCCAGTTTACCACCCTGTACGGAAGCACCAAGTGCTACACACTCATCCGGGTTCAGAGATTTGCTTGGTTCATGTCCGGTCAGAGCTTTTACTTTATCCTGTACAGCCGGGATACGTGTAGAACCACCAACCAGCAGTACTTTGGAGATCTCGCTTGCTGTCAGACCTGCATCTCTCAGTGCGGTGTTAACAGGTGTAGCGGTTCTCTCTACCAGATCGTGTGTCAGTTCATCGAATTTTGCTCTTGTCAGATTCATATCGAAATGTTTCGGACCTTCAGCAGTTGCTGTGATGAATGGCAGGTTGATGTTTGTGGTTGTTGCAGAAGAAAGCTCTTTCTTTGCTTTCTCAGCAGCTTCTTTTAATCTCTGCAGTGCCATTTTATCGTTTGACAGGTCTACGCCCTCATTTTTCTTGAACTCAGCCAGCATGTAGTCTGTGATCTTCTGGTCGAAGTCATCACCACCCAGTCTGTTGTCTCCGGCTGTTGACAGTACTTCGATAACGCCGTCACCGATCTCAATGATGGATACGTCGAATGTACCGCCACCTAAGTCGTATACCATGATCTTCTGTTCTTTTTCATTGTCCAGTCCATATGCCAGAGCTGCTGCGGTCGGCTCGTTGATGATACGTTTTACATCCAGACCTGCGATCTTACCGGCATCTTTGGTTGCCTGACGCTGTGCATCATTAAAATATGCCGGTACCGTGATAACTGCTTCGGTAACTTTTTCGCCCAGGTAGTTTTCTGCATCTGCTTTCAGTTTCTGCAGGATCATTGCGGAAATCTCCTGCGGAGAATATTTCTTGTCGTCGATGGTTACACGATAATCGGTACCCATATGTCTTTTAATAGAAGAAATTGTTTTGTCAGCGTTTGTAACTGCCTGACGTTTTGCAGGTTCACCGACCAGTCTCTCACCTGTTTTTGTGAATGCCACAACAGATGGTGTTGTTCTTGCACCTTCTGTATTTGCGATAACAACCGGTTTGCCACCTTCCATAACTGCTACACAGCTGTTCGTTGTTCCTAAGTCAATACCAATAATTTTACCCATGATAAATTCCTCCTGTTTTATTCTGCTTTTATACTGAATTTTGTCAACTTTTTAATTTAGTTTGCTACTTTTACCATGCTGTGGCGAACCACACTGTCACGGTACATATAGCCTTTCTGAAGTTCTTCCGCTACGACATTTTCGCCGTACTGTTCATCTTCCACATGCATCACTGCATTATGGAAATTCGGATCGAACTCATTTCCTTCTGCCTCGATGGCTTTTACTCCGAGCTCTTCCAGGCTTGCTACAAACTGTTTGTAGATCTTATCCATACCCTGTGCAAATGGCTGTTCTTTTTCCTCATCGGAAAGAGTTGCCAGTCCGCGTTCGAAATTATCGATCACCGGAAGCATCTTTTCAATGACACTCTTTGCACCGACCTCAAACATGGCTGCTTTTTCTTTTTCCGTTCTTTTACGGAAATTATCGAACTCTGCCATCTGGCGTTTCAAACGATCAGTCAGTTCTTCGATCTGCTCGTCTTTTTTATCTTTCTTTTCTTTTTTCTTACCAAAGAAGCCTTTCTTTTCCGGCTGTTCTTCTTTTGCGGCAGCTGTATCGCTTTCTGCCTTTTCCGTTTCCGGCTGTTTTTCTTCTCCTGCAGTCGGTTCTGCAGTTTTTTCTATTTCTTCATCAGCAGGCTTTGTGTTTTTTGTTTCCTCTGCCATACAATCACCTCTCTAGTTGTCTTCTTTTTTCTTACCAAATATATCATCCAATTGAGTTGTCAGTGTTTTTAAGGTACCGACAACTCTGTCATAATCCATTCTTTTCGGTCCGATGATACCGATCGTACCTCGCATACCATCGCCCAGCTCGTAAGTAGCTGTCACAACACTGCAGTCCTTCATCGTCTGCACCGGTGTCTCATTTCCGATGTAAACCTGAATGCCGGTGTTCTTGTCATCTGCCATCGTATCGGCTACCAGATCCGCCAGCTGTTTCTTTTCTTCAAAGGTACCGATCAGGCTGCTCGCCTTTTCACTGTCTGACAGTTCCGGATATTTGAAGATGTTCGTCGCTCCGCTTGTATAGATCTCCATCTCTTCTTCATCCATCTGGATCGCTTCTGCGACTGCATCCAGAACGCTGTTTACAACCTCGCTGTGGATACCAGCCTCCTCTTTGATCTTTGCGATCGTTGTCAGATTGATCTGATCCATCGTAAGACCATTCAAACTGGTGTTAAGCAGAATGTTCAGCTTCAATACCGTTTCCTGATCCAGTCCGTGATGAAGCGAGATCATTTTATTCTTCACTACGTTGCCTTCCGTAACAACAACAGCTAACAGCTGATCTTCGCTTACTATGGAAAGCTGGATAAACTTAAGCTTTGTTCTGTGATACTGCGGCCCTGTGATCATCGAAGCATAATTTGTGTTGGCTGCAAGGAACTGTGCCACACGCTTCAGGACCATTTCCATCTTATCCTGCTTTTCGATCATCAGCTCCTTCATTTCGGTTACCTGCTGTTCTTTCTCTTCCATCAGGTGATTCACATACAGACGATAACCAAGGTCTGAAGGAATCCTGCCGGCTGAAGTATGCGGCTGGATGATGTATCCAAGCTCTTCCAGATCTGCCATTTCATTTCGGATGGTTGCGGAGCTCAGATTCAAATCCGCATATTTGGAGATCGTCCTCGAACCAACCGGCTCTCCCGTCTCCAGATACGTCTTGATGATCGCCTGAAGTATCTTCCATTTTCTCTCATCTAACTGCATCCTTGAATCCTCCTTCCTGTTATTAGCACTCATCTTAGTGGAGTGCTAACATCCTTGTACCTAAAATAGCACTACGCATATTCTTTGTCAAGAGGTTTTTTTCATTTTTTATAAAAATTGACTTTTTTTCGGAATGCGTTATACTAAAGAGGTCAGAAAAACAGAATCTGACCTAAAAAAAACGATCACATAAAATTTCAGGGGGTTCTTATGAAACGAAAAACCACAAATCTTGTCATTGTACTGCTCAGTTTTCTGATTGCAGCTCTGATCGCACTGGCCGTATTTATGACCTGGTTTACAAAGGAACAGACCGCTTTTCTGGAAAAAAGCTTACGTGATGTGAAAAACGAACATTCTGTGCAGGATTCATCTGATACCACAGACACTTCTGACCATAATGTCTCCTCTTCCTGTCATCACTTTCTTTTTGTCGGAGATTCCAGAACGGTCGGCATGGAGGAAGCCATGCAGGATTCCGATGATGCGGATACCTGCTCTTATATAGGAAAAGTCGGGGAAGGTTACTACTGGCTGGTGAACGAGGGCATCGATCAGCTTCGCACCTCTCTTTCCAAAGAGCCAGATGCTACTGTTGTGTTTAATCTTGGCGTCAATGATCTGAGTGAGATCGACCGTTATCTTGCGTTTTATCCTCAAATTTTTGCAGAATATCCGAACGCTTCTTTCTATATTATGTCTGTGAATCCGGTAGGCGATGCATGCTCCGGTGCTTCCAACGAAGAAATCCGGGATTTTAATGCAAAATTAAAAGAATCTTTTCCGGATCAGTACCTGGATTGCTATGATTATCTGGAACAGAATGGTTTTTCAACGGTAGATGATCTTCATTATACAAACGATACTTACCGTGCGATCCATGATTATACCGTAAGTGCAATTTCAGAAATGGAAAATCCGTAACGCATATTTATGTTCCTTCGTATATTCAAGAATGCCTCTGGCATTCTTGCTGCGAGGTGCACGTCATGCATCGCATGACATATTCTTCTGTGCACCTCTGCAATCCGCCGGAGGCTATATCAGATGGGAGATTGAATCCCGCCACTAATACAAGCTTGTTGCCTGCCGCCTACAGCGGGAGTCATCTCCCATCTGATATAAAATGGCAGAACAAACATTTCAGCTTGTTCTGCCATTTCTGTATAAAGCGAACATTTGCAATCCGCTTTTCTGTTTTATCTTTATCCGAGCAAAAACTCAGAAAGCACCATGTTACTTAAATCAATCCCTTTTTCTGTCAGGGAAATGCGGTCCTCTTCAATTCTCAGCAATCCTTTTTCTGTGAGCTTTTGGATCTCCCTTTGGTAGATCACCGTCAGCGGACAGTGAAAATGCTCTTCAAATGCAGACAGGCTGACGCCTTCCATCATGCGAAGTCCCAAAAACAAGGTTTCTTCAATCTGATTGTCTTTTGTCAGCACCAGTAATTCCTTTTTTGAGAAATCCCGGTTTAAGTATTCCTGCAGATCATCGGTATTTTTATAACGGAGCGGATTCTGCAATGTGGATGCTCCAAGTCCAAAACCGATGTAGTCCACTCGTTTCCAGTATCCGACGTTGTGTCGGCATACATACCCTGCTTTTGCATAATTCGATATCTCATAACGATGATATCCATATTCGGAAAGAATCTCTGCCGTATCCTCGTACATCTGACGTTCCTCATCCTCCGAAGGCAAAAACTGCGGTTTTTCTCCGGCTTCTCTTTTTGCGGCATCCTGTCTGTAACGCTTTGCAAACGGCGTGCCATCCTCGATGATCAGACTGTAGGCGGAGATATGCTCCGGTCCAAGTTCACATACCTTTTTCAGAGTACAGCGATAGCTCTCTACACTCTGACCCGGAAGCGCCGACATCAGATCGACATTGATATTCGCAAATCCGATCCTTCTTGCCAGATAAAAATTCTCTTTGAACTGATTGTACGTGTGGATACGTCCTAAAAGCTTTAACTCCTCCTGATCTGCGGACTGCAGCCCCAGGCTTAAACGATTGATCCCTGCTTTTTGGTAAATCTGCAGTTTTTCTTCCGTCAGTGTCCCCGGATTGCATTCAATCGTAATTTCCGCATCTTCCCGGATATCCGGGAAACGCTCCCGGATCGCCTGCATGATCCGCATGATCTCACTGCCCTCCAGAACAGAAGGGGTACCACCACCGAAAAAGATCGTAGATACCACGTAATCCTCCGCCAGATCAAACTGACGGATCTCTTCTATCAGGCAGTTGACATATTGTTTCTGAATTTCTTTTTCTGCCGGAAAAGACAAAAAATCACAGTATGCACATTTCCGGACGCAGAATGGGATGTGCAGATATAATTCCAGTTCTTTTTTCATATTATTTATCATCCAGCTTCAGCACGCTCATAAATGCTTTCTGCGGAATCTCCACGCTGCCGACCTGACGCATACGTTTCTTTCCTTCTTTCTGTTTTTCCAGAAGCTTTCTCTTACGGCTGATATCACCGCCGTAACATTTTGCAAGTACGTCCTTACGCATTGCTTTTACAGTCTCTCTGGCAATGATCTTGCTGCCGATCGCTGCCTGGATCGGGATCTCAAACAGCTGTCTTGGAATCTCCTCTTTTAATTTTTCGCACATCTTGCGTCCGCGTTCATACGCCGATCCTTCAAATACAATAAAGGAAAGGGCATCGACTTCTTCTCGGTTGACCAGAATATCCAGTTTGACAAGTTCGGAACGCTTGTACCCTTTCATTTCATAGTCAAAAGATGCATAACCTCTGGAACGTGATTTCAGAGCATCAAAGAAATCGTAGATAATCTCATTGAGCGGAAGGTCGTATTTGAGCAGTGCTCTTGTCTCTTCCATATATTCCATACCAAGGTAAACACCTCTTCGCTCCTCGCAGAGCTGCATGATCGAACCGATGTATTCGGTCGTGACCATGATCTCGGCACTGACCATCGGCTCTTCCATGTACTCGATCTCAGCCGGATCCGGAAGGTTTGCCGGATTTGTCAGCTCCATCACTTCTCCGTTTGTCTTATGGACTTTATAAACAACGCCAGGAGCCGTTGTCACAAGATCCAGATTGTATTCTCTCTCCAGACGCTCCTGAATGATCTCCAGGTGAAGCAGTCCTAAAAAGCCACAGCGGAAACCAAAGCCAAGTGCGATCGATGTCTCCGGCTCAAACTGCAAAGATGCATCGTTTAACTGCAGTTTCTCCAGTGCATCTCTCAGATCCGGATATTTTGCTCCGTCTGCCGGGTACATACCGCAGTAAACCATCGGATTTACCTTTTTATAACCAGGAAGTGGCTCCGCACATGGACGGTCTGCATCCGTGATCGTATCGCCGACACGGGTATCTTTGACATTTTTCAGACTCGCTGTGATATAACCTACCATACCGGCACGCAGTTCATCACACGGGATAAACTGTCCTGGTCCGAAATAGCCGACTTCTACGACTTCTGCCTCAGCTTTCGTCGCCATCATGCGGATCTTTGTGCCGCGTTTTACAGTTCCTTCTTTGATCCGGCAGAAAACGATGACACCTTTGTAGGCATCATAAAGAGAATCAAAGATCAGTGCCTGAAGTGCTGCTTTCGGATCACCCTGCGGTGCCGGGATCTTCTGCACGATCTGCTCTAAGACCTGATCAACATTCAGCCCGGTTTTGGCTGAGATACGCGGTGCATCCTGTGCCTCAATGCCGATCACATCCTCGATCTCATTGACCACGCGGTCCGGATCTGCACTTGGAAGATCGATCTTGTTGATAACCGGAATGACATCCAGATCGTGATCCAGTGCCAGATAAACATTTGCCAGTGTCTGTGCCTCGATGCCCTGTGCCGCATCGACAATCAGGATCGCTCCGTCACAGGCTGCAAGGCTTCTGGACACCTCATAGTTAAAGTCCACATGTCCCGGAGTATCTATCAGGTTAAATACATACTCTTCGCCGTCTTTTGCTTTGTAGATGATACGGACGGTCTGTGCTTTGATTGTAATGCCACGTTCTCGCTCCAGATCCATATTATCAAGTACCTGTGCCTGCATCTCACGGCTCGTCAAAAGGCCGGTCATTTCAATGATGCGGTCTGCCAGTGTGGATTTGCCATGGTCAATATGTGCTATAATACAAAAATTTCTGATATTCTTCTGATCTATACCTGCCACAATTCTATCTCCTTATTCCTAAACTTGCATTCTAAGTGGCATTTTAGCACATATTGTCTTTGTCTGGCAATCTTTTTCTGCTATCTGCCGGCAAGCACCCTGTCCAGGATATCTGCCAGCGGCTCCATGGCATTTTTCTCTTCTTCTACGGTGTTCAGCTGGCTGCCCGCCTCGATCAACAGTGCCCGCGGCTTCAGATGCAGATTGTAGCGAAGACTCTGAAGATAAATATGTCTGGTGAACCCCGGATAATATTCCTGTGCTTTGATCTGAAGCTGAAAGGAAAACGCCAGATTCTCTTCAATATACGGATTAGGCAGATAGTCAACGTTTCCGTTTCTCGCAGTCCGGCTCAGCCCGTTAAAAAACATGATCTTCGCTACCTGTTTGCCATCGATCTGCGTGACCAGCTTCTCCCCATCCAGCCCATCCCGGTGCAGGTCGATCACCACCTCAACCGTTGGATTGGCCGCAAGAATGCTGCTGATCTCAGTCTCCGCCAGATTGTATGCCGTGTTGCGATCCAACACACCGTCTATCATGTCAAATACGCTTGTATTATGGATTACATTATATCCATACTTGTTTTCCAGCAGCTCTGTCAGATAATTTCCCATGCCCACAATCGTATCAGAAATATTTCCTTCTTCCGAATCTGCAAATGCTTCCTGCGAATGGGTATGATAGATCAGAATCTGCGGCACAGATGCATCTTTTTTTATGCGAAGATCCTGACCTGCAAGTTTCTCTGCATTGATCTGCTCCGGATCCGCTGTCGTAGATGCATCTACGGTATAATAATTTCCGACCAGCGTCTGGAAATCCTGAAGTTCTTCCATATTTACCGTTTCCTGCTGTTCTTTTGTTTCTTCGGTCTGTGTTTTTTTGTTTTTCTTTCTCTTTTTCTTTTTTACTGCTTTTTGAATGACCGTTTTTTCTGTCTCCTCCATGGATTCTGCTTCTGCCTTCTGCGGCATCTGATCCTGTGTGTTCTGTACTTCTGAAGACTTTTGCGTTTCCTGTGTTTTTTCACTTTCCGGATTTTTTTCTGTTTCTTCCCGTACCGTCAGCTGCGGCTCTTCTGATAAGAAATAGGACTCCTTGCTCTCCCAGTAAGTCAGAAGCGGAACGACTTCTTTTGTAAGCAGGGAAAGCCAGCTTTGATTCTCTGTACCTTTCACTGGTGCAAGTGTAAATACCGGTGCATAGAGCTGTGCTGTTTTCCTTGTCAAATTTTTGCCCCCACCTGCGATCGACACACCCTTCACCAGAACATAAAGCCCCAGGCCGAAAATGACTGCCCACAGACTTCCGTGTATCCAGTTTTTAAAACGCTTCATGCCCTCACCTCATTCATTGCAATATATGAGGTGTTTTTTTTCATTATGCAAGCTGAAGGGCAAGATTGAGCCCTTCTGAAATCGTATAGCTCAGACGTTTCACCGTCTCATCAATATCCTTGGGCGTCACAAACATCGTATTTAAATGTGATGGAATCCTTTCTTTGATCAGCTGATATTTCTGTGCATAATCTTCCATATCAAGGGCATGAATCAGGCTCTCCATCGTATCATTGACAATGGTTGCCGCATCTACAACAGTGGGCACGCCGATGGCAATGACCGGAATGCCAAGAACCTGTTTATTTAAACCATTTCTGTGATTTCCGACACCGGAACCCGGATTGATCCCGGTATCTGTGATCTGGATCGTACGATTCAGCCTGCGTGTACTGCGGGCTGCCAGAGCATCCACTGCAATGATCAGGTCGGGATGCGTTTCCTTTACCACGCCTCTGATGATTTCCAGCGTCTCCATGCCTGTCTGAGCCATCACGCCCGGAACGATGCCGCTGACCGGATTTCGCTGTTCTTCCCCAAGCGAAGCTGCCCCGAATTCCCGGATCATATGCCTGGTGATGCAGATGTTGCCAACCACATAAGGTCCGAGTGCATCCGGTGTCACATCCCGGTTTCCAAGTCCGACGATCAGCACCGATTTTTCCCCTTCTCCCATCAGACTTTTCAGATGTTCTGCCAGTTTCTGCGATATTTCCCGGTGATAATCCTCATCCGGTGCCGACATATTCGGGGCTTCCATGGTAATATATGTCCCGACCGGTTTCCCCATCGTTTTTGCCCCGTTTTCTGTCTCGATCACCACCCTGGTCGTATGGATCTCCAGTTCTTCATCGTCCTCCTCTTCAATCCGCACACCCCGGATTTTTACGTCATCTTCTTCAAAACTTTCTCTTGCTTCCAGTGCGAGGTCTGTTCTGATACGAAATCTTCCAAACATGCTCTGTTCCCTCCTGCTGTTTCGTTTTTTTGCCTGATTTTGTTTCCATCTGATCTGCTTTTATCAGTGTCTGTAATTCTTATCGAAATATTCCATATTTTTTCAAAATTTGATATTGACATTTGGCAGGCTTTGGTTTAGACTATGAGAGTATGTTTGAAGTATGTTCATTAGAACGTCCGTGTCCGGCTTTAATGTAACAGAAATCATATCATTTTATAGAAAAATTAGAATAAAAAATTGGAGGTGTACAGATTGGCTAACATCAAATCCGCAAAGAAAAGAATCCTGGTTAACAGAACAAAAGCTGAGCGTAATAAATCTATCAGATCTGCTGTTAAAACTGCTATCAAAAAAGTAGAGGTTGCAGTTGTTAACAAAGATAAAGAAACTGCAGTAAATGCACTGGGTGCTGCTACAGCTATCATCAACAAAGCTGCATCGAAAGGTGTTTATCACAAAAACAACGCTGCTAGAAAAGTTTCTCGTTTAGCAAAAGCTGTAAACAGCTTAAATTAAACCAATTTTTATAAATATATAACCCATCAGGTACCGTCAGCCTGATGGGTTTTTTATTTTGAAGGCAAAAACACTCTTATCAACTCGAATATTTGACAAGCAGAAGCTCCACGCTCATCACATCGTTCATACGCCCTGTTTTGACTGCCTCTTCCATCCTGACGCAGTCCTGCAGAGCTTCTTTTAAGGTTTTCAGTGAAAAGTATTCTGCCTGTCGCAGACAGTTCCGCACAATAAATCCTGCCATTTTCAGACGCTCCGAAATCGTTTTTGCACTGTATCCTTCCTCGGAAAGCTCTTTTACCTGCATCAGAAGATTAAACTGGCGTGTGATCAGATAGAGAATACGCATCGGCGGTTCTTTTAATGCCAGCAGATCATAGTAAAGCTCCATAGCTTTCTTCTGCTTTTTCTCTGCCATCGCATTGATCATATCGAAAATTTTATTTTCCGTCTGCTCACTGCAGATCACTGCGACATCTTCTTCGGTAATGGATTCTTTCTCCATACAGTAACAGATCAGTTTTTCCAGTTCCTGGCGTATCCGCTCCATATCCGTCCCCGTTTTTTCCAGAAACTGTTTCATCGCACCGGAAGTGATCATTTTTCCCTCTGTTTTCAGTATACCAAGTATCCATCTGGTCAGCGTCTGTTCGTTCTGTGCCGTAAACTCAACCACACTGCCTTTTTTGCTGACTGCTTTATAGAGCTTACCTCTTTTGTCTACTTCACTTTCCACAAACAGCATGATGGTTTCCTCTGGTATGGACGGGATGTATTCTGCCAGCTGCTGATTAGCGTTCTTAAAAAATCCGCTGTCCTCGATCAGAAGCAGGCGATATTCTGCAAAGAACGGCATGGTATCCGCCTGTGCGATCATTTCCTTTACATCGATGCCTTTTCCGCTGTAAATGCTCAGGTTAATAGTATCCCCTTCCGGAAGAACTGCATTTTTTAAGCGATTTTTGTATTGCTGCTTCAGATAGGCTTCTTCTCCATAGAAGAGATATACCGGCTTAAAGCTTCCTTTTTTGATATCCTCCACCACAGACTTCATATGGTTTCCTTTCTTCTGTCATGGCATCCGAAACAGATTTATCTTAGTCGGAGAAGACTCCCACTTCTATAAGGACGAGCAACAAATTTGTCTTAGTAGGAGTGCAATCTCCGACTAAGATAAACGCTCCGCGAGGATGCACAGCGATTCTGTTGGGTAAATGTCAGCAAAGCTGACCAGAATCGCGTGCCAAGTCTCACGTGCGTTCGACTTGAAAAACCGCTTAAGCACCGGACTTTTTCTCTTCACGCCGTCTTCGTGTCATAAGGCCTCCGATGCGGCCGGTTTCCTTTGCAGTCAACGCCTTCCAGCCCTGCTCCATTACTTTATCGAGAAGTCCCAGTTCTTTTGCGATCTCATATTTTAATTCTTCTTCCGGTGCCAGATTATTTAAATCAATTTTTTCTTTTTTCTTAGACATATAGACCATACCCCTTTCTTTTCTGGAGTATGGCCTGATTTTTCATTTACTATTCATAAATCTTACAAAAGGGATCTGCCAGGGAGCAGATGCTGCTTTTAGTACTCTTCCGGCATGATGATCGCTGCAATGATATACAGGATCACTCCGGTACTGGTGCAGCCAAGTAATACACACAGAAGACGCACGATTGTCGGGTCAATACCAAAATATTCGCCGATACCGCCGCATACGCCACATATTACCCTGTTCGTTTTTGATTTGTAAAGTCTCTTTGGTTCCATAATCTTTCATCCTTTCATAAACTCTTTCCTGCTCACTTATAACTCACCTTCGTCAAAAATATTGCCAATCCTGGCCGAGTACTCTTTCCATTCTGTTTTATACAGTTGAAGCTGTGCCATGCCGCGTTCTGTGATTTTGTAGTAACGCCGGTTTCGACCACCAAATTCCATATCGTAGACCTCCAGACAGTCATCCTTCAAAAGTCTGCGAAGTACCGGATACAGAGTTGATTCTGAAATTTCGATTGCTTTTCGGACATCCTGTGTGATGCGATATCCGTAAGTACCTGTCTTCTCTTTCGACACAACGGCCAGTACAATGGCATCCAGAAGTGCTGCCCCTGTATTAAAAACCATAGCCCCTCCTGATACTCTGATATTGTTTCCTGATATTAGGATACGCAATTGCCTGATTTATATCATACTATTTTCTTTTCAATACTATATATCATATAATATTGTTTGTCAATATATGTTTTCTTACGCTTTTCTTAATGCCAATGCGGTGAAATTTATATTGTGCAAAGTTCTTTCATGCAAAAAACTTATGATCTAAAAGGTGCCCTGTGTTTGAAAAATAATCTGTAAAAACAGAACGCCATAATGATTCGAAAACAATCTGCTGACACGCTGCGTTTCCTGTTCGGTTCGCTCGCCTGTTAGCCGCCCTTCCGCCTAAACTCGTCTCTTCGAGACTCAGACAGCGGCTCTTTGGGGCGGCAACATCGCAAACCTCACGACGGAAGCCTTGCTACCGTCAGTGCGATTTGTTTTCGAATTCATCATGGCTGTTCTATTTTACATTTTAATTTTCATCATTTAACAAATCTGCATCTATAATATCATCCAAAAGTTTATTTGTATCACCTGTAGTTTCATACTGTAAAATTTTTTTATTCCATATTGTAATAATATGTTTATTTACACAACGTTGGTACGCTAACCATATCTTGCTTTCTTTATAAATATAGCCTTCATCTTTAGCAGGCTTTTCTAATCTTAAATCTGGATATTCATTATTTATAACCGGATATTCTTTCTTTGCTTCTATATACTTCTTCCATTTTGGAAAATCATACTCTTTCAACAATGCTTCTAAATTTGGATAAACAATTCTATGTTCAGAATCTTTACCATAATACGGTGTCACTTTTCCATCATATGGATTCAACCACAAATGTAGCACTCCATAGCCGCCCCAATCATCAATATCAATAACAAATCCATGAATTCTCCCAATTCCGCCTATCTTCTTAATAAATTTGGCAATTTTCTCTTGCTTTTCTGTATATGGTTTCATTATTTGTTCAAGTTTTTGTAGATATTCTTCTAAATGTTCAGCATAGTATTTCCAGTTTCCACCCTCTTCTTCAAATTTTGCCAAATGATTCTTCCTTCCCCCATGCATCAAATAAAAACCTTTATAAGTTCTCTTTCCTGGTTTTATACAATATCCCAAAAACATATAAATACCGCTTTTCTTTATCATCGCAATTTGTAAATCATCCTGATTAAACTCCATTTCAATAGATTTTCCGACATAAAATTCTCTATATTGTTCTTTTGTAATCTTATAACACCCATCTTTATAGTTTTCGAATACGTCATATTCATTACTGCAATAAAAATATTTTAATCCTATACTTTTTCTATGATTTCCCATCTGATTATCAGCATATATTGTTTTTTCTGAATCTTTTAAGAAATAATTTCTATGATCATGACCATGCAAATAAATCCAGTTAGGATTGTAATCCTCTTTATTCCATCCCTCTTTTTTCACATGTGTCAATACAATGACTGTTTTTCTCGGAATCGTTCTTTTTATTTTTCTATAAACTTGATTAAATTTTTTTGATTCTTTTCTATCTTTTTCTAATCTTTCATCAGAGGACAATTCATCAAAACTTTTTCCATATCTTATGGTTGTTGCATTATATTCTTCTAACAGACCACTAAAACCAATCCCACCTAAAATTGCAAGAGGGCTATATTTCAGTTTTTCCTGCAATTCTGTCTCTGACATCTTCAAAATCTGGTTTCCACTTAATAATTTATATTCTCCATTGTTGTTTAATGTTTTTCTTTCTATATACAATAAGCTATTTTGCAAAAAAATAATGTGCAGACTATTCAAAAACTTTTTATATTCTCTTAACTTTACTGTCATTTCTTTTTCTTGGTCAAATAGTTCGTGATTTCCTGCTATAACAACAATTTTGTCTCCACGCCATCTATATGCCAATGTTTCATAAAAAATCTTAGCTAACTCAAAATCAGCTGCGGTATCACCTGCTATAAGTAAATAACTATTAAACGGTATTGTTCCAACAGAGTTTATCATTTTATCGACTATTTTCTGTACTTGCTCTTGCTGTTTATCCATCATCCAATCTCTATCAATATAATGTTCCAGATGAATATCACTAATATAAAAAAATGGAATTTGTTCTTGACTCATTGGATTATATCCCTCATCCTCCACAAGCTTTAGATACGATATTGTTTCCACATTCTTTTCTACTATATTCTGCATTTTTCTGTTCCTCCTATGTATTTTAAAATTTTCATTTTGCTATAAAAATATAATAACATTAAAAAATCATACATTCGTATTGACTTTTAAGAAAATTTTCTCACGATTGTTGTTTTTGACCATTGTCTGAAACAAAAAAATATATCCTATACTTATGGCTTCTTCAGAATTTCCTTCCTGGGAAGGGACATCCTTCGCCCACCAGCAGAGCAAAAACTTTTTTGACAATGTGCAACTATGTCAATAACTTTAAAAATTTATTTCAAAGAATCGGCTTTGCTGGCATTTGCAAAAAATTAGTGTATAAAACAATACAGCCATAATCATTGGAAAACAAATCGCACTGACGATAGCAAGGGTTCCGTCGTTCCGTTTGTGTCTAGTTTCCGCCGCCGAGCGGTGTCTGAGCCGCGAAGCGGCGAGTTCCAGCGAACGGCGGATCATAGACGACACAAACGGAACAGGAAACGAAGCGTGTCAGAAGATTGTTTTCCAATGATTATGGCGTTCTGTTTTATAAAACTATTTTTTTACTTCGTTCATTTGCACATTAAGAAATTCTCCGCCTTCTGCAGTGCATAAGCCAGATTTTCTTCCGTATGTGCCGCTGACACAAACATGGCTTCAAACTGTGCCGGTGCAAGATGGATTCCATTGTCCAGCATATATTTAAAATACCGTGCATACTCAGCAGTATCTGAGGTTTTGGCGGAAGCATAGTCAACAACCTGCTGTTCTGTGAAAAACAGGGAACCGATTGAGCCGACATGGTTTACCTGCCATGCATGTCCGCTCTTTCTGACATTTTCTTTCATGGTTTCAAAGAAAGTATCGCTTTTCTGATTGAGTTCTTCATAAATCTGCGGATTGTTTTTCAAAATGGTAAGCTGTGCAATGCCTGCTGCCATGGCAACCGGATTGCCACTTAAGGTTCCTGCCTGATAAACCGCTCCGACCGGTGAGACCATCTCCATGATCTCGCGTTTTCCTCCGTAAGCTCCGACCGGCATGCCGGCTCCGATGATCTTGCCGTATGTCACAAGATCGGCATCGATACCAAAATAGCCCTGTGCACCTTGAAGTCCAAGTCGGAATCCGGTGATCACTTCATCGAAAATCAGAACGCTTCCATGCTCGCTACAGAATTTTCGAAGTCCTTCCAGAAATCCCTTTTTCGGCGGAACAACGCCCATATTGGCTGCCACCGGCTCTACGATCACGGCAGCGATTTCCTTTGGATATTCGGCAAACAGTGCCTCTACGCTTGCCAGATCATTGTAAATGGCAGATAACGTATCCTGTGTACATCCCGCCGGTACACCGGCACTGTCCGGGATTCCGGCTGTCATAACTCCGGAACCTGCTTTTACCAGAAGTGCATCGGAATGTCCATGATAGCATCCGGTAAATTTTACGATCTTATCCCTTCTTGTATAACCTCTGGCTGCACGGATGGCACTCATCACGGCTTCTGTTCCGGAATTGACCATACGCACCATTTCAAGTGACGGGATCACATCTGTCATCAGCTCTGCCATCTCTACTTCTTTTTCAGTGGCGGCTCCAAAACTCAGTCCTTTTTCACATGCTTTGATCACGGCTTCTTTGATCGCTGGATGGTTGTGTCCGAGGATCATCGGTCCCCAGGAACCGATAAAATCCAGATATTTGTTTCCATCGACATCTGTCATATAAACACCGTCTGCCTGTTCAATAAAACGCGGCGTGCTGCCAACACTTCCAAAAGCACGCACCGGGCTGTTCACGCCACCCGGCATCAAAGTAACTGCTTTTTTAAAAAGTTCTTCTGATCTTGTCATCATCCAATCTTCCCTTCATCCATCATTTTTGCAATCTCTTTTGCAAAATAGGTAAGATAAATATCGGCTCCGGCACGGTAAGCACCGACTGCCATCTCACCGATGATCCGTTCTTCATCAATATAGCCTAGTTTGGCTCCTGCTTTTACCATAGCATATTCTCCGCTGACGCTGTAGGCTGCAACCGGTGTGTTGACCACTTTTCGCACTTCTGTGATCACATCCTGGTAAGCCATCGCCGGTTTTACCATAATGATATCCGCTCCCTCTTCAACATCGAGCAGAGCCTCTTTGATGCCTTCTCTTTTATTATGAAAATCCATCTGATATGTTTTGCGATCACCAAAAGACGGAGCAGAACCTGCCGCTTCACGGAATGGACCATAAAAGGCGGATGCATATTTCACGGCATAAGACATGATCGGTGTGCCTGTATGTCCCGCCTGATCGAGCATCGTACGGATCGCACGCACACGGCCGTCCATCATATCGGATGGTGCTACCATATCTGCTCCAGCTTCCACATGAGAAAGAGCGGTCTTTGCAAGAAGATCCAGCGTCCTATCATTGTCCACATCGTGTCCGCACAACATGCCGCAGTGTCCGTGTGATGTGTACTCGCACATACAAACGTCCGTGATCAGATACAGTTCCGGGAATTTTTCTTTTGCTTCCCGAAGTGCTCTCTGCACAATGCCATTTTCGTTGTAGGCTCCGCTTCCCACTTCGTCTTTCTGATCCGGGATGCCAAAAAACATCACATTTTTCACACCGGCATTTAACAGCCGCTCCAGTTCAAATCCCATGCAGTCCACACTGTAACGGTACTGTCCGTCCATGGACGGGATCTCCTCCCGGATGTCGTTCCCTTCTTTTACAAACATCGGATAGATCAGGGAAGACTTATCCATTCTCGTCTCTCTCACCATTCTTCTGAGTGTATCGTTTCCTCTTAATCTTCTTGGTCGGATTGCCATATCCATCTTTTGTTACCTCCTACATTTAAAGCTGCTTCCGGCACAGCTCTTTTACTTTATCCAGAACGCTGTCCATCGTTGCTTTTTCAGACATCCAACTCTGCATTCCAAGCTCATCTGCTGCCTGCTTCGTCTGTTTTCCGATGCATACTGCCCGGACAAGGGAAAAATCAAGCCCTTTGACTGCCTGTGCGAACCCTCGCACGGTCGATGCACTGGTAAAGACCGCAAAATCAATCTTTCCCTGTTCAAATTCTGCCTTTTGATCGATCAGTTCTGAGCTTTCGTACAGAGTGCGGTAGGTTGGAACATCATCGATCTGCACATCCGGTACTTTCTGAAGTTCCAGTATCAGTTCCTGATTTGCAGTCTCTGCCCGCGGTATCAAAATCCGCTCTCCCCCCGTGCAGGCCCGGGCAAGGCTGGATCCCAGATGTTCTCCGTCAAAAATTTCCGGTTTTAAATCTGCCAGAATACCATGCTTTTTCAGTTCCTTTTCAGAACCGCTTCCTATAACAGCAAATTTCGCCGCCGCAAGTTTGCGGATATCCGCTTCATGTTCTGCCAGTTTTTCAAAAAAGACTCTCACTCCGGTCGGGCTGGTAAATACGATCCAGTCATAACTTTGAATAGCTTCCATACTTTGCTTCAATTTTTGATTTTCTGAAATCGCTTCTGTTTTGATCGCCGGAAGTTCCAGCACTTCTGCCCCTTCTCTTCGAAGCTTTTCCGCCATTTGGGAAATCAGTTCTTTTGGTCTTGTGACCAGGATTTTACGTCCTGCAAGCGGCAGTGCTTCATGCCATGCAAATCTATCGGCCAGAGCACATACTTCGCCAACCACGATGATGGCCGGTGTCTGAATCCCCTGCTTTTGTACTTCTTCCGGCAGTGTTGAAACGGTTGCACTGATCCGTTTCTGTCCTGCTGTGGTTCCCTGCTGTAAAATGGCAGCAGGCATATCTGCACGCATACCCGCCTTTAAAAGTCCATCGCAGATATCTGCAAGTGCCGTCACTCCCATCAGAAAAACCAGGGTTCCCTTTGTCCTTACCAGTGCCTCAAAATCAATATCATAGGTATCGCCATTTTTCTTATGCCCGGTAATGATATGTACCGAAGAGCAGAAATCCCGGTGCGTGACCGGAATCCCGTTGTAGGCAGGGACTGCAATCGCAGAAGTCACACCCGGTACGACTTCATACGGTATCTGATGTGCCTTTAAAAGCTCCAGTTCCTCCCCGCCTCTGCCAAACAGAAACGGATCGCCGCCTTTTAACCGCACAACCCTCTTGCCTTCCAGTGCTTTTTTCACAAGGATTTTGTTGATCTCTTCCTGCGGCATCAGATGATGGCTTGCCCGCTTGCCGACATTGATCTTTTCGGCATCCTCTGGGATCATACTTAAAATAGCCTGACCTGCCAGTGCATCATAAACAACAACTTCTGCCTTCTGAAGCACACGCTTTCCTTTCAACGTAAACAACCCCGGATCGGAAGGACCTGCTCCTACCAGCCAGACTTTTCCCGGTTTTATATCATTTTCTTTTACAGCAGTGCAGCTTTGTGCATGACATTCTTTTTTCAGCCCTTCTGCGAGCAACATGCCCATTGTTTCGGCATCTTCCGGATTTCCTTCGATCTGACCTTTTTTATATATTCCGGTTGCTTCCTGGTAATACAGGCCACGTAGCAGAAGTTTTCCGTTTTTCATTTCTGCATAGGCAGCGATCGGTGAACTGCACCCGCCATTTAAATATTTTACAAAAGCCCTCTCTGCTGCCTGTGCTGTCTGTGCCGCCGGATCGTTATAGGCTTTCAGAAAAGCATAATCTTCTCCTTTTCTTCCCTGAACCGCCAGAATCCCCTGCCCTGCTGCCGGAATGATCTCATCCGGCTCAAAATAGCGATAAATGCGGTTTTCCAGGCCAAGCCTCTTTAAACCTGCTGCTGCCAGGATCAGTGCTCCGTATGCTCCTGACTGAAGTTTCTGCAGCCTGGTCTGGATATTTCCTCTCACCGGAAGAAAGGTTACATCCGGATACAACTCTTTAAGCTGCAGCATCCGTCTCTGGCTGGAACATCCGACCGGAAGCGTTCTGTCCCATTTTTCTGCTCCTTCCGGAAGCACCAACACATCTCTTGGATCCTCTCTTTTGGAAAATGCAAGCAGCGGCAGCTCTTCGGAAAGTTCCATCGGCATATCTTTCAGACTGTGTACGGAAAGATCGCTGCATCCATCCAGAAGTGCTTTATCCAGTTCCTTCACAAACAGACCTTTGCCGCCGATTTTCTCCAGCGTGCGATCCAGGATTTTGTCACCGGTCGTTTTCATGGTCAGAATTTCTACCTGACATCCCGGTTTCTTCTCTCTGATAAAATCCCGGACCATCTCACTTTGGATCACCGCCAGACGGCTTCCTCTGCTTCCTATGACAATGTTATGCTCTGTCATATTTTTATTCTCCTTTTTCATTAAAGTCAAACGCATTTGAAACCTGGCACGCATAAATCTCTTCCAGTCCATCTATGCACTCCCGAAATGCTGCATCGCTGATCCGTCCCCGCAGTTCAAAAAGCATTTTGTTGGTCACTTTCTGTGCCGCTCGATGGATCTGTTTTTCCAGTGTTTCTTTTTCAAATACTTCCATTGGAAGCTGATGCAGGATTTTATACAGACGCAGATCCAGGTCTGTCGCAACTTCTTCTTTGATCTTTCCGATACGCGGTATCACATCAAGGCATCGATACCAGTTGCAAAATTCTTCCATCTGCTCTTTCAGAATGGATTCTGCCTCTCTGATTCCAGCTTTCATTTTCTCGCTCAAAACATCGACTTTGAAATAGTCGATATCATAAAAACGGATGTACATCAGTTTCTGCACCTCCGGATCAATATCACGCGGCACTGCCAGATCTACAAGGATCAGTTCATGATCCAGATCAACTGCCTGAAGTCCTTCTTTTGTGAGCGTATAATTCGGGCTTGCCGTGGCACTGACTACAAAATCACAGGAACTGATCAGACCCATGCGTTTTCCATAGTCAATACGCCTGCATCCCTGCGGGATCTGCACGACACCGCTGCGGTACTGACGCACGGTAACGGTCACATCCGCACCTTCCTGCTGCAGAACGGTTGCGGCAAGTTTTCCCATCTCCCCGTTTCCGATGACCATACATTTTTTGCCTTTTACTTCCAGACCTTCCTGTCGAAGTGTCTGAAGTGCCCGGTGGATCACCGAATGATTGCCTGTGGAAAACGTCACATTTGTCCGCACTTTCTTGCCGGCAGTCACCGCCATGCGAAACAACACTTCCAGCACATTGTCCGCCGCATAATGCTCTCTTGCCGTCACAAGTGCTCCCTTTACCTGTGTCAGAATCTGATCTTCTCCTAAGATCCTGGATTCCAGTCCGCAGGCAAGACGGAACAGATGCTGCACGGCATCTTCTTCTTTTCGCTCCGTAAAATATTTCTGATACTCATCGTTATGGATTGCCCGTATCTTACACAGAAGTTCATAAAGGGCGATCACACACCCCTCTTCCGTGCTGACCCAGAGTTCCATACGGTTACAGGTCGATAACAGGACACAGCCACAGATTCCTTTTTCCTGTTTTATGATCTCCAATGCTTCCACTGTCTTTTTTTGGGTAAATGAAAAAACCGTCCGGATATCAATCGCAGCTACGCTGTGATCGATCCCTATCATTTGTATTGCCATAACGTTCTTCCTTTGAAAAATAGATTCTGTAAATATCCTGTCAATCATAGCACAATTCCCGACAAAAATCTACTTCCGGAATTGACTTTTGAGATAGCGGATGTTACACTTCTTTTACTCATACGATTTCGTTTTTTGATCTGCAGTTACTGCACAGTCTCAGAAAACTTTTCTGCTATGCCCAAAAAGAAAGGATTTATCAGATTTATGTGTACGAATCAATCAACAACCAAAGCGATCCTCGTTGTAAGCTTTGGTACCAGTTATCACGATACAAGAGAAAAAACCATTGACTGTATTGAACAGGATATCGCACAGACATTTCCTCATCACCATATTTACCGTGCCTGGACCAGCAAAATGATCCTTAAAAAGCTGAAACAGCGTGACGGTATACACATCGATAATGTACGAGAAGCCATGGAACACATGCAGCGTGACGGCATTACCGATGTGACAGTTCAGCCAACCCATGTGATCAACGGCATTGAGAACGATCTTATGAAAGAGGATGTTCTCGCTTTTTCAGATTCCTTTTCCAGGATCACTTTCGGTGTCCCGCTGCTTACTTCCGAGCAGGACAGCCGTGAAGTCGTCAAGGTTCTGACTGATGCTTTTGGCGGGATCCCAAAAGACGAGGCACTTGTTTTCATGGGACATGGAACACCGCATTATGCCAATGCGATCTATGCAGCACTGGACTACACCTTTAAAGATCTTGGTTACCACAATCTTTTTATGGGAACTGTAGAAGCTTACCCGTCCATGGACTCCCTGCTGCGTCTGGTCGGCAGTCTGAAGCCGTCCCGCGTCCATCTGGCTCCGTTTATGATCGTTGCCGGTGACCATGCACACAATGACCTGGCAGGAGATGATGCTGATTCCTGGAAATCCCAGTTTGAGCAGGCCGGTTATCCGGTTCTCTGTCATTTAAAAGGTCTTGGTGAATACGAAGGAATCCGCCAAATTTTCCTGCGGCATATCCGCGAAGCACAGTAAAGGAGTTTTTTATGCATATGCATCATCATAACACCGGAGGTATTGCTATTGATTCTTATGCCTGTAATTCCAGGCTTCGGCATATCAGTGCGGGATTCAAAGCCGGATTTTCCATGCTTCTGCTTCTGTTCTGTATTTTTGCAGACCATCCTGTTATCTCTGTTTTGTTGATCTTATTTGCTGCTTCCGTCACGGTTTTTCTTGGCGGTATTCCTTTGCATGATTATCTTTCCGTGCTCGGGATTCCCGTTTTTTTTGTGCTACTTGGCGGCATCGCCATCGCTGTCGATCTCTCTTTACAGCCGACTGGCGATTTTTACCTGAATCTGTTTTTTTGTTACCTTTGTGTCACGTATGCCGGCATTCTGAAAGCGTTTTTTCTGATGCTGAAAGTGTTCGGTGCCGTAAGCTGCATGTTCCTAATGACACTTTCTACACCGTCACACGAACTTTTCTCGGTTCTCCATAAGATTCACTGCCCTTCTCTTTTTACAGAACTGATGCATATGATCTACCGCTACATTTTTATTCTGCTGGAGGTACAACATAATATGCAGATTTCCGCGGAAGCAAGGCTTGGATTCTGCGATTTCAGAACCTCCTGTTATTCTTTCGGGCAGATTGCAGCCAATCTTTTTATCGTTGCACTGAAAAAAGCGAATGCCTATTATGATGCAATGGAAGCACGCTGCTATGATGGAACACTTTGTTTTCTGGAAGAGAAAAAGAAACTGCCCCTTCCGTACATCATAGCTTCCGGAACCTTTTTTCTGTTTCTTGTTGTTCTTTGGCTTTTCATAAGATGAATTTAAGATAGGAGATAATATGAAAGAATCCATTCTTGAAGTAAAAAATCTGCATTTTGCGTATGACGAACACCATACGGTTTTAGATGGGATCAGTCTTTCTGTCTTTGCAGGTGAGCGTATCGCCATACTTGGTTCCAACGGAGCCGGAAAATCTACATTTTTTCTGAACCTGAACGGAGTGCTCACTCCAGCCGAAGGCGAAATTTCATACCGCGGTACAAAAATCACCAGAAAAACACTGAAAAAACTGCGTCAGCATATCGGTATTGTCTTTCAGGATGCCGATAATCAGATCATTGCTTCTTCCGTTCTCGCTGAAGTCTCTTTTGGTCCTATGAACCTGAAGTTGCCTCGTTCGGAAGTCGAAGAACGTGTAAATACTGCGTTAAATTATATGAACATCTCACAATTTAAAGACCGCCCTCCCCATTATCTGAGCGGAGGTGAGAAAAAACGGGTATCGATTGCAGACATTATTGCCATGAAATCCGAAATTATTATTTTTGATGAACCAACTGCATCTTTAGATCCTCTGAATGCTGCCATGCTTGAAGAAGTCCTTGAAAAGTTAAGCCGAGAAGGAAAGACACTTCTGCTCTCCACGCACGACGTGGATTTTGCCTACCGCTTTGCAGACCGTATTCTTGTTTTTGACAACGGCCGCATACTTGCCGACGGCACGCCGCTTGAAGTTTTTAAGAATATTTCTGTCTTAAAACAGGCTAATCTGAAACGCCCGCTTTTGCTGGATGTCTGCGAAGATCTGGCTGCACATGGACTTTTTCCGAAAGGATCTTTTTATCCCAGGGATTTTTCAGAATTTCATACATATCTTGCACAGAGAAATTCTTTTTAATAAAAACTGCCGCACAGTTTGAATCCGTACGGCAGTTTTGTTTTCTTATTTTTTTTCTTCCTCTTTATCTTCCCATTTTTTCCGTTCATAAAATCTTCCCATCAGAAATGCGATCACACCAACTCCGATCCCGGTCTGTACACAGAAGATCAGACTTTCAATTTCTCCAGGCAGTTCACTTCCTGTAAGACTTTCTATAACCGGAGTAAACCATGGTTCATAAGCTTCTCCTTTGATTTCTTCTACCATAACACTGCCCGCATCATCGGAACCGCCAAATTCTGCTCCTTTTTTTGCAAAGAACGGAACAACTGCGAGCAGCACAGCTGCAACTAACAGAAGAAGGATTGTTTTTTTATTCTTCGCACTCATTCTTTTTCCTCCTCGATCTCAAAATCAATCGCTTTTAGTTCACTTTTTGCAAAACTCTCCAGTGCGATCACAACAACAACGGTAAGAATTCCTTCGATCACTGCCAGCGGAAGCTGTGTCGGTGCAAATATACCGAGAAATTTTACAGCAGATGCTGTTACCCCACCCTGTGCAGACGGATAGGCAAGTGCAAGCTGCACACTGGTTACGCAATAGGTAAACAGATCTCCAAGTGATGCGGCAAGAAAAACCGTGATGCGGCGGTTGATCCTGGTTTTTGAAAGTCCCTTATAAATCAGCCAGGACAGGATCGGACCTGCAATCGCCATGGAAAAACAGTTTGCTCCAAGTGTTGTCAGTCCGCCATGGGCGAGCAACACTGCCTGGAAGATCAGAACAATGATTCCAAGTACACTCACTGCACATGGTCCAAACAGGATTGCACCAAGACCGGTTCCTGTCATATGGGAACAGCTTCCGGTCACAGAAGGGATTTTCAGGGATGACAGCACAAATACAAAAGCTCCTGCCATTGCGATCAGTGTAATGGATCTGCGGTTTTCCTGCACTCTCCTGTTCAGCGATCGAAATCCAAATACTAAAAACGGCAAACAGACAATGCCCCATGCAATACAAAATGCCGGAGGCAGATATCCTTCCATAATATGCATGGCATTTGCTGTCGGTGCCACAGCCAGAATAGCTGCCGCTGCATAAACAGCCTTTGCAAGCCACGATATCTTCTGATTTTTAATTTTTTCTGTGTTATTTTTTCTTTGCTTCTTCATTTTGTTTTCCTGTTCCTTTTCTTTTTTCTTAAAAAACGTCTGCAAATGACTCTGTCACATATTATAAAGCAGTGCATTACAGATGCAGGCTGCGATGTTGCTGCCTCCTTTGCGTCCTCTTGCTACAATATACGGCACATCTGCCTGCATGATCAGTTCTTTTGACTGTACGACGTTGACAAAGCCGACCGGAACACCGATCACAAGTTCTGGTTTTAACTTTTTCTCTTCGATCAGCTCATAAAGCCGGATCAGGGCAGTCGGTGCATTGCCGATTGCAAAAATCAGCGGTCTGTTCATGGCTGCCGCCTTGTCCATACAGGCAGTTGCTCTTGTCGTCCCGTTTTTCTTTGCTGTCTCTGCCACATCTTCATCTGACATAAAGCAGAAGACTTCTCCGCCGTATGCTGCCAGTTTTTTCTTATTGATTCCGGATTTTGCCATCTGCGTATCGGTCACAATGCAGGCTCCGTTTCGGATCGCTTCTTTTGCTTTTTCAACAACACCTTCGGAAAAACAGAGATTATCTGCATAATCAAAATCTGCACTAGTGTGAATGCAGCGTTTGATGATCGGTTCTTGTTCTTCCGGAAAGGTTCTCTCCCCAAGCTCTTCTGTGATCAGTTCAAAACTGCGTTTTTCAATTTCCCGCGGAAGTACATTTTCCAGTTCAATCTTCATCATCTGTCCCCTCTTCCATAATTTCATAAATACGCGAAATATCCATATGTTTGCGAAGTGCATCTGCAAGAATATTGTACTGGATTTCTTTGAATTTTGCAAAATCCACGCCTGCGATCTGTGTCATATCCAGTCCTTTGGCTTCTCCGATGGCTGTTACGATCGCTTTTACTACTTCTTCTTTTTCAAAAATTCCATGTACATATGTTCCATAAACATTTCCATGACAGACGCCATCTGCTTTTGCCGCACCTTTCTCTTCTCCGGCAAAGCTTGTGATTTCTGTAAAAGCAGCTGTCTGTTCTCCCAATGTCGTGCTGCCCATATGGATTTCATAACCTTCCATTTCCATATCACTTAGATTTTGCAATATTCCGCCAACCTTTTTGAATCTTCCGGTTACTCTTGTCCTGGTCTTTTTCTCGGTAAATACCGTGTCCGTATCCAAAAGCCCGATGCCTTTCATCTCACCTCCGGCCTCCACGCCATGCGGATCTTTTAAGGTTTTTCCAAGCATCTGATAACCACCGCAGATCCCGAAAATGATCTTTCCCTCTGCCGTCGCTTTGCAGATGGCATTTTCCAGTCCGCTCTGCCTCAGCCATTTTAAATCTTCCATGGTATTTTTTGTTCCTGGAAGCAGGATCATATCCGGATTTTTCAGTTCGGAAACGGAAGTCACATAACGCAGTGAGACACCCTCCATGCTTTCAAACGGATTGAAATCGGTAAAATTGGAAATCCGCGGGAGGCGGATCACTGCAAGATCGATCGCAGCCACTTCCTGGTTCCCGCAGAAACGTTCGGTCAGGCTGTCCTCATCCTCCACTTCAATGTGCAGATACGGCGTAACTCCGACTACCGGAATCCCCACACGCTCTTCCAGCATTTCAATGCCCGGATCGAGAATGCTTTTATCCCCGCGAAATTTGTTGATGATAAGACCTTTGATGCGAGCACGCTCTTCTTTTTCAAGCAACTCCACCGTTCCGACCAGCTGTGCAAATACGCCGCCGCGGTCAATATCTCCGACCAGAAGCACCGGTGCATGTGCCATCTTTGCCATGCCCATATTTACAATGTCCTCGGATTTCAGGTTAATTTCTGCCGGACTTCCCGCACCTTCGATCACAATGATATCGTATTCTTCTGATAACTTATGAAAAGCCTTCAGGATATCCGGCACCAGTTTCTTTTTATAACGGAAATAATCTCTCGCACTCATCGTCCCAAGCACTTCTCCGTTTACGATCACCTGCGATCCGACATCGTTTGTCGGTTTTAAAAGAATCGGATTCATATAAACACTTGGTTTGATGCCGGCTGCCTCTGCCTGCATGACCTGTGCACGCCCCATCTCCAGACCTTCTTCGGTGATAAAGGAGTTCAGTGCCATATTCTGTGATTTAAAAGGAGCTACTTTGTAGCCATCCTGTGCAAAAATGCGGCAAAGCCCGGCTGCCAGCAGACTTTTTCCTGCATTTGACATCGTTCCTTGTACCATGATTACTTTCGCCATCCGTATATCGCCCCACTTTCTTTTTGTTTCTCCCGGATAATATCCTGAAATATTTTAATCAGCTGATCGTTCTCTTCTCTTGTCCGCACTGCAATGCGGAAATACCCTTTTGAAAGCCCCCGGTAATTGCTGCAGTCGCGGATCAGAAGCCCTCTTTTTTGGCACTGCTCTTCCAGATCTTCCGGGCCTTTGAAAAACAGATAATTTGCCTGAGAATCAAATGTCTCCATCTCCAGAAGATGCAGTGCCCTTGCCAGGTATTTGCGTTCTTCCCGGATCAGCCAGCGTGTATTATGTACGTAAGTATCTTCCGAAAGTGCCGCAATACCTGCCTCCTGTGCCGGTATGGAAACGCTCCATGGCTGTATGACATCCCGGATTTTTTCCATAAGATCTGCATCTGCACTTAAACCATAGCCAAGACGCAGCCCCGGTATGGCATAAATTTTCGTAAAGGCATCCACAAGAAACAGATGCGGAAAACGCTCCAGAAACGTTCGCATGCTGTAACTGTCCGGTGCCATCAGAAATTCGTGGAAACATTCATCCAGCAGAAAATGTATCCCATACTTTTCACATTTCTCTGCGATCCGCACCAGAAGCGGCTGCTGTATCAGAACACCGGTAGGATTGTTTGGATTGCACAAAATGATCATATCCAGATCATCTGAAAGTGCTTCCAGATAAGCAAGATCCAGTGCATAGCCCTTCTCTTCCCCCAAAGGATAATAAAAAATCTCGCATCCGACTGCCGAAAGTGCAGCCTCATACTCCGCAAATCCCGGCTCCAGAAGCAGTGCTTTTTTCGGTTTTAAGGCCGCTGCAAAAGCATAGAGCAGCTCAGACGCACCATTTGTACAGATCACCTGCTCTTCTTTTACATATTCATGTTCTGCGATCGCATGGCAGAGCTTCCGGCACTGTACATCCGGATAATTTACAATCTGTTCCATGCTCCGATAAACCGCCTCAATTACAGAAGAGGGCGGTCCGAGTGGATTGATATTTGCGGAATAATCCAGAGTGCAGGCCTCTGAATAAATATCTCCGCCATGTTTGTGACGCTTGTTGTTCATGGTATGTTCCCTTCCTGGCATCATAACAATGTGAGTATGTTAAAGCTGCAATAAAGAAGCATAACAACGATAAGAAGCAGCCCTGCAGACGCATACATCAGCCTGTTTGCTCTTCTGATATCCTCACATTCCACGGGACGCAGTGCATCTCCGATCGTTTTCTTTTTATATAAAGTTCCAAAATACCAGGCATCTCCGGCAAGCTGCACGCCGAGTGCCCCTGCCATGGCTGCCTCCGTCTGTGCCGAATTCGGGCTGGCATGGTTATAGCGGTCTCGTTTGAAGATCTTCCAGGCATTTTTTGCTGACAGACCGGTAAGTCCTGCTGCCGCCACCATAAAAAGAGCAGACAGTCTTGCCGGAATGTAATTGAGTACATCGTCCACCTTTGCTGCAAAACGACCGAAATACAGATATTTCTCATTCTTATATCCGACCATAGAATCCATCGTGTTGACTGCCTTATAAAAAGCTCCGAGTACAGGCCCGCCAACTGCCAGATACAGAAGCGGTGCCATCACTCCATCTGAGGCATTTTCTGCCACTGTCTCTACTGCTGCTTTTGTTACACCTTCTGCCGTCAGCTGATCCGTATCTCTGCCAACAATCATGGAAACAGCACGGCGTGCTGCCTTTAAATCTTCTTTTTTCAGTTCTCTATAAACCTTCATACTCTCATCTTTCAGAGATTTTGCCGCCAGCATCCAGTAGCAGAACAATGCCATCACAGCCAGATGCAGATACGGATGGATTTTTCCGGCCAGATACAGCACAGCTGCCACCGCTCCGGCTGTTACGCTGCAGACGATCACTGACAGAAATACACCGGCTGTTTTTTCGCCCTGTCCTGTCTTTGGAAAAACCGCCCGAAGCCCTTTTTCCGTAACGGAGATCAGATTGCCGACCAGCCGGATCGGATGATAAAAGCAGTGCGGATCACCGATCAACAGATCAAGAAACACACCGAGCAAAAGTGCCATCATCCCTTCTCTTCCATATATCATGATACTTTTTCCCTTTCCAGTTTTTTTGCCATACAATTTTCCAGGAACCGAAATGCGAACATCGGATTGGAATAATAATATAGGTGCGGAAATCCCATCAGACTGCCATCTTTTGCATAACTGCAGCTCCAGCTTCTTTTCCCGGCCGGTTTTTTTGCCAGACAGGCACTTCCCGGATCGGTGCTGTCAAAATAGTGGAATTCATGGGCACGCACCGGAAATCCCTGCTGCCATATGTTTCTTGCCTCTGCCTGTTCTTCGTTCAGATCCAGTGTGATATATCCAAATCTTCCCAGCTTTTCGGTGCGGTACGCAACTGCGTTTATCACGCCTGCCATCGGATATGTCTTTCCTTCCATGTCCTGCATTTCCTGATGAAGGTACATAAAACCGCCGCACTCTGCCAGGATCGGAATCGCTTTTTTTTCACAGGAGCGGATCGATGCAAGCATTTCGCTGTTTTCGGAAAGCCCTGCTGCAAACAATTCCGGATAACCTCCCGGCAACAAAAGTCCATCTGCGTTTTCCGGCACTTTCGCATTATGGAGCGGCGAAAAGAATGTGATCTCTGCCCCCAGTTCTTCCAAAAGCTTCAGGTTGTCTTCATACAGAAAGCAGAATGCCTCATCTTTTGCCACTGCGATCTGTGGTCTCTGAGTGCGTATCTTCTGAACGTGCGGATCTGCAAAAAGCTGTTTCAGGGATTTCGGCATATCGTCCTCCATCTCTTTCGCACCTTCCGCCATCTGCAAAATGCTTTCAATATCCAGCGTTTTCTCCAGAATATCCGCCAGACGCTGCATCTGCTCTCTTAAATCGCTGATCTCGTCCGGGAGTACCAGCCCGAGATGACGACTCTCCAGATGCCAGTCTGCAATTTTCGGGACATATCCAAACACACAGATTCCCAGTTCCGATTCGATCTTCGGTGTCAGCATGCGGCAGGTCATCTCAGAAGTCTGATTTAAGATCACGCCTTTTATTTTACTGTCTTTCTGATAATCCAGAAAGCCTTTGATCTGGGCAAGGATGGACAGGCTCATGCCTTTGGCATTGACGATCAGAATGACCGGCGTGTCGGTGACCCTGGCAAGATCATAGGAACTTGCCTTTGTGCGGATGCCGCCAAGTCCGTCGTAATAGCCCATCACACCCTCGATCACGGAAAGATCGGTCTGCTGTGCCGTTTTTGCAAACAGACAGCGTGTCATCTCTTCTCCGGTAAAAAAAGTATCCAGATTCCTGGAGATGGTACCGAGCACTTTTGTGTGAAACATCGGATCAATGTAATCCGGTCCGCATTTAAAGGAAGAGACACGATATCCTCTGTTTTTTAATATTTGCAATATCCCGCAGGTGATCATCGTCTTTCCGCTTCCGCTTGACGGTGCTGCAAGCATAAATCTTGGCTGTTTCATGCTGTTTCACCTCCTGTGCAGGAGAAAATATAAACCGGATTCTGCCCCATCATCATCTCATAAGAGCCCAGTTTCTTTCCCTTTGCCACCGATACCTGTGCGATATCCACATCGGTAAACGCCATGCTCTTCAGGCACTGCATCGCTTCTGCTACCGTCTCCAGGGCAATCGCATTGATGACAACACGCACCCTTGGGTTCTGTTCCAGCAAAACTTCCAGGATTTCTTTTAAATTTCCAGAAGAACCTCCTATAAAAGCATGTGTCGGTGCCGGCAGCCCCTCTAATGCCTCCGGAGCCAATCCTTTGATGATCTCAAGATTGTCTGTTCCGAATTTTCGTTTATTCTGCTCCAGCAGATCAATGGCTTCGTCTTTCTTTTCAATCGCATAGACAACGCCGTCTTTTGCAAGACTTGCCGCCTCAATGGAAACCGAACCGGTTCCGGCTCCGACATCCCAGACAACAGCATCTTTGTGCAGTCTTAATTTTGACAGCGAAATGCTCCGCACTTCGCTTTTTGTCATCGGGACTTTCCCACGCAGAAACAGATCGTCATCCAGTCCGTGACCAATGCGTTTTTTCACATCCGGATTGCAGATCAAAAGCACACTAAGCGGTGCAAAATCCTCTTTCATAAGGCTTTCTGCTGTTCCCTGTACGATCCGCTCCTGTTCATAGGACAGATCAGTCCCGACTGCAACCTTCACATCGCCAAGACCATATTCTTTCAGTTTACAGCAGATTTTGGGAATTCCGTCTTTTTCACCACATAATACAAATACTTTCTCATGATATTTGACTGCATCGATCAGATTCTGTTTTCTGCCATGCAGGCTCAAAAGATGGACATCCTCCCAGGAAACGCCCAGTTTTCCGCAGAAATAGACCACCGAAGAAATGCCGCTGACCGGGTAAATTTCCATCTGTTCCAGTCCTTCCGTGCGTTCAATCGCATCGTACAGTTTTTTTGCTCCGCTGTAAAAACCGATATCTCCGGATAAGAGTACCGCTGCCGTCTCATACTGCGGATGTTCTGCCAGATAAGCGGCAATCTCGTACGGTTTATAAGATTCAAAGACTGCCTTTCCTTCTGTTTTCACAGATTGCAGCATTCTTCTGGCACCGATCAGAAGATCCGCCGACTGACAGATCTGTTCTGCCTCCACGGTGCGGTTCTTTTCATTTCCCATGCCAATCCCGACCAGATACAGCTGTCGTTTCGGACAAATGCCAAGCCGTTTGCCAAGAAGGCTTCGGATCTGTCCTTCATCACATATTGCATATAAATTTTCTTCCTTTTGATCTTCCGCAATTTCTTCGGATCGCTCCCCCGGTCGTTTTATGACGACCAGCTTTGCTCCTGCTTTTTTTGCCGCACGCAACTTTTCCAGAAAACCTCCGGCTTTTCCGGATTCTTTTGTCACCATCCATGAAGCCTGTGCCTGCCTGAGCATCGCCACATTCAGATCTTCCGTAAACGGTCCCTGCATACAGATCAGATTCTTCCCGGAAAATCCCAGCATGGCACACTCCGATACTGCCTCCGGGGTGGAAAGCACTCTTGCCACCACCCGGTCCTGATAATCCGGGATCACCTGATAGGCAGAAAGCTCTTTGCTTCCGGTCGCCGCAAAGATCCGCCCCTCTTTTTTTGCAAGAAAAGCTGCCGCTTCTGCCACGCTTGCAACTTCTGTGACATCCTCCATCTCCTGTTTCCAGGAAGCGTCCGTCTCTTTTCTCGCAAGACGGATGTACTCTGTTCCCGTCCGGCTGCATGCCCTGCGGATATTTTGAGATACGATCACCGCATACGGATGCGTCGCATCTATGACCAGCGTGATCTGCTGCTTTTGGATCTGCTGCTCCATCTCTGTTTCGTCCAGTCTTCCGGCGTGGACATGAAGATACTTCCCTTCTTCTAAGAGCGTCTCTCCATACTGCGTTGCCACACAAACTTCCGTCGGTATCTGATTTTTCTCCAGAAATTTTGCCAGATTTCGCCCTTCTGTCGTCCCGGCAAACAATAAAATCTTATCCATGGATATAACCTCTTGGTGTGACCATTTTCCCATTCAGCATTTTGGTCTGAGAATTTCCGATATAAACCGTTGTAAACATATCCACCCTGGTATCCCGCAGCTCTTTTAACGTCATCACACGAAACGTTTCTCCCTCACGCCCGATATTGGAAACCGTTCCGCACACGGTATCCGGATCTTTGCTTCTCATCATCAGATCACAGGCCTTCTGCAGATAGTCGTGACGTTTTTTGCTGGATGGATTGTAAAGGCAAATCACAAAATCCGCTTCGCTTGCACAGAGCAAACGTTTTTCAATCTTTTCCCACGGTGTCAGCAGATCACTTAAACTGATCACTGCGAAATCGTGGATCAATGGTGCTCCAAGCACAGCTGCCCCGCCATTTGCCGCCGTCACACCCGGGATCACTTCCACTTCCACATGCGGATACTCCTGACCGATCTCCAGCATCAGACCGGACATGCCATAGACTCCGGCATCGCCGCTGCAGATCATCGCAACGGTATAACCTTTGTTTGCTTCTTCAAATGCCAGACGGCAGCGTTCGATCTCTTTTTTCATCGGCGTTGTCAGGAAACGTTTGTTTGCAAAATGTTCCTTTACAAGCTCCACATAAACGGTATAGCCCACGATCACATCACACCTGCGAAGTGCTTCTGCCGCCCGCATCGTCATCTGCTCATAAGCTCCTGGTCCAATTCCTACCACATATATCTTATTATCCAAAATCCACACTCCAATCTTTGAGAGCCAGTGCGACGGTCACGCCGTTTGCCGCCCGCTTTTTCAGAAGCAGCTCTGCACCGCCTCCTGCAAGAATGGCACTTCGTTCACAGACACAGTCCACACCGGTTGTCTCTTTTACAAATGCTGATGCCGTGAAATCTCCTTCGAGATCCATCAGTTCTTCTTTCGTATAAGTACAAAATGGAATCGCATGCTTTTCACAGAACGCAAGGATTCCCGCTTCTTCTTTTTTCAGATCAATGCTGGCTGCCGCAAAAATGCTGTGTATCGACACATGACAGCTTTGCAGTGCTTTTAAAACTTCCTGCTCGACCGTCTCCTGCGGTGTACCTTTTTTGCAGCCGATCCCAAGGCTTACGATCCGTGGGATCAGGTGCAGCGTCACGGCAAACGGGTTCTTTTCTTCGTTCAAGGAAAGCACCATACCGCAGTTTCCCTCAAATCGCTCTCCATCCGCAAGTCTTTGCAGTTCGCATGGGATTTCGCCTGTCACCGGAAATTCACTGAAAAATCCGACCGGCTCTTCATCGAGCACCGCCGCAGAAACTGCTTTTGCCGCTTTCAGATCTGAGATCCACAGATTCTGCTTTTTTGCAAACACATCGACCGCAAAACGTCCGTTGATATCGGTTGCTGTCGTAATGACCGGAATCGCACCGGTCAGATTTGCGAGCACCGCTGTCAGCTCATTTGCCCCGCCCAGATGCCCGGAAAGCAGGGAAATCGCAAAAATCCCCCTCTCATCGAGAACAACAACGGCCGGATCTTTGTCTTTTCCCTGAAGATAAGGTGCTATGCTCCGCACCGCAATGCCGCACGCACCGATAAAAAGCAAAGCATCCATGCTTTGGAACATTTTTTCTGTCCACGCTTTTGCGGAAACCTTCAGTGGAAACAGATGATATTTTCCTGCATATTTTTCCGCTGCATAGGACTCGCATACATATCCGGAACGCTCCAGCATTTCCCGCAGCCGCTCATTTAACTGACTGCCATGCTCCGTAAAACTGACGATCCCAAGTTTCTGTCCCATTTTCCTGTCATCTCTCTTTCGTTGCCTGACGAAATTCTGTTGTAAAGGCCGGATTGTAAAGCTCCGAACGTTCATAATGGCTGTGCGTTACCGCATCTCCGATGATCATCAGTGCAGTCTTCGTGATGTTGTTTTCTTCTGCTGCCTTTGCTAATGTTCCTACGGTGCAGATCACCGCTTTCTCATCTTCCCAGGTTGCTTTATAGACAATCGCTGCCGGCGTATTTTCCGAATAACCTCCTGCAATCAGACGCTTGGATAATTTTTCTGCCATACCAGTGCTTAAAAAGATTACCATCGTTGCCTGATGTGCCGCAAAGGAAGCGATCTCTTCTTTTTCCGGCACCGGTGTACGGCCTGCCATGCGTGTGATGATCACGCTCTGTGATACACCCGGAAGCGTGTATTCCATATTTAAAGCAGAGGCTGCCCCACAGAAGGAACTGACACCTGGGCAATAATCATAAGAAATATTTTCTGCATCCAGTACATCCATCTGCTCACGAATTGCACCGTAAATGCACGGATCTCCGGTATGCAGACGCACCGTCGTCTGTCCGTCTTTTTCTGCCTGACGCATCACATCCAATACTTCCTCCAGCGTCATCTTTGCACTGTCATAAATCTTGCACGCTTCTTTTGCATAATTTAAAAGCTCCGGATTGACCAGAGAACCGGCATAGATGATCACGTCCGCTTCTTCCAGAAATTTCCTGCCTCGAACAGTAATCAGATCTGCCGCTCCGGAACCGGCTCCGACAAAATGTATCATTTTAATTCTCCTTTACGATAATAAGCGAATAATATCCGGCATTTTCCGGAATCTCATCCACCGTTTGATAGATTTTTTCATTTTCCATACCGCAGTTTTCGATCATCATCGCCTGCATACCGGCTTTTTTCAGAAGCTCTTTCACCTGTCCGATCTTTCTTCCTGCTTTCATCAGGACTTTTGTTCCGGGCAATTTCAGGGCATCTTCGATCTGATAGGATGCCGGTATCACATGAAGCTCTTCTGCCTTTTCTACAAGACCGATATTGAGCTTTGCCGCTACTGCACAAAATGAAGTGATCCCGCTTGTCAGTTCCGTCCTGTAACCATGCTGTGCAATCCGTTTATGTACATAAAGATAAGTGGAATACACAGTCGGATCTCCAAGTGTTAAAAATACTACATTCTGTCCTTTTTGCAGGCACTCCTCCACGCGGTCTGCCGCCTCTTCATGACTTTTTTCCAACAATTCCCTGTCTTTTGTCATCGGCATCGGCAGTTCCAGAAACGTTTTCTGTTTTAATTCTTCTACTGTCTGCACGGCGATCTGGTATGCCACGGTTTCTTCTGCTTTTTCTCCGGGCAGGGCAATGATCTCATTGTCACGGATCAGTTCCGCCGCCCGGAAGGTCATCAGTTTCGGATCTCCCGGTCCGATCCCGACGCCATATAAGGTACCTGTATTCATTGTTGCGTATACTCCTTCTGTTTTTCCATTTAATACGTTTTCAGTGTTCAGCGTGTCAATAAGTCTAAAGTGCTCATTTGTTTAAGCACAATCACACTTTCGTCTTCTGACACTTAATCATATTATTTTATAAGTCATATTTGAATTTTTCGGCAAGTTTTTCGGCTCCTTTTGTCTCACCAAGATAGCCAAAACGGTTGGAAAAGAGGATCGCCTCTGTCTGGATTGCACCCTCTACCCGGTGCTGCATATACTGATGCACCTTTTCTGCCATTTGCTCCATCACCGCATCCTGAAGTCCGTGCATCCTGATAATCTCCATGGCTTCTTCTGTAGTGATGGTCTCAAGGATCGCTTTTGCCGTCTCAAGATCAGCTCCGGATCGCAGGGCATGTGCACACATCAGCTCTGCCCTTGCATCTGAATGTCTGGAATGCGTGTTCATAATGCCGCCGGAAACCTTGACGAATTTCCCGATGTGTGCCACAAACAGCACGCCCAGAAATCCTAATTCCACTGCCATATCCAGCGTCTCACCGACATAATTGCTGCACTTCATCGAGCTTTCCACATCAAACTTTGTGTTTTCTTTCACAAAATCGGCACCGTAATTGCCGGGTGTCAGAAGCAGATACTTGGCACCGTTTTTTCGCTTCATCTCCATCTCCAGACGGATGCTGGCAATCAGGGCCTTTTCACTCATCGGCACGACAATTCCGCTTGTACCAAGCACCGACAAGCCACCTTCAATCCCAAGTCTTGGATTGAACGTTTTTTTTGCCACTTCTTCGCCGCCCGGTATAGAAATGCAGACTTTTATCCCTTCCGAATATTCACACATTTCGCATACTTCACGCACTGCTTCCGTGATCATCTCTCTGGGAACACGGTTGATCGCTGCCGCTCCGACCGGCTGCTCAAGCCCCGGCTTTGTGATCCGCCCGACACCTTTTCCGCCGTCAATAAAAACCTGCTCCTCTTTTGTTTTTCCGCATTTTGATACGACTGCATAAACCAGCAGCCCATCTGTCGCATCCGGATCGTCTCCGCCATCTTTCCGGATCGCACAGGAAGCCTGCTGTTCATCAAAGCAGACATCCAGCGGCATCAGATGTAATAAAATGCCGCGTGGCGTCAGAAGATCGATCTTCTCAATCTTTTTCTGTGACAGAAGCATCCAGGTTGCCGCTTTTGCCGCTGCTGCTGCACAGGATCCGGTTGTATAGCCATATCTGAGCTTTTTACTGCCTTTTGTCACGAAATAACCTTCCAGTCCATTCTTCTGTTCTGCCACTGCATTTCCTCCTTCTTAATGCCGTTTCCGACATACTTTGCAGTAAATAATTATAAACTTTTGCTTATATCATGTCAACGTTTACAGTCCCTGCACGCATGCAAAATTTCCTCACATCACTTTTTTCTGTCATGAAAAAGCAGGATCCATTCCGGTAAAATACAGGTAGCACTGGATTTTTCATAAAAAACGTACTACAATGGCGTTGCGGTACATAAATTCAGGAATGCCTCCGGCATTCTTGCCCTGCTATTTTGAAAGAAGGTGTTTGTATGACTCGTTACTATGTTTCTCACTATTTTGATTTTAAGAATATCGGCATTTTTCTGCTGGTTTCGCTGATCGGACTGATCGCCGTGCTCGCCATCGTACTGATCACGGCCAAACTTCAGGTTCACAGGCGGCTGAACTATGAAGGGCTGGACGAATGCAATGTGGCAGAGATCACAAGAAGACACCGGTTCCGTGAGATCGGCATGATTGAAAGCTTTTACGAAATGACATTCTCCAGTACCTCGGTTCTTCTGTTTCTTTCCCTTTACTATATCATTGACGCAAGGATCCCTCAGGCATTTTTCTACTGGAGTAAATATCAGGATTTTATCCTGTTGCTTTTTCTGATTCTGTCAGTATTTTTCACCGGATGGCTGGATCGTTTTTTAGTTCCGCTTGAGTATCTGCCGCCGGATCAGAAATCTTCCGTAAGACTGGTGTCGTCCTTTTATATTATTTTAATTCTTATGTATATAAAATTTATTTACGACGATTCCAACTACGACGCCCTGATCCTGTATTTTGTTTCTCTGGCGATCGGCCGATTCGTCTACTTTGATTTTACGGTAGAAGATTTTATAAGCACCATTTCAAAACTGCTGAAAAATCTCTACCTGCTGATCCTGATGGGATGCTATTCCGGCTTTGTCTGCTGGTTTGGCTTCCACGTCGGTTTTCTGCTGACTTCAAACGGCGTGATCGTCAGCACATTGCTCGCCCATCTGTTTATGGATGCCTCGATCTTTGTGCTCGACAGAACCCGTCTGATCCGGTTTGTCCTATGACAAAATAGATGTCACAAATAACATAACAAAAAGATCCCCTGTAAAGAGCATGGCAGTAAACTCTTTGCAGGGGATTTATCTTAGCCGGAACACAGCTAAAAGTTTCCTGATGTCTTTTAATCGATCAGATCATTCTGGAAACGTGACAGGTGCTCATACGGCAGGATCAGTCTGCCATGGTACAGTCCGCAGCCATCGTTGATCAGGCTCTTGCTCATCGCCGTGAACATATTAACATCTATTTTTGTCAGATCCAGATTCAGAAGCTTCATGCCTCTTTCATATGCTTCATCAAAATAAATGCATTCACCTTTCGGGATCGCATCTCGCTGGATGCGTTCCTTTTCCTGGCGTTTTTCGTATTCCAGATGGTTCGCCGGTCCGATCTCGGCAATATCATCCATCCGCTTGGTACGCAGCTGCAGTTCCATATAGCTTCTGGAACTGTTGTCGTAAAATGTAATATGAAGGGACTGGTATCCATTGTGGCTTTTGTTGCATACATAATCGCGATAATACGGCTTTACATCGTCATTTAAGAGCGGTGAAGTGCTAAGTTTGACTCCTTTTGCATCTTCTGCATCAAAGCCACGCTCTTCAAGAAATCCCGGCAGAGCATTGGCGATCTCATAGAGGCACTTCAGCTCCTCCGTTTCCAGATCTTCTCCCTGTTTCAGGTGACATTTCGGCATACAGATCACGATGCGGTATGCGATAAAATCACGAAAACAGCTCAGGCGGCTCTTAAGCTTGTTCACTGACGGGTACTTACCGTATTTTGTATAGTAGTCATAAATATAAGAGACAATATAACCGTTGAATTTTTCTTCTGCACGGATCAGCGATTTGATCCTTCCTTTAAAAGTAAAAGCAAGATACGGATACTGTTTTGCCATATATTTATAAAATTCCCGGATTTGCTGTGACTGAGCAGTCAGGAAATCATTGTGCTCCAGCAGTCCCTTAATCAGAATCAGAAAATTGCTGTGTGCCATGTCAATCTCATTGTGACTTTTTCTTGCCTCTTTTCGCAGTGCATCGGTATACTGCTGCAGAATACGGAAGATCGTATCTCCGGAATATAAATAGTCATTTAAAGTAATCATTTGTTTCTCCTGAATGTTAAAAAGTTACTTTGTAACGAAGCAATTCACAGGCATCTTCTGGTGTCTGGTAATGTGCTTTGGCATTTTAATTTTATTCTAACAGAATTTTTTCATCCGGTCAAAGAAATTCGCTTGTCAGGAAGAAGAACAGGGCGTATAATAAGGTGCTGCATATCTGGATTCATACAAATGAGGAGGATTTTTATGGAACAAAACAAAGAAAACACATCTTCCGTTTCCCATACTTTAAAAGAATACAGCGTGATCACGCTCGCCGTTCTGATCATGGACATCGGCATTTATGTTTTTAAATTTCCAAATAACTTTTCTTTCGGCGGCGTATCCGGAATGGCGGTCGTATTTTCAAACTTTCTGCCTTTTACCGCCTCTGTGATCAACCTGTTCATCAACCTGGTGCTTCTGGTGGTCGGTTTCGCTTTTCTTGGAAGAAACTTCGGACTGAAAACAGCCTACGTCACCGTTCTCTCTTCAGTACTGTTAAATGTCTTTGAGCATCTGTTCCCGATGTCAGGACCTCTGACCGATCAGATTTCGTTGGAACTCTGCTTCGCGATCCTGCTCCCGGCGATCGCAGCTGCTCTGCTCTTTTTCGAGAACGCCTCCGGAGGCGGGACAGACATCATCGCCATGATCATCAAAAAGTACTCCACGATGAACATTTCCACTGCTCTGCTGCTCTGTGACCTGATCATCGTCGTTCTGGCATTCTTTGTTTTTGATATTCTGACCGGACTTTGTTCCATCCTTGGTCTGATGGCCAAGACACTGGTCATCGACAAATCGATCGAACGTATGAAATTAAACAAGTTCTTTACGATCGTGTGTGATCATCCGGAACCAATCTGTGATTTCATCACCGAAGAACTCGATCACAGTGCAACCACGTATCACGCCGAGGGAGCCTACTCACATGCACAGCGAACCGTTATCCTGACTGTTGTCGATGTCAAACAGGCGATCCTGCTGCAGCGTTTTATCAAAAAAAATGAACCCACTGCTTTCATTACGGTTACCAAAAGCAGTGAGATCATCGGAAAGGGATTTTCCAATTACATCTGAGTTCCCTTATTTTTGCATATTCGCCTGAGAGTAGAATTCTTCTCCGGTATCAAGGCATATCGCCGCAAGTCTGCCGCCTTCAAAACAGGCTCCGCAGTCTATGGCGATATGCTGATTTTTTCGGTAAACAGAAGCCGGAGTTGCCATTCCCGGGATCGTCAGTGTCGGCGTGTGCCCAGTGATAATATAATCATAAAAATCTTCATAATAGGACTTCTCATAATCAATCCTGCTCCACACCAGCTCATGCAGATCGTATTCTTCCATGTCCTTGTCTTTCCGGTAATTGCCAAGTCCGCCATGTACCAGCAGATATTCTTTTCCATTTACCGATACTTCCTGATACAGTTCAAAATCCGTAAGATATTCCATGACTTCCTGCCGCATATCCGGAGTCAGTCTGCGGTATTCATCGATCGTACTTTTGCTTCCGTTCATCTGCCACATCATAAGATCATCCAGCATTTCTTTTTCCAGATCATCGATCGACTCATCTGTGATCTCCTGGTTCAGAAAACGCAGACACTTCAGTGCCATCAGCTCATGGTTTCCCGCGATCGGGATCACATTCGGCATTTCCATCATCTTCAGCAGGATCTCCATCGGATGCGGTCCGCGGTCAACAACATCACCCAGAACATACAGCAGATCCTCTTTTTGCAGATTGATCTGTTTCAGAACTTCTTTGAATTTATCATATTCTCCATGAATATCAGACATCACATAGATCATGTGTTTCTCCCTCTCTTCTTTTTCGGCTTTCATCTCTGAAATTGATCCCAGTTGGTATTTTCCAAAATTTCTTTAAAATCAAACTCAATATCTCTGAGCTTATTGTACCATACCGTCCCCAGTGCATCCGGCGAGCGATAATTCTGCGAGGAACAGATGATCACCGGTATCGGATGCTCTCTTTGTTTCATCTTTTCCAGCAGAATAAATCCTGCCTCTTCATTTTCCTTTTCTCCTTTCGCCAGTGGATAGTGCATGTCTGTAACAATCAGATCCGCTTCGTTTGTCTCCAGATATTCCCATAAGGCCTCCTGATGGTCAAACATCACAATATTTTCCACACCACAGAACTGTAAAGCTCTTTTTATATGTATCGATTTTACAGCTGCATCATCAACAATCACTGCCTTCAAATCTCGAATTCTCATTTGCTTTTCCTTTCCAGATACTTCACCGGCACTTCTTTTGTAAGCCACACACCGTTTTCCGACCGGTAGAACCGATAGCCATCGTTATACATTTCCTCTGCTTTTACCAGATAAAGAACCGGTTTTCCGTGACGCTGTCCCACCTTTTTCGCCGTCTCCCTGTCCTTGGACAGATGAACATACAGTCTTGTTCTCGGGTTCAGTCCCTGCTGATCGATCGAAGCGACATACTTCTCGCCGGTACCATGCCAGAGCGTTTCCGGCGGCTGCATCTCTTTCAGTTCCACATCGACCGGGATCGAATGTCCCTGATTTGCCCGGATCAGCGTCCCATCCTCATTAAAAGAATAACGCTGTTTCTCATCCGTGCGGACGATCAGCTCCAGAATATCCCGATTGAACTCCTGTGTCTTTGCGATACCCGCGATCAGCTCCTCCACATTCGCCCACCCATGCTCATCCAGTTGAATACCGATGACCTCCGGTTTGTGGCGTAAGATCAGGCTCATATACCTGCTTGTTCTCTCCAGACTCATAATCCTATCACACTCCCTCTGAAATAACTGTTTTGTACTGCTGCTTTTACAATATATAAATCAGATTGTATTCCATTTTTCCGGATAAATCAATCAACCGTCAGTATAATCCTGGATTCCAAAAAGTTTTCTGGCATTTTCTGTTGTTACTTTCTCGACTTCCGAAACCGAAATCCCCTTGATCTTTGCGATCCGTTCTGCAATGTCTGGAATGATCAGGCTGGTATTTCTTGCTTTTTTCCATTTCTTTCCGGAAACATTTTCCGGTTTTTTAGGTTTTATGTAAGGAGCATCCGTTTCCAGCAACAGAAATTCAAGCGGCGTTTCGCGTACTGCCTCTTCCAGCTCTTTCTGGTTTTCCTGAAGAAGCGAACCGCCAATGCCAAGCAACAGTCCAAACTCCCCGGTATAGATCTTTGCTAGCTCTGCTGTGCCGCAAAAGCAATGACACACCCCGCCATGGAGCTTCTTTTTGAAGCATCGCAAAATCCGAATGGCATCCCGGTCAGCAAGTCGGATATGCAGGATCACCGGAAGCTGCCGTTGATCTGCCAGGTAAAGCTGCCAGACAAACCATGCCATCTGCTTCATGCGATGTTGTTTCTTTCGTTCGTAATGATAATCCAGCCCCAGCTCTCCGATTGCGACCACACTTGTGTTTTTAGAAAGATCTTCCAGTTCTTTTCGATACTTCCATTTTGTTTGAAAACTTCTTGTCGGGTGCAGACCGATCGCGGGATATAAAAAATCCGAATAACGCCCTGCATACTGTAAGATCCGGGCATTGGATTCCAGTTCGATCGCAGGCTCGACACAAAATGCAATGCCGGCTTTTTTCATTTTATCAACCAGTACATCCCGATTGGCAGTCACAAGTGTTTCATCTGATCCTTCTGTGTTGACGCACGTCACCTCTCCATCAAAAAGAGGATGTGAAAGATGGATATGAGAATCCGAAAGCATAAGAAACACCTGCCTTTCTGTTTTGTATTCCAACCGTAGTGTTGATATAATTTTGCAATACAATAAGACAATAGTCAAGCGATAATATTTTTCTCATTCCGTTTCGCAACGATAGATTTTGGGGACGATTTTTTTATCTTTACTGCAATTTTGGGCATTCCTGCATAATATGTATGTGAAAACAGATTTATGCAGGGAGATTTTTTCATGAACTGTCCAAATAATAATTCCAGAAATTGCTGTAACAGTTGTAACTCCTGCGGCACTTACCTGACCATTCAGGGTCCTCCAGGACCAATGGGACCGGAAGGGCCTCGCGGTGAGCAGGGACCTCGCGGCGAGCAGGGGCCGATGGGTCCTCGCGGTATCAAAGGAGAAACCGGCTGTCCTGGTCCTGTCGGGCCTCGCGGTGCTGTCGGACCGATGGGACCAAGAGGACCTCAGGGTGTTCGCGGAGATATTGGGCCAAAAGGTGACACCGGTGATATGGGTGCAAATTATGTTCAAACGGAATGCCAGTTCCGCTACTGCGGAACGGCTATTCCATTTTTAACGGTACGAAGTA